>VOFG01004407.1_pt1 | contig 40285 bp, 58 predicted proteins | sample 5384171 | NCBI WGS metagenome assembly VOFG01 (sample SAMN12384726, study PRJNA508395) | human gut metagenome | isolation source: healthy gut F | host: Homo sapiens
TTGCGATAATCTTGCCGTACTCGAATGCTGCCTCATTTGATACAGGGATAATCTCATCATATACCTCTGTATTTAATGTGTTTGGCTCCGGCACCCTGTTAAGCTTTCCTGCTGGTCTCTACGAGCTCCACTGCGATAATCTTTACATCAGGGTTCTATACTCTTTAAGAGCTCTGTTCACTGTAATTGTTCCGCCTGTTCCGACTCCGGCTACGAATGCGTCTACCTGTCCGTCTGTTCGTTTCCAAAGGGCCTGTTGTCTTTCTGCCTCCGGGTTTGAATCAAAGCTTGTAAAGCTGGACCTGCTCATGAGGCTCTCTGCCTTGGCGATAGCTCCCTTCATACCCTTTGTTCCGTCTGAAAGCACGAGCTCTGCGCCATATGCCTTGATGATGTTTCTTCTCTCGATGGACATTGTCTCAGGAAGAACGATAATAATCTTATATCCCTTTGCTGCTGCGATTGCTGCAAGTCCGATTCCTGTATTGCCAGATGTGGGCTCAGATTGTTGAGCTCCGGCTTGAGCTTTCCGTCTCTCTCTGCCTGCTCGATCGGGCCCTTTTATGATTCTATCCTTTACTGATCCTGCCGGGTTGAAGTACCTAAGCTTTGCAAGAAGTCTTGCCTCAAGTCCGTATGCCTTCTCTTACGTGTTTCTCCTCTACGAGCGTGTATTTCCAATAAGTCCTAATGTTCCCTGATAAATGTTTGACATGTTTTGTGTCCTCCTTGATGCCATTGTAATGTTAATGCTTTGTTTTAATCTCCTATTCATACTGTATTTTGTATGAATTAATTGTTGATATAAATATACCCCCATGAATCCCTATCTGTCAACAGGAATTTATGGGGTTTTTAATATTTTATTTTATGCCCTGTTATAATATTCTCTTAGATAATGAGCTTATTGAGAAAAAGAAAAGCACCTATACGGTGCTAATCTTCATAATGAAATTTTACAGGAATATATTATGAGATTTTGGTTACTATCAGTTATATGTAAGTCTGTGTTCGTCCGTTATCCGTCCGTTACATACTTTCTCTATACTTTAACGGTTCAGGGCTTACTGATTCTTTCCTAATAGGCCATCACGATCTATACTTTATAAGCTCGTTAATCCGCTTTACAATCTTTTATCTTCCTCTGCTAGTCCGTGTACTGCTGCCATGCAGCTTCGGCTTCAGCCATAGATTTATCCAGCATAGCAAGGTATTCAGCATTTCTCTTGGCTTTCATAATCTCATTGTATTCAGATTCCGACATCATCACTATGTTTTCATTCTTTGGTCTTGATACAATCAATGTTTCTCCTCTGAAAACCTTATCACATAACGATTTGAAATTTTCTCTTACATCCATGCTCTTTACAGCTAACATATTTACGCCTCATTTCCGTACAAAAAATCGTATGTTTTTTCGTACTTTTATTTTATGCTATTATTATTCACTTGTCAACAGATCTTATGCAGAAAAATATTAAACGTATAGTTTTTATCTCAGGCAAACAGATCATCCATCGTAACAACCGACTGCAGCTCCTGCGAATACGAGTTTTCCACCACACCATAGGTTGTAATAAGTGTTGGGTATATCGCATACTTTGTACCGGAAACCACTCTCAGATCACTTATTTTATTCCTAATGCTCCTGTCCACTTTCTCCGTTATGGTATATTCTGACTGCGAATATTTCATCTCGCACAAATTAATCACCTGATCTTTTCTGGCAATCAACATATCAATCTGTGAGCCGAAAATGCCATTATCAGGATCTGATTTGCAGTACCACGAATTTACCTCTGTCAGCACTCCCGAAATACCCAGTTTAAACTTAATCTGATCTACATGCTCCATACACACTCTTTCAAATGCCAGCCCCAGCCACGTATTCACTGCGGGCGTATTAATCTGGTTCGTCCAAAAATGCTCACCTGTCGGTTCTGATTTCAAAATTTGAAATAAAACAATGTAAAGCAATCCATCAACTGGTATATCGCATTTTCTTTTTCATCCCAAATGCATTGTACTTGCGAATAAATCCACAGCTTTCAAGCTCTTCGAGCTTCGTTGTCAGATCTCCCGAATTAGGTATTTTGGTCGCTGTAATGATTTCTTCCCTTGTCATTCCAACCTTTTTAGTCCCAAGAGCTTCTATTATTTTTACATAATTCTCCGGTTTTTTGAATACAGAAGCATATAAATACTTAAATTCATCGCGCAGAGGCGCATCCTTTTCAAACAATATACTATCAATATTCTGCGAAAGGCTTAATCCCTTTTCAAAAATCCCCAATAGTAAGGTACTCCGCCAAAAATCATATAATACTGCAATATCTGATTTCTGTTTAATGCCAGCCCGGCAGCTTTTACATACGCTTCACACTCCCTGAGGCAGAATGTGCGCAGATGTATCTGCTCTGTCAATCTGTTATACAATCCACCTTTGTTGTGTACGACCTTTGAGAGCATCCATGATGTGGCTGACGCGCACACTATAAGGACTATATCTTTCCTTGCAGAAGCAAATCCATTCCAGAAATTCTCCAAAGCAACCATAAGATCACTCTTTTGAGTGTCCATCCACGACAGCTCATCAATAAATATTATTTTCTTCTTTTCACTCGACAATCTTATGACATCCTTTAATGCTTCAAATGCCTCAAGCCAGTTTTGGGCTGCTTTTTTCACTTCATACCCTGCATCTTTTAGAGATGACGTAAACGCATATATCTGCTCCTTCATTCCTCCCTCTGACAGACCGGCATGCTGAAATGCAAATCTATATCCAAAGGCCTCACGTATCAGAAAGGTCTTTCCCACTCTCCTTCGCCCGTATACTGCCACAAAATGCGAGCTATCATCATTTTGTATATCATGCAATAAATGTAATTCTTTTTCTCTACCTACAAGCATCCTGCACCTCCACCCAAAATATATTATATTGCTATACTCTTCTTAATCTCTGTTTTTTATACACTTTAAGTAAAGTATAACGATATTTTGAGTAAAAACAAGTCAAAATACAAATATACTCTTCTTAATCTCATTAAAAATAATAGATTAAGAAGAGTATACGTTGTTTCGTTGCAATATTTATGTGTTGTTACACATTTTTTCCAAATAACTACCTTATTTTTCTCATAGAAAATACAATCTCGGAATTACAAACAAATTCCCAACAAAATAAATTAAAACAACTAATTCTATCAGCCCGACAACCCTGCCATTTATACAATACAGATAAATGTATTTAAACAAGGTGTTTAATTGCAAAAGCTGTCCCGGCAAAAGATTTACAGCTTCTGAAAGAATAGGAATCCTTCCAAGAAACGGGCAGACGCACACAAAGAAAAACGGAATAGTAATTGCCACAATACCTTGCTTTGTATGTATCGAAACGAGCATTGACAATGATAAAATAAATATACATCCAATATATGCGCCCACGACTGTAATAAGATATTCCTGGAAAAAGTAATATTATAAACACTATGCCAATTATCCGCATCAGTCTGTATTAGACAGTTGGCTCCGTTTATTCCAAGTGTTGCCAAGACAATAAGTGTAAACAAAATCACTTCAAACCAATAGACTGCTGTAATTGTACCTATCCCTGCATATATCTTTGACATTATAGCTTTGCTTCGTCCCAGCTTTGCAGCAAAAATACACTATCAGCTTTATATTTAAATTCATCGGAAAAGATACCTGATACCAAAAAAGCACATGCCAATATAACAATAATTAAAATTGATGGAAAATATGCAGCTTTCAATAATGTTTTCCATCCATCTGCGGCTTCATAATATAACGGTTTCTGCATACTTTCATACTTATTTAAAATATATGTTTTTTCTTCTCCTGAATATTTTGTTCCGGCATCATCCAGATACTCATCAAGCCCATTTTCTCTTGTTGAATAAAAATGCTCTAAGCTATCCTTAGATATTTTAGAAATACGATAATATTCATATTCATCTGCCGGAGAAAATGCTTCATTTATTAAGTCTCTTATGTCCATTATTCCCTGAATCTTTGAATAGGCCTCGTCATTTTCAATATCTTCATCTTCCTGTGATGAGTTTTCTCTATTAAAACTATATACCTTCAACAAAGTATCCTTTGTCAAATTTCCCTTCCATTCGTTCTTTTTTCTGTAAGCTCTTTAGCAGCAGAATATCCATGTACAGTGGTTCCGTCATTTTTAATATAAGAAACATCATTTACCGCAAGCAGCGCAAACACGATCACTATCATGGTTGTAATAAATAAGACTATTCTGTTTACAGGCTTCACAATTATTTTCTTAATTTCATATTTCACTGTTTTCTTCCCCATTTCATCAAAATAGTCAAGAAATAAATCCTCTAACGTTGCTTTGGTTTCAACTGCATTTTCAATTGGCTTATTTGAAGAAATAATTCTTAAGGCCGCCTCGTCCTCTTCCATTTTTATATTTGATACCTTATACTTTTTTATTTAATAAAACCGAATTGCTCTTATCAGTTTTACATATCCATACTTTTTCACTCATGCCTGACAACAATTCACTTGCCGTTCCATTTTTCCTGATACTTCCATCCTTCATGAGTAGAATTTTGTTTGCCACATACTCAATATCTGATACAATATGTGTAGATAAAAGCACCAGACGCTCCGTTGATAATTCACTTATTAAATTTCTGAACCGGACTCGCTCATTAGGATCCAATCCGGCTGTAGGCTCATCTAACACTAGGATTTTAGGGTCATTTAACATAGCCTGTGCGATTCCCACTCTTCTAAGCATACCTCCTGATAGATGCTTCATCTTTTTTTCCTGCTGTATCTGGTCATTCCAACCTGCTCCAATAAATCTTCCATTTTTTTTTGCAACAATTGGCTGCAGCCCTTTAATTGATGCCACGTAAAGCAAATAATCCTTGACGCTGAAATCCGGATAATAGCCAAAATCCTGTGGTAAATATCCAAGCATCTTCCTATATTCCGCGCCCATTTGAAAGATATCATTCCCATCACACAAAATATGTCCCTTTGTAGGCTTTAGCAATGTGCAGATCATTCTCATCAATGTAGTTTTTCCGGCTCCATTTACCCCTAATAATCCATATACACCATTGTCCATTTCAATAGATAAGTTATCAACAGCAATAAACTCATCAAATTTTTTTTTCAACATTTTCTATAGCCAATTTCATTTAATCTAACCTCCCAGTATTTATTACAATTATCAAAAATTGCTTTATTGTTATAATTAAATAAATTATCGCAGCCATAAGCACCACAGCCCATATCGGATATATGACAGCGTCATATATGCCTCAATTGATGTTATCCCCACCAGATGCCAACCCATATAAAGCACATTATGATTGCGCAACCGGAGTTCAATGCATTTTTCCCATCTAAGGTTTTAAAACATATACTAGCTGTTACCACCATTGGTAACAGGAATTGAAAAACAATACTATAAACCGGTTGATCACATACAAAATGTACAACCACGCCAAATACCGTTATCATAAAAATGTCTACGATTCTAAAATACAAATCCTCGCTGCATATATTTGTCTTATAGAAAAATAAGATGACATTTCAATCTCAAGGCACTTATTTTCTCATTTTTCCACAGCTCCGGTACAAGAAATATAATAAACATAGCTCCTGCTATTCCAAGGCTTCTATTGGCGTAATATCCATCTCTATCCGAATGAATCCAAAAGCAGATCATAATCAGCAAAAAAGCCTGCAGCACCCACCATCGTTTTTGAATCTGCTTTAGCTGTATATTTAAAAACTGATGATAACTTAACATGTTTTTTTCAGCCTGTTCATATAAGACATTGCCTGCTTTTTTTACGATTTGGCTGATTTCCTTATCATATTCTCGTTTTGTGCACTGCTTCTTAAGCATCATAATCCTCCCCTTCCATAAGTTTTTCTAGTATTTTCTTTGCTCTTTTAATTCTATACTTAACCAGTGGCAATGATATTCCCAGCATAATTGATATTTCCTTTTGCTTATACCCCTGCATATAATACATACTTATACATTTCTTCAAATCATCCGGCAGCTTATTTAATACCGACGCAAAATCGGTTCTATCAATCAACGCATTATACTTATCAGTCTGCTCACATATCTCTCCACCATTTTCTATGTATTCATTCAATGAAACTGTATTTTTTCCCTGCAAATGAATTTTTAAAAGATTTCCTGCAATCGTATACAAATAATTTTGGTCTTATTTTGAAATTGATACTCATATACATGTTCAAAAAACTTCAAAAAAGTATCCTGTGTCAGGTCTTTTGCTGTTTCTTTATTTACGCATCTGTATGTAAAATAGTTCAAAATATCTTTATAATACTTTGACACCAGTTCATCACAGGCCTCTGTATTTCCTTTTTTATCTTTTGAATCAACCAATAATCAGTGCTCACCTTATTGTCCTGTTACCTTGCTATTTTTCTTTGTCTATAATGTATAACAATTTAAGTCCTTAAAAAGATAATGCTTATCAAATTTTTATTTCAAAACATTCCATAATTGTTTAAACTTCCCTATAATTTAATAGAGCAGACGGCATTTTAGTTATGCTGTCTGCTCTATTATAATATATTCGCGACTATTCAAAAGTCCTGCTAATTTACCATCATCTTTTCAATTGTTCCACCGCACAGTACATGCCCATCCTGATAGAATACCGCTGCCTGGCCCGGTGTCATGGCGCGCTGCGGCTCGTCAAATACGCATTTTATCATGCCGTTTTCCATAGGGGTAAGTGTACAGTCAGCTCCCCTGTGAGAGTAGCGTACCTTTCCTATGCTGCGGGTGCCAGGTGTGATGTGCTCCTGTGCCATATAGTTTATATCGCTGATATAACAGGTGTCTGAGAAAAGTGACTCATTTGTGCTGATTACGACCTCATTTGTTGCCGGACGCAGCTCCTTCACGAATAAAGGTGTTGCGGCTGTAATTCCAAGCCCCCTTGCGCTGTCCGATAGTATAGTGGATGAGGCCCTTATGACGGCCGAGAATATTGCCCGATTCATCCACGAAATTTCCCGGCTCATAGGTTTTGCCTGTCTCATTTTCGATGAATGAGGCATAGTCGTGATCCGGCACGAAGCATATGTCCTGGCTGTCGCTCTTGTGCGCCACAGGCAGTCCGGCTTCCTCTGCGATACGGCGGATTTGTGGCTTTTCATACTCTCCCACAGGCATCAGCGTGCGACGAAGCTGCTCCTGTGTCAGATTGTAAAGCGCATATGTCTGGTCCTTTTCCGCTGTGACTGAGTTGGCTATGGTGTATCTGCCGTTTGAAGCTGTGCTATGCGGGCATAATGGCCTGTTGCTATATAGTCTGCTCCTATCTCGAGCGAGCGGTGAAGCAGCGACTCCCATTTCACATAACGGTTGCAGGCGATACACGGATTTGGCGTGTATGCACGCTCATATTCGACACGAAATAGTCTATGACATATTTCTTGAAATCAGCCTTGAAGTTCATCACATAATACGGAATATCAAGCACTGCTGCCACTCGTCTGGCGTCCTCCACTGCGGATAGCCCACAGCAGCCGCCCTCCTGTGACTGTTTAAATACATCCTCGTCCTGCCATATCTGCATTGTGACTCCGATTACATCGTATCCCTGTTCCTTTAATAAATATGCCGCTACTGACGAATCCACTCCGCCCGACATTCCTACTACAACCTTCTTTTTCATTAATAGTCTTCCTCAGGCGCCTCTTCCTTTTCGCTGATATCATTTACAGGCTTCTCTAGTCCCTCGATCTTGATACCGTTTTTTCTCTGCGTAATCCCAGAGTGCCGCATGGATTGCCTCCTCTGCGAGAAGTGAGCAGTGTACCTTTACAGGTGGAAGTCCGTCAAGTGCCTCCATAACTGCCTTGTTTGTAACCTCAAGTGCCTCCTGGATTGTCTTGCCCTTTACGAGCTCTGTTGCCATGCTGCTTGTTGCAACTGCTGCGCCACATCCGAAGGTCTTGAATTTGGCCTCCTGAATAATGCCGTTGTCATCTATATCCAGATACATTCTCATGATGTCTCCGCACTTTGCGTTTCCTACTGTGCCGACACCACTTGGATTCTCCATCTCTCCTACGTTTCTTGGATGGTTAAAATGGTCCATTACCTTTTCACTGTATGCCATGTCCTTAGTTCCTCCTAATTTTCATGTATATTAATGTTGTGATAGTCACTATAATTTCTGACCTGATCATTTATGCCTCAGATTTGCCGTTTTTTCTTTACAAAATCCTCGTATAACGGTGACATGCTTCTGAGCCTTGCTATGATTTCCTTTTAACTTGTCCACTGTATAGTCGATATCCTCAAGAGTGGTCTTCTCTGATAATGTAAGACGCAGTGAGCCGTGTGCTATCTCATGTGGCAGTCCCTATTGCAAGGAGCACATGTGATGGGTCAAGTGAGCCTGATGTGCAGGCTGAACCTGAGCTGCCGCATATGCCTGCCTGATCAAGCAGGATAAGCATTGACTCTCCCTCGATGAATCTAAAGCAGAAGTTTACATTGTTTGGCAGTCTGTCTGTTCTGTGTCCATTTAAGCGTGTATATGGGATCTCGCTTGTCACTCTCTCGATGAGGTGGTCTCTGAGCTTTGTCTCATATGCGCTGCGCTCTGCCATGTTGGCCTTTGCAAGCTCTACTGCCTTGCCGAGTCCTACGATACCCGGCACATTGTGTGTTCCCGCACGTCTCTGGCGCTCCTGTGCTCCGCCGTGGATAAATGAGCGGATTTTTACACCCTTTCTGATATACATCACACCGATGCCCTTTGGTCCGTTGAGCTTATGACCACTGGCGCTGAGCATGTCGATATGCATATCATCTACATTAATCGGAATGTGTCCGAATGCCTGAACCGCATCTGTGTGGAACAAAATGCCATGCTCCTTTGCTATCTCTCCGATCTCCTTAAGCGGCTGGATAGTTCCAATCTCGTTGTTTGCCGCCATAACTGAGATAAGGATTGTGTCAGGTCTGATGGCTGCCTTCAGCTCATCAAGCTTGATTTTTCCGTCCTCATCAACACCCACATATGTCACCTCAAAGCCATGCTTCTCAAGCCACTGTGCTGTGTGAAGAATTGCATGATGCTCGATGGCTGATGTGATGATGTGCTTCCCTTTTGCGGCATATGCCTCTGCTGTGGCCTTTAATGCCCAGTTGTCGGACTCGCTGCCGCCGCCTGTGAAATATATCTCATCCTTCTTAGCTCCGATAAGGTCTGCGACCTCTCCTCTGGCATGATCCACTGCTCTTTCTGCCTCATCTGCAAAGCTGTATATAGCTGATGGATTGCCGTAATGCTCTGTAAAGTAAGGAAGCATTGCATCCACAACCTCCGGATATACCTGTGTGGTTGCTGCATTATCCAAATAAATTAATCTGCTCATCTATGATAACCTTCTTTCTTTATATGACATAATTTCCATTCTTCTCGTTCTGCCAGTCTACCAGATCCTGCAAGGTGATATTGTCAACCACACCTGAGATTGCATCATTGATCTTCTTGTACACAATAGATGTGACGCACTGCTGCTGTCTGTCGCAGACTATCTCGTCATCCTCTATACATGCTACCGGCGCAAGGCTGCCCTCAGTCTGTCTGAGAATCATGCCGACTGTGTAGTTCTGCGGTTCCATCTTAAGCATGTAGCCGCCCTGGGCGCCTCTGACACTTCTGACGTAGCCCGCCTTATTTAAAATGGATATAATCTGTTCAAGATATTTATCTGAAATATCCTGTCTCTTCGCTACATCCTTCAGGCTGATGGGTGAACCATTGTTGTTCTCTGCAAGATCCATCATGAGGCGAAGAGCATAACGTCCTTTGTTGAAATTTTCATTTATAGCACCTCTGTTTCATTTCCTACTGCTTTACTATACATTCAGAAATCGCCTTTGTCAAGCCGAAAAACAGAAATCATTTCATTTGTCAGGCTTAATTCCTCTAGGGATGTAGGTATTTCTTCTCTTGACACCCATTTTGCCATCGAAAGCTCCTGCATGTCAACCTCAATCTCATCTGTTCCGTCAACTTCACAGAAATATCCCGCTAGTATATTGTCGGTAAAGCCCCACGGCTGCGATTTGTAGTATCTGATGTTTTTCACACGCAGTCCTGTTTCCTCCATGACCTCACGGCGCACGGTCTCCTCAAGCGACTCACCTATCTCGTTAAAGCCTGCCACAAGTGCGTACTTTTTATACTCTCTGCCATTGTATTTTGTCAAAAGCAGCTTATCTCCATTTGTAACTCCCACTATCACTGCCGGATTGATGCGCGGGTAAACCATGTTGCCACAGACCGGACATCTGAGCATGCGCTCCACGTCGTCCTCTACCAGCCTGTTGGCGCATCTGCCGCAGAAATGGTTCTTATCATACCAGCCATCCAGATGAAATCCCGTTATCGCGGCAAGCACGTACTCCTTCGGTGCCACGCTGCGCATATAGTGCCGGTTTATGAATTTGCCACCTGTTACTTCCAGTATATGCATTTTGTCAGCATGTGACAGTGCCACCCTGAAAAATGCAGTATCGTCAAGTGTAAACAGATACTGATATTTAGCATCGGGACATTCTGCTTTTATATCCTCATATCTCGGAAAGCTTATCTGATGAATATCCTGATTGGATTACGTCAGCAGGCATATCCGATGCCTGCTGCACAAGAAGTCCCCTGTCCCCGGGTCCGGCTAAAAAAAGGACCCTGCTGTGGGTCCTGAATCATGGTATGCCTCGATTTTTTTGTATGTTATGTCAGCCCGTATGTGGTGCAATGTCCTGAATCATTGTATGCCTCGATTTTCCTTATTTTCGGTTTCCGTTGCACCGTCTGATAATACAGTTAATCAGCCCGGAAATAGAATTTCCGCTGATTAACTATATTATCATACGATGTTTATACGCTAAAAATCCGAGCGCCTCGCTTCGAACCATCACAACAGACGTTACCTCCACAGTTAACTCCCTCCAGGCTGCCTCGCGTCACATGAAAGCTTCTACTTAGTGCTGCTGTGTTCCCACCCTGACACGGTTCATAGATTTCCATTGCGCAAGACCCAGACGTCAACGCCACTTATGGAGGGCAGCTCCACCGCTTAAGCCCTCTACGAAGCATCACCCCAACTATAGCGGATTGTTGGTTCAAGGTACCGCTACCACCCCGGCTGCTCGGAGTCTTAAGTATACGCTATAATGCGGGGTTTTGTCAAGATTTATTGCAACTTCTTGTGGGATGAGTACGGCACGCAAGCCCCGGGTACCAGACACGCATACGTACTCCTGCCGTGGCTACGCTACGCTGTTAAGATTCTGTACGGATTATGCATAATGGTTTTCTATGCTTGACGAAACCGGCATAATCCTACAGATTCTAAACATCTTCGCTATGCGCCCCTGCAAGAGTACGTATGCGCGTCTGGTACCCGGGGCTTACGTGCCTTACGTTGTGGTTTTAACGACAAATGGCTTATACTCTGTTTTTGACCATTTTTTTCAACTACAATAACCAAGTCCTTATACCTGACCGCCTCATTCGAATCCGGGCTAATGTCTAAGGAGTATGATAAATATTCTTTCTTTGCCACTTCATATGTCTCTGAATAATCTGATATCGAATATTGAGTGGTTACATCCTTTAAGCTGAATGTCCATTTCAATTTTTTATCATAGCTTTTGACTTCTTTATATGTGTCTTTCTCCACATTGTACAAAAAACTTCACAGAATCATCTGATTTGTAAAATCTTACGTATCTGCCATCTGATGATGCTTCAACGAAAACACACGGATAACCTTGTATCTGTGTCATATCTATTGGTCTGAAATCACAAAATCCCACTAGCTTTTCTTTTTTTAGATTATAAACCCATATTCCAATATAATCATACATTATCACCTTATCCTGATCATAATAAATTATACTTGGCATGGTCGCCTCAAGCTGTACCTCCTCTTTCCCTATTTCCGCTGCCGAAACAGTACATGTCGAATTTCGTTTTATGCCAATTCCAACAACTGCTGTTATACTTATTATTAAAGAAAAACACGCAGCAAATACTACTATTTTACGAATTGTCTTTTTTTATTTTTGATAACATTTTTTTGATGAGCTTCTATAATATATTGTTCGTCTATGTTTTCCATTACATCAAATATCTTCTCTGCATTCATAAATCAACGCCCCTTTCAACAAGGTAATCATGTAATTTTTTCTTATCCTCTTTAATGTAACTGAAACATTGTTTTCAGTCATGCCATATCTCTTTGCTATGTCCCTGACGCTGTCGGAATACCAGTAACGACACACAAAAATTTGTCTTTTCTCAGCCGGTATTTCCTTAAGAAAAGAATTAATGTTCTCTAACAGGAACCTGGCATTGCCCTCATCTTCAATATTTTTCGAATCAGTGATTATCTCAGATAATTCATCCAATATTAACGTGAAGCTTCCATTTGTGCGCTTCTTAGCTCTGTTTTTCTTATACAAATTGAATGACATATTTCTGACTATCTTTCCAAGATAAGTCGATAACATTTTAGGTTTGTTTGGCGGAATAGAATTCCATGTATTCAGATATGCATCATTCACACATTCCTCTGCATCCTCAATGTTTCCCAAAATATTCATCGCAATTGATAAACAATATACATTATATTTTTCTGTTGTTGCAGCAATTGCCTGTTCATCACGCTTCCAAAACAATTCAACTATTGCGCTATCATCCATGCTCACTTCCTCCTTTCACTTATATACACAATTTCTTGTCCCATTTCTGACACCTGTAGATATTTTTTCATAAGAAAATGTATATAACGTATATTATGTAGAAGCAAGTTCCATCCATATAGCCGTCTTTACTGCCCTTGAAGCTTGCGCTTCTTTCGCAGCTCCTTGAAGAAGGTAGAGAGCATAGTGCTGCATTCGTCACCACAGATGCCTATATCTGTCTGCACCTGATGATTAAACTGCTGCATCTGCAGTAGATTGATGATTGAGCCTGCACAGCCTGCTTTCGGATTCATGGCACCTATTACCACTCTGGGAATGCGTGCCTGTACTATTGCTCCGGCACACATCTGACAGGGCTCAAGGGTGACGTACATGGTGCATTCCTCGAGACGCCAGTCTCCGGTCTTTTTGCTGGCTTTGCGGATGGCAGAGAGCTCAGCATGAGCGAGCGGATTTTTGTCGGTATTTCTGCGGTTGTAACCGCGTGCAATGATTTTGTCACCGGCTACAATTACGCAGCCTATCGGCACCTCATCGAGTGCGTATGCTTTTTTTGCCTGTTTTATTGCCTGTTTCATATATTTTTCATCTTGTGTCATCTTTGTCTGCTCCATGTGTTATAATCTATTATAATACAATAACTATTCAGAACCACTGAGAACAAGAAAAGCTGATGCGTCATGCTCGCATGTAAGCAGCAGTTTTTCTTGTTCTCAAGTGTAACTCGAATAGAGCCACCCCCCACATATGAGCAAAATTAACTGCGTAGCAGTGACAAAGCACGAGTATCGTGCGCTTTTGCGAATGTGCGTGAGGTGGTTTTGAATAATTACATGATACACCAAATGTGAAAGAAGGAAAATATGTTTTTTCAATATGAAACCCCGCGCCTGCTTCTTAAGGTATTGCGCGCTGATTGTGCCCCGCAGGTTTTGGATTTTTACAATAGGGATAAAGAGCTTTTCGAAATGTATGAAATAGACCGCGTACCGGACTTTTTATACTGTGAAGCACCTGCAGAAGGTGCTCAGATATGAATACAATATGGCTGTCAAATCACAGCTTTTCAGATTTTATGTTTTTAAGAAAGAAAATCCGTGCCGGATTATCGGCACTGTGTGTATACATAATATCGCTCCGGCTTTCTACGGAAGCTGTGAAATTGGCTATAAATTTTCCAGTGAGTTTCACCACATGGGGTATGCCACTGAGGCAGTCGGCTTCTGCACCAAGCTTGCCTTTAATGAGCTTCGCATGCACAAGGTGACAGCGGTTGTCCACCCGGGGAATGTGCCTTCAATGAAGCTTCTTAATGGGCTTGGCTTCGTGCAGGAGGGGCTATTTCATATCTTATACTACATGGGAAGTGGTGTAATCACTATATTTACGGGCTTGTTAATAAATGAGCCCATTTATAATTTAACATAACAATTGGCGCAGGAAACAATGTCTGCGCCAATTTATCATCCTTTTTAAAAATCTATACTATTTTTTATATTTCTCAAAATTATATTTTTATTCTTCTCATGCAAATATGTAGGATTGAGTTTGCAGGTTTTTCTGATATATGATACATCTCCTGATATATTTGTTTTGTGTTCTGATACTTTCCTGAAGAATACAGTCCATATATTTCTTCAACACTATGGCAGATTGTACAGGTTTTCTCTTGTTATTATCACAAAATAATTATCTGACGCCTTTACAAGTTCAGCAAACTCTTGCTGTCTTATAATCTGATTTTCTTCATCAATAAAAATGATATTTCCTGATAAATTTTTGAGCAGCATCTGCCACATATTTCCCTCAAGAACTGTGCACGGGGCATCACATTCGATTTCAATTCCGCTTGCATTACCCAAATTTGCAAATTGTCTGATCATATTTATGAGTGTTGTTTTCCCTGTAGCACTGTCCCCTTTTATTATCGTGATATTTCTTTTTATTTCAAATTCATAATGAAGTCTATTGTTTTTCACAACAATTTTATGCTTACCCTTCATACTTTCTCCTATACATATTTACCTGCAACACTGATGAATTCAGCCATACTGTGAACTATTTCTCCCGTATTCAGTATCTTTGCCTCAAAATCTTTACCAAAATCCATTATATGATGCAGATTAATTGTCAGATTCTTTTTGCCCGCAATTCTCAATATCCACTTTGCGCAGTTATCACCACACGCTGAAGCGTTAAAAATTTTTCCGCTATCATCAAAAGCCATCAGCATAAGGGTTTTCACTCCACCGGACAATTCCTTTGTGGATATCGGGCCCAGTATCGGGCTTTGTACCAGATGTGGTCCAATGACGTCTGATTTATCTATATCTTTTATCATTTTGACAGACAGCTCATCCGTTATCCATTCATCTTCATATGTGTTATCAAAATACACCGGAGGATGGTAAATTGCATTTTCCATATCCCCTAAATATATATTTAACATTGAAATCCTCCATCCCATCTGTTAGGATTCTAAAGTATACGCTATGATACGATTTATTGTCAAGTTTCTAAGCATTTACACCTCTCTCACCACAGCAGTGATCAGTTCTGTAAACTGCTTTGCCACGCGGTCTGCGGTTTCCTGCACTTCCTTGTGGTTGAGCTTTTTGTCGGATAGACCTGCTGCCAGGTTTGTGATACATGATATTCCGCAAACCTCAAGCCCCATATGACGCGCTGCAAGTGCCTCACAGGCTGTGCTCATTCCGACGGCATCTCCTCCGAGGATTTTACACATCCTGACCTCGGCCGGGGTCTCATACTGTACCTGTGAGCTGTACGTAGACTCCTTCTCTAAGCTTTATGCCTAGCTTATCTGCCTTTTCTTTTACGATTTCCCTCATTCTGCAGCTGTATACCTCGCTCATATCCGGAAAACGCTCGCCCAGCTCATCAATATTGGCTCCGATCAGTGGACTTGGTATGGATGTCGCGATATGGTCCGAAATCAGCATAAAGTCTCCCGGATTAAAATCAGTATTGAGACCACCTGCCGCATTTGTGAGTATCAGCTTTTTGCGCCCATCATTCCCATTAGGCGTGTCGGCAGCACAACGTCTGTTATAGGATAGCCCTCATAATAATGTACTCTGCCCTGCATGATGACAACAGGCACACTATCCACATATCCAAATACAAACCTGCCCTTGTGTCCTGGAACTGTAGATGTCGGAAAGCCCTTGATATCCTTGTAATCTATTGTTGTCTCTATCTTAATCTGCTCTGCATAGTCTCCAAGTCCCGAGCCCAAAACTATGGCTGTCTCCGGTACAAAATCTGTTTTTTCACGCACACTTGCAAGACATGTGGTGAGTTTTTCATATATACTGTTCATTTTTTTCTCCATATATTTTCTGTTAAAGTTAAAAATTCCTGAGATATTACCCATTAAAGTTCTTCAAGAATAGAATGTCCGATGGTACCCTCCGGCATTTTTACGCCGAAGTTGTCAGTAATTGTGGCTCCAATCACCGCAAAGGTGGCTTCCTCCTCAATTGCGCCGCCGCCCTTCATGCTCTTCGAATACGCGATAAACGGCACATACTCGCGTGTGTGGTCCGTTCCCTTGTAGGTAGGGTCGTTTCCGTGGTCTGCGGTCAGTATGAGCAGATCATCATCCCTTAGCTTTTCCATTAAAATGCCCAGGTTTTTGTCGAATTTCTCAATTTCCTCTCCGTAGCCTGTCACATTTCTGCGGTGTCCCCACAGTGCGTCGAAATCGACCAGATTCACAAAGCACAGCCCTTTAAAATCCTTCTCACAAATATCAATGGTCTGCTCCATTCCATGAACCGAGCTCTTTGAGCGGAATGCCTCTGTAATGCCCTCTCCGCAGAAAATATCATTGATTTTGCCGACTGAAATGACATCCAGTCCACTGTCCTTTAATGCATTTAATGCAGTAAGACCTGTAGGCTTAAGCGCATAGTCGTGCCTGTTTGAGGTTCGCACTAACTCACCCTTTTTCTTTCCCACATACGGTCTTGCAATGACGCGCCCTACTCTCCACTCGTCCTTGAGTGTTATTTTTCTGGCTATCTCACAGCAGCGGTAGAGATTCTGTAAATCAAAGGTCTCCTCATTGCCGCAAATCTGAAGCACCGAATCCGCTGACGTGTATACGATCATCGAACCGTTCTTTATCTCTTCCTCTCCGAGCTCCTCGATTATCTCAGTACCGCTGGCGCTCTTGTTGCCTATGACCTTTTTTCCGCACTGCTTCTCAAGCTCAGCTATGAGCTCCGGTGGAAATCCGTGCTCTGTGAAGGTCTTAAACGGCTTTTCGGTTTTTATGCCCATCATCTCCCAGTGGCCTGTCATCGTGTCCTTGCCGTTGCTCGCCTCTGCCAGCCGCGTAAATCTGCCGATTGGCTCAGCAGTCGGCTGCATCTGACCGCCACAGTGCAGATTGAGCATCCCAAGCCTTGTAAGATTTGGGATGTCGAGAGTCTGCATCCTCTCAAGTATATGTCCAAAGGTGTCTACATCTGTGTCTCCAAACCTTTCCGAATCCGGCATTGCGCCGATTCCCAGAGAATCCAGGACTATCACAAAAATTCTGTTATATTTCTTCATGGTGTCATACCTCCATTTTCCGGTCCGTAAATTTGTGCTGCGACTAAATGTTAAATCTCCATAAATCTCGCGGCACTATACTAGCTGCCTAAAAATCCGCTCCTTCACGGCATCATCCGCAAATGCCACATCCAGTGCATTTTTCATCATAAGCGGCAGCTCCTCCTCGCGTATGCCATAGGTTTTTCTATGAACTCAAGCTCTTTAGATAAAGTTGTGTTGCTTACAGTGCGGTTGTCTGTGTTTATTGTAACCTTTAATCCCGCATCCAAAAACTCCCTGATGGGATATTCGTCTGCTGAAGCCACTGCCTTTGTCTGCAGATTGCTTATCGGACAAAGCTCGATGCCTATGCCCTTTGCCGAAAGCTGCCTTTCCAGATCACCGTGGCAATTTCTCATGGCTATTCCATGACCTATCCTGGCCGCGCCTGCCTCCACTGCATCTATGATATTCTGTGCATTTCCACACTCTCCCGCATGGATTGTAAATGGCATCCCAAGCTGCTTTGCATATTTGAAAAGCTCCATGAAACCTGACATAGGGTAAGGCACCTCAGCACCTGCAAGGTCTGCCGCGCACACACCCGCGCCTAAAAATTCCCTTGCGGTGTGCAGCATGCGTCTGTTTTGTTCCTCGCTGTGATGCCTCATGGCGCACACAATAAGCCCATATTCTATGCCAAAATCCTTTTTACCTCTCTCAAGTCCCTTAATCGTCGCCTCTATCACGCGCTCGCAGCTCATGCGCTCATTCTCTGAAAGCAGCGGTGCAAAACGGATTTCCGCGTATACGACGTTTTCCCTGTGCATGCCCTTAAGCACATCATAGGCGGCTCCCTCAAGCCCATTTTCATCCTGGATGCACTGCCCCGGCAAGTCAAATTTTTCCAGATACTGTGCCAGACTTGTGCAGTCATCCGACACGCTAAGCTCTGCCTCCTGCACCGTCCTGCCAAGCCTTTTCTCGACAAATTCACGGCTTAATGAGCCATCCAGATGGCAGTGAAGCTCAATTTTCGGCAGCTTTATTATATTGTCTCTTATATTCTCTTCTCTCTCCATATTTCCCCCATTTCCGGTTTCCCACTTCCTGTTGAGGCGGCTAATGTTCACACGACCATATAATCAACGACTATTACAGCCCATTATACAGTCCCATTAAAGGTACAGCTACCAGGTCGCTCTACTCAAGGTTCGCAGGTCCGAACCCCTGCGGAAGCATATCCTCAAGTGTGTAAATCCTATAGTTTTTCCCTGTCAATTGCCAGTATTATTTTAAAAGTCTTCGGATTGCAAAACTCCATCATAACCTGGCGGCATACTCCGCATGGCGCTGTATAACCTGTCGCTTTTGGTTCTTTCCGCCCACGATACAGATTGCCTCAAAATCCCGCACGCCTTCACTCACGGCCTTGAAAAATGCTGTCCTTTCCGCACAGTTTGTCGGTGTGTAGGCTGCATTTTCTATATTGCAGCCGGTGTAGACTGCCTGATTTTTTGCTAAAAGAGCCGCACCGACATTGAAGCCTGAGTACGGCGCATATGAAAAGTCAAGCTGTGCAAAGGCTGTATCAATCATTTTTCAATTGTTTTTTATCCATATATAATTCCCCAGTTATTCATTGTATACGAAAATTCAGTCCATAGCCTTAATGAGCTTCACCACACGGCTTGTCCCAAGCCTGTCAGCGCCAAGCTCAAGAAATCTTTCTGCATCATCTAATGAAGAAATGCCTCCGGCAGCCTTCATCTTCACACCCTCTCCGATATGCTCTCAAAACAGCTTTATATCGTCAAAGGTCGCACCTGCCGTGCCAAAGCCTGTAGATGTCTTGATGTAATCAGCCCCTGCGCTCGTCACGATATCGCACATCCTGATTTTCTCCTCATCGGTGAGAAGGCAGGTCTCGATGATGACTTTAAGCACCTTATCCTTGCATATGGACTTGAGCTTCTTTATTTCATCCTCTATCAGCTCATACCTTTTATCCTTGAGCCAGCCGATATTGATGACCATATCTATCTCCTTCGCTCCGTTTGCAAGGGCATCCTCTGTCTCAAAGGCTTTCACCGCAGTGGTCGAATATCCGTTAGGGAAGCCTATCACTGTACAGACCTTTACCCTTTCACCCAGATACTTTGACGCCTGACTTACATAGCTCGGCGGTATGCAAACCGATGCTGTGTGATATTTTATCGCATCATCGCATATCTGCCTGATTTCGTCCCATGTAGCCTGTGGGGATAAAAGTGTATGGTCAACGTGTTTTAAAATTTCATTTATATCCAATGTCTGTTCTCCGTTTCTGTGTTTTTATGTCTGACTTATTCTCCGGCGCAATCCTCACGAATGAGGTTTCGCACTGCTGAAACTGCCACCTGAACCGCCATGTCCGTATCGCGTACCACAGGATTCTCAAGCCCGAGCTTTTCCCTCTCCTGATTTGCGACCACAAGGAAGCATGAGCCTGCCCTGACTCCAAGCTTTGCCGCAACGACAAAAAGCGCGGCTGACTCCATCTCTGACGCAAGACAGCCAAGCATCCTCCATGCATTCCATTTATTGCTAAGCTCGTAGCCTGCCGGCATTTTTTCAGGCTCGTGCTGTCCGTAAAATGCATCCTTGCACTGCACCACGCCTGTGTGATGCGTAAAGTTTTCTGCTTTGCTGCCGCAACAAGCGCGTTTGTGACATCTAAATCTGCCACAGCCGGAAACTCTATCGGCGCATACTCGCTTTGATGTGCCCTCCATGCGGATGGCGCCTGTCGCAATCACGATGTCACCGCTTTTTCACATCTGTCTGCATGCCTCCGCAGGTTCCGATCCTCACGAAGGTATCTGCACCGCATCTGTACAGCTCCTCCATCGCGATGGATGCGGATGGTCCGCCGATGCCTGTCGATGTCACACTGACCTTCACTCCATCCAATGTGCCGGTGTATGTGATAAACTCCCTGTTGTCAGCTATCAAGACCGGATTGTCAAGGTACTGCGCTATTTTAACACACCTCTTTGGGTCTCCCGGCATGATAACATACCGGCCGACCTCTCCCTTTGCGACCTGGATATGATACTGTATGTCAGGATCCTTTGAATAATTTTCATGTAATGCCACCTCCCACAGTTTTCTTTTGTTAGCTTTAATTATACACAATTTCTGTGGTTTTGTGCAGAGGAAAGGACATTTTCTTATAATCTATAAAAACTACAGCGGGCAGAACCAGTATCCGAACACTCCTCTATCGACATCCGCTGCATTTGCCGGGGCGGCCGGCTCAAATTCCGTGAAGCCGAATATCCCTGCCAGCATGCGCTCCTGCGGCTCGCTCACGCCCGGCACTCCGAGATATTGTCTGCCATCCGTATCCGTTTTGATGACGAGATGCTTATAGTTTGCGTAACCGTGTGTAAGAAAGCTGTTGTTGACTATGTACCAGTTTTTTGGCCGGAAGCGTGCGAAGCTCTGATATGTCTATGCGCCTGATTTTGTCCTGACTGTCATCAACATTTTGACTATGGATTTCTTTCTGGCAGCCTGGTTCAGGCTTAGGAATCGATACAGGGTTTTTCTTATTTGATAAATCTGCTTGTACCTTGAGTGGTTTTCCTATAACTGCTTCCGTGTTATCCGTCCAGCAGCTTGCCAGAAATTTTTCATCTGCATTTTCCAGCTCTATCCTTACACCGAGCACCTGCAAAAATGTCTTTCCACTGTCCTTTACGTTTTCGGTATCTACATTATATATCTCTCGCGCTTCACCGTTTTTACCGTAAGCTCTCCTGCCTCTATGACCGCCTCCGCTTCATATACCAGATACACTCTTCCTTTTCGAGTATTTTCCGAGATTTTTTATCTGTACGAGAAATGCACTTTTTCTCCATTTATTTCTACTTTTATAAAGCCTGCATTATTTCCTTTTATTCTGCCATCATATAAATACAGGTATGTAACGAATCTCTTCATGCTTATTTACCCGCCTGCGCGTTTTGTACTATTCTATGAGTGAAGCAGTGATATTATGCGTGTTATTAATTTATACTTGATTTATATCTATTCGAGCCATCGTGAGAAAATAAAATAGGAATTATTCTTATTTTTCTCTTGACAATTATAGTACTATAGTGTATATTGATATCAGTAACAATTCCTGATTTCATTTGAGAGGAGATTCATATGATTAAGTATAGTCGTCAAAGAGAGTCGATAGTCAACTTTCTGGCGAGCCGGACCGATCACCCGACTGCTGAAACTATCTATCAGAATATCAAAAAAGAATTTCCAAACATCAGTCTTGGAACTGTTTACAGAAACCTTTCCTTGCTTGAGGAAATTGGTGAGATCATCAAGATTTCGACCGGAGTCGGTCCTGACCATTACGATTACAATACAGCGCCTCATTATCACTTTATATGCAGAGGCTGCGGACGCGTGATGGATATCGATTTGGACTTCGCCGATGAGCTGATGACACAGGTGCAGGAATCCACTGATTTAGCCATTGAGAGCTGCTCAGTTTCGTTTACGGGACTTTGTCCGGATTGCGAGAATGAGCTTTCCTAGAGCCTGACAGTTTTTACAACAATTAAACATTTATTTACTATCTTTAAAAGGAGGAACATTATTATGGCAAAATGGGTTTGTACAGTTTGTGGATACGTTTATGAGGAGAGAATCCACCGGCAGAGTGTCCGGTATGCCACGTTGGCGCAGATAAATTCAAGAAGGTTGAGGGAGATTTAACACTTGCTGCAGAGCATGAGTTTGGAGTATACGCTTCAACTGTTAAGAACAATCCTGAAATCTCTGATGAAGATAAAAATACATCTTCGAGCAGTTAAAGGCTAACTTCGAGGGCGAGTGCTCTGAGGTAGGTATGTATCTTTGCATGGCTCGTGTAGCTCATCGCGAGGGATATCCTGAGATTGGTCTCTACTGGGAGAAGGCAGCTTACGAAGAGGCTGAGCATGCAGCTAAGTTTGCAGAGATGCTCGGTGAGGACCTTGAGCCTAACATGAAGGCTACTACAAAGGACAACCTCGCTTGGAGAGTTGACTGTGAGTTCGGTGCTACAGCAGGAAAGACAGACCTTGCTAAATGTGCTAAGAAGAACAACCTCGATGCAATCCATGATACTGTTCATGAGATGGCTCGTGACGAGGCTAGACACGGAAGAGCCCTTAAGGGACTTCTTGACAGATATTTTGGCTAATTACAAAATAGATAAATATCATTTGAAAATGCAACGCAAAAACCAGTTCGTAAAAATGTCATTTTACGAACTGGTTTTATTTTGGTCAAGTTCTGCAAACTTGAATTGACATTTATACAATATCCATTCTTATTTCATCAATAATACTTTTATCTCTTAACTTGTGAATTTCAGTTCGTGTGATAAAAAACACAATTCCTATCAAAACAAATATACCACAAAATAATGCCGCCCACGGAAAATGATACAATACCGGGAAAGCCTTCCGAATGGATAAATTAATTAAAAATGGAATTGCAATTCCAAGTATCACTCCCGGGACAAGTGCATTTAGAACGCAAAAAATACTTTCACTATATAACATCCTGCAAAGTGATTTATTTGTCATTCCAACACTCTTTAACACTGCAAACTCACGGCTTCTGATTCTGATATTTGTCGTCAGCGTACTAATTACACTTGTAAATCCCATGAGAATGAGCAGGATAACAAAGCCATACATCACAATTTCAGCAAGAACTATAGCTATATTGAGCATTTTAATCATAGCATCTGTGCGGGCAATTCTCACGGTATATCCCTGCTCTACATAAGAATCCTCTGCTACAATCGGAAAATATTCATCCATGACACTTCTGGCATATTCTGTATAATCATCTTCATCTGATGGCATACTAAACCAGTCAAAACTCCTCGCATCCGCATCAGGTACGACAATTCTGACCGGATATGGTGTCATTTCCCCAAAACCATATTCCTTTAAATCGGACTGTTCTAAAATACCTCCAATTGTAAGTGTGTTCTTCTCATTGGCTGCGTTTATCAGGGAAATCTGTGTCACATCATCTTTAAAAGGTTTTATCGACACATACTCTCCATTGTCATTATATTGGTAAGTGTTCAGCAAAAGGATACTTCCATATTCTGCGCCTGCCCTGTCACACAGTTTTTTATAGAGTTCATCATCAACGGACACGATTTCTGTCCTTGTTTCCCCATTATCATCAGAAAATTTCGGAACCTGCAGCATATCCTCCGTTAATGTATTTTTATCTAATAGCGCATTGTAGGTAAAAGTATCTGCTCCAACACCATATACGTCTATCCCGTACTTTTCCAGCTTTTGTGTGATTTCATTATATTGTTCTGATGTAACAGGCCGGCTGATTTTTCTCTTCTTTCCCTGTTTTCGCATTTACCCCGATATCGTAATTGGAAGAATAATCCACCATCATTTCTTTTGATTTTGGTGTCATCCATTCTTGGAATTCCTTTGCCTGACCGGATAATCCTCCGGTTAACAGAAAAAGTAAAATTCCAAGTGACAATGCACGTATCGTTGCCTTATAGCCGTATTTGTTTCTTTTTTCATGTTTTTATAGGCAATTGCAGACTCACATCCAAATATTTTTTGGATAAAGCTGTCTTTACCTGGATCTCTTTTCAAAACTGTACCTGCTCCAATCCCTTTTACACACTGGATAGCAGTAAATTTACCAACCTTTTTAGCTGGTCTGTATGCAGAGAATAATACAATGCAAAACGAAAATACCCCTGCAAACAAATATGTCCACACAGATATATGAAAGGGCAGGGAAAAGGTAAAAGGTCTCATAATAATTTCTTTTGCAGCATCATTGATATCGGAAATAAAATGCCCTGTAAACTTCACACTAATATAACCAAGTATAGTTCCTGCAATGAGTCCAAGCGGGATGGCTGTCAGACTAAGCCATAAACTCTCATAGATAACACTTGCCCTTATCTGTCTGCCTGTTGCACCAACACATTTTAAAATACCAAACTCCTGAATCCGCTTATTGGCACTAGCAGAAAATATATTGGATATTACAGTAATCGACATTGCCGCAATAAGAAGACCTAAAAGCAGTGCCGGTATTGCAAGCATGAGAGAGTATGCTCCTCCATATTCTCCATAATCTGAACCAAGGAAATCCGTAAGCATCTTATTTGCGCTTGTCACAAAGCACATTACAGTTGTAATAAGTGATGTTGCAAGTGCGATCGCAAAAATTCCTGCAATCGTTCTTTTTTTATTCACTTTCATCTGGCTTAAGGCGAGTTGTGCTGTTATTTTCATTACTTCATCACCTCGTCTTTTATGATTTTTCCATCTCCGATCGTGATGATTCGGTTCGCTTGCAGTGCTATCTTTTCGTCATGTGTGACAAGAAGAATCGTCTGCTTATATTTCTGATTGGTGAACTTCAAAATATCCAGAATCTCTCTGCTTGTTTTACTATCAAGATTTCCCGTCGGCTCATCTGCAAGAATAAATGCCGGCTCGTTTATAAGTGCCCTTCCTATGGATACTCTTTGCTGCTGACCTCCAGACATTTGTCCTGGCAGATGTTTTGCCCTTTTCTCAAGACCCAGCATATTCACAATCTCAGAAAGCCGTTCCTTATTCTCTTTTCTTCCATCTAATTTCCATGGCAGCGCAATATTTTCCTCCGCAGTAAGAGTAGGTATCAGATTATAAAACTGATAAACAATTCCCAGATTTCTTCTGCGGAAAATTGCAAGTTCATCCTCGCTCATTGCTTGTATCTCATTTCCATCAATGATAATAGAACCGCTTGTTGGATAATCAATTCCGCCAATCATATTCATAAGTGTCGATTTCCCGGAACCGCTTGGTCCGATGATTGCAACAAATTCTCCTCTTTCTACCGAAAAAGACACCTGATCAAGCGCAATCACTTCCGATTCACCTTCACCATATTTCTTTGTTAATTCCTTCACTTCTAAAACAGCCATTGTAGTCCTCCTTTTTCAAATACCATCCTAGCAATGCAAAATGACTGTTCTGTGACAAATTTATTATTGTGACAATTTTGTCACTTAGAAACAATTCACTTGAAAAATTTTAAAATAAAAGTCGTTCCCTCTCCTTTGCCACCAAAATCAACATCAATATCGCCACCCTGTCCTTTCAGAATAGAGAGTGCAAGCGGCATCCCGATTCCAAATCCATTTTCATTGGTAGAATTTTCAAACCTTTTAAAAAGAGCAGCATACTCTGTTTTGTCCATTCCCATACCGCTGTCCCTGACCGAAATCCAGCTATACATGGGATTTTCTCCGCTGTCAACCTCAATCACACTTCCATCCGGTGAATATTCGATCGCATTTTTGATAATGTTTGTGAGTGCTTCTGTGGTCCAGCGTTTATCACAATGTATGATGCAATCCTGTTTCAGCTCTATGGTCAGATTGTGGATATCCAAAAGGATTGCCACCGATGGTTTTACCGCCTCTAAGAGTTCTGACGTGTGGATGTCATTTTGATAAAATCAATTGCATGGGCATCAAGCTTTGCCATCTTAAGAAGTGCCCCTACAAGCCACTCCATCTTATTTAGCGAAACCTGAATGTTATGAATGAACTCTGTCTGTTTTTCCGGCTCTGCCTCCTCCAATAAATCCGCCATAATCATCATGGAAGTAATCGGTGTTTTTAACTGATGGGAAATATCTGCCATATAGTCAGAGAGACTGTCTCTTTCTGTCTCAACTGCCTTTATCTGTTCATTTTCGTGTTCACAAGAGCATAAATATCATTTTTTAATATGTTAAAAGAGCCTTCCTTATTCTCTCGAATATCCAGTTCCTCGCCGGAACTATAGCCTTTCACAAACTCCGACAACTGTTCTATCTCTTTTTCTTAATCCACACGATATCCCATTCCTCTCACAGTCTCAATATGTATTGCCTCTCCAAGTTTCTCCCTCAGCCGTTTCACATAAACGGTAAGTGTATTATCCTCAACAAAGTTGCCGTCTGCGTCCCATATTTTGTCAAGAATCTGCTGTATAGTAGTTTAAGCCATACATCAATGGCAAAAGAGAAATAACTACCGTAATAATGGAAAGGACAAACAATGCTTTGAGAACACCTTTCTTCTTCAATGAAAACAATGAAAGTAAGAAGATGGCAACAGTAAGTATGGCTGTAATAAGTGGAGCAAAATTTGCATATCCAAACGGTATTAGACTAAAGTATGAAAATGTTTCTTTTACTCTTTCTGTTGGAGATGGAGCAAAAGTACAAACTGCTCCCAGTGGTAATGCTTCTAACACTATTGTTAAAGTTCTCTTACAGTATCATCGACCGAGTCTACAGCAAAGGCAAGATGCCGGAGACCATAAGCCTCTGGATAACCTGGACGCTTCGGACAATTTTTTAATGATAAAAAAAGTTCTAATTCTATCTCATCGAGTTGAAGATCAATTTTGTAATCATCACGTTCCGGTCTGTAATTTTTTCTCGAATAATAGAAAATCTAACAGATCCACATAAAAGTGCTTTGATTTCTCATAGTTGCTCCCAAAAATAATGTATCACAATGATACTATTTTGTAATATATTTTTTCAAAAGCTTATAAGTATTCTCCACGCCATCCATATGTGAGCGCTCATAGTTATGCGATGCATAAACTCCTGCACCGATAAGCCCATGACGGATATCATATCCGCTATGCAGTGTTGCCTCAACATCAGAGCCGTAGTGCGGATAAACATCAATTGCATAGTCAAGCCCCTCGCTCTTTGCCAGATTTGAAAGCTCTGTAACAAGCTCGTAGTTGTAAAAAGGTCCGCCTGAGTCCTTCGCACAGATTGAAACCATACGCTCCGTACAGCCGAGGTCGGCTCCAACACAGCCCATGTCTGCGGAAATCATATCCTCAGTATCAGCCGGTACAAAGCTTCCGCCATGGCCTACCTCCTCATAAACCTATAGCCGCTCTCCGTGATGACTGTACGTGGATCCATGGCGATAATATCCCCTGTCTGGATGCCAAGTGCCGCTACGCCCTGCTTGTCATTTACATTTTCATCGAGCAGGATTTCCATATTCTCTTCCTTTGTCTCAACCTTTTCGTCTGCCACATGTGCCGATGGCTCTGTATTTAGCACCACGCCTGTGTACATTCTGCCATCACGCGTAAAAACCATGCAGTTTTCTCCATCTGCTGTGCTCCACTGATGACCACCGATAGTTGTCGGGCGCAAACGTCCGTTATCCTTTATTGAGCGAACCATGGCTCCAAGTGTGTCCACATGCGCTGCCAATACCAAAGGTGCGCCCTCTCCACCGATTTCTACGCTGACATTTCCTTTATTTGAAAGCTGTGGCGCATATCCCATAGCCTCAAGCTGCTTCATCAGATAGTCTGTGGCATTTTTGTGAAACCTGTAGGGCTTGCTATTGATGTGAGTGCTTTGAGCTGTGTTCCGATATATTCTTTAATCTCTTCTGTTGACATAATTGTTATCTCCTGCTTTATTACTGTTTATTAACTGCATTATAACATCTCATTTTTGCGCATGCAATCCGTATTAACCGTTATTTGTAGTACTCTATTCGCAAGCCGCGGGTACCCTGGAGCACACACTACCCCGCGTTCGCTACGCTACGCAGCTAAGAGGCTGTACGAATTGTGCCCAAAGTCTTTTTAACTCGACGAAACCGTCGAAACTCGCCATCCATGGCTCGATTTCTCCTTGCCGCGGCGTCCATGCCTCGGCATTTCTGCTTTACATAGCACAATTCTACAGTCTCTAAGCAGCTCCGCTATTCGCTTTCGCGGGGTAGTGTGTGCTCCAGGGTACCCGCGGCTTGCGAACTATACTCAATAATTTAACGTACATCCACTTGCGATCAACCTGCAACAATGCTATTCTTAGGATATGAATACACAGAATATATATAATAATAATAAAGATAAAGATATAAATATAAATTCCAGCACCAAAATAAAAATCTGCGGTCTGACTTCACCTGCTGAAGCACGGTATCTCAATGAAAATCATGTTGATTTTGCCGGAATGGTATTATTTTTTCCAAAGAGTAAAAGAAATATATCCATCGAACAGGCAAAGGAGATTATGGCTGCCCTTGATGCTTCCATCAAAAGAGTCGCCGTTGTCGTTTCGCCATCCATAGAGCAGGTCAGACAGATTGAGGCTGCAGGCTTTGACTATGTCCAGATACATGGGGAAATTCCGGAGACAGAGGCGGAGGCAACAATAGCTATCCCGATTCTCAAAGCCTTCAATGTCTCTGATATGGGCAGCTATGAAAAAGTATCACAACGATTCACGCATCGCAGGCTATGTGTTTGATGCCACCGAGCTCAGCATTTCTATTATCACCTGCTGGCTCTGCTTCGAATATGGGTGATAGCGTAATAACTTCCGCAAATTTTTGCCTTGCGCTCTTCCTCATCTATCCCTACACCTTCGTCCCGCCTTTCGGTGACACGCTTTATCTTGTTCCGTCTTCTGCTTCACTCAGATATCCCTCTGCAATAAGAGCTCGTTTATAAACGAGGGCTGCAAGCTTTGTGCTCCTTATCCGCAGGACACAGCTCATTTATTTTGTTCGTAAAGCTCTCTGTAAGCCCTGCATTTGACCGGAGAGCTCTACCTCATCAAAACCTCTGTGGCTCGACGTAAAACGGAAGCTTCTTTTTCTCCGTGCTGCCGGTTTCAGCAGCCTCGCATCGCTTAAAACAGTCTGTGGTCTTTCACCTGTCGTGCTGCCTGATGGATTTGGGTTATCTGCAATAAAATAGATTTACCGCCGTCTAAACCTTCCACCATAATTTTTATTATCTTCTGCTCACCATACCATTACACATCGGCAAGCTGTTTTCATATCCCGCGGCGGCTTCGCACATATATCCTTTAAAGTCTTGTCGGAACAGATGATATGCAGAGCGCGACTTTTCTGCAACCAGCTCTGTACGCACGCTGCGCAGCTTTCCAAACAGCACGCAGCACCAAGCTCGTTAAGCCCTGCAAGCTGTGCTGCCTTTTTTACGCTTTTGCCGGTTTCAGCGTATGTCTCCTCCTCTTCATCCTCCACAACCACACAGTTGCTGCATTTGTTGCAGATGCGCTGGCGTTGTATCTCCGAAATATGAAAGTATAAACTCTCTCAGGCATTTTGTCCGTCTCACAGTAATTTATCATCTGCTGCAGCTTCCTCCTGTCATTATTGTCTTTGCATGTCGGATGCCACATCGCCTGCTGAAGCCTTATTCTGCAGAAGGAACTTGTTTATCATGATATCCTGCTTTGAGAAAAACAGCACACATTCCGCTTCCTCACCGTCGTCCTGCTCTTCCGGCCTCCTGATAGTAATACTCGAGGCTCTGTGGCATGTTGTAATGCAGCACATATCTCACATTTGACTTGTCGATTCCCATTCAAATGCGTTTGTAAGTAACCATCACGGATTCTGTCGTATGTAAAATCCTCCTGATTCTGTTTTTTACGTTCATCATTTGAAAGCCCTGCGTGGTAACGGCCCGCCGAAATACCCTGCTCATTTGGCAGCATACAGCTTATCCAACATTCTTTTCGTTGCGCAGTATATTATTCCACTTTCGTCCTCATGCTTTTTTCACATAATTGATTATACTGTTGTCCTTCTGGCTGCCTCCCTTCTTGTAACAACCCTGAAAACAGGTTAGGTCTGTCAAACCCAGTCACCATAGTAACGGATTGTTAAGTCCAAGCGAAGCCACTATATCATTTTTCACGCGCTCCGTGGCGGTCGCTGTAAACGCACTGACTATCGGTCGTCTTGAAGTCTCGTTAAAAATCCGGCAATTTCCAGATAGCTCGGGTGTCTCCTCTGTGCAAACCGCTCTGCAAGCTCCGGATGCTCAGCTATACGCTCATGCACCTCGCGACGGTGCATCTCGATATCTGCCGCAAAGCGTATTGCACATCCTTTCCTGATATGTTGACGATTTCTTTCAGATGCTCCTCCAGATGCTCCAGCCACTCATCCTGGTCAAACTCATCCATATGCGCCCAGCGGCGCATGCATGATTTCCTCTATATCCTTTGTCTTTTTGAGCTGTTCTATCTGAAGCTTTATCTGCTTTTCAATCTGCTCACTCGGCGCCAAACGCCCAGACAAACTCCTGCACTTCTGGGTTGTCAGCACGCTTTTCTTGAGGCACTGCGCTCCTCGTTATCTACGCCACCCTCAAGCGGATAAGGTCTGTTTATTCCCATATCCTTTAGCGCAATATGTATTGTCCTTCTGACACAGCCCTGCTCAATTAAATAACCTAAGCCCAGCTTCCTGAGTTGCTCGTTGAGCTCTGCAATGTGCTCTGTTGTGTATAGCTTTACACCTTTTTGTTTCAGTGAGCGGTAGTGACTCTATGCTGTCAGCTCCTGTGATATCAATACTTCCGATAGCTCGGCATCGATTATGACACTTTTGTATCATGCTTTTAGGTGATTATAATATCACGCACAAGTACCTTTGCATTTGCAAAAACAGGCCGCTCGAAAATCTGTAACAATCCACACCGTCAATCTGTGTGGATGTTTGTGCCTCCCTGATATCGCGGAAATGACTGTGTCCCGCCGCAGCAGGTGGCCGGCTTTGCGCTTGATTATCATCTCGGCAAAAAGACAAATGATTCCTATCAAACTCCGTTTATCGTACCCAGAATACAAGCGCCGCCGGAGCAGCATCCACACCGAATATAAACTGCGGTGATGTGGAAAACAGAGCAAACAATATGATTGGGAATACCGAGCCATACAAGCCATATACCGCCGGTAGCCGGATATCTGCGCATAGCCCATCGATATAGGAATCGAAACCGCCATGATGATGATTCCCGCAAGAATGTCCTTTTGGGAGATTTTTTCTTGTCGTAGTTTTTGAGTGTTGGTGCAACTGATAATTTTTGTTTCATTTAGATTTGTGCCTTCTTTATCAATACTTTCTTTCCTTCAAATGCGAAACCATAATGTTGAATTGCTTCTCTTTTATATCCTCGTTCCAAAAGCTTTGCATCATAATTTTTTCTTCAATCTGCTTCAAAGCACTATCCGCAGTCATATCCAGTGATGTCTCCTCTTGCGAATCAATAACCTTAAATTTATTATTACAGCCTGCGAATTTTTATCACGTGGAATGATCATCACATCATATCTGCCATAGCCACTTTCACGGTTTGACTGTATCATATTTATCTTCTAAGCTCGACCAGCAGGCCTAAGACAAAACCATGATAAAAATCTCTCCGGTTCAGATTTTCCGAAGGATGCTTTCTGCCGTCAAAGCTGCTGAAGGTAGATAAAGCGACCTCATTCATGTATATGTTCATTGCCTTTTTACATTGCCTCTAAGCAATGCCCTTATGAATCCATTATAATTGAAACAGAGGCATTAAACTATCCTCGAACATATTTGAAACATACTTGTTCAAGATTTGTAATGCCAGATGATTACATTTGTTCAAGTTGTAAGACCTCTTTTTTTTCTTGTTGAATCAACTTTAAATAACTGCGAAGCACAAAAGACTCCAAATGGCATTTTTCATCGTTATCGAGCTGTTCAAACACCAGTTGTTCGTCAATGCTAACCTCCACAGAATCGCCTTCCAGAAGTGTTTCCATCATAGATTTTATTTCTGCAGATGCTCTGATATTGATATGTATGCAAAGGTTAAGGTCGGGGAATGAGGTTCCGAAGGTAAACGGACGTTTCAGCACGATGTTCCGTTATAAATCTTTCTCTTTGAATACTGGTTTCGAGTTACGGTTGGGAGGACAGAAATTGAATCAGACTTTATTGAACAAGGTGGAAAATGCTTATCCGAAGGTGAATGTTGACAAACGTGTGTTGAGTGAGCGTTGGGAGAAACCGGGTGACGTGACTCGATATAAAGGGTTGAATAATGATAAGAATACGGTTGCTAATAACCGTTTCGTGGCAGATGAATCAACCTTTATCTGGAGAAATATTAATATCCAGTATGATTTCCCGCATCGGATTTGTAAATATATGCGAATGGAGAGATTGAGTTTGTCTGCTAGCATGATGGATTTGTTGTATATGTCCACGATAGAGCAAGAAAGAGGAGCTGATTATCCATTTTTCCGTGAAACCGTCGTTTTCAATATCATGTACTTTCTAATTAATTTGAACGTGTTATGAAAAATATGAAGAATTTATTATTGATGTCTTGCTTGATATTCTGCTTGTCGGGTTGTCAGGATTGGTTGACGATTCAGCCGGAAACACAAGTGACAAAAGAAGATATGTTCAAGACACAGGGGGGGATTTTATGATGCCTTGATCGGTTGTTATACTTTTTGATGCGGGACAACTATTCTCCGGATGCGAGTATGGTTGTCGGGGGAGTGGAGTATATGGCCAATCTTTGGATAACGGCTACGGATGGGGAACGGCTTATGATTTTGCGTCTCATGATTATCGGGCAGACTTGGTTGAGATGAATTTGTCCCAGCTATTTTGAAACAATACGAGATTATTGCAAACGTGAATACTTTGTTGGAGTATATTGATATTCAGAATAACGTATTGACGGAAGATGAAGAAGACCTGTATAAAGGGAAGCTTTAGGTTTACGGGCTTTTATCCATTTTGATTTGATTCGTTTGTGGGGGACCAATGCCAACTGGGATTGATGGAAATCGGACTATCTACCTTATGTGACTACGGTTCAATTGGAGAATTATCCGTATTCTAATTATCAGGAATACATGACCCAACTTTGTACAGATTTGGATTCGGCTGAATTGTTATTGCAACGAGTGGACTTGATCGTGGCAAATGATAAGTCAGTATCATATCGGCAAAATCGGATGAATTATTATGCTGTGCTTGGTTTACAGGCTCGGGTACATTTGTGGCTGGGAGAGCATGATGAGGCTTTACGTTACGCCCGATTAGTAAAAGAAGCTACGGTTGCAGGTGAGAAAAAACAGTTTGCTTTGGGGGTTGAAAATGATTTTTTGCGTTATGACAGAGTGTTGTATAGTTGTGAGCAATTGTTTGGAATAAGTCTTGAAGAATTTAATGATAACATGATTGCAGACGGTTCTATGCTGCTTTTGAACAAAAAGTACTAATCTGAGTGAATTCATGCGGCGGAAGATTCGTTTCCGGTATTTATGGTATACTGATGATGGTGGGGCCTTCGTTCTTCAAACAAATATGGCAATATGGCTTCATTTTTACCGAGAACCCGGCACCGACTAAAAAGTGTTCCTTTGATTCGTTTGTCTGAGATGTATTTGATTATTGCAGAGTGTGCCGGTTTGACAGAAGCGAATATGGTATATACTGAATTTTTAGCTTCGGGGATTGACGACAACCGAATTGACGGAAAATAATAGACAGGAAATTATTCTACAGGAGTATTTAAAGGAGTTTTATGCGGAGGACAGATGTTTTTCGTGTACAAACGTTTGGGAACTGTAAATATGCGTTGGTCTTCCAGAATGTGGAGAGGACGTTTACGTGTTACCGCTACCGTTACGGGAATTAAGTACGACTGAAAATTATTAAAAGAGAAGAATTATGATACGTAAATTAATATTGTCTTTATGCGTGGGCTTTGTTGTTTGGCTTGCGAGGAGGCGTTGCCCGATTATAATACAACTTGGAGTGGGGTTCAGTTTGTTTTAGGTCAAACCCTAAATCCCGAAAGATTCAGTTATTCTTTTTATTGGGAAAAGAAGATACGAGGATGATGGATACACTTTGGTTTTACCGTACGACCTGCAAGGACTGCTACCGGAAAGAAGTAGCCGGATTAGATTGGAGCAATATGAAGGAAAGGAATGGAAATATATTTATGGGGAGGATGGTGCGATTGCGGATTCTGTATTACGAGTTTTTCCCCATCAGGCAGAAGCGGGAGTACACTATGTAGCTTTTTGATGATGAACGAATGGCGGAGCATTTGACTTTGGAGCCCGGAGAGTTGGAGGCTCAAATTCCGGTAATTGTTATGGGATAGATCTTTACAAGATACGACTTATACTCTCTTTTTCCATATTGTGGATTCGGAAGATTTGAAAGCAGGGGATGAAAAGTATTGTAATATTCAGTTGGGAATAGCCGATTGTCTGACTCGGCCAGCTGCTTGGAATAATTGGTTTTTGCGGGAACTTGAGTCAAACTCGTCATGAGTTCATGATTAAAGTGACTGGAGGATTGGGATGATGAATTTATAAATACACTTGATCTAGACCAAAAGAACTATTATTTGTATGTGTTCAACCGAGAACTAAAAGAAAGAAAATGCGGCACGAGCTGAAGATGGATTACCTCCTCTGAGAGATGATCCTAATGATCCGAACACGGATATTATTTTTCCCAACAGTTGCAAATTTTTAAAATGATAAAAGTGAAAGGTATGAAACATATATATTATCTCGTGATAATTTTGATTGTAGGGGTGATGTTTGTCGCCTGTTACGATAAAGATAATACCATTCATCGCATTCCGGATTTAGTAATTGAGAATGTGACTGGTGGTTCCGTGAAAACAGGAGAATTAATTGAGATTACTCCCAAATGCATAATGGGTGGAGAGGAGGTTGAATGTACTTATAATTGGTATCGTTATCGTGATACCGTGCTGGAGTTGATTTCAGAGGATACTCACTTGGAATGGAGAGTAGATACCGTAGGTTCCGTGACATTGGAGTTGGAGGCAACTCATGTTGAAACCGGAATACAAGCTATTCTCACTTTTCAATATGCGATAGTTCCCCGTATCAATAACGGTTGGTTGATTTTGAAAGAGACTATGGATGGAAATACAGACATGGACGTTTCCTTACTTCAAACAAACGGGATTGAATTTGCAGAAGATCAATTATCATTGGCATTGGGTGGGCCCATGAAGGGGAAGCCTGTTTCGCTACTTTCTACATAAAAATTACCAGTGGTATAATCCAGAAACAGGAGGACGAGAAGAAAGACAAAACTGTTTAATTCCTGTGAGCGAGAAGGATATTTTGATGTATCGGGTATCTGATGAGAAAGTCTTGGTACGGACCGAAGACTTGTTCTACGAGACTCGGATTTTACATCAGGTAATATTGAGGCGTTTATGAAATTAGATTATTCTGCCAGTTTGATTTTTGATGGTAAAGTTTATTTGTTATCTTCGGCTGCTTTTATGCCTGCTCTTTTAGGAGATTATCATCTTGCACCTTATATAGTTTGTTGGGGTATAAGTAATCCCTATGTTGGTATATGATGAATTAAGTTCTTCTTTTGGACTTATTAAAGCATCAAATATAATGAATACGACAATGGAGATCAAATATTTTGATAATGCTTTTCAGGCGGATGATGATTTACGAATTTCTCTAGTCAAATGAATGCGGATCTGGTTTATCTTGGACAAACGGATAGGAGTATTCTTACTGATAAGCCTGGATCCGGTACTGCATATGCTTTAATGAAAAAAAGAAAGGAGATGCCGATAATTTATTGTTATATGGATTAACAGCAGCGGAATGGCCTAATGCGACCTATGGCCCGATCTGTTTTACAAGAACAATTCCCATATCGCGTTGTGAAGCTTTTGCAACAGCTGATTTTTATACAATGCACCAGACTAATAATTTGATTTATTTTATAAAGGATAATCGGCTTTCTTATTACGATATTGATAAAGATGAATTTGTGTAATGGATATTCATACCTTTGATGGAGAGGTGACTTATTGTAAAATATATAGGTAATAATTATGATTACAATGACTCTTCTGAATCCTCCACTGTATGATAATCAGTTCGAAACGACTTATGGTGGCTACAACTTCGGGAACAAGTTACACGATACATTCTTTTGGCTGGTCAATAAATGAGGGATTGACGCTTTGCCAGATCAGGGAGATAAATGGTGAAGGAAAAGTACGACGATTTATGTTTTGGTATACCTCTAGTTGGAGGCTTTTTAATAGTATTTATAGATATAGTTAATCATAATGGAGGCGGTTCCCTTTGGTGCGTGCGGGAACCGTTTTATTAAAATTTCTACAGGGATGAATAAAATATTGTATGTTTTTGTAGCATTTTTTATGCTACAAATGGGGCTTTTGCCCAAACGAATTTCGAGGAATTGACGTTGGCTAAGGCCTTGGAGAAAGCAAAGGCTGAAAATAAATTGGTGTTTAGACACGTATACATCGTGGTGTATGCCGTGCAAGTACATGGCGAATACGATATTTCCGAAATCGGAGATGGGAGAGTATTTGAATCCCCGTTTTGTTTGCGTGAAGTATAACACGGAAGAAGGGGAAGGTGCTGAAATTATGAAACGGTATGAGATTTCAGCTTTTCCGACATTTTTGATTTTGAATACAAAGGGGGAGGTACAGCATAAGATTGTAGGAGGGGTGGAGGAGTGAGACTGCGGAGGATTTTATCAAACGGGTTGCCGAGGATTAGATGAGGATAAGGCGATCGGGATTCTTGCGGTGAAATATGAAAAAGGTGATCGGGACGTGGATTTATTAGTGAAATATGCCCGTGCCTTGTTGGCTGTGGATGATCCTTAACCGTACAAGTTGCCGAACGAGTTAATATCTAAATTAAATGATTCTGCAACGGATAGATTCGGCTACTGGTTTATCTACGAACATCCTGTTCTGACACAGTCGGTTCTCCTAATATGGAATATTTATTTGGCGAATGCGAACGTTTCAGAGAAAGTATCGGGGCTGAGCGAGTGAACGAAGATTGCGACAGCTTTTGATCTTCAATTGACCAACATGATTACTGGCCGTGACCGCCAAAGTGGCGTGGAGGCGATAGATAAGGTCGAGAAAGAGATGGAGAAATACGAGTTTCGAGTAAATCTCGTTTAAAATTGTTTGTTGAGATTGCCCGTGCCCAAAAAAGTGGGGACGTGGAAAAACTTTTGCAGGTCTGTGAGAAGAATATACCTCAGATTGAACACGAGCATTTATTGGCGATGTTCTTCCTGTTGTCTTTTGACGATTAAGCGTAATGGGGAATGAAGACCAACAACAAAGAATATTGAAATTGGCCAAAACATTACTAGCAGAAACCACGAATGATAAGTTTAAATTCTCGTTAGGGCAGTTCATTCCTTACGCTTTAGAGAAGTAATTTATTATGGAATTATTTAATTAAAAATAATTATGAAGAAGTATTTTATAGTATTGTATGTGTGTTTATTTTCGGCTTTGTGTGAATAATAGTAATTTGAGTGATAGGTCGATAGTTTTGTCTCCAGAACAATGTGATAGTATTTTGGTTAAATATTTAGTTGTTGAGGATGATTTGTATAATTTGTCAATTTCAACGGCAGAGGCGGTGGAATTAGGAATTTCTATTGATGCATATGAAAATTTTGTAAATTAATATGTGATGTTAACGGTACATTAGCAGATGCTAAAAACGAGGAGTTCCAATTTATCGGATGGATGCTAGAGATTCCGTGTTATCTCGGAGTTCCGAGTCAATACCCTGGATACGAGATGCCTTTATGTCAGATGCAACTTCCTGATGGACATAGTACAACTTGTGCTTTTCGAGGTTCTGGTTGATTGTTGTCGTTGGAGGAGCAGATTCTCCAGTGTGGAGTATAGGTTTTAAAGATTTATTAAATAATAATCGTCAATTTATTCTTACTGGAAGTTATTTCGGGGCAGTTCAAGAGAGAGAGGTCGGATATAATACTATAGATTGTAATATTGAATGGGAATGGGAGGTTACCAAGCTAGCTGGAGATAATTGTAATGCATTCGCTTCTTTTTTTGGGGAATAAATTGCCTTGGTATAGAAGGTGTCTTACCAGCCGGGATTATATTGGAAGCATATAAGTTTGATCCGACAGGTTATTCTATTCGACTAAAAATGATTCTTATTATAGTACTTTCGTTGGGAGATTTATCGTGGGGAGCGAAGGTTAGTGGTCCAGGAGAGTTAACCATTGGGCAGGAACTTATGTCGAATTGTTCGTATAAACAAAGATATACATTAAAATTTTGAATTACAATGGGTTGGAGATTGCAAGTGTCATTTTATATGTATATATACGGATTTTAGTCTTAACGTTTAATGAAATTATTATGAGTAAGATTATTGCTGTGTGCTTGTTGATAGGTGGAATATTGGGTGGATGTTCTACCGTAAATAGACAACAATTGTCTCCTAAAAACTTTTTGTAGTGCATATTGGAGAACAATTAACAATAGAACAACAGGGAGAGCGATTAAGATATGGGCGATTGTTAAAACCGGAGGTAAAGGGGGATTCTTTGCAGGTCCCAATTGTACTGGACGTCCCTAAAGAATACATGGATTTTGTTACTGGATTTGTTCGATTGGTAAATAGATATCTTCAAAAACTGGAAGAAAATGAAAAAATGATTGTGTTGAATGAATTACGAGCGAGGACTGTTGATAATGCCGTGCTGGGTTCTTGGATTGATAAAAAAAATGGTCGTTATGTGTTGAAAATGAATCGGGAAAATGCTTTGAAAATAGGAATTACAGGAGAAAAAATATGATCAAGTGGCGGACAAAGTAAAACAAGTGAATAATCTGATCGGTGAAGAAAAAGAATTGGAATAGTTGGTGAATGAAGTATTGTATCCATCGGTGAGTGTATTTTTTTTTAATCATGGTATTTTTGTTATGATGAAAAAGTCAAATTTGGATAAAACTTTTATGGAAGATCTTGAATCATTGAATTTTTAAGAATACGAGCGTATTGTGTACGTGAAGTTAGTGGGTAACCGAGATACTTGATACTGTGAGTGAAGGATGAGTTTTGTCGGGATTCAGTTGCACGGCTGAGGTATGGTGGTTTAGAAAGTATAATTCGGGATGTGGTTGTATGTAGGCAAAAGAAAAAGATTGAATGTAGTATCAAGGTAAAGCTTTAAATATGAATTATTATGAGCGTTAGGAAAGAATTATTTATTTGGTGTTTATGTTTCCTGTCGGTGTCTTCGTTGGTGTACGGAAGTCCTGTAGATACGACGGGGGTGAGAGTTGGAGACAAATGTCCCGCTTTCACGTTTGAAGATATGAAAGGACAATCTAGGTCGTTAGAAGAGTTTAAAGGAAAATATGTTTTTTATTGACGTGTGGGCGTCATGGTGCTATCCTTGTCGAAAGGAATTCCCTCATTTGCAAGAATTGGAAAAGAAATTTGAAGGACAAAATATCGTGTTCGTGGGTATTTCCAGTGATCATGTCGTGTGGCGGTGGAAGGGAGCTGTGGAAAATGGAAAGATGTCGGGAGAGCAATGGTGGGTTGGTAATGATACTTCTTTCATAACGGCTTTTCGAGTAGATCGATTCCTCGTTTTATCCTGTTGACCGGAAAGGGTGGGTGTCGCGTTTGGAGATGACACGTCCTTCTGATCCCCGAACGGAAACAATGTTACGACAATTGAAAGGAATAGAAAATGGTCCGTCTGCCCCACGAAAAGCAAAGAAGATTGTCGCCTTGCGGAGACCGCCTTCGAATTTCAAATGCCGGAGGATGACACCCGGGAAGTCGCGTTGGAAACTTGCGATGGGGGGGAGAATGAAGTCGGAACTTGATGGTTCAAACAAGGCCGTTTGGAAAATGGCCCTGTCGGGAGGTGAGTACGGACGCCTTTGGGTGGGGGATAAAAAGTACACGGTATGGGTGGAACCCGGTAAGCCTTGGCAGGCTAAATCCGGAGTTGAATGAATTACATTTCGAAGGGAAGGTGCAGGTATTAATAATTATCTGAACAAGAGGCTTTACCGGGATATTCAATGGCGGGAATACGAACTAGGAAGAACCCTTCCGGGTTAGATTGCAAGAGATGGTGGAAGAGCGGGAGGAAGCGTTATT
>VOFG01001613.1_pt1 | contig 40272 bp, 59 predicted proteins | sample 5384171 | NCBI WGS metagenome assembly VOFG01 (sample SAMN12384726, study PRJNA508395) | human gut metagenome | isolation source: healthy gut F | host: Homo sapiens
GATTACGTATTGCTGTCTGAAGGGAATCAGCACAGCGGTGCTCTCGGTGGTGAGTGTTCTCGCGCCTGAATTCTCCGCAGACCATATGGGAGAACCGTATCCAGTCCGTCCTTCTGCTGCCAGCGGAGAACGCTCATCTGACACAGGTATTTCCGGGCTGTGGTTAGGATGGTTTCGGTGTTCGAGGCCGAGCTGCTCGGTATCAGCCATGCACCAAGGTCACAAGGCCGTACATCATCCGCTGATCTCGGTTGGTCGATCCCCCAGCATTTCCGTGGTTTCGCTGCTGTTCCATGTCATAAGGCAGAACAGCGGAGAAGTTTCGGCGGCATTCGCTTCCGCTGCCAGTTGGCTGCATTCTGCTTCACACCTGTAGAAGCTTGTTCTGAATTTCCTGCACCGCTTCGGTCTGTGGGAACAGGCAGGATGTCAATGGGAAAGCATGAGACTGCGGTCCATGTCGCAGAGTTCGGCGATCATGGAATCCTTGATGTAGTTGGCATATCCCCGCAGGTAAAGCACCTGCCCCCAATCTGGTCGTTCAGACGGGAAGTGGTCCTTTGAAATTCCATAGAATCCGGGCAATAGCCAGTCCTTGAAGTGCAGTCCTTTTTTCATCTGCTCTTTAGATTGAAAGGAAAAGCGACTGGCCTGTCCGTCTTGAAAAACTCGAAACACCTGTAAAACGGGGTTTCAAGGTCCAGCTCCGCAAACGGAGGAGAGCCGAAAGACAGTGATGAGGTCGGCACCACGCGGGAAAAATATACGGGTTTTATTACAGTTGTTTTTTGCTACTAATGAGAAATATTTTAGCAGTGTTGTTGACTGGTGTATTCATAGTTGGTTCAGTCTGTTCCACCCTGGGAATGGTGAATTTCTCTTTTTCTAATTTTGTTGCTTTGAAAGCGTTTTGACTATAGGCATCCTTCTTTCTTATGAGACTTTGAGATTACTGCTCCTCAGTCAGCGCTGAGACTTTATGCTTTTCTCTGTCTGCGACGAGGCTTTTCCTCCGCGATGGGCTTCCTTCATCATTTTTCTTCCATAGTAGAAGCAGTTGATTTGAATATCAGCTTTTGGATACAGGAATTTGACCAGCCAAGCCCATGCCAGTTTTTCTTTTTCGGCTGTCATGCCGTGGTATTTGAAAAAGCTGCAGGCCGCAAAGGGGCTGCCTGAGGATGCACATCCAGCCAATCTCTCGTTCCTGACCATAGACGAAAGACGGCACAGCCCCTACTGCGACGCCAACCGCCAGTAGGGAACAGATAAAACTGCCGGGCAGACAGCCCGAAAAAATATAGATTCCTGATAATCTCGGATTTCCTTTGGTACCTTTACTTCTATAATTACCTCACTCCTTCCGGCTTACAGTCCCAATAACTCTTTAACGATTCGGTCGCTCATCCGAACAGCTCCGACTAAAACGAGCAAATTGAAGATGAGTTCACCTACATAGCTCCATACAGCGGTCACCACAGACACATCGGATCAATCGCAGGCGGTGAAGCTGCCATGACAGAGAAGATAACGCATGCCAGTGCAATGATTTGCCCCTTCCAAACACACTCCGGCATAGAGCGCAGGAAGTTCCTTCCTATATTGCTGGTAGGCTCTCCGGCAAAGCTGGACATGGTATGGGTGCAAGCGCCGTATACATATAGAGCTTGAACATACGGGAATAGACGGTTAAATTAACAAAGGACAGGACGGTTATAAACAGACCGCCCAGCAAGGGTGACTGCCCATAGGGGAATACTGTCCCAAAATCCCACTTGGTTGATCTTATCGATGATTTCCCTGGGGAGTGCAGCGTCACTGTTCCCCGACAGTCCGACCTCGTGATGATCGTGGAGACCATCCCCTGAATGATTTGAAAAATCGCCAGCATGAGATCGAGACCGTACGTTACAGCGGCTTTTTGCCAATGCGAAGCGGATAAACAATTTGAATGCATGTTCCGGCGCTTCAAATCGGCTGCGCTCGAACAGGTCTTGACCACGCCGACGGCAAAAACAGTACCAGCATCCCGGAATCCGATGGCTTTGAGGGCTCCGTTAATGTCCAGCATGACCTGCCAGATTCCGGCTGCCTTTTGAAATCGGCAGGATCTTTGGGTGAGCAGGGGTCCAGATTTCTTCCAGCTTAGAGTTCCAGGTACCCAGCGCTGAGTTTGCTATCTATGATCCAGTTTCCGGCTGGTCGCCTCCTTCCAATAAATAGAGGGAGGCGCCTCGTATAGAACGCCCCCCTTGAGTGATGAACAGGGCATCAAGCGGTGATCAAGTCAAGGATTTCCTTCGCAAAAGGCGACAATCAGCCTGCCTGCCGGTGTCAAGAAGCCCTGCGAACGCTGAGAAGGGTCATGGCTCTGGAAGGGAAAGACCCACCTGGTACAACACCCCAGCCTAACAGAATCAGACCGATGGCGCGGATCAACGAAAAAATGAAGGTGGAGAGATTATTTACGACTGCTCAGCGGATCACCGGCAGCAAAGGCAGTTAGAAAGGCAGCAGAAGCACAGCACCGCGGCGATATAGGCGGAAAAATCAAAACGTCCCTTTCTGCCGAGAGAAAAGAGCGCCATGGAGCTTGTGGTTATTCTTGGGGATTTTCTTAAAAGCAAAAGTGATCTTGGATTTCTTCAGAAGCATTCCTCCAATTGATTAGTATATTGAACCACCAGCTTTTTTAGTGGGCACTCCCAAACTTTAGCTTCAAGTTACGAGCGAAGCGAGCTGAAATTAGGGAGTTAGAGCATTGAACAAAACCATACCTTAGAAGGTATAATGCCCGTTTACGGGCGGTAGGGCAAGTGACGCAAGTCCCAAATGTTCAATGCGTCTTGAGATGCTGGCTGGTATTAAGCCCTTCTAGGGCTTAATCATGCCTCCGGCTTTGCCAGAGGTTTTGACTCAATGTGTGTTAATTTGCGATTTCATAAAATCATCAGGTCCAAAAGTTCAAACTCGTCATACCGTTCCGGCGAGTAGTCGAGGTCATCTGCGGCGCTCTTTACCAGCGTGTAGTCGTAGGGCGCAGCGCCGCCATCTTCGGTCAGCCGGATATTGGGATGGCGCATCAGGTCGTACTTGTCATCATCATAGGGCGTTCCCCGGACGAAAAGGATAGCCTTGCGGTTATCCAGCATTGCGCACCTCATCGGGAGTAAGCAGTTCCCGGCCTGTCTGCTGGTCGTTCACGCTAAAGCTGCCGGCGGCTGTGACCATAGGTGTTGGTATCAATGTTTCCTTGCCCATGAGTTCGGAAACATATTTGTGAGTTTCCTTTTCATTCCCGCCGAGATACAGAAACTCGTCGCACAAGCCCACCAACGACTCCCATTGCTCTTTGAACAATGCCTTGATTTGCGCCATATTCTGTGCGATGTAGCTGCAGAAGATATTGCGGCTTCGCATGGTGGAAAGCCAAGGCAGGAAGTTATCCGTAAGGCAGGGCGATATTCGGCGCTTCGTCAATCAGCAGATGGACCGGCACAGGAAGCCTGCCTTTGTATTTGCGGTCGGCTACAAAATAGAGTGTCTGAATGAGCTGCCCGTAAATCATGCCCACAAGGTAGTTGAGGATTTGTCACTGTCCGGGATACAGCAGAACAGGGCGATCTTCTTTTCGCCCATTTCTTTCCAGATGGAGGTCGTCGGTGTAGGTCAGCCTTTTGCGATCTGTGGCAGATTAAAAGCAGAGAGGCGGACGCCGACACTGATTAAAATAGATTTCAGAGTGTTTTTCCGGCTCCCATCTTAAAAGACATGGTATTGCTTCACGGCAATGCTCTCCGGTCCCGCATTTCAAGCCTTGCGAAAAGGATGTCCAGGGGCGACTCATATTCCTCATCTTCCTCCCGCACCTCGGCAGCCGCCAGCATCTCCATTACCATGGCGAAGTTCTGTTCCTCCGGCGGTGCTTCGTGCATCAGATAGAGAACGAGAGCCTGCAAAAGCGCTGTTTCTGATTTCGTCCAGAAGGGTCCGTGCTCTGTGCTCCGGGCGGGGTAGTACTCTGAATGAGGGTTTCAATCAGCCGGAGCACGTCCTTATCGTCCCGCACATAAGCAAGGGATTGTAGCAGAAAGAGGCGTCGGGATTCAACAGGTCAAACACCCGTACCTCATATCCGTTTGCTTTGAGCGCACCGCCTGTTTTTCGCAGGATTTCCGATTTCGGATCGCAGATCACCAGCGAACAGTTGCCGCAGTTTAAGGCATTCGGAATCGCATACGACCGGCTTTTACCTGCACCGGAACCGCCGATGACCAGCACATTGGTGTTACGCTTGTGCTTGTGGCCATCCATCCCCATCTGAAAGTGCTGGTTAAGATGAGATTTTGTTTCGGGTTCTTTTTTATCCCGGTATTTTTGGCGATCTGGAACACATCGCCCCACTTGGCGGAACCGTGTTCTTCTCCACGGCGGCGGTTTTCTGGTTGGAGGTCCCCAAAAGGGCAAGCACCCCGTAGCCAAGAGAAAAGGAAAGCAGATACCGAACGGAATAGTCTGTCCACCGAATGGAAAAGGGACGTTCATCGCGGCCGACAGCCTTTCCCAGCAGATCCACAAGAGGCTCATTCCATCTGTTCCAGTTCCGGCCACTAAAAGGCCGCCCACCAAACGATGGGCAGGGGCAGAAGCCATACCCACCATGGGTTTCTTTGTGCGTTTATCGAATCAAATGCTCGTCCTTTCCTTTCTGCTTTTTCACTTTTTGTGGAATGACCGGGAGCCGGATACCGGCGTTCCTGCTGCTTGGCTTTTTTTTTCGCCTTTTTCTCCGTCTGCTCCGCCTGATCTCCTGCAGAAGCTTTTTTACCGAGGGCTTACCGCTCGATTCCTTATGGTTTGTTAAGCCGGGCCAAGAGCTTTTGCTGGGTGAGGAAGTCCCGGACAGATTCTTTTCCATCGCCGGTTCTTCGAGAGCCTTCTCAGCCAAGAGTAAAATTTACTTCGGAAGAATTTTCGGTACTCTTTTTCGTCTGCCTTAAGTTCCGTCGTGCTTTGTTCGGAATGAACGGTTTCGGCCTTGCTGGGAGCGGGGACTGTGGAAATCGCGTTTTCGATTATCGGCTCTTTCTCGACGTTCGCTTCACCGGCCTGTGCTCTGACGAAATCAAGGCCGAGATTGTCGTAGATACGCTGGATCTTCGAGGCGTCATCCGCAAATACCACGATCTCGATATGACTGGCCTTTCGTTTATTGCGGATAGGAACATAAAAAAGAAGCCCATGCTTTTTTGGCTTCCTTTACGAACTCCTTCATGTGGGCTGTTGGAACATTAAAAACTTGAACGGACGCTGCTCTTTGAGCATCCGCACAAACCTTGTTTTGCCATGTGTTTTTCGTCTGATCCTTTAATACCGCGTAGGCGAACATGGCGAAATTTTTTTGGCCGCCAGTCCCGACAGCTTGAGAGCAACTTCCGTGCCCTCAAAGGGTGCAAAATCGGACGACCTGGTCGGCTGGATCGCTTCCGTAGTTCAGTCAATTCACCTTTCTTTCATCGCTCCGAATTATGGGAACGTTTTTGTTTCTCCCGATTTCGGGATTCTTTTTTGCTGTTGCTCCTTTTGTTCCTGTTCTTCCAGCTTGGCCGCCAGCAGGCGCTGCTCCATCTGGACGGAATGGCTTTCAATGTTTCTGCAGAGTTTTTACGGTATGCCGCAGCTTTTTTCAGTTGCTCTGTCAGAGTTTCGATCTGAGAGGACTCCGATTTACAGCGGTAGAGCTTCTGACGCTGTTTTATGAGGACAACGATTTCATTCTCGGCTTTCTGCCGAATGGCTGCAAAGCTGACCTCGTCCTCTATTTCATTTTTGAAAATGAACTCCGCCTGCTCGATCCGCTGATCCAGCCTGCGGATATCCTCCCGCACAGCGTAGCTGGGGTATCGTTTTTTTCGGAAGTACGCTCATCTTGTATAGATAGGAAAAGTAAAGCGCCTGTAGGCCGGTGAGCCTGCGGGAAGACTTTTTCCCAAGCAGGAGCAGGAATCCGCGGTTTGCTGGTGATTCTTTTCCAGTCCTGAAGAGGCTTTTGGGTAAAGGATGCGGCGCTGTATGGCCTCCGGGTGTACTGCTTTCCCAAGGTCTTAAAACGGACGGTACGGCCATCGCCTGGTAGCTTCAAAGTGGTGTACTTACGGTCGAAAGCGAAAAGTATAGCCCTGCTGCTCCAGCGCCCGAAGAAACTGCTTCCATGTCAATGCTGAAGCGATTGCCGCATCGACATCCTGCTGGATGGGTGTTTTCCAAGTAGCGGTTCCTTCTGCTCGGCCAGCCACTGCGCATAGGGACGAGCCACCCGTTCCATTTCTCGGTGCTGATAATTGAAAGCCCATGTTGTTTACAGAGTTCATCTGAGATCCGCCGTACCTGCGTGATGTAGCTCCTATGATTGCTGCGGTATTTCTTTCCGTCTTTAAGTGATACGGAATTCCGTAGGCTTACCAACGCCTTGCCGCATTGCTGCGGTAGGTTTCCAGGCACTCGCCCCCGAACCGGACTTACAACTCTCGCTGTATCCGGCTCTCTATTCATTCACAGCCTGCACCGTGAATTTTCGTGTGACAACTTTCACAGACCACCAAAGTTTTTCGGTTAATCCTCTTCATGAAAAACTGCCCACGGTTGGCTTTCATCCAGCTCTTTCAGCGTTCTAACTTGGTGCATTACCAACGCTGAAGTTTCTTTTCCGCACCATTCACACCGATTTGCTTTTAATCGTGCGCCGAGACTGGGCTTTTTCAGGATGCCTTTCGGCTTATGGATAATATCTGCTTCTTTTCCCAGCGGATAGGGGTCTCTTGCAAGACTGTCCTTCCACAGTAGTCGGATGCGCTCATTTCCATGCTTGTCCTGGAATTTTACCCCGATGTCCTTGACAATACGATATTGAGCAATAATTTTGCCTTTGGTTGTACGGTATTTACAGGCCAAGGTTTTATAGAAACTGTACTCCATGATATAGCGGAACTTGTGCAGCTTAGAGCGATTGTTTGCAATCGCATAATAATTACAGAATCCCCGCACCTCACCATTGTACTGGTCTAGGATACTCAGGTCTGTTCGTCCGACAAGTTTTCCACGATACGTGGGTTGCCAAATCTCTGTTCCATTGCGAACATCAATTCTCATGGCTCCCAGTTCCAGCAGCTTTTTTTTGAATGACAGAAGTCGGAACTTCCAGCATTACATGGCCGCTGTAGTTTCGGGCTGTGGAACCGCTTTTTGTCTTTTTGGTGTGATTGCTCTGCGGTGTGACCCTGATGTCAAATCCCAAGAATTTTGCACGGTCTGTTGCTTTAGTGACCAGCGTCTTTTCTTCCGACAGTTCCAGTTTCAACTGTTCGGCGATATATACGCCGATTTCCTGCTTAACAGCCTGTGCATCCTCTTTTGGCTCCGATGATACCGATAAGAAAATCGTCAGCGTAACGGACGTATTGCAGTCTGCGGAAATTTGTATCCATTGGATTTTGCAGGGGATGGATTTGTGTACCTTATCCAGTTCCCGGATGCTTTCCAAAAGGGATTGCTTTTCTTCCTCAGACTGTGCCTTTGCCAGCTTCCTTTGAGTCGGATTCTCTTTGCGCTCAGCTTATGGTATTCCACATTGACGGCTCGCTTGTTCCCACGGTCAAACCGTTTCTTGTATTCAGCCATATATTTGTCGAACTGGTCGAGATAGATATTGGCTAGAATGGGACTAATGATGCCGCCCCTGCGGAGTGCCGCTGTAGCTTTGATGCAGTTGGTTATCTTCCATATATCCTGCGTTGAGAAATTTACGGATAAGGCGCAGAAAACGCTCATCTTTAATTCTCTTGCGAAGGATGCCAATCATGACATTGTGGTCAATATTGTCGAAGAATCCTTTAATGTCACCCTCAACAAACCACTTGCATCTGGTAAACCGATTTTGAATCATCCTCAAAGCTGTGTGACAACTTCTGTCAGGCCGAAAGCCATGGGAGGCGTCCTCAAAGCTGTTCTCATAGATGGATTCCAACAGCATACGGACAACTTCCTGTACCAGCTTGTCGTCAATGGACGGAATACCCAGAGGACGGAGTTTTCCATTCTTCTTAGGGATATATGTCCGTCTGGACGGTTTGGGCTGGTAGGATTCGTCTTTCAGGGTTGCAATAAGCCTGTCGATTCTTTCAAGGCTCATTGCGTCGATGGTTTTTCCGTTCTGTGCCTGCGGTCATGTTTCCCTGACTGGCATAAATATTCTGATATGCCCGTAAGAAAAATTCCCGATTGAACAGGTTGCGGTACAACCTGTCATAGACATAGCCGGATTGAGCTGAATGTTCTTGCAGACTGTTCAATACATTTTCTGGATCTCTCATAGTGCCTCACGCACCTTCCTTTCTGTTGTATTGAATCGAATGAACTGCCGCCCTTCGCCATGTGCGTGCCATTAACACGCTCGGACTACTACGGCGGCTCCGTTGCCATATTGATTTTCAGGGCCTGCACCCATAGCTCTTGCGAGCGTTCCAACTTAGGCAATCCCCATTTAGTAACAGAGTAAAAAAGCTGTGTTCATTGTCGGATACGGTTTTCGTCCTTTTATGCTGATACATACGGACTGTGCATTCGGTTTCGCTCATCCTGCTCATGTTTCTACAGGTGAGATGCACAGCGTAACGGGTATAGCTGCCTTCCGTTACGACCACCACAAATGTCCCTCGGACTGCCGTTCAGCCAGTTTAGGTTTCATCCTTATATGAACTTTTGGTCTTGCTGCTCAGTCGTGGCACGGCAAGCTTGCCAACTTGCAGCTTTACGGTCATGCTGCTGTCCCCTTTGGGTTTCCCCGCCAGGTTAGCCGTTGACCACAGGCCTGAAACCTCACACCTGCCGCTTGCTAAGCGGAGTTTACTCTGCCCCTTATGGGCGCACTAACGAAGTGGGTTGTGGATATGCTCATGATCTAAATGCGTTGCAACAAGCACTTGATACCGTTCACCCATTTCTTTTGCGAGCCGAATACCGATCTCGTGCGCCGTCTCCGGCGTGACCTCTCCCGGCGCAAAACTCTGTATGGCGTGGTAGGCACAAATGCCATCGTTTTGAGCGAATGCATTTTTGCCAAGATCATTTCCTGCCGCGCCGTTTCTGCATCGCAGTTAACGCCGGACACAAAACGCTCAGTATCCCGCACGGTTTTGTTGCCGTCTTCCGCATACTCGATCACATCCGTCGAGATTGGTATTCTTCCTCTTTAATTTCGGATCACCGATCACCAACGGTTCTGCGTCTTGTTCGGATTTTCGATGTAAAGCAGGCAGTCGCCGATCCAGCCGTTGATCTTCCAGATTTTGTTACGCCACTTTCGTTCTTCCTCCCGTTTTTCTTTCAGTGCCTTTTGGTCGGACTTACGGATATACGTCCCTAAGCTCTGGAAGTCATCGGGTCGCGTTTGATTGGCTCCGTAACGTAGCGATACAAGCATAGATGCCAGCGGCTTGATCTCATCGGTCAGCCGCTCAAATTTCTCTCTGTCGATTCTGCCGGTCGCATGTGCTATGCGTGTAAGCTGGTTCATGTTGTTGCCAATATAACGCAGCTCTGTCAGCATCTTATAAAAATCCAACGGCGGGCGTTCTGCGGAAGCACACCGTCGATAAGCTGCCGCACATACGCCGACATCGATAAGCCGGATTTGCTCGCCAAGGATTGCAGACGATGCCATTTGTGTTTCATTTAAGCGCAACTCTAAACGGTAAGGGTATTTGTATTCGCCTTTTTTCTTATTTGTCTCACTTCTTTCTGCATGACGGGTTTTAGGGTGTCCCTAAAAATCGGTGATTTTCACGATCTACCATTCTTACGTAAGAATGGTATGTTTGCAAGCAAACAGAAAAAGTGCGTTTCGCGCTTTTTCTGTTTGCCCGGGCGGCTTCCGCCGCAAATCTTTTGCTGATAGCAAAAAAACGAACGGAGTTCGCCCAAATTTTGCGCCGCCGCACGCAAAAACATGTCCGGCAGACACAGAAATTTGCTGATTAGGAGAAGGTTTCCCGCAGTTTTTCACTGCGTTTTGCGAAAAAAGTGGATTACTTTTTCGCTCGTTGCAGCGGAAGAATTTTTCCTCGTCGCTGCACAACTCCACGTATTCGCGCACGGCTTTCGGCACGGACTTGTTATATTTTTGCGTTAAAATCTGTCCCGCCGCTGCCTGCAAATCCTTTTTGCATTGTGCCCGCGAAGTCCGTGCAGTACATCTCGAGCGCCCTTCTTTTTTCCGCGCTTACGTTGAGCTTCACCACGATTTCCATCTGATTTTTCTTCATTTTCTTTACCTTTCTTTCAAAAATTTCTGTCTGCCACACACTCTCCGGCGTAATTTGCTGCTCATTCGGAAGCAGTGCAGCTCTAACGGTTTGCATCCACGGCACGCAATGACCGGCATCTGAAAGCATAAATTTTCCCGCACTGTAATAGCCGGTCAAGCAAAACCCATGTGTGTTATCGAAGAACTTGATGCTTTCTACACGCCTTGAAAGCTCCTGGATATTGACGGAACAGTTCAAAATCTTCAAAATTTTCGCAGTCGGAACACCTGTACGATCTCGCCGCACCAATCGCGCTATGGCTTCTGCTGCGTCCGGCAGACCCATACAATAGCAGTTTATCGCATACGTTTTGCCTCAAGTAAACCGAAAACTGTTCCATTTTTCTTGCTCGAGCGGTAGCTCACAAAGAAAACTGCGCCCGTCGTCAATAAGCTTTTTGCATCGCATACGTTTCCGAACTGTTGTAGATTCGTGCGATTCTCTGCGGCGTGACGCTGTACTCCGGCAATAGCTTTAAGCCTTCAAGCACCTGCAAAAGCCTCGTCTTCCCGACGCCAGGAAGTCCGGTAACTAAATAAATCGTCTGCAAAATCTCACCTCACTATTTGATTTTTGCTTCATAGACCCGCTTTGTTTTTTTTGCACATGAGCTCGTATTGTTTCTTAATTTCTCCCGAAATTCTTGTGCGCTCCGGTGCGGAAGCAAACCCATACGCATACTGATATTGCTTATTGCCGTCCTGATCTGTGTACGTTCCCATGCTCGGCGGTGAATAGAAATACCCGCGTTTGCCCTCCATGATCTTGCCGTATTTGAGCGCAACACATCGTTTTGCAGCTCGGCATACGCTTTAACCGTATTGCGGTTTGCAGCCTTCCGCAGCGTGAGCTTTGTTCTCTCCGACGTCTATCGCCGTACCGCCGCCGATAACTTCAACCTCCGGAGTTGAAATCAAAATTACGTGCAGGAACGCCGTCATTTCCCTTTCAATCTCCGGCTTCAGCTCGACGTACGGAACCCATTCACGCCTATCTTTAGCAAGATACGCGGGCATCAAGGCCGAAAATCGATTGTGTTCATCCAACACCAGACGCACGCCGTTGATGCGGTAGTCTTCGTTTATAATGACATCCGCAAAGGCTACCACTTCACTTTCTGCGTCAGAAACCGGGCGAATAAACGCATGATAGCGCTGTAGGTTCTTCTTCCGGCTCAAAAATTTCCTCGTCTTTAATTTCTTCCGGCACGGTTTTATTTGCCGGGTCTGTCGCAGCTGCCTGCACCTGTGCTAAGATACTCTCACGTCCAACTCCGACCTCCGCAGCAATTCCAGCCGCAAATAAATCCTGTTCCACCGGGTTTTCGACCGTCGCCAACACACGCACCGCTTCAACGGCATAAGTCAAACGGTCTTTATTCACGTTCATGTCCAACCCGTTTTTGCACATTTGTAGCGGTGGTATTCGGTATCGCTTATCGCCTGCAGAAAGCCTCTGCAAGACGCGTTCTGCTCCGTCCTCCGAGCGCATTTTTGAACTCATCCGGGTCTTTACCTTCGCCCAAGGAAGCCACGCTGACGCGCAACTCTGGGCACGCAGAACGCAAAACCTGTATAGCTCTTTGCGTTTGCTCTGATGCCGCACTGTCGCTATCATAACAAATAGTAAAGTTCCCTTTGCAGCTCCGCCCGATCAGCCTTGCTTGCTCTCCGTCAGAGACGTACCAAGTGAAACGACGCGCCGGCAAAGCCCGCTGTTTGCAGCGCGATCACATCCATGTAGCCCCTCTGCAAGGATCAAATGGTCGCTGTGCGCCTTGCGTGCGGAAGTTATATCCGTACAGATTATTGGACTTTCTGAATACTGGCGTGGTATTAGTGTTTATGTATTTTGTTTTTGTCCTCTTTTGTTCAAGGCGCGCCCGCCAAACGCGATTACATTGCCGACTGTATCGAATATTGGGTACATGATCCGGTCTCGAAACCACGTCCATAACGTGCCCAGTCTTACTTTGATACGCGAGGTTTGCGGTTATCATCCATCGTCCGTAAAAGCCTTTATCGCGCAGATAATTCACAAGCCCGAAGCTTTCCGGCTTTTGCGTAACCTAGACCAAAATGACGCACAGCGGCCATACTCAAGCCACGTTCATTCAATAAATAAGCACGACCTGCACCTCCCGCATCGTCGTCCTGCGTAAGCGACCGGAAAAAGTAACGTGCTGCCTCTCGATTACACGCACGAATACGATCTCGAGCTCTTGTTCACGTTGATTGAGCTGCGCACCTTTGGCATCGATCGTTATTCCGGCACGCTGGGCGAGCTGCTGCACCGCCTCCACATAACTGAGATTATCCGTACCGCGAATAAAAGATATGATGTCTCCACTCGTGCCGCAGCCGAAGCAGTAAAAGGAATTGGTCTTCTCATACAACACGCATGACGGTGTTTTCTTGGTGGAACGGGCAACAGCACGACATAGTTGATCCGTGCCGCGATAGATTCACACGTTCTGCTGCAACATCTATAATGCTCCGCGGCTTTTGATCTCATCAACCTGATCTCTCGATATTGCCAAAAAACTCACTCCTTTCTACGTTCATTTCTTTACAGAGAACGATTCATTTTTCTTTTCGGCTTGTCCATAACGTGCTCCGGCGTCTTTTCTTCCTGTGCAGATTGCTGCCTGCGGCGCTGTTTTTATCGGCTGCGGCTGAATACCGGATAGGCGCAGCGTTGCCAAAATCTGCGGCGCATGACGCTTATACAAATCGCCGATAGGTTTAAAAAACTTATCGATTTGCTCATTGATTTTGCTTTTTCTTCATCCCCGTTTTGCCCGTTTTAAGCTCGGTTATGTAGTTCTTATACTCCGTGCTCATGTGCTCTTACGTGTGTCAGTGATTGGCAGACCCATGGCGATTCAAGCATAACGGATAAAGCGTCTGCTTCAAACTCACGCTGTTGCACGGCTTTTGCCGGTATCCATACCGTGTTGCAACATGCCGTGCGCCATCTCATGCAGCACGTCGATAATCGCTGTGTATCCCAGGCGGCTGTTAATCGTAATGTTGCATGTCTCTGATTCGTAATATCCGCGCAGCGCAACGCTCTTTAAATCAATCGTCCGCACCGGCATTCCGCAGCGGTTGCTGTATTCGCTGATAATGTCAAACGCCGCTGCGTGCAGCTCATCTGCGCAGCCGAGACCGACTAATTTAGGGTAATCTTCCGCAGGGACAATTCGTTTGTGCAATATCAAAGACCACTCCATAACGATAGAACTGCAATTCTTCGTGTCTCAAGCATTCCGGCTTTTATCATGTCCCGTACTGCAACTTTTGGTGTGCTTTCGTCAGCCTCTTCCATGGTTCACTTTCTTTGCCACGATAATAGGTAATATTATGGGGCACCCCATATACGCATACCTTTTTCACCTTTTAAAACGAAATACCCCCCATTTCCTTAAATTGTTCAAACCCTGCAACAAACATGGCATACGGTTTTTGCTTATAGATCAGCATTTGATTACGGAATACTGTATCGCGGGAACCGACTGGAAAAAATCAGAAATTCCGCAACATCTCTTGCATCTGCTTCCCCAGTTTTCCGCAAGATCAATAACGCGCTTTGCTCGGCGTCCGCAGCCAGTTGATCTGCAAATTCTTCTTTCCTCCGGTGAATGATATTTTCTATAACCGGGCATTACTTCTCACCTCCACCGTAATTACGAAGTACGTCCAGATATTCTTCCGGCAACTCTGCAAGAGCCTTTCTTATACGCTCTTGTTCTTCTGCCGAAAGATCTTCCAGAGGTATAAATGCCGATCCTTCAATAACAACACCGTCACCCGGCGTCACATATTCTTCCGGTACTTCCGAACACCATAAAGTCACCAAAAATCATCTTCGCTGACTTTATATCCGTCCAGATACATAAGAACTACACCATACAATTCTTTCATTTTGCATTTCTCTCTACTGAAATATAGGTTTACAATTCTGTTTGCCGGAACGCCCGGCGCAGTTTCTTACTCCTTTCCTTTTTATCCACAGGCCCCACCGGGATTGTGACCGGCGCTCTGCATTACGAAAGCCCATCACCAAACGGTGGTAATAGGCTTTCTCACTCTGCACGGGCAGGCTAAAACCGGCAACATTGCCGGTTTTTACTTCGATGGCTCTTTTTGACCTTGCAAAAAATCATAGTTCCCAAGCCAAGGCAGGAAACCGCAAGAGCGAGCAGTGCTGCGCAAACACCGTGATTACTGCTGCCGGTCTTTGGGAATACGCTGTTCAGGAAATTCATACCGGGTTTAACCTCAAACTGCATCTTTTCCCCGTCTCTTGTGATTTCGAAGCTGTAATAGTTTTTATCCTGTGAGTAGCCGGACGGAGCCTGCTTCTCATGGATTAGAAACTTTGCCGTAAAGCAAACCATCAAGTTCATACACCGGTTTCTTTTCGCGCATATTGCCGACAAACGTATCTATGCCCTCTTTGGCGACCATCGCCGTTTACATCGCGATAGATGCCGAACACAGCGCCGGAAGACGGTGCTGCGAGTCTCCTGCATCGACCTTAATCTATGCGGCGGCAAAATTAACGGTCTGATCAGCATCGGAAATATCAGCATGTGCCGCAAACTCAAGTTCATCGCGATAGGCGTTTCAAAAACTACGACCTCGGTTTCGGCCGTCGGCTCACGCGCGTCGAAAGTAAACGTCATCTCAACTTCTCCGGTGAGCTTTTTGGCGTAGGTAGCTTCTGCCGTGATTTCTTTTACCATCCAGCTTATCGTTCGTGGCTTTGTTCATCAGCACACCGGTGAGCTTATATTCTTTACCCGGCGTCAAACAACATCGGTAATCGTGATCTTATCGCTGTATTTTCCTTTTGCTGTCTGCTGTTGCCTTTGTTCCGATTTCCGGGGATTCTTAATCTTTACGGTCTGCCCTTCGTCGTTGATGTCGCATGGGTAGCAAGCAGCGCGTTTTCACGGTACAAATCCTCGAAAACAACGATTCCTTTACCATGCAGACCGGTTGCGTCAAAGATAAAGGTAACGTCTACGCTGCCGGATGCTTCCGTTGCAACGAAAGTAGCTTCGGCTGTGACTTTCTCGCCGTTGATGAGCAGTTCTTTGCCGTTAGACTTGTCCATGAGAACGCCGGTTACACGATATTCTTTGCCGGGGGTAAGGTCTTTGTAGCTTACGGTATCGGTCAGTGTAACTTTATCCAGCGGATCGATTTCCTTCTCGCCCTCAAAGCTCGCTTTGTGCCGATTTCAGGATTCTTAACCTTAATCGTCTGCACCCTTCATCGTTGATGTCCGCATGGGTAGCAAACGGCACGTTCTCACGGTACCAAATCCTCGAACACGACGATCTCCGCCGCTGAACCGGTTGCATCGAAGATAAACGTAACGTCTACGCTGCCGTTTTGGTTTCCGGCACAAATACCGGTTTCAGCTGTAATTTCTTTGCCGTCAACAAACGGCTTCTCACTGGTTTCTTTATCCATCAGTACGCCGGTTGCTTTGTACTCTTTACCGGGAACAAGGCCAGTGTACGATACCGTATCGGTCAGTAACTTTATCCGACGGATCGACTTCTTTTTCTCCCTCAACGGTGGCCTTCGTACCGATTTCAATCGGCTGTTGTGAGCCTACAGAAACAATTTCGCCTTCGCTGAGTTCTACGGTCTGCTGGATCGGGGGAGAGCATAGCCAAAGGTTTCCTTTGTATCGAGTTCTTCCACGCGGGGGTACTGATACTTGGTTTTGCCTTCGTTATCTTCGAAAGATCGGAGGGTTTCGGTCAGAATCAGGCCGCTGGCATCCGTCGTGTATACCTTTGCTGTAGTTGACCACCAAGGCGCGTTACGCGGAACTGAATGCCCTCAACCTTACCATCGTCGGAAGTCTTGATGATCTTCAGCTGGCCGTTCTTGAGTTCATTTAGAAGCTCGTAACTGTAAGTCTGGTTGTTTGCTGAAATCATGACCTCAAAATCATCGACAATTCGCGGCCAGCACCACCCTTGGTCTGGTGGACGATGTACGTGCCATACGGCATGTTTTTGTTACGGCATAGCCGCTGGCCGATGTTATGATCGTATCGCGTTCAGAAGCTTTAGCCTTGTCATAGCTGCCTGCGGATTTCAAGTAGAACCTGAAATTCTGCGGCAGCCTCATCTTTCGGCATACCTTCTAGAGTTTCATTACTGCTTGTGTATCTGGATTTTTGCCTTTGATGGCTTGCTCTTTAACGCCGATTGGAATCTGGTTTGCTCCAGCGTATACTTGTCGGTTCAGCGCCGACCGGGTATTTCGTAGTATCCAAGGGTATCCGCTGGACGGCGAAATCTCCTGAATATACCAGTTATCCCCGCATACGTACTCTTTTCGTCGTGAACCGCTGGCGTTTGTGGTGTACTGGTCAATGAGATCGCTGCCATGATACACGCCGTACACTGCACCGGCAAGGGAGGCATCGCCCCTGTGCGGCTCGGGTTTCCGCGTCCACCGCCTTGTGATGGTTGCTTTCCACTTTTTTGAGCACGTTCGTGAAGCTTACCGTTGCTGTTTCGTTGGCTTTAACCGTGACCGTCTGAGACTTTGGCTGCACGTACTGATCGGGCACATCAAGCTCGGTCACCGTGCTACCGGCCTTCAGGTTTGGAACAATGATTGTGCCGTCTGTACCGTTCGCAGTTGTGTCCACGCCATTACCTGTCACACGGGAACCCACACCGGAAACCTTGCCGTCCTCTGAGGTCTTGACGATCTTCATAAGAGCCGTCCAGCTCAACTTTAACATTTATGGTTATGTAGGCCGGGTCACGGCTGGCAAGGCTCCGCAAGGTTGTAACGTCCTGACCGACGGCGTGCTCATAATAGGTAGCCGGGTTCGTCTCTGTAATAATTAGGGTCAACATTATAGGCAAATCGAATTACTCCAGATTCGTTTGAGGTACCTGTCGCCTTTAATGTAACTGTACTGCCACTTTTATGACGGTTACACCGCTCGTATTTGCAGCAGGCGTATCTTTATAGGCAGCTAATGCCCCTGTTGTGTCAGTGAGTGTCTTTGTTTCACCGAGTTTCAGTGTCACGGTTTGACCCGCGATACTTGGCGTCGTATAGAACTCGTCTACTTTCGCGAGAACAGCTTTTTTAAAGGCGTTGTAAAGTAGACTGTGAGGCGATGTTCGCCATACCGCCTACCGAACTCTGAATCGATACGCTCGAAGCGCCCACAAAATCGCCGCCGAAGCTGTTGATCGTCTCCCAAATCAGGGCTGGCAGTAGAATTCAGCAAAGTATTCAGCGGACACTTGATGGTATCCCAATTGTAGTTTACAGCACTGCACCCTTTGATATTGGCAATGTTTTTATAACGTCCCCAATAGTCGATAAGCGTAAGTTTGTTAAGTTGCTCTTTAGTCAATTCTCGGGATGTATAGCCGCCGTTGTCTCCCAAACCGAGGGCAATGCCATGCTCTACACAATAAGCGACTTTTCCGTTAATGCGTTTTCCGCCCCATCCGTTTGTCGTTCCTTCAATATTTGTCGTATACCCGATGTTCATCAGGTAAATTGGAACGTGGCTCGGATACCGTGACGTTCGCCGCGTAAAATACAGGCCGATTCAGCCCGGCTTCTGCTTCGATCTCTGCGAGAGGCTTGTCAATGGCTTCACGGCCATCTAACGTACACCAGCTGCCCATCTTCTGCGATGTAGCCACCATACTTTTCAAGCAGTTCCTCGAATTTTTCTGCGGATCCTCCGGGTTTCCTCCGGTTATGAACGGACGAGGATCAACCGTCTGTCCGCTCTGCCGCACTTCAAAGTGCAGGTGTGCGCCATCTGCATTACCGGTATTGCCGACATATCCAATTGTTTCCCCGGCACTAACGGAGTCACCAGAGGATACGAGAACCTTGGAGAGATGCGCATATAGAGTTGTTCTCTCGTCGGCGGTAATCTGAACCATGTTCCCGTAGGACGATCGCCTGTGGTTGTACTGCTATCCACGTCTGTACTTGGCTTACGGTGCCATCCGCAGCTGCAATTACAGCAATACCTTGTTCTGCACTGATGTCTATTCCGGTGTGTTTTGTCGCGTCATATCCTTGCGACACCGTGCCATATCCGGGACCGGCCACAGAAAATCACCATTTCGGTCGTTTTCTGTCACCTCATACCAGGAACTTGTTCCGGCTTCGGAGTCGGTGTTGCTTCGGCTTCGGGTCGGTGTTGCTTCCGGCTTCGAGTCGGTGTTGCTTCCGGTTCCGGAGTCGGTGTTGCTTCCGGTTCCGGAGTTGGCGTTACTTCCGGTTCCGGGTTGGCGTTACTTCGGTTCCGGGTCGGCGTTACCTCCGGTTCCGGAGTCGGCGTTACTTCCAGTTCTGGCGTAGATGTTACCGTTAGGTAGATGAGCTACTATCACTTAGCGTAACTTCGTCTGCAAAGCTGTGATCGGAAAAGAGTTGTGAGGATCATCATTACCGATAGAATCCATGCGATCGGCTTCCTCAATCTTTTCATTCTCTCTCAAATCCTTTCCTAGAAATATTTATGTAAAAGGTAGCATAACGTTTGTATGCGACCTGAATTCCACCAAAAAAAGAATTGATATAATCAATTCTCTAATTCCAGTTTCCTATTTTTTGCGCAGAGTTAGGCTCTGTTGACAGCTCCTTAATATCTGCTATAAAAAAACAAGCCGCCCCTACTACGGATACGGCTTATTTCTTAGCTAAAACCGAGAGGGTTGCCGTCTATCAGCAAACCTCACTCACGTATATGTGGAAGTCCGTAGATTTTTTCAATTCGCGGACTTTGTGATCAGTACCATTCAACGGTATTTCGTACTCCCCGTCAGAATAATACACGTCTAAGATATAATAACCATTAACATAACTTCCATCCGGCTAAAGTTTTAAACCTGAAACAGACTTTCCGCATATACAACGCTTATCGTAAGAGCTATCGAAAAGCCCATCGCTAATATATCCACCTATGAGGTAAGGCTTCGGGAGTTGGCTCGAGCGTCGGTGCTGGAGTCGGTTCAGGCGTTGGCATGGGTGTCGGAGCCGGTGTAGGCTTTGCTGGCAAGGAGCAGCCGTGGGCTTGGGCTGTGGAGCTGCGGTGGGCTTGGCTGTGGAGCTGCGGTGGGTAGCTAATGTCGGTTTCACAGTCGGTGCAGCTGTAGGTCTGGCCGCACTGCCGGAAGGCTTGCTGTTGCAAGTATTGAGCTAACTCGGTTTTGCGGTTGCTGCCGGTTTCGGTGCAGCCGTAGCCAGAGGGCTTCACAGTGGTGCTACTTTCGTTTTGCTCTCCGGCTTCGGCGTTGCGGTGAGGTTTGGCCGTTGCCGTAGTACCGGCAGAGGAGCAGCCGTAGGCTTCGCCGATACACTCGGTTTTAGCGCTTGCAACCGTGGAGCTTGTGCTCGAAACCGATTGCTGCTCACTGCACTGATGCAGAGCTTTCAACGCCGGTATCCGCTGTGCTGTTGCCCGCACACGCCGCCATGGTAAGCGCCATTGTTGCTGCCATTAAAAATAGCTGTGATTTTCTTTTCATAGTTTTTCACTCCATGATTTGATTATAATAAATGAGTAAAAAATGAATCAAGTGCAAAACCGGCAATATTGCCGCTTTTCGCGCTTGACAAAACTTCAAAACAGATTTATACTGAAAATACAAAAGAGTGCTGCTGATGAACGGTTAGCCCTCAGCATAGCTTAAAGAAGTTGAGCCGATACCTTGGCATGGGGCGGCTCACTTCTTTTTATGTTCGCGTTTACGAAATAGTTTCGATCAGCGCAATGATGACCAATGCCAACTGGCACAAATCGCTAAAAAGTTCAGCTCGAGCTTCATAAGCGTCATCCCCTCTCTCCGTACTGGATTGAGGGATATTTTTCATATCAAGAAATGTTCCCTCGTACGGTGCAGAAAATCTGCATCTGAGGGCTGAACTGTCCACCGTTATGGCAGCACCCGAACCGCATATTGCAGTTCGTTTTTATTCTACCAGAAATCACCTTATGGCAATGTTTTTATTCGACACTCACGGCCACCAGTTTGCAGTTTAGCGCGGCTGCTATCCGCAGCAGTGCTCGAGCTGTACCATGTGCTTTTTCTGCTCCATGAGTGCAACCTCCGTCCACGAAAACTCCGGCGGCAGAAGCTAATTCGCCGCTTGCGATATTTTAAAGTGCTTGCCGCTGTAAAATCAGGCTATCAATCAGCTCTATATAAGCGTTTGGCATTCTATCACTTCCTTTCAGAACCGGCAATGTTTCCGGTTTTTTTTTTGTCTGCGGCGGATCAATGTGAGCTCCATTTCGGGCATTCTCCGCACTTGGTCAGCTCGAAAATATACCGCTTTAGACCAAGAGCGATTGCAATACATGAGTTCGCCCTCGTTCTCACGGACAATATCTCGCTTGCGCCATTGCTTCTCCGTGGTGATTTGGGCTTTCTCTCCTCCGATAACTTATTATAAACTCTGTATTTCGTTGCCATTTTGTTTCACCTCGTTTTTAAACATCTCTCAGAACTTGCGCGATCGTAACTGCATCCACGCGGCATATTTCGCTGAGAATCTCTATCAACGATCCATGCTGACTCATTCAAGTTTTTTCGATTTCCGGGAGGGGCTATGCCGTAGTTCGGCACGGATATGTAATACGTAATCGTTTTGCCGACTAAGGGTAGGTTTTCCATGATTTTTGCAATAACAACTGTAATACTTGAGCGCGATTTAATACGCACAATTTGTGCGTCTCTGTTACTGCTTGTACGGTATATTTCTGCGTTCCATGTTTCTGTTGATGTTCTAATTAACATCATTACTGCACGTCTCCTTTGTTCAAAACCGGCAACATTGCCGGTTTTCATTCTGTACGCTTTTAATATTGCTCCTTCAATTTCTCTGCGAGCAGCATGTGTACAGGGCGTAAACGCAAAATTTGCTGCACGCCCGGCTTTCCACGCACGTGCTTCTGAATGGATAATCGGAAAGCGCACATACATTTTACCTTTATTCTCATAGACGCGGATGCCGTTTATCGCATATCCGTCTGCCGTCAAGATATTTGCGACTGCGCGGAGCCAGGTCAGCACCGCGCAGCAATGTACGATTGATCTTTCTGAATTTCATCCCATGTACCCTCTCAAATACCGATTCAGTAAAGCCGTGACTTTTTCCGGGTCTTCCCTATCCGCAAGCTTGAGAACTTTTTAAAATTGCCTGTTCAAGCTTGTCCTGCTTCGACTTTTCCGACTTTTCACTCTTTTTCTTCTTTCTCGCCAGAACCGGCAATATTGCCGGTTTCCCGTCCGCGCTCCACAGCACGTTCACGGGCTTCTTTAATGTCTAAGCGTCCCTCTGCCACGTCGTCTTTTTCTTCCGGTGTAAGCTGCTCAGACATTTGCTTATAATAGCGCACAGAGCGTTCAGAAACGCCCATCAGCTTTGCAAGATGCTCCTGCATACCGCCTTTATCTCACCGGCTTCTTTCATTTCTTCAAGCAGTTCTCGATATTCTTCGTAAAGCTGCAATTTGCGCTGCGGTGTGTATTCGCGGCTTGCATTGGCCTGATGCAGCATCAGTTGCGCCTTTCGTACAGATTTTGTCTCAAACACATAGCACGGCACTTTCGTCCAATGCAGATACGTAGTGATTGCCCTAAAACGACGTTCACCGGAGAACAGTGTGTAACGGTTTCCGTTTACGATTACGCCCAACGGTGTGAGCAAACCGACTTCATCGATATTCGCCGCAAGCTCTTTGTAGGATTCCCTCATTGTCATCGGCTGCGTAAGAGTTCTTCGCCGCAAAATCGATCAGCGCCGTATCGATCAGCTCAAATCTGCCGTTCTGTGCGGCGTTATCTGTGCTGCTTTCAAACTATTTAACCCGGCGTTGATATTACCTAAATTTAGCTTTTTCATGCTTACGCACCAACCTTTCCGAGAAACTCATCGGTCAAATTCTGATAATCCATATTTCCGTTGCTCCGCTTATCAAAAACGCAAATCGGCTCACGTGCATTTACCGCACGGATCAGTGCCACATTACGACGGATCGTCGTGTTGAACATCGGCAGCAAATCCTGTCCCAAAAGGACTTCGCGGAATACACTACGCAAACCGCGCCGCTCATCCATCGTAATAAGCCCGCCAAAATTTTCAAATTCGGATTTATCGTGCGGCGAATATCGCGATAGCCTCCGCTTTGAGCGTCAGCGCATGGATGCCATAGTCTTCGGCAAACATCGGCATGATGATCGCATCCGCATAATAGTGTACAATATCCATCAGACTGCCACCCTGCGGAGGGCAGTCGATGATGACGAAAATCATAATCCGCAAGATCTTCCAGTGCTTTTCCAACGTGTTCAGATAAGGCGCACCATTCATTTTTCTGACGAATCAAATCTTCTTCAATTATGCTCAGCGTTCGGTCAGACGGCAGCACATCTACGCCAAAGCATGTTGTCTGTACGGTCTCTGTGCCAAAGTCGCCTGCCCGCAGCACCTCAAAGTAAGGACGGAGATACGGCCACATCATAATTGAGCGTAGCATAGCCCTGCGGGTCTGCATCGATCAACAGCACACGGTAACCGCGCTGTGCCAAGCACGCGGGAGAGATTGACTGCCGTCATCGTTTGCCAACGCCGCCCTTTTCGTTTGTAATTGCGATTTTTTGATTTGTCTCATAATGAGCCTCTAAAACTCCCGAAACCGGGGAAATATAAAAAAAACCGGCAACATTGCCGGTTTCCGTCAGAAATATGAAATTGAGATATGAAAAAGAGCAGCCTTTCGGTTTGCTCCTTATCTACTATATAGCACGCCTGCTTCACACGCAGGAGGTCCGCGGTTCGAGCCGCGCGTTTTCCACCAAAAAGAGCTGTCTCTAAAGAGACAGCTCTTTTTTGCTCAATCCCAATCCCCGCTTGACAAATCCCCGAATCGTTTCCTCGGTTCATTTCATCCTACCAAATCATACGACCCGAGAGGATTTTTACTTATAAAAATCCCACCGCACCCCAGGAGCTTTCGGGGCCCGTATGGCACGGTGGGGTTATAACTCTCTCTGCAAGGGAAAACGCAGAAGATGGGTTATCCGTTTTTTCGGGGACAAACATCATTACAAAACTAACGAGCAAAGACACACAGCAACACCAAATGGCCTTTGTCCCCAAGCAGGCCACTCATCAGGCTGCCAAGGCCGGCGCCGATGCCGAACACAAAAATAACACCGAAATACGTCAGCGATTTCTACCAAAATCTCTTTATCCGCGTTCTGAAATACGCGCACAGTGCCTCGGTGCCGGGCGCATGTTGCCGATGCACATCGTGCTTGCATACGCGTGGCCGCGCACCTTGTGGAAAATCTGCACCTGCATGGCACATACAAACGAGACCATCGCGTTCGCAAGCGGTTCAAAGTATGCCGGCAAAAAGCCGACGACAAGCAAAAACACGATCTCGCAGAACAAAATGATCTGCCGCCAGTGGATTTTTCTCATACGTCTTAAAATGAATATGTATCAGCTCCGCGGCCGCTGTACCGATCAAAAACGATACCACCGGGATAAGGTACTTCACCACGTTCGGCCAGTCCTTCTGGAACAGCGCCGTGCTCAAAAAACAATGTTGCCCGTCTGCGCGTTGGCAAAAACCTCGCCGCGACAAAGTAGGTATATGCGTCCTGAAATCCGCCGGAGAGAATGATGAACACTGCCGCGCGGAAGCTGTCGGACATCTGTCCGTGCAGATGAAACGGCTCAGCGACCTTCATAGGGCGTGCTCCTTTTCCGGCACAGTGAAAACGACCGCCGTGTACAGAGCACAAAGCCGAGCGCATACAGGGCAAGCGCAATGTAGCTGCCGCCCACAACGCATTTTGCAATCATCCCAAGGAAAAAGCCAATCGCAAATACAGCCGCCGTAAAGCGAACGCGACCGGTATCCTCGCCGATGTGCTGCGCTGCATGCACCACCATCGCCAGCATACCTGCGTCAAAGAAAATACCCCATAATGATTTCAAAAACTGCCGCTTCCATTTTATACCTTCTTCGTTTGGCGCACAAAACCTTGAAACGCCGCTTTTTATCTACGCTTTTCAGCACAAAATCTGCGCGAAATCATCTTGACTTCCCACAGCATTACTATTATAATACTCTTATATTCATGTTAAAATCTATAATCTATATATCTAAAAATATCGTTATGATATAGCAAAGGGGAACAGGGCCAACATGTACATCAGTTATGATTACTATCGAATTTTTATTACGTTGCAAATACGGTAACCTCTCGCAGGCCGCAAAAGCGGCTTTTAAATAACCAGCCGAACATGACGCGCGCCATCAAAAACCTGGAAGGCGAACTCGGGTGCCCACTGTTTCTGCGCACAAACCGCGGCATGAAATTGACGCCGGAGGGCGAGCGCTTGTACGCCCACGTGCGCATCGCGTTCGAGCATATCGAAGCCGGCGAAGCGGAGATCACCGAGAGCCGCACGCTGCAAACCGGCACCGTCTACGTCGCCGCAAGCGAGGTCGCGCTGCTTTGCCTGCTGCTGCCCGTGCTCAAAAATTCCGCCTTCTCCCCCCCGGCATCCATATCCGCATCAGCAACCACTCCACGCCGCAGGCTATCGCCGCGTTAAAGGGGCACAGCGGATATTGCCGTCGTCACCACCCCACCGCACCGTCCGCCTCGCTCAAAACACCTGTCCGGCCCATCCACGAGTATGCCGTATGTTCACCGTTTTCGAAACGCTCACAAACCGCCAAGTAAAGCTTGGGGAGCTCTTAAATTCCCGCTCGCTCGCTCGGCGCCGATACCAAATCGTTCGAGGTTCTATTCCGGGTTCTTCGCCGCGCATGGCCTGCCGTACCACCCGGATATCGAAGCGTTCACCGCCGACCAAATTTTGCCCATGGTCGAAGCCGACCTCGGCATCGGGTTCGTGCCGGAAGAATTCTTGGAAAAATGGTCAAATGTCTGTCGCATCGATTTGGAAGAAAAATACCGGAAAGAAACGTCGTCGTCATCAAACGGAAAGGCCAACCCCTGAGCGTCGCCGCCAAAGAGCTCGAAAAAATGATCCTCGCCGCCGAAAAGTGAATGATCAAAAAGGAAGCACGCCTACCAAAAACCGCGTGCTTCCTTTTTGATCATTCGGCCACAAATCGAATATCATTACAATAAAACCCCGCCGTCCATCCCTCGTGCACCGTATCGCACAGTGCCGCGATGTCCTCGTGGTTGTGGCTCGCGAGCAAAATCGTCTTCCCTTGTGCCTTTGAGCTCCAACAGCAGTGCCCGTATATCCTGCACACTGGCGTTATCCAGTCGTTCATCGGCTCGTCCAAAATGAGGATCTCCGGGTCTTCCATGATTGCCTGCGCAATACCAAAGGCGCTGCCGCATGCCAAGCGAGTATTTTCCCACATGCTTGCGGCTTTCGGGGTCAAGCCCCACCGTCTTCAGCACATTCAAAATCTCTTCCTTGCCGATCTTTCGCCGTATGTTCGCCAAAGCGCAGATTCTTGTACCCGCTGTAATTCGGCAGAAAGCCCGGCGCTTCAATAATGGCTCCAATGTCCTCCGGCATGTCCACGTCACGTCCCACGCGCTTGCCGTTTACGAGGATCACGCCCTCCTCCGGGTGCATCAGACCGCAGATGCACTTAAAAAGTACCGTTTTCCGGGCCGTTGCGCCCCTACGATGCCGTGTATCTTCCCTTTTCAAACGAGGATCGACACATTTTTAAAACCACTTGGTCGCGGAAAACACCACCGTTTTGTTTCAATACAATTTCCGCAAAGGACTCCTTTCACACCACCGATTTCAGCGTCAATGTTCCGCCTGCGCGGCGTCACCTGAAGTGACCGACAAAACAAAACAAAGCCAACAGTGCCAACAAAATATACATGAAGGCTCAGGGTAAATCGAGCTGCCGTCATGTCCACACAGGAAAGGTTCACCCACGAGACCGGCGAGATATTCACAAACCAATACCCGTCTTATACGTCACCATGTTCCACAGCTTTTGAGCGCCGTGCCGCAGATGCCGCCCGCCGTGCGGAAATATTCAGGTTCACGAAGAACATCAGCATACCGAGCACAGTGGCTCCAAGTTCATTCACACACCGCAACACCGCCGGGATCGGATCAAATCGCGCCGTGATAACGCGTGCAAACGGAATACTGATGCCGTTCTGCCCCGCTGCCGATGTCTGCGAAAACGTAGAAAGCAGCTTGCCCCATTCCGCGCTCCATTCGATATGCGGCAGCAGCACAAAAATTTTACTTATGAAATACAGCACAATAAAATACAGCACAGACGCCATCACGATATACAGCATTTGCCCGATGAACCATATCCGCCGCCCGCTCCGCAGCATAATATACGGCTGCTCGTCCTCAATAAACGGTGCATCCGCAGAACAACAGCACCACGCCGAGGAACAGCATCATCCGCCGCACTGCCCTCGTCCAGCAAAAACGGCAGCAGATACGGCGTGACCTTATATCCCGTCCGCGCGCGGCTCGCCCACCGGCGAAAGCCGCGGTGCAAATCTAGAACCTCCATCAACAGCAAAATGTACAGCCGCAGGGTTCACCGCCCATTTTTAAAGTTGTGCAGCGCGATCGAAAAAGCAAGCGAAAACCTTACCCATTTTCAAGTCTCCTTCTGCACGAGGCGCGTAAATAAAACGAGGAACACCACGCCGAACGCTGCAAAGATTCCGCACGTCACAAGCGTCGTTGTCCCTGCGCCTCGAACATCGAAGTCCCAGAGAGCATACCGGGGTAAAATTTGCTCGGCATACGCAGCCACATCATCAGCGTATTCAAAACGTAATACGCCAGCATCGGTGCCGCCAGTGTAACACAAATACGTTCGTGATCTTCGTCAAAGCCACAGCGCAAATTCCGCAAACGCTCCTGCGCAGCTTACGCCTTAATGAAAATCACCGCCGCAAAATAGAGGTACACCCGCTCCGGAATACCCAATCTCGTCAAACGCCCAGCGCCATGGGGAATTCCGTTTTCCATGTTCACCGCCGGAAAGCCCCAAAGCCGTAAGATCATGAAGCCACTCGGAAACAACGACCACCAGCACCGCCGAGACAAAGCACGCAATGCCTTTCGCCGTATCATCGCTTCGAGCAACAAACCGGTTTTCCCAGTCTGCGCAAAACAGCGCCGCCCGGGTATCGCCGCAAACAGCAAAACAAACTGAAAGGTACCCGTAAATGTAGATCAGGTCATTTCCGGCGTCATAAGAAAACTCATCCATGCCGGTCCAAAACGTCGCGACCGTCAGCCCCAACGCGGCAAACACAAACGCTTTCGAGCACACTGTACGCGCAAAGTCATTTTTCAGAACATTCAAAATATACGCATACGCACCTCATATATTTCCGTTCTCGTGTAAAAGCTCCGTGCCATCTAACGCGTTAATCAGGATATACCCGTCCTGCGGCGGCATGATCTCTCCATACCGGATTTATCCGGCAGCAAGATCTGATGCGTGGTCTGAAAATACCAAACTGGGATTAACCGCACGATCCCCGCATCATCCGTCTTGATCGGCATATATGCCATTTGAATATCGTTGATATAGTAATCCCCCTCCATAATGATGGAGTTATACTTCTCGTCTACTTTATCGAGCGCCTCGTCAAGTGTCAGAACACGCTGCGCGTCGCCCGTCTCCGTCTCTTTCAATACATACGATACGTCAAAGTGCCGAATGCCGTCTTCGTCCAACACCGCCGTCAAATATGTACCCGGTGTAAATACGTTATCGCTGTAACTGCCGCCGTCAAATTTGCCGAGTGGCATACCGTTCTAAAGCAGATCGTATTGGAAAATATAGTGCGGCATCGAGCTCGTGTCAATGGTATAGCACACGCTGTCTCAACCGAAATCGAGCTCTTCCGCCACTTTCCGTATCTCCTCATCCGCTTCCGCAATGGTCGCAAAGTCGAGGTCTTTGCCGGTTTTGTACAGTTCTAAATTTGATGTATCCTGTGTATCACGTGCTGCCGTGTAAAAAAAATTGCCACAGCCGACCAATAAATAGTCGCCGTCTTCCGTAGACAAATGCTTTTCTGCTTCCGTCAACGCACCGGGCATATCCGGCGGGTATGAACCCTCAGTTTCTTCCGTAATTTTCTTACCCGCACAGAAAATCTCTTTTATTTTCTCAAAGTCTATTTCCTGCCCCGTACCTTGCATCTCCGGCAAATTTTGCTGCTGCATTGATTCCGGCACATACACACCTGTGTCCACCATCACGCCGGAGGAAAGGGTTTTCTCGACATGACCGCTTTTAGCTTGTGCGGAAGCATCGTCGGTCTTCTCTGCCAAAAAGAAGCGTCCGTGCTTTCTGCCGTTCCGCTTTCCGTACTCTGCACACCGCTTTCCGTCACCGGCTTCGTGCAGCCGGGCAGCAGCACCAAAAGCACAGAAAGTAAAACCACCGCAAACCGTTTCACAAAAACACCTCCTAAAATCGAACCGTTATTTTTCAAAGTTCCGTGCCGTCAAAGCGCGTTAAACAAATGTCGCCCCTGTCCGTCCAGCGTCGTCGTTTGGCTCGGGTCGTCCTTTCCGGCGTATTCCATCGTGTGCTCCGTCTGAAAGCGCCACACCGGCAGCAACCTCGCGTCGTTCGTGCCCTCTATCGGCACGGCAATGTACGCCATCTCAATTTCGTCTACGCGCCATTCGCCCTCCACGATCATGGAGTCAAACTTTTCCTCCAGTTTCTGTATCGCTTCGTCTAATGTCGGCACCGGCTGCGGCGTGCCGCGTCCGTTACATCCAGCGCATACGGCATCAAGCATATTCAGCCCCTCTGCGCCGTAAAACACCTTCACCGGGTCCCCGTCGCCCCACGTCCCGCTGTAACTGCCGCCGTCAAAGCTACCGAGGTGGCATACCATTCACCGTGATCGGGTATTCCAGCACATACTGCTCGTTTTCCTTTGTCGGCTCTATCACAAAAATCAAAGTCCGCGTTATACGTCTCAAGCGCCGTGCGCCGTCATACACCGCCCGCATCGTGTCATAGTCCATCGTGTAGCAGGTCGACTCCAAAACAGAGACCCCCAGCGCGTCAATATATGCCCGCATTTTTCTTTCACTTCGTCTATCGTCGCAAAGTCGAGGTTCTTCCCTGTCAAATACACGGCGCGGTTGTCGCCGAACGGCAAAAACTCGCGTATTCCGAAAAAGGGTACATCGCCGTCACCTCTCGTCCGTTTGAGTACGCCACTGTCGTGCCTACAGCCGACAGCACCGTGTCTCCCCACTTGCCAAAGCTCGAGCATCGTGTTAGAAGAAAAATAACCGTTATCCGCTATTTCTGTCACGGTCGATTCCACCTCTGCCCCACCGAAAATACCTCCTTAGCCCCCCGTGCGCCACCTCGTGCCCCCGTGCCCTTCATCTCCGGCAGCTCCGTTTTCTGCATCGATTCCGGCATAGTCACGTCTGCGTCCACCACAACGCCGGAGGATAACGTCTTCGTCATGCACCTGCCGTCTTCGTCTTTTCCGGCAATGAGACTTCACTCGCCGCACTCTTCCCGCCGCTCGCGGTGCTTTCCACGGAAGAAGCCGCCGCGCTTTCTCCGCAGTCGGCGCTTTCCCCCGCTTCCGCCTTCGTGCATGCCGATAACGCCATGCAAAGCACCAAAGTCACTAAAATCAGTTTTTCATTTCCATACGCACTCCTTTGGCGGCCCACCGCCCCTTTCTACCCCAATTATACCAGACTCACCCCTGCCCTGTCTCGATTTTTGCAAATCTTTTGCAGTAAACTTACGCACTTTGCACAGCGCTTGTATCTCCCGAAATCCGGCCCCTTCGGGCAGCAAAAGGCGGCCGAACCGCATCCGAAAACGCAGTTCAGCCGCCGAAATTCTATATTCTAATTATCGCTTACAATTTCTGACAAGAACTCCACTTTTTCACCGTTCGGACCTTCCACGGTGAAAAAACTTCACGCCGTTCGCCAAAACGGCAGCCCGTGAATCTCGTCGTCGAGCATCGTAAGCCCCCGCTTCCTTCGCCGCTGCACGCCTTCGCTTCAACATCCGTCGTGGTCGAGCGCAATGTAGGTCGATGGCGCCGGGCTTCCCCACTGCCGCGGTTCTCATACGTCATCAATGACTAAATTTTTTGAGCTGCAAAAACGTCACGCGCTCGTTCGCCGCCTGTTTTGCGGTGCCAGACGGCGAAAGCCGATGGTATAGTAAAACGCAACGGTCTTTTCAAATCGTTCGTCGGCACGCCGATGTGCTGCACACCGGTCAGCATTTCGGGAAATTTCATAAAGTATCACCTTTCATTTTAAAATAGCAGAAAGCAACGCCGCAAAACTCCACTGCGCCAAGCCACGCTCTCGCGGAAATTCACCAATAAAATTTGCCAAAAATATCATCGAAAGCAAGCCCGTAGACTGTAAGAACAGCACCAGCATCATCACAGGCGCTACGTAGCGGATCATCACGTAATACAGCACACGCTTGCGGCGGAACTTATACCCTCCGCGCTCCATCTCGTCCGCCACATATTTCGGCGATTTCACCCAGCCGATCAAAATGGTGGAAAGCAGCGCGATCAACGGCATCATAACGCTATTGCTGACGTAGTCCATAATGTTCAGAAGCTGTGCGCTCGAGCCGTTCGGCAGCGTCACGTTGAAGTAGAACACGCTGTACCCTGAGCGCGATCACCGCGGAAGCCGCGAGGTAAATCAGCGCCAGCACAAGCGTCGTCTTCTTTCTGTCCGTGTGGAAAGACCCCTTACAGTTCACAACGATAGACTCCAAAACCGAAATGCAGGAGGCCAGCGTCGCAAAAAATTGCGGAGATGAAGAACAGCACACAAACCACCGTGCCCGCCCGGGCCCCATCGCGTCAAACACCTTAGGCAAAAAAGACACAAACATCAGGCTCGGGCCTGCGCCCATGCCGTCCGTGCCGGAGAACACGAATACCGCCGGAATGATCATCACGCCTGCAAGCAGCGCCACGCCGGTGTCGAAAAACTCGACCTGCGAAACGGATTTGTTAGAGGTTAACCTCCGGCTACATACGAGCCGTAAGGTGATCATAATGCCATCAGAGCAGCTCAGTGAGGAAGAACAGCTGGCTCATTGCATCGAGCAAAATCACAAAAGCGCTCCACGGTCAGTCCCTCAAAGTGCGGGGTGATGTAGTAGAGGAAGCCCTGTAAACCCGTGCGCACGTTGCCGTCCACGTCCTCGTGCTTTAACGTCAGCGAGTAAATCGCAATAATAACAACAAGAACCAGCAGCACCGGCATCATGAATTTCGATACCTTCTCAATGCCGCCCTCAACGCCCTTATACACAATGAACGCTGTCACCGCCATAAACAGCAGGCCGAACACCACAGGCGACACCGGCGACGTGATAAACGACGTAAAGTAGTCGTCCTGCGCCGCGCGCTCGAAACCTCCGCCCCGTCAGATACACGCACGCGTATTTCGTGATCCAGCCGCCGATGACCGCGTAATAGGTCATGATGAGCACCGGAACCAAAAACGTCAGCACACCAAGGAACTTCCACTTCGGCTGCATTTCTTCGTAGGCCCCGATGGCGCTTTCTGCGTCTTGCGGCCAATCGCAATGTCGGAAGTCAGCAGCGTAAAACCGAACGTCAGCACCAGCACCAGATAGACGATCAGGAACAGTCCGCCGCCGTCCTTTTGCCGCAAAAGGTACGGAAAGCGCCAGAGATTGCCAACGCCGACCGCGCTGCCGGCCGCCGCCAGCACGAAGCCGATCTGCCCGGAAAAATTGCTTGTTTTTCTCCATAGTCCTATACACTCCTCCGTAAAAATACCTGCTATACCCCAAAAGCCAAACTGCCGCACTTTTCGAATATATACGTATTAGTATACTACTTTAACTCAGAGAAGTAAAGAAAACTTTACACAATTTTCCCGAAAAATGCGAAAACACCGAATTTCTCCGATGTCTCCCCTTTCCAGACTTTTTGGGGTCATTTCAGAACGCATTGGGGCTGTCTTTATATTCCGCACATTCGACAGGGAATGTGCGGATATAAAAAAATCACCGAAAAAGTCCGTAGTGGACTGATCTCGGTGATTTCCCTTGCCATTGCTGCGCCTGACAGCTAAGTTCTTTAACTTTTCGTTGTCAACCCGTGGCTTTGCAACTCGGTTATTCGCCCATTGCCGATTCAGCTGCAATGATGGTGACTTACTGTTTTATCAACGAAAACCGAAGGGTTTTCGGCTTTGCTGTGGTTGACGGTTTGTCGGCAAGCAGGCTCGCAAGTGCTCCCGCATCAAGTACAGCGCAGCAGCGTCAGGTGCTTCTTCGGTCTTGCTTTTTGCCAAAAGAATCGAGCAACACGCCCATGCGGACTGGAAATTATCCACCGGGGCGTGTTTATCAGGGAGAAAATATTTTCTGTTTAGTAGAAAACGGGTTTACTTTTGCGACATGCTTACCGCGCTTTTTTACTCAAAAGCACAAAGTGCGGCAATGGCTGCGCCGGAAACGGTGAGGAGGGAAATACTGAAGATGACGGCAATGTAATCGCTGCCGGTTTTCGGGGTATTTGATCCGTTGTTATTGTTTGGAACCGGGGTAACGGTAGCCGCTGCGCTCGGCGCTGCCGTAGGCGCAGGCGTTGTGGTCGGCTCTGTGGTCGGTGCCGGTGTTGCTGTGGGTTCCGTTGTGGGTTCCGTTGTGCCAGGTGCCGTTGTGGGTGCCGGGGTAACCGATGGCTCTGTCGTAGGTGCCGTGGTCGGTTCCGCCGTAGGTTTTAGCAGACGGCTCCGGAGTCACGACCGGATCGGGCGTGATGGTGTGTTTTCATTGCGCGTATAGCCGCAAACGGTGCACTCCTCGTGCTTTGTTCTGGCTTATGCTCCGAGCGCTGATGTCGCTTTCCGCTTCGTCATTGACCCAAACGAAGGTGTGTGCCGCTTCGTTTACATGTACGCTGCAGGTCACGTCGTCGCACGGGTTCCAGTGGGTGTTCTCGTCGAACTTCCACAGTTGTATCCGTTACGGCATCCGTATGCTGCTCGGTGGTAAACGTATCGAGCGGCGGGATAAGCTCAATGCCGGTATTCCAGTAGAGCGCCTTGAGCGGATCGTCCGTACCGGTTTCTTCAGTGTGCCGTCTTTTACATGGCGACTCTGGCTTGTGAGCGTAATGTCGCCGTTCAGCGCCTTGCCGGGCTTTGCATCCCGGCTTGTAAATGCCGTGCCGCCCTGGAGGAAGGTTTCGCTTGTGGAGATGGTGCCGCTACCGGAAATTGCCGTGCCACCGTCACCGAAGAGCGGTGCACCGCCGATGGCAACAAGCTTACCATTGCCGGTGATAGTACCGTTCAAATCGATTGCAGTGCCGCCTGCAAAATAGGTCATACCACCGCCGCCGTATGCAACGAGCGTTGCGCCGTCTGCAAGCGTCAGGGTGCCGTTGACCTGCAGAGCGGTCTGGCCAATCTCATTGCCGGCATCATCGCCTTCAATGAAGACCTGCCCCTTGACGGCCACATTGCCGTTTGTGACAACGACCGGCTTGGACGTGGTGCGGTCTGTTAAATCACCGTTTGCAAGGTAGTTAGCATGGGAATAGATCGCTGCGTTTTCCAAAATTGCGCCGTCTGCAAGGCGGATCTGGCCGCAAACGGAAGCGCCCGTCTTGAATTCGCCGCTGTAAGCACTGCCAATTCATGGAGAACGTACCGCCGCCCTGAACGTCGATGATGCCCTGCACAACGGAATCGTCCAGTGTTGGTTTGCCGCCGTCTTCGACGACGATGCGCACGCTGCTGAGAATTTCCATGTTGGTGAGCGTCAAGTTGCAGCCGGCCGGGATGTACAGTGTCTGCGGAATGTTGCCCGCTTCTACCTCGTCCCAAGCAAGGTCATAGCCGAGGTAGCCGTATGTGCCGCTCTCATGCGAGCCGAACCAGACTTCGAGGTCAGCCGGTACACGGACGCTTTCTTCTTCACCGTCCCATTGCTGCCGAAGTTCTTGATGGCCCACGGCTCCATGATATCCCAAGCATACAGGCCGTTTGCATACTGCTTGAGGTTTTCGATCTTGATCTGCTCGGCGAGCGTTTCTTCGCCGGTGTAGATCATAAAGGGCAGCGTGTTGCTGGTCGCTTTTCTACCCTGATTGTCTTCGATGGAAACCGAGACGAGGTATTTGCCTGCGTCCTTCGGTGTGCCGCTTAGCGTAAGGTCACTGCTGATGGGCATGTAAACGCCGCTCATACCACTGTCTGCGTCTTCCGGGGTGCCGCTTTCGACATCTGGCACGATGCTGACCTTGCACTTGCTGCCGTTGAGATCGATTTCGAGTTATTATCGAGCTTTTGCCAATCGTCGTCGGTCGGCTCTTTTGTCTTTTCAACCAGTGCACCGTAAACGGCAACGTTGCTGTTGCTATTCGATGTGGAACCGCCCGTGCTTGCGCCGGAAACGCCGTCATAATCTTTCTGGCCGACGATAGCGGCTTCAAACGAGCCCTCAATCTTTACATGCAATTCATATGGATCGCCCTCGCCGTCGTCTGCAACGAGAGAAGCCTTACCGCTTTGTATCTACAACGAACTTGAGGTTCAGGTCTTCATAGCCTTTTGCGGAAATGGTGATGACATCGCCGCTTCTGACAGGTACTTCATTTCGGAAGCCGAGTAGCTCTTTTGCGCAATCTGGATGTAGTTATCATCCGCATACTTTCTGTATGCGCCGCCGGAGGAAATGTTATACGACTTTTCTTCCCAAGAAATGCCATTCACCTTAAAACCGGTAACGTTTTCCACATAATCGCTCGGCTCGGAGAAGTTGATATGCCAATCGTTTCCGAAAGTATCTTCCGTAAGCGTGACCTTGTCGATATCTACAACTTTCAGTGCGGATGCCTTGAACTTTGCCGTAACGGTTACGTTTGCAGCCGGCATCGCGAAGGTGTAGGAAGTTTCGGAAACTTTTTGGTCTCCACTTCTTTGCTTTCCGTCTTTACGGTTAGTGTATCAAGCTCATAGTCCACATCCGGGGTGACGGTAACTGTAACTGTCTCGCCCTTTTTGATGCCCTCGGAAGCGCTCAAAGAGACGCTTCCGTTTTCGGCCTTCTACGTAAGCCTTGTAGGTGGTTTCTTCCACTGCACCGATGGTGACCTTGTGGTTTGACTTATCCAACGTAAGCGTTAACGGCTTATATCCCTTTGCGGTGATAATGCAGGTCGCGGGATTTGTATCAAAGCCTTCACCGATGTAAAGATAGCCGTCTTCGTATTCGTTACCGGGTCTGACATAATAATTGCTATTTCTGCTCACACCAAAGGAAGACGATGCCTTTTCCCATGCAGTGCCGTTTACTTGAACGGCGGTGATCGAATTCAACCAATCATACGCACCGCTGAATGTTAAATTGAAGTCGCTTCCAAAATTAGAACTTGCCGTAAAAAGCTCGTCGGCGGATCCGTATCCTCTACCGGCGTCGGCTCCTTGGTCGGCTCCGTTGGGGAGTGGTCGGCTCGGTCTCCGAGATCTTTACGGTCGCGGTGTAGACATCGTTATAGCTGACCGTTGCCTTTGCGACTTCCATCGTCAGCTTGTTGTAGCCTGCAGCCGTAACTTCAACGGTCAGCGGGAACGAAGCGTCGTTCTCAATGGCAAGCTGTAAGGCTTTATAGCTGCCGTATGCACCCGTTGCATTACCGACACACCAAATGCCGGTATCGCTTGAAAAGCTGTTGATCGTCTGGCCTGTGAACGCTGTACCGTTTATGGTAACGCCGTTCACTGCATCCAGCCATGTGGTATCGCTGAATTCAAAATTCAAAACGGTTGTATAAAATCCGCTTTTTTCGCAGCTTTTCACTTCTGTCGGTGCTGCTGCCTCTGCCACTGCGCCGGTCACGACCATGGATAAGAGGATCATTGTCACCAAAAGCAAAGACGCTGCTTTTTTGTAAATGTTTCTCATGCTGCCTCCTTCATTTTTTTGCGGTTTCTCCGCCGCTTCGGATATTTCCACGGACAGCTTTCAACAAAATCTCTTGAAATGGTTGAAAGGCGCGCTTTTCCGTGGTATAATGCTGCGCGTGGGTTAGATACGTCTAACTTACACTGAAAAAACAGTGTAAGCACCCCAAGCTTTATGCGCCGCAAAAGGCTTTCAATCCCTCACGCGAAGGATTACGTTCTCTGCTCTTACGGTGTATATAAAGTTAGATAGCACTAACCTCCACACAGTATGCTACCAAAAATTTCCTTTGTTGTCAACCGGAAACGGTATTCATTTTTTAAATATCTGTCATCTATTTTTAATATTCTATGATTTTTCTCAAAAGGAGACCACTATGCAGAAAGTTTTATCCGTTTTGGCTGTTTTGTGCTGATTTTTTGCACTGTGCGCGGGTGTTCCCGCACGCCACAAGCCGAAAAAAAAGACATTCTACGCCATGAACACCACCATGGAATTTACCGTATACGGCAGCGCTTCGCTCGTTGACGACGCGGAGGCGCTGATAAACAGTCTTGAAGACGAGCTTTCTGTGACGAAAGACACAAGCGAGATCGCGCAGATCAACCAAAACGGCTCTGGTACCGTTACGGGCAGCACCGCCGACCTGATGGGAAAGGCACTTTGCGATGTGCAACCGCACAAACGGCACACTGGATATTTCCGTTTACCCCATTGTGCGCGCATGGGGCTTTACGACCGGCAGCTACAAAGGTGCCGAGCGAGGAGGAGCTCACCTCCCTTTTACCGCTGGTCGATTACACGAATGTGCAGTACGATGAAGTCACCGGAGAAGTGATCTTGCCTGCAGGCATGGAAATCGACCTCGGCAGCATTGCAAAGGGCTATGCCGGTCAACAGGCAGCGGAACTTCTGCGCGAAAAGGGCGTCACCTCCGCACTTTGAATCTCGGAGGCAACGTGCAGACCATCGGCAGCAAGCCGGACGGCGGCGCATGGCAAATTGCCGTGAAAAACCCTCACAACAAAGAGCCCATGATGGTGGTCTCCGTGCGCGACAAAGCCGTTGTCACATCCGGCGGATACGAACGTTATTTTGAACAGGACGGCAAGACCTATTGGCACATTATGGATCCGAAGACCGGACGTCCGGCAGACAGCGGCCTGCTTGCCGTGACGGTCATCGGCGAGGACGGCGCGATGTGCGACGGGCTTTCCACCTCGCTTTTTGTGATGGGCTTAGAAAAGCCGCTGCTCTCTGGGCAGAAAGCAGCGACTTTGAAGCGATTTTCATTGCAGCGGACGGCACGGTCTACATTACGGACGGACTGAAAGAGGATTTTTCCCTGCTTTCCGACTATGCCGATACCACGGTGCAGGTCATTACGCGGTAAAACTTATGCAAAATCGACCTTTAAACCGCTGCATAAAATTTCGAGCTCGTCCATTTCGATGCAGTGCGGAAACGTGTTATGCCGCACACCGTCAATGCACGCATCTAAATTCATCCATAAAACACGGTCTACCTCGGCAGGGGTCGATGTTAAAAAGCGCTTTCATCTGCGTCGAACCAAAAGGTAGAACACCTTCGAGACCTGACGGTCGTGAAACAGCTTGCCGCAAAACTCGCCGTCATACACCACGCGGCGCGTGCCGCAGTACAAGGTCTTCCGCTTTCGCGTGCACGCCAAGCTCCCTCCGGAAAAGCTCGCGAATTGCCGACTCTCTGTAATCACTGCCTGCCGGAATATGACCCGCGCTTGACGTATCGTACCGATCAGGGGAAAAGACTTTGTGTTTGGCGCGTCTTTGCAGCAAAACCTGCAATTTGCCGTCTTTTCTTACGCACGAGCCACAAATGTACCGTGCGGTGCCGAATGCCCTTTGCATGCGCCGTTTCGCGCTCTACCGTTTCGCCTGTGGGGATCCTGTTCTCATCTACAATATCTAAATATTCCGCCATACTATGATTTAAACTCTCAAATTTGCATACAATTACAAATCTCTTTCGGTTTTGTATCATTGATTGTGTATACTGCTCAGGGCAAATTACAAGACCACAGTTAAAGTTGTAGAACGCTGCCGTGCTCGCCGCACTCGTAGATCTTGTTGTCGTAGTAAGAGGGCAGGAACTTGCCGGCGTCGTCACGGCTGAAGCCAAAGGTCATCTGAGTCAGGTCGTTGGTACCGAAGGAGAAGAACTCCGCTTCGGTGGCGATCTGATCGGCGGTCAGCGCAGCGCGGGGGATCTCGATCATGGTGCCCACCAGGTACTTCATGTTCATACCGGCAGCAGCCAGCTCCTCGTCAGCGGTCTTGACCACCACGTCCTTGACGAACTTCAGCTCCTTGGCGTCGCCGACCAGCGGGATCATGATCTCGGGGACGATTCTCCAATCGGCGTGCTTCTTCTGCACGTTGATGGCGGCGCGGATGACGGCTCTGGTCTGCATCTCGGCGATCTCCGGGTAGGTGACGGCCAGACGGCAGCCACGGTGGCCCATCATCGGGTTGAACTCGTGCAGGGAGGCGATGATGGACTTGATGTCGGCTACGGTCTTGCCCATATCCTTGGCCAGCAGCTCGATGTCGTTGTCCTCGGTCGGGACGAACTCGTGCAGGGGGGGATCAAGGAAGCGGATGGTGACGGGGAAGCCTTCCATGGCCTCGTAGATGCCCTCGAAGTCGCCCTGCTGCATGGGCAGCAGCTTGGCCAGAGCCTTCTCGCGCTGCTCCTTGGTGTCGGAGCAGATCATCTCGCGGATGGCGGCGATACGGTCGCCCTCGAAGAACATGTGCTCGGTACGGCACAGGCCGATACCCTGGGCGCCCAGAGAGCGGGCGCGGGCAGCGTCGGCGGGAGTGTCGGCGTTGGTGCGCACCTTCAGCCGGCGGAACTTGTCCGCCCAGGCCATGATGCGGCCGAAATCGCCGCCCACATTGGCGTCCACGGTGGGCATAGCGCCATCGTAGATGCTGCCGGTAGAGCCGTCCAAACTCATCCAGTCGCCCTCGTGATAGGTCTTGCCGGCCAGGGTGAACTGCTTGTTGGCCTCGTCCATGTTGATCGCACCGCAGCCGGAGACGCAGCACTTGCCCATGCCGCGCGCCACAACAGCCGCGTGGGAGGTCATACCGCCGCGGACGGTCAGGATGCCCTGGGCGGCCTTCATTCCCTCGATGTCCTCGGGAGAGGTCTCCAGACGAACCAGAACCACCTTCTCGCCCCGCGCAGCCCACTCCTTGGCGTCCTCGGCGTTGAACACGATCTTGCCGCAGGCAGCGCCGGGGGAGGCGGGCAGCGCCTTGCCCACCGGCTCGGTGGCCTTCAACGCCTTGGGGTCGAACTGGGGATGCAGCAGGGTGTCCAGGTTACGCGGGTCGATCATGGCCACGGCCTGCTGCTCGGAGATCATGCCCTCGTCGACGAGGTCGCAGGCGATCTTCAGCGCGGCGGGCGCGGTGCGCTTGCCGTTGCGGCACTGGAGCATATAGAGCTTGCCGTGCTCGACGGTGAACTCCATATCCTGCATATCGCGATAGTGGTCCTCAAGGATATCGCAGACCTTCACGAAGTCGGCATAGGCCTCGGGGAACTTCTCAGCCATCTCGGCAATGGGCATGGGGGTGCGCACACCGGCCACCACGTCCTCGCCCTGGGCGTTGGTCAAAAACTCGCCCATCAGCTTCTTCTCGCCGGTGGCGGGGTCACGGGTAAAGGCCACGCCCGTGCCGCAGTCGTCGCCCATGTTGCCGAAGGCCATGGACTGCACGTTGACGGCGGTGCCCAGAAGCCCCCTTGGGGCGCACTGAAGGCACGGACTGAACGGGTGGATTTCAGCCAGATAGCAATACGTAACTGAACGAAGTACAATTGA
>VOFG01001835.1_pt1 | contig 40229 bp, 55 predicted proteins | sample 5384171 | NCBI WGS metagenome assembly VOFG01 (sample SAMN12384726, study PRJNA508395) | human gut metagenome | isolation source: healthy gut F | host: Homo sapiens
ACCGAAGAAGCCGAAACGCCGGATTCCTTGGGGCTGGCTGGCCGCAGCCGTTGCTGTCATCGCATTTTTCGTATTTGCCCTGCCGCCGCTCAAGAGAACTGCCGAGGCGAACCGCCAACAGATCGCCGCGCAGCAGGCCGCAGAGCAGGAGAAACGCGAGCAGGAAGAACGGCGGGCAGAGCAGGCCCGTCTGGAGGAAGAAGCAGAACAGCTGCGCCAGCAGGAAGAACGCGAAGCCGCGCTTCAGGCGGAAAAAGACGTGGGCATCCCATATATCGGGATGCCAGAGAGCAGCATTGATGCCACGCGCACGCTTGGCACGCATGGCATGGCGAAATCCGGCTGGGCATATAAAAAGGACGGAACGTTCAAGCAAATGACCTATTACTGGTACACCAACAACCGAACACCGATTTTTACCGCTGTCTGTCAGGACGGCAAGGTGATCGAAACGCAGAAAAGCGATGGCTATTGGAGCGGCAATACGCTGCTCGTGCCGGTCGTAAAGCCGGTTATCCCCACAACGTTCCACTCCGGCAGCTCTGGCAGCATCCGGGATGATTATGACAATCCAGAGGATCTCTATGAGGACAATCGGGACTGGTATGATGACGAGGACGAAGCCTGGGACGAGTGGGAGAATGGCTGAAAGCCAGAGCCATAATTCTTTTCTCACAAATTAGTCAAAATATATAGAAAGCTTTTTCACGCCATACCGTTTGCCTTTTCGCATACGGTATGGCGCTTTTTATACCTTTTGAATTGTATTGAAGAACCATAATGAAATGAAGTCTCCATGCAATTACAAAAATATCCAGAATAATTTGTGCACCTTTTTCTCCGTTTTTGTTATTCACCCCGTCGTTTTTCGGGAGGGATAGTAGAGGGGCAAATCTTCTCGATGCACTTTGGCAACTTTATATCAGCAATGCGGGCAACACCGCAGAGCGGAAAAGCACACACTGTGCGCGACGACCTCGTCGAAGCAGGACGAGCGAGCGGGAAACACAGCGTGGGCAGCCCTGGCAGGGCATCATGCCGCCCAACCGGCAAGGCTGCACTTCGTGGGGAAAAGAAACAAACGGAGCGATTGAGCTTTCGCGCTTGCACAGAAGCGAAAGATACACAATGTCCGGCCTGACGCAAGACAGGCTGCCGTGGCTGGGGTTGAAAGCAGTAGAGACCCCTTCCACGAGCTGTGAGAGCTGCCAAGCTCTGTCCGCGCTGTTCCCCATCGCCGGGGCGCGAGCTGCAAATACGGCGAAAACAATTTCAAAAGAATGGAGTGTTTATGTCAGAAAACAAAAAATATTACTACATGAAGCTCAAGGAAAATTTCTTCTCCAGTGAACGGATGGTAGTTCTGGAAGTAATGCCGGACGGAATTCTGTATTCCAATTTGCTGCTCAAAATGTACCTGATGTCGCTCAAGCACAACGGAATTCTACTGCTGCATGAAAATCTGCCGCACACGCCGCAGACCATCGCAACGTTTACCCGTCATCAGATTGGCACCGTAGAACGCGCGCTGCAAATCTTCCTAAAACTCGGCTTTGTCGAGCTGCTGACCGATGGTGCGTACTATATGCCGGATATCCAGCTGCTGGTCGGGCGATCCTCCACCGAAGCGGAGCGAAAACGCAGGGAACGTCTGCGTTTACAAACACAGCAGCTCTTGCCCAGTTCAAAAGCGGACATTTGTCCACCAGAGAATAGAGATAAAGAGATTAGAGAACAGACGTGCGCGCGGACAAATATCCGAACTTACGAAGTAACGGAGGAAGATGTCGTATGATGCCAATTACAGAAGAAGTCCGTGCGTTTTTGACGGCAAATGCAGCTGCGCAGATACAGCGAGATGATGAGTATCTCGATCCCGCTGATGGATTGCTGCACTGCAAGACCTGTCATGGCTTGCGGCAAACGGTCATTCCTGCTCCCGGCGGACAGGTTTTCTCCGACCACGCTGCCTGTGCCCCTGCCAGAGTGCTGCGGAAAAACAGCGCAAAGCAGCAGAAGAAAAACGCGAGCGTCTGGAACGCATTCAGCGTCGAAAAGCACATGGGTTACAGGATCGTCGCCTCTACGATTGCACGTTTGCAAACGATAACGGAAAAACGCCAGGGCTGACTGCCAAAGCCAAGCGCTATGTGGAACATTGGGAGGATGCGGTACGGAAAAATATCGGGCTGCTCCTGTTTGGCGATGTGGGAACCGGAAAATCTTTTCTTGTCGGGTGCATTGCAAACGCGCTGCTGGAGCAGGACGTGCCGGTTCTGATGACTAATTTCCCGACGATTTTGAATCGTATGACGGGACTGTTCGGCTCTGATCGTGCTGACTTTCTTGCCAGTCTGAATGCCTATGATCTTCTGATTTTAGATGATCATGGTGCAGAGCGAGGAACAGAGTATGCACTGGAACAAGTCTTCGCCGTGATCGATGCCAGATACCGAAGCCGCAAGCCATTGATCGTCACAACAAATCTGACACTGGATGCACTCAAACACCCAGACGATCTTGCACACGCCCGCATCTATGACAGGATCTTGGAAATCTGCGCCCCGATTCTGTTTGGCGGCGAAAACCTGCGCGTGGAAAAAGCAAATGAAATGAAAACCGCCGCCAGAAATCTCCTGCTGCCGGGCAATGCCGCCTGAATCGCTGCCGTAGCGACTATTGTAGCGACTACAAAAGGCAAAAAATCAAATTTCGAACCGGCATAGCGACTAATGTAGCGACTACGGAATTCAAAGTGCAAAAAGCTAGATTATATGCGGTGTACGAAACGGCGGCAGGAGACTCAGGCTGCGTTTTAGGCTTTTCTTGCCGCGCAAGAAAAGCGCAAGCATAGCATTTTGGTACCAAAATGCAGCTTGCAGGGAGAACCCTGACCCTAATATGTCGCCTACTGGCGGAAGAAAGGAGAACGGATGAGCGAAGAACCATACAAAATCTGTCTGCGGCTGAACACCCATGAAGCCCAAAAGCTGATCACGAACGCCAAAGCCTGCGGTCTGACACGAACCGCGTACCTGCGCAGATTGCTGAACGGATATGATCTCAAACCCAGACCGTCCACAGAGCTGGAAGCGCTGCGCACTGAAATCCATCAGATCGGCAACAACATCAACCAGATCGCCCGCAAAGCAAACGCCGGATTTGCCACTCGGGAAGAAACCACACGAGCGCTGCGGATGCTGGGCGAGGTCTATGGTCTACTGTATGAGGTTGCAAAACAGTAATGGCAGTTACGAAGATTCTGTATCGGAACGGCGGCTTGCGGCAGGCGATTGATTACATCACAAATCCTGTTAAAACAGCTGAAAACCTGCTGACCGATTATGTCCGCTGCGATCCCGGTTATGCCGCGCAGCAGATGATGGACACAAAGCGCGCCCTTGGCAAGACCGCCGGACGGCAGTGCTATCACATCATTCAGTCTTTCAAGCCGGACGAGATTACACCGGAGCTGGCACATGAGATCGCCAAGCAATTCGCAGCCGTGCATTTGCCGGGATACGAAGCCGTCATTGCGACCCATGTGGACAAAGCACATATTCACTCGCATATTGTGTTCAACTCGGTCAATGCCGTCACCGGGAAAATGTATCACAGCACCCGCGAGAATTACTACAAACAGATTCGCGGCATTTCAGACCGGCTGTGCAAAGCGCATGGTTTGAGCATCGTTTTGGAAAATGATGAAAAGAAAACCGTCAGCTATGCGGAGTGGCTGCGTCAGAAAAAGAGCCAGCCGACGTTCCGCTCTATGCTCGAAGCGGACTTGCACGATGCCATCGAGGATGCCAACGATCTCGGTCACTTTTTCCTTCTTATGGAGCATAGGGGCTATGAGATCCATCACGGCAAACGCCTTGGATTTCGGTTACGCGGGCGGGAACATTTCATGTGTCCGGGAAGAACGTATCGAGCAGGCCATTCTGGGCAATCTGGAGCAAATCGAAGCCGGAAGAAAACCTGCCTTCACGCCAAGGCCAACGCCGCCGTCATACCGCCCACATCCAAAGTACACAGGATTCCTTGCGCTGTACTTTCATTACTGCTATTTGCTCGGTCGGATCGAAAAACGGCAGTATCCACCGCGTATGACGCCGCACCTGCGAAAAGAGATCATGAAGGCTGATGTTTACAAAGCGCGTCTGAAGTTCCTGCAAAGGAACAATATCACCGCGGCAGATGATCTGACCGCCTGCTTGCAGCAGGCAGAGAATGCAGGTCACAAAACTGCCAAACAGCGCACGATTCTGAACGTCCGCAAGAAAAACACAAGAAGCTTTTGACGCGCTGGCAGCAGAAGCTGCCTTCGAAGGATTTGAGCCAAAGAAAGTAGAATATGACGATGCAAAAAGAGGTTCTGGATACTTGCGGCATTCCACGCGAAGCCTTGCTGGCAGAAAAATCGGATCTCTGTGAACAGCTTGCGCAGGTCAATCAGCAGATCCGGCAAAAGCGCTGGAAGCTCAAGCAATTCAAGGAAATCTCGGAGACGGCAGTCATCATGCAGCGGGACATCGACCGCGTTGAACAGCAGCCGCAGCGGATAGCTGTCACGCGCCGGCGGTAAGGCGCGTCGTGCCGACGTGTGCGGCTTTATGGGCCGACCGCGCATCCGTGCAGGTCTGGACCACACAAACTCCACGTCCGCCCTCCGTGCGGCGCAAAAACGAGGGCTGGCATCAAGCCAGCTCTTGCCTGACAAATCGAACGAGGGAGATGATCCATGACAGCATCACGCAGCCCAGCATCACCAGAAAAAATCCCATCCGCCAGTGCCGCGTGCGCACGATACCACGGTCGAAACGCTGTGAGCATCAGCATCAGGTACACCAGCGGAATGGACAATCTCAGTTTCATCGCAATACGAATCAGCAAAAGAGCAGCAAGTGAATCATCACGGAAAAACAGGCAGTTAACATCGGCGATCCTCCTCAAACGGTTTGTCGGATGTTAACTCTCTTGCTGCAATTTTACAAGTACATAGATTTCTAATCGGACAATTCTTCTCGGCCATTTAAAAACAAATTTTGATTCCCTGAATGGGAGAAAGGAAGCCAAATGAACCAGAAACAGTATCACTCGCTGGAAGAATTGCCCTGATGATGAACATGACAGACGTTGCCAGCGTCCTTGGTATCATCCAGAGCCGGAGCGGGCTACAAGCTCGCCCCACAGCGTGGGAGGTGTTTTCCCGGCGTTTCTACCGCAACTGCATGGAAAACCATCTCTTTCCGCGCTGGGTGACTGCCCCGCTGGAAAAAGCTGAGCACCATTCAAATTCAGCGCGCGATCAACGAGATGAGCGAGCACGGCAGAAATCACTACTACAGCCATATTCCGCTGAAAGAAACAACGCTCAGCCCCGCATCGTACAGGGCATCCTCGGAATCCTGCGGAAAAGTCTCGATCAGGCCGTCGCAGAAAAGCTCATTCTGAGCAATCGGCAGCAAACTGCAAAGCCCCGAAAACGGTACGAAAAGAGATGAAAGTGCTGCCGGAGGAGCTGATTGGACCATATCTGCGCGAAGCGAAGCAGCGCGGTGTGTTTGCGCCGCTCTATCTGGAACTGACCAGCGGCCTGCGCCGGGAGAACTGCTGGCCCTGCTCTGGAAAGATCTGAACGTGAAGGAGCGAACGCTTTCCGTTACCAAAAGCGTCTGCCGCATCGACCATCAGCTTGTTGTCAGCCAGCCAAAAACGAAAAACTCCCTGCGACTGCTGACACTTCCGGAGAGCACCGTGCAGATTCTGGTGGAAGAACACGAAAAGCACCCGGATAATCCCTATATGTTCCCGTCTCCGAAAACCGAAATGCTCGAAATCCTTCGCCATGCATGACCGGCATCCTTCGGCGCAGAACATGTGAGATTTCATGACATGACATTCGCGACCTTCTGGTGGACCATCGGCGCAGAACACGCTCAGCATTTCATGCGCGTGCATGAGACACACAAATTCGCGACCTTGGCACTCAAAAAACGGTGTGGACGGTCCCAAGTCAAGGACAAAATAAGGTGACCCATTCTGCTAGCATGGATATCTGCCGGTTGTCAGATATCGGTAATACTCGTTCGGCGAGAGCTTTGCCAGATCCCACTGGTATCTGTCGTTGTTATAGTAGTCCATCCAGTCGTCGATTGACCGCTGCACATCCGCAAAGCACGTCCAGCTTGGAATCTTCTGCGCCAACTCATCCTTCATATGTCCAAAAAAGCTCTCCTGCGGCGCGTTGTCCCAGCAATTTCCCTTCCGCGACATTGACTGCCGCAGGCTACTGTTTTTCACGAGCTGAATGAACTTGATGCAGGTGTAATGGCAGCCCTGATCGCTGTGCAGGATTGTCTCTTTTTCAGCGAAATTCCATGCTGATGTACCATTTTCTGTACCGTTTCCAGCACAAAATCCACCTCCCAAGGCTGAGTGCGCTTGCTACTCCGGAAACCGCACGCCGCTGCGATGCGATCTGTTCCTGCGTCAAATCTGCGGTCAGGAGAATGTCAATATCCGACTCCGCGGTAAAATCGCCGCGGGCATAGGATCCGTACAAAATTGCATTGTGGATGCTGTGCCCTAGAATTGGATCACAGGCGTGATAGACGATCTTCAAACGGTCGATGGTTCCCAGGATGCTTTTGTCTTTGCAGTTCGATTCATGGTACTTCATGACAAGCATCAGAATGTAGCCGATGTTGATCTCCACCTGCCGGATAAGTTCAATTTCGAACGTAATATCGTCGTTGATGTTTTCTTTGTCTCCATCCGTTTTCGGGCGGTACGCCTGATAAAGGTCGAGATAGACGCTCTGGTAATCCTGAAAATCCCGCTCCGGGAGGAGTTCGTGCCTGCAAACTGGTCAAACGCGCTTAAGATATTTTTGAGCCGCAGGATATTGCCGTAGAGCTTGATAAAATCCTTCTGCTTCTGCTCGCCAGTGATCGGCTGCCCGAGCGGAAACTCGCCTGATAGCTCGTCAATCAAATCACGGTAACCGGGAACAGCCTTGCCATTTTCCTCATAGCCGTCATAGTACGCATCGTAGACCTTGAGCAGCACAACGCCGCTGGCTTCGCGGTCGCCAAAAAGCGCGATCGCGTCGTCGGTGGCTTTTTGCAGAAGGTGCTTCCCTTATTTTTGTTAGCGATGATTTTGATGATCTAGCTTCTGATAACAGTTTCCTTCCTGATCGAATTCAAAGAGATTATCAGCTCTTGTCAGAATTTCAGACGAAGCAGCTACGACAACCAACACACTTGTTCCGCGGTTTGCAAGTTCGTTGATTAGTGTTTGGAATATCTTCGCTTCAACACCTGTCGGATTGATATTAGGGAGATGAATAATTAATAGTCGCCAATTATACAAGGCATATCGGTTGGCCATTGCAACGACTCTATTTTCGTGGTTTATTTTATAAAATGGATGCTTAGGATCTTCTTTGTATGAGAATGGCTGTTTAGTCAGCAAATAGTTTTGAAATGCTGAGCGGACAACAGTTCCCAAATAAGAAATCCTGCGAAGCGAGAAAATTGTAGTGTTTTCAAAGTAATTTAGATCTGGAAATATCAGTCTGCTGACATCCTGTGGGAAATAACCAATTCCGGTATAGAATAAAGCGTTTATTTTTGCATTAATGAAATCTTTATTACCTAAATTTATCCGGCAACGAGGGACTTCTCCGAAAATCGCATTCAGAAAATCGTATTCATATAAGCCTTTCCCAACTAAATATGTAATTTCCCCTGGCTGTAAGTTCATGGAGAGAGAATGAATATGATTCGTGTGAATATCGCTAATAGTTATTGATGAAAAGTCAATCGAGAGGGGTACATTTTTTGAGGATAAACACTAGCATATGCGCTTGAATCATATGAACGATAACTGTCGTATATGTACTGATCCTCCTGCCCATTAAGCAGTCTAACAAACATACCCCCTTCAAATCGAAGAATACGACAAGCATCAGAACATATAAAAAGGGGATTTTGATAGCTATCGGTCAACAAAATTGAAATCTGATGTTCCAGAAGGGTTCACAAGATCGCGAAGTAGGCTAAAATCGGCATCATAATGTAACCGTACAACATCAGATAGAATAAGGTATTCCGCGCCAAGATAAACTGCCTTCACAATACGTAGAATATATTGTTGTAATTTTGTTAAACTGTACACCGGTTTATTAACATCCCAGAATATGCCGTATTTTTCGAGGATCAAACGCGCATTTAGTGAGTTCCTTTTCTGAGAGAAAAAAAACCGATTAGACGAAGGATATGTTAACGATAGGTTTTCTGCAATACTCAAATGTTTATATAGCAGGTGATCTTCATAGGAAATAAGAGAATGAGCTCCCCTTTTGCATTCCAGCTTATTTTTCCGCTTGTTGGTTCGATTTGCCGAGTTAACAAAAGAACAAGTGCATCTTTAGCTGATGTTGTGTCACTGGAAATTGCAATAAGTTCCCCGCGGCCAAACATAAAACTGAAGTTTCGCAGGTAAAATCGCGACGTTTCACAACTTACATTGATAAAACGAAAGAGTTCCTCCATAGAATTACTCCTTGCTTAAAGGCAACATAATTTGAACCTGAGTGCCTTTTCCAACACTACTTGCGACGCTTACTCCATAATCTTCGCCATATAGCAGCCGAATACGTGAATTGATATTAAACAACGCAAGGCCCATCCCACGAACAGAGTCGGCGGCGCAATTACTTTCATTTTTACTAAGCTGAGTATTGATACTATCAAGTTTATCTGCAGGAATCCCTACGCCGTCGTCGTCAACCCGAATACACACAGTTCTTTCTGTATGGGTAATATCAATAAAAATCCTACCCGGTCCGATTTTTGCCTCTAAGCCATGATTAATCGAGTTTTCTACTATCGGTTGTAAAATCATTTTTGGAACTTGCATTCCCAAAATTTCATCTGTCTCATCATCAAACCGCTTATATAAAACAAATTTGTTAGGAAAACGAAATTGCATTATTCGTATATATTTTACGGTATTGTCAATCTCTGCTTCAAGCGAGATGAGTGGCTCCTTCTGGCTGATACTATAACGAAATAATTCAGACAATGTCTCAACCATTTGTGCCAAATTAGGCATATCGCACATATATAATTCGCCACGTAGGGAGTCAAGAGTATTATAAAGAAAGTGTGGGTTAATCTGACTTTGTAGCGCTTTCAAATTTGTAATATTTCCAAACTGACTTTTGATAATCTCATCGGTCTGCGCCACAACTTGTTCTTCCACCCGCTGCAGAAAAGGATTGTCACTAAGTCTTTTTTGAATCGGGAGATATTGAATAATGCCATATTTCATAAAGTGGTTGGATAAATGCAGTGGTTATATGGATTATAAATACGATAAAGAGGCTAAATATCAATAAATTTAAAACCACTATTGCCAGTAAAAGCAAATTCGCTTTGGGTGATTGAAAGAACACAAAAAGAATCATAGCAAACTGAGCTAAACCTAAAGAAAAGAGAAGACCAGGTAAAATAATTAACAAAGAATTATTTTCACGTATAAAACGAAAGACAGCACGTAATTTCAATGAAAATTACCCCCATTTATTAAGATAACGGAAATCGGAGGGACGAATACCTAAGTGCTTACGAAAAACCCGACTGAAATATTTTGCGTCAGCGTATCCGACAGCATCAGCCACTTCAGTTACGTTCATCATTGTTGTTAAAAGTAGGTGTTGTGCCATTTCAATTCGTGTTCGCTGAATATAGTTACTGATAGTTTCCCCGGTTTCATTTTTAAAGAGTTCACTTAAATAAGGAGGACTCAGATTAACTTCTTTCGCAAGATCATCAAGTGAAATTGTATTCGCAAAGTTTTTGCTAATAAGTTGTTTAACTGTTCGAACCGGCATGGAATTGGTTGAGTCTACTTCTTTTTGCAAACGAACTAAAATGGAATCTATAAGCTGACAACAGTTTTTCTCTAGATCATGCAAACTAGAAGAACAGGAAACTAAGTATTTCTGCATTATTAACAACGCATCCGGAGTTAACCATGTGTGGTTGGATGCAATAACCCAAATGGCATCAAAGAGCTGACGTAAAAAACTGTTTATTAGTCTAGGATCTGTTAAAAACAAAGTGCTGTGCGTTTCAATTAAATCATGAATCACATAAAAAATTTGTTTTGTCTCTCTTGTTTCAGCTGCTCTTCTGCATTCGGATTTTAATGAGAGTTTTGGTAAAGTAAGTGGTGGGAGAGGAAAGTCATTCCACAAAAAGGGGCCTTCACCAGAAAGCGCACATTTGCAAGGTATAAGCATACGGGCTTCCTGAAAAGCTGTCGGAAAGGCAGTATAATTGGAATGAAAATTACTAACTGTAAGAAGAAAACGATATCGAAAAACATCAATATGTTCTTTTAAAATATCCTTTATGCGCTTCAATGAACGGATAAAAGATTCCCTCGAATTAGGGTCAAGATTGACAATACAGTAAAGGGTGTCATCGATGAACTCAGCTTCAATATCTATCACTTTTGAAATCAAACCTGCAACAAGCAAATCACGTAATTTATCTCCGATGCCAACTGGAAACGCAGGTTGGCTTTGAACTGCACTTGTAGAATAACGAGAAAAATGTCCGTCAAGCGATGAATTAGGCTCGTATAATTGAAGTATAATTGCTACGAAATCACCATTCTGGAATTCCATTCCAGTAGTTTTGTTAAATGTTTCAAGTGGCACATCGCGTAAGCTAGAATTATATAAAAAGGAATGAATGCACTGCCGACGTAAAGAAGTACGAAACTGTTGAACTTCCAATTGAATTGTTGATGTATTAGGAGAGGAGACTGAGCGCTTTTGAACAATCTTTGAAATCGCATTATTTATCTCAGTTTTTTTATAGGCTTGAGGAGAAAATCGACAACATCCATACGTAATGCGTCGTATGCATAGTCAAATTGTTTATAGCCGCTAATGATTATAACAGAGCATTGATTACAATGATCATTAACCCATTTTGTAAGGTCTAATCCGTTGACACCTGGCATTCGGATGTCCGTAATCAAGATATCTACTTTTTCCTGTTGTAATAACGTAAGAGCTTGAACACCATCGTGTGCTTCACCTACTAAACGTAAATGTAATCCATCCCAATCAATAAGAGCTTTGATCAAGCTGCAAATACGTTTTTCATCCTCTGCAATTACTACATTGAATTCTTCGTTCATAATTAATAATCCCTCTTAAAATTACAAATAAACACGCCAAAAATTAACATTAATTTACATGCTTCAAGAGTTTAATACGACTATAACAAAAACATATTCCTTTTGCAAGTTTTTTTGTATACTGTGTTCTAATGCTATTTTGAATGTGTTTACAAAAGAATTGGAAGAACACTCATGAGGCAGGATGTTCCATAAGGGAAAGCTTATGAATAGGGAAGCAGTCGAAAAAATCATTGGCCTATATTTGTTTTGACGAACAAAATAGTTGGGATCTTAAAAATGTCCACCTATTCCTAATACATTCTAACGACAAATCATCAATAAATCTGGTAGTTTATAGTCAAAGTTAACAAATGTGTATCCATCGCTTTGATGCACCCGTTGTAAAGAAGGAGGGCGAGTCTTACTAGTGTTTGGTGAAACAGAAACAGTAAAATTTCTTGGCATTGTTTGATATTAAACTTTTTGGTCCTTTAAGTTTTATAGATTGTCTGAGATATTTCGAAATTATTGGATGGGGTGATGTTGAAAGATATGGACAACTTATTAAGAATGGAGAAAATCTCCAAAAGCTTCCCGGGTGTCAAAGCTCTTGACTCGGTACATTTCGAACTAAAAAGGGGAGAAGTGCACGCTATTGCCGGAGAAAATGGTGCTGGAAAATCCACTTTTATGAAAGTTTTAACCGGCATTTACAAGCAAGATGAAGGTGAAATTTACTATAAAGGTAATTTGTTCCTTCCTGAAAACCCCAAACACGCACAGGAAATGGGAATCAGTATTATACATCAGGAACTCAATCTTTTGCCCGATCTTTCTGTTGCAAATAATATCTATATAAGTCGTGAACCACGCAAGGTTCGTGGAATAATTGACGACAAAGAAATGAACGAAAAAGCACAGGCTTTGTTGGACAGCATGGGATTATCCATTAATGCACGGACCGAAGTAAAAGATTTAAGCATTGCTTCTCGACAGATGGTTGAAATTGCGAAAGCACTTAGCGTGCATTCTGATGTGCTTGTCCTCGATGAACCAACATCGTCGCTTTCACTCTCTGAAACTGAAACACTCTTCAATATTATCCGGAAACTTCGCGATGAAGGAGTCGGCATTATCTATATTTCTCATCGCCTGGAAGAATTCGATGATATTGTTGATCGGGTTACTGTATTACGAGACGGCAAATACATAACCACACAACCTTGGAGCAAAGAATACAACATTCCCCAGCTAATACGTGATATGGTTGGGCGCGAGATGAATGAAGAGTTTCCGAAGCGGAACAGTACCATTGGAGATGTAATATTCGAAGTTAAAAACCTAACTCGTGTAGTTAATGAAAAGAAGATTTTTGACAATGTTTCTTTTTCGGTACGCAGCGGGGAAGTACTTGGTATTGCAGGATTGGTGGGAGCAGGACGCACTGAAATTGCACGTGCAATTATTGGAGCGGATAGAGCAACAAGTGGTGAGGTTTGGCTCAAGGGAGAAAAATGTTCCATTAAAGCGCCGATTGATGCAATTCGCCATGGAATTACCTATCTCCCAGAGGACCGCAAAGATACTGGATTGTTTCTCGATCAGAGTGTGACATTTAACATGGTTGCCGCCACCTTTTCTGATTGGGCAAAACAGGGCATAGTCAACGACAGAATTATCAAAAAAGTTGTTGATGAAAAAGTAGATCAGCTACGAATTAAAACTCCAAACAATGAGCAAATTCTGCAATATCTCAGTGGAGGTAACCAACAAAAAGTTTTGATCGGCCGGTGGCTTTGTAGGAATTTTGATGTTGTAATTTTTGATGAACCACTCGTGGTATTGACGTGGGCGCAAAATACGAAGTTTTCGCACTTATTAACAAGATTGCAGAGCGAGGAGCGGCAGTTATTGTTATTTCCTCTGAAATGAACGAGGTAATGGGGTTAAGCGACCGAATCCTCGTTGTAAGTGAGGGACGGGTATCAGGGGAAATCGATGCCGCGGATGCAACACAAGAACAAATTATGATACTCGCATCCAAAACAAAAAACTATGAAGAATGTGAGGACAAGGTGTAATGAAGATCCAAGTGAAAAATGCTGACAGCAATCCCAAAAAGAGGCTAATTGTAAGCAAAGATACCAGTCAGACCATTTCTTGCCTAATTGCTCTACTGATACTTATTGTTTTGTTTTCGGTTATGTCTCCGTATTTTTTATCTAGTGATAATCTGGCTAATGTTTTGACGCAAATCATTACAACTGCACTTTTAGGCTTTGGTATGACCTATGTCATTATTTCAGGTGAAATAGATCTCTCCATTGCACCGACACTTGCTATGAGCAGTGTAATTGTGGCAACTTTGCTCTCGAAAGGTTATCCGATGATCATTTGTTGCTTGGGTGGTGTGAGTTTTGGTATCCTTCTTGGTCTGGTCAATGGATTACTTATTACCAAGCTGTCATTGCCTTCCTTTGTTGCAACAATTGGAACACAAATGGCCATTCGTGGTTTAGCGCTCGTTTTTACAGATTCTAGAGCTGTTTATTTCAGCAATCGCCCGGAATTTAAGCAGCTGGCGCAAGGACGGTTCCTTGGAATTCAGTATCCTGTTTATATAATGCTATTTGTTGCGCTTATTGCTACTTTCATTTTACGAAAAACTGTAATAGGAAGACATATTTATGCAATTGGTAGTAACGGAGAAGCTGCCCGCTTATCTGGTATTTCGGTACACAAAGTTCGAATCTTTGCCTTCATGTTTAGTGCTGCGATGGCTTCGATTGCAGGAATTTTAACAACAGCACGTGTTAATTCTGGTCAACCGAGCATTGCAGTAGGACACGAAGCATATGCGGTAGCTGCATCGGTTATTGGCGGTGTATCAATGTCAGGTGGACACGGAAAAATTTTTGGCACATTACTAGGCGCAGTTATTATCGGCGTTCTTAATAACGGACTCAACCTTATTGGTGTATCAACTCAATGGCAACAGGTAGCTACGGGTGCAACGTTGGTACTATCAGTCTATATTGACATCGTGCGCCAGAGAAAGCGTATGGGTGTCTAATACCAGTGAATATTGTGGGAATATACCCTGCGATATTAAATATTTTTTGGAGGTATTTTATGAAAAGAGTCTTAGCCATTGTCTTGTCATTGCTTCTAGCTTTTAGCATGATTGCGTGCAGCAATCAGAGCGACACTGCACAAAACGCAGACGCCCAGGGTAACTCCAATGCAACAGCAGTCTCAAGTGACGATACTGCTGGTAACGCTGATCCTTGGAATGTCGCAGTATTCACCATGTCTGGTTCCGGCGAATTTTGGGCAAGCGTAATGGCAGGCGCAGAGAGAGCCTGCGAGGAATTCGGCCTTGTCTACACAATTGATGGTCCTGCTACTGAGACCTCTTATGAGCAGCAGATTGCAATGGTGGAAGATGCCATTACGAAGGGCGCTGATGCCATCTGCATCGCGGTATGCGACTCCGAGGCTTTGGTGCCAACTCTCGAGGCTGCAGCCGCAAAGGGAATTAAAATTATCCTGTTCAACACTACTTGTAATTATGACGGTTTAACCTTTATTGCTACAGATAACTACGAGGCCGGCCGGCTTGGCGGAAAGGCTCTGGGCGAGGCTCTCGGCGGTGAAGGCAAGGTCTGCCTGCTCGGCTCACAGGAAACAGTTCCTTCTAATGTAGCTCGCTGCGAAGGCGCAAGAGATTACATCCAAGAAAACTTCCCCAATATGGAGATTGTCGACATCCAGTACTGCGACGGCGATATGGAGAAGGCTTTGACAATTGCCAACGACTGGATCACTGCAATCCCTGATCTTAAGGGCATTTTCTCCAACAATGACTTTTCTACCATTGCTGCTGCAAATATCATTGAGGAGCGCGGTAGAGTGGGAGAAATCATGCACGTAGGTTTTGATGCAACTGAAACTAACGTAGTTTATCTCGAGTCTGGCACTACAGCTGCTATCGTTACTCAGGATCCCAGTGATATCGGATATCAGAGTGTTGTGAGTGCTGTAAAGGCACTTGAAGGCGAGAGTTTGCCTGAAAACATTGGTACTAACATCGTGGTTGTGACAAAGGATAATCTTAACGATGCGGATGTTCGTGCAATTCTCGGCTTCTAAATGTAAGCGGATAAAATAAGAAAATATAATTTGCCTGTGAGGAAAAGAAATCTCGACAAAGTTTGTGTATGGAACAAGAGGCGAGTTCATTTTCCTCACGAGCTATAAGAAGAAATGTTCGAGGAGTAAACAATCTATGAAACTGCAAATAGCACTTGACGATATTACCCGCGAAGCGGCTAAAGTTTTATTAGAAAAATTCAAGAAGATGTCGATATTATTGAAATCGGCACACCATTCGCATATTATAACGACATTTCAGTTATTCAAGAATTCAAAAACTTATATCCTAAAGCAAAGATTTTGGCGGATTACAAGATTCTGGACGGTGGAGAGTTTATGAGCGCTCTTGCATTCCGTGCCGGTGCTGACATTGTTACAGTTTCTGTAAGCGCTAACAACGAGACCATTGCAGGGGCAATTAAAACTGCACGAGCATATGAGCGCGAGGTGTTGGTGGATACCATGGGAGTACCTCTTGAACGTATACCTGAGCGAGCTGCAGTTGCGCAGACCCTTGGTGCGGATTATATCTGTGTACATACAAGTCTTGACGTTCCTGATGCGCCGGATCCGCTGGAAAGCATGCGGCTTGCACGGCAAGGAGCACCTGAACTTAAGTTAGCTGTCGCTGGAGGAATCAATTTGCAAACTCTACCGCGCATTATTGCAGCCAAGCCAGACCTAATTATAGTAGGTGGAGCAATCTGCAAAGCAGTTGATCCTATCGAAACGGCAAAAACCATGAAAAAAATGATTCTCGAGGAGGCAATACAGTGAAAACTCGTGCTATCGCTCTTGCAAGTCTAAACGAACTGCAGGAGATTGTTGAAACTGTTGAAGAGACCGAACTCGAGCAAATGCAAGACCTGATTCTCAATTCAAATCGTATTTTTTGTTGGGGCTGCAGGACGGTCCCTGCTAGCAATGAAGTTTTTGGCAATGCGCCTCATGCAAATCGGTTTAAAGGTATATCTTGTCGGTGAAGTTTGCACGCCAAGTATCCGTGAAGGGGATCTATTGTTGGTCGGCTCGAGTTCAGGAGAAACGGCTGGGATGATTGCAATCTGTAAAAAGCGAAAGCCGCTGGAGCAGAAGTTGCAGCATTCACCAAAAATAGAAATTCAACAATTGCATCGATTGCCAAAGTTGCTGTTCAATTAAACACTGCAAAGCCAATTCAAGAAGGGGCCGCTGGTCCTGATGGATGGATTGAAGGAAATTATTTTTCAATTCGCCCGTCTGGTAACCCGTTTGAACAGTCAATCGTTATAGTCGGGGATGCAATGGTCTGCGAATTGATGCAAAAAACTAACTGTGGTACTGCGAAAATTGCATATAATCACGCTAATTTGGAATAAAAAGGAACTTAGTTATGATTAAACGAGGAATATTGAATGCTGATTTGCGTTCTCTTACTGCCCGTATCGGCCATAGAGATCGTTTTGCGATTGTGGATGCAGGTTACAATATACCGTTAGGTATTGAAACTGTTGACTTGGCCTTTTTGCCTAATATTCCTTCAATGGTTCAAGTTGTCGAAGGAATTATAAATGAAATGGCAATTGAAGAGGTCATTCTTGCATGTGAAATTAAAGAAATGTCACCTGATCTCGATAAGGAATATGCGAAACATTGGCCTGAAAAAGCAAAACTATCCTATATCCCACACATTGAGTTTGATGAAGAAATTAAGAAGGTAAAAGCTGTAATACGCACTGGTGGTTACTGGCTGCACGCTCCAAACGTAATTTTACAGGCAGGATGTACCTATGATGAGTAAAACTATTCTAGATGTGCTAACCCTTGGCGATTTAATGGTGGATTTTACCCCCCGCAGGAATTTCACCAAAAGGGAATTTGCTTTATGAACGCAATCCTGGTGGGGCGCCGGCCAATGTGGCAGTAACAGTTTCCCGTTTGGGTGGCAAATCAGGATTTCTTGGTACGGTCAGTGATGATATATTCGGGCACTTTTTAGCTGATGCGATGACCAAATTCGGGGTTAACATTCAAGGCTTACGATTTACCAGGAAAGCGCCCACAAAAATGGCTTTTATCACTCTAGACGAGAACAACAATCGTAGCTTTGATTTTACTCGAGGAGAAGTTGCTGAAACCTACTATTCACCCGAAGATATTGACGAACAACTGATTGATGCCTGCCGAGTGTTTTTGCTTTCGACCGTTTCACAATACAAAGAACCTTGCAGATTGGCCGCGGCAAAGATTGTGGAAATGGTAAAAGAACGTGGGAAATTGCTTGTTTATGATCCAAACTGGAACATCGCATTTTCAAATGATAAGGAATTTGAGCGCACTGTAATGCTCGACACAATGCATAAAGCAGATATTGTGAAAATATCGGTTGAGGAAGCAGAATTTCTTTTCGGCAAGGATATTACTTACGAAGCTGTTGCGCATAAAATACGTAGCTTCGGCGCGAAATTCGTAACGATTACCTTAGGACCTCGCGGTTGTTATTACAGCTATAAAGGTGGAGAAGGACATTTGCCAACCTATGATGTAAAGGTGGCTGATACAACTGGTTCCGGAGATGCTTTTATAGGGGGTTTATCTACCAATTAACCCGTTTGAACATGCCAGTGATCGAGCAAATTCCCCAACCAGACATAGAAAGAATGCTCAGGTTTGCGCATGCGTGTGGTGCGCTTTGTGCATCTCGTAAGGGAGCAATGCCTTCAGTAGAAAATGAAGCAGAAGTGGAACGTTGTATGCAGGAGGTTCCTATCCTGTTATTTGATTAAATGGCTTCGGGCAGTTCTGTCACAGACAAGTCAAGGCTGCCTGCCCAGACCTCATTGTAAAGCGTGTGGGTGCAGACCATCTCCTCTGCTGAAAACAGCTTGTGCAGACGAGCATATCAGGCGCAGGCGTCCAAAGACCACTTGTGTTCTTTGACCTGTTCCATTATCCAGCGAATGAAACGAGTGCAGTGACAGATTCGGTGTGGTTTCCGAGAACGCTTTCTGTTCGCCTTGTAGGCCGCTTCTCCACGCCTTGCCGAGTATCCGGGCTTCCTGCCCTTGCTGCTCTTTCGGGGTGGTGTGCCGCGCTTTCGCTCGTTTCCAACGGTGGTTGGTGAACATCCGATTGCTCTGGCAATGGCGCTGTTCGTGTAGCCTGCGTTCTTGAGATGCTGGATTGCCTCTCGTTCCTCTCGCTGTAAGTGCTGTCCCTTCTTGCGGTCTACCGATTCTGCGATATAATCTTGGCAGTCCATAGTGATTGCCCTCCCTTGGAAGAAGTTGTGTGCAAACTTCATTCTACCATGTGGGGAAAATCACTATGGATTTTTTCTTAGGTGTCCAACTTCATTTTACAATCGACCAATAAAATACAACGAAAGAACTTGTGCAGAAAGGAAATAATATGATAAATATGGAGAAGTTTTCTTTTTGCGGCAGATAGCATTGATCAAGATAGAATTCCCCAGTTCCTCTTGAGTGATGGCAACAAAATGCCTTGTATCGGTTATGGAACCTTTGGTTCCGACCATGTTGAACCGGGAGTCATTGCCGAAAATGTTAAAGTAGCACTGTCACTTGGATATCGTTTGCTCGACTGTGCTCCAGCCTATGAAAATGAAAAGGAAATTGGTGTAGCACTAAAAGAAGTGTTTGAAACGGGGCTACTTCGCCGTGAGGATCTTTTTATTATATCAAAGCTTCCAAACAATCGTCACAATGAGCGGGATGTGCTTGCCGCTTGTGCTGAAACATTAAGGGATCTTCAAGTAGATTATCTTGATTTGTATCTCATACACTGGCCATTCCCTAATTACCATACACCTGGTTGTGACACTCATCAGCGCGATCCAAACGCACGTCCATTTTTCGAAGAGGAATATCTTATGGTCTGGCGGCAGATGGAAAAACTTGTCGAAATGGGACTTGTTAAATCCATTGGCATGTCGAATATGAATATCCCGAAAATAGAATCAGTTTGGCAGGAGATGAAGATTAAGCCTGTTGTAAACGAATGCGAACTCCATCCACACCTTCGGCAGGATGAACTTATCGCATACTTAAAAGAAAAGAATGTTCTGCCTATTGCACATACGCCGCTCGGCAGCCCTCACCGGCCAGAGCGCGATCGTACTACAGAAGATACCAATTGCCTTCAGGATCCAGCAATCCTAGAAATAGCTCAAGCACATGGTATTCATCCAGTTTCAGTTGTCCTTAAATGGGCCGTACAACGCGGAACGTTACCTGTTCCTTTCTCAATCAGTCGTTCACATATTCTGAGTAATCTCCAGTGCTGTACTGAAGATCTACTGACAAACGCAGAAATGGAAAAGATTAACAATATTGGAACCCAGTGTCGCCTTATCAAAGGAACTGTCCTTTTGTGGGAAGGTGCACCTGACTGGCATTGCCTGTGGGATGAACAAGGGGAGATTGACCGTACCGGATGGAAAGGTTAAGCCTAGCTTTGATTAAAGAAAAAGGTATTGAGTTTGCCGTAGAACAAATTTGTGGTCTTCCTTCAGACGGAAACACAAAGGAACTGGTAATTTCTAAGTATAAGAATATCAAATCTTAATATTTTCTGATCTTGCTATCTAGCAAAATCAAATATCATTGAGTCGAAGATGATTAGCGCCAAATAGGGGAAAATTGGCAACTTGCGGTTTTCACTCAGTGAGCCATGCTTGGACTTTCAGCCACACCGTCATGGTGGCAGAGGGGCGATTTGCCCCTCTGCCTTCGTTGGTTCTGTTTTGGAGATTCTTGGACAGTGAAGTGTCTGTTGACTCCATCCAGAATATAAACAACATGACTTCTGGTCAGTTGTACGTATTTCACTTAGGGTTCGTTTAACTTCCGCTTATTTTTCCCGTTTATATGCCGGTGTGGTGGAATTGGCAGACACAAGGGATTTAAAATCCCTCGGTAGCAATACTGTACCGGTTCGAGCCCGGTCACCGGCACCAATTCTTTTAGCCAGTTTTAATGTAAATTTTTCCTATACAAAATACTCATGGCATTCTCGCCTAAAAGAAAAGTGGTTTGTGATATGGTCTTAATTATATGCGGGTATGGTGGAACTGGTAGACTCGAAGGATTTAGGTTCCTTTGCCAACCGGCGTGTGGGTTCGAATCCCACTACCCGCACCAAATTAAGGGCCTTTAGCTCAGTTGGTTAGAGCAGACGGCTCATAACCACATTTGTAAGCGTCAAATAGTCCTGAACCGGCGGCATCAGAACGATGTCGCCGGTTCAGGCTTTGCATACCGTCTGCGCGGCTGGCAGCCATGGCAGGCAGTCTTCCGGCTGGCTGCCGCGCGGCAGTGCGGTCAAAAGATGGTCCCGTCAAGATTTATGCGCAAAATTGTTTGCAGGCTCCGGCAGACCTGAAGTCAGCCGGCAATAGAGGCGTCTTCCAGAGCCTCCTCCAAGTGCTTCATATTCATGTATTTCTTGTTGCCCCACTGAGTACCCGCCACGTGGCGTAGCCTCGCGCAGACCAGCATCAGGGCGGAATTTCCGTCAGGGAATGTCCCTACCACCCGCGTCCGTCGGCGGATCTCCCGGTTCAGCCGCTCGATCACATTGTTGGTACGGATGCGCGTCCAATGCTCGCTGGGAAAATCGCAGTAGGTCAGCGTTTCCTCGATGCCGTCCTCGACCTTCTTGGCGGCCTCCTTCAGCTTCATGGCGCGCAGCTCGGCAACGACGGCCTTTGCTTTCTCGCGGGACGCTTTTTTGCTCTCCTGGGCGTGGATCGCCTTGAGCATTTTTGCCACAATCTTGACCTTGGATTTGGGCACAACAGAGAAAACGTTGCGATAGAAATGCACCGTGCAGCGCTGGTATTTGGCGTCCGGGAACACCTCACCCACAGCCTCCAGCATCCCCATGCACTTGTCGCCGACGATTAGTTTTACGCCGTCCAAGCCGCGTCCGCGGAGCCATTGGAAGAAGCTGACCCAACTGGCCTTGTCCTCTTTCATGCCCTCGGCAGCGCCCAAAACCTCACGAAAACCGTCCTCATTCACGGCGATCGCCACCAAAACAGCAACATTTTCGTACTCTCCGCCCCAGTTGCGGCGTAGGTAGATGCCGTCCACATAGACATACGGATAGCGCCCGCCCTGCAACGGGCGGTTCCGCCAGTCCTCGATGTGAACGTAGGCTTTCTTGTTCAGCTCGCTGATGGTGGCAGGCGAGACCTTGCTGCCCCACAGTGCCTCGGTGATGTCCTCCACACGGCGCACGGAGACGCCCGCCAGGTACATCTCGATGAGGGCCTCCTCCACGCTGCTCTCCCGGCGGCGGTACCGCTCGATGATGGCAGTCTCGAAGGACACGCCCTTGAGCCGGGGCATGTGGAGCGTGACGTCGCCGGAGGTCGTGGTGAGGTTGCGGTCGTAGTGACCGCTGCGGTAGCCCTGACGGGCCTCGCTGCGCTCATAGCGGGCCGCCTGCGTCAGCGACTCCGCCTCCTTTTCCAGCAGCTCGTTCAGGGTTTCCTCCACGCTACCGCGGACCAATTCCTTGATCTGACCCTTGATAATTTTCTCATTGAATTGTACAATCTTCTCGGACATAGTTTGCTGTCTCCTTTCAGAATGGTGTGTCGTGACTTCATTCTAAGAGAAGCACAGAAAGGAAAGCAGCCGGGGCTGAGCGACTCGACGATTCGCGGCATCCACACGATGCTGCGCAACGCACTCGACCGCGCGGTCAAAGAGCGCCTGATCGTGCGCAATCCAGCGGATGACTGCATCCCGCCGAAAATTCCGAAGCACGAAATGAAAATCCTGCCGCCAGAACAAATCAAGTCTTACCTAACCGCAGCAGAGCAGCGCAGCGTCCTGCCGATGTTCTATCTGGAACTCATCAGCGGGTTACGCAAGGGTGAGCTGGTTGCGCTCAATGGTCGGATTTGGACGTTGAAAGCAAGACGATTTCCGTCAGCAAGCAGGTCGGACTAAACAACGCAGGCGAACCCGATATCACACGCCCGAAAACGGAAAATTCAATTCGCAAAATCTCGATTCCACAGGATGCCGTCGATCTGCTGGTCGCAGAACACCAAAAGCATCCCAGCAGCCCATGGATGTTCCCGTCACCCAAGACAGGCGAAATGTACCACCCGGATTCGGTGGTCAACATCCACAAGAAGATCCTAAAGGATGCAGGGCTGGAGCATCTAAGATTTCACGACTTACGTCACCCATATGTCAAGCACACGACAAAAATTTTTAGTTTGCGCTTGATGGCTTTTCAAGCGCAGGCTTATCCTAATGCTCGGCGAAAAACTCGCGGAGCTTGTCAGCTTCATCGGGGAGGACAAAGCCGAAGCCCTGTCCGTCCACTCTGCAATAGAAAGCGATTTTCATGTCTGCCACCTCAAGCGAAAATGTCTTGGATTTTATATGCAATCTCAATGCGCCTATCTGACAGGCGGCTTGCCGCTTGCAGTCGGTGATTTTGTGGTCGTTCCGGTTGGCAATCGGAATGCGGAGAAAACCGGCTGTGTGACGGATGTTTTTGTTTGCAGCGCACAAGATGCACCATATCCGCCGGAGAAGGCGAAGTTTGTGCTCCGGAAATCGGAGCGGTCTGCGGCTCCGGAAAAGTCAGAAACATGATCAAAGCAAAGAACGCCAGCAGATATTATAATGCTCTCAGTTCTCTTATATGAAATTGTAAAACAGCGCGGGGCGGCCTGAAAAACAGGCTACACCGCGCTGTTTATATTGTCTTTTAAGAAAAGGCAGTCAGCATTTCGACACATCGAAAAAAGTCCGATTTTATAAGATTATTTCGTATAATATCAATAATTATATTATTTCTGATTCCTATATTTAGGATTCATTCGATCTGTTCTATAGCTTCGTTCAAAAAATTTGTGCAGCTTTTTTCGCCAAATTGGTATTCACATGGCTGTTTTTTCGGGAGGGATAGTAGGAGATGTTTTCCCCTTTGTACCTTGACAATTTTATATCAGCAACGCGGACAACACCGCAGGTTGGGAAAAAGCGCACGGCGCGCGCGAAGACCCGGAGGCATCGAGTTTCCGGCGAGCGGGAGACGCACCGTGGGCAGCCTTGGCGGGCTGCATCATGCCGCCCAATCTGCTTGGACACACAACGTCTGGCCTGCACGTAGATAGGCTGCCGTAGTTGGGGTTGCAAGCAGTCAAGACCCCTTCCACGAGCTGTGAGAGCTGCCAAGCTCTGTCCGCGCTGTTCCCCGTCGCCGGGGCGCGAGCTGCAAATACGGCGGAAACAATTTCAAAAGAATGGAGGGTTTATGTCAGAAAACAAAAAATATTACTACATGAAGCTCAAGGAAAATTTCTTCACCAGTGAGCGGATGGTTGTTCTGGAAACGATGCCGGACGGAATTCTGTATTCCAATTTGCTGCTCAAGATGTATCTGATGTCACTCAAGCACAATGGGATTCTCCTGTTACATGAAAATCTGCCGCACACGCCGCAGACCATTGCAACGTTTACCCGCCATCAGATCGGCACCGTAGAACGCGCGCTGCAAATCTTCCTAAAACTCGGTTTTGTCGAGCTGCTGACCGATGGCGCGTACTATATGCCGGATATCCAGCTGCTGGTCGGGCGATCCTCCACCGAAGCGGAGCGAAAACGCCGGGAGCGGCTGCGTTTACAAGCGCAGAAGCTCCTGTCTAACTCAAAAGCGGACATTTGTCCACCAGAGAATAGAGATAAAGAGATTTGAGAACAGAAGTGCGCGCGGACAAATATCCGAACTTACGAAGTAAAGGAGGAAGATGTCGTATGATGCCAATTACAGAAGAAGTCCATGCGTTTTTGACGGCAAATGCAGCTGCGCAGATACAGCGAGATGATGAGTATCTCGATCCTGCTGATGGATTGCTGCACTGCAAGACCTGTCACGGTTTGCGGCAAACGGTCATTCCTGCTCCCGGCGGGACAGGGTTTCTCCGACCACGCTGCCTGTGCCCTTGTCAGAGTGCTGCGGAAAAACAGCGCAAAGCGGCAGAAGAAAACGGGAGCGTCTGGAACGCATTCAGCGTCGAAAAGCACATGGGTTACAGGATCGCCGCCTCTACGATTGCACGTTTGCCAACGATAACAGAAAAACGCCAGGGCTGACTGCCAAAGCCAAGCGCTATGTGGAACATTGGGAGGATGCGGCACGGAAAAATATTGGACTGCTCCTGTTTGGCGATGTGGGAACGGGAAAATCTTTTCTCGCCGGGTGCATTGCAAACGCGCTGCTGGAGCAGGACGTGCCGGTTCTGATGACAAATTTCCCGACAATTTTGAATCGTATGACGGGACTGTTTGGTTCTGAGCGTGCTGACTTTCTTGCCAGTCTGAATGCCTATGATCTTCTGATTTTGGATGATCTTGGTGCAGAGCGAGGAACAGAATATGCATTAGAACAAGTCTTCGCCGTGATCGATGCCAGATACCGAAGCCGCAAGCCGTTGGTCGTCACAACAAATCTGACGCTGGATGCGCTCAAGCACCCAGACGATCTTGCGCATGCCCGCATCTATGACAGGATCTTGGAAATCTGCGCTCCGATTCTGTTTGGCGGCGAAAATCTGCGCGTGGAAAAAGCGAATGAAACGAAAACCGCCGCGAGAAATCTCCTGCTGCCGGACAATGCCGCCTGAATCGGTGCCGTAGCGACTATTGTAGCGACTACAAAAGGCAAAAAATCAAATTTCGAACCGGCATAGCGACTAATGTAGCAACTACGGAATCCGAAGCGCAGAAATTTTGGATTTTATGGCTTGTGCAAAATGAAAAGCAAAAAATTCTTCTAAGCGGAATGAGAATCGGACTACACTTTTGGCTTTTCTTGCTGCGCAAGAAAAGCGCAAGCATCGCCTTTTGGTACCAAAACGCAGCTTGCAGGGAAAGCCCTGACCCCAATGCCGCCTGCAGGCGGAGGACTAACGGTTGAACTATGGCACAAGTCGGAAACGCACATCGGCGCAGCCATTTGCTCCGCGGCGTGGGGCGCGTCGTGCCGACGTGTGCGGTTTTATGGGCCGACCGCGCATCCGTGCAGGTCTGCGCCACACAAACGCCACGTCCGCCCACCGTGGCGGCGTGAAGAAAATAGAATAAAAAACTTTGATTGGGCAATTCTTCTCGGCCATTCAAAAACCAATTTTGATTCCCTGAATGGGAGAAAGGAAGCCATATGAACCAGAAACAGTATCACTCGCTGGAAGAATTGCCCCTGATGATGAATATGGCAGACGTTGCAGCCGTCCTTGGCATTTCCAGAGCCGGAGCGTACAAGCTCGCCCACAGTGCAGATTTCCCGGCGTTTCAGATCGGCAGGCGCATCGTAGTCTCGCGGGAAAACTTCCTCGGCTGGCTGAACCGGCAGTCCACAGAACAAAAATGTGCCTGAGCGCAAAAAGTACTCGCTATTTCACTGTGCTTGTGGTAGTTGTGTGAGCTACCGGAAAAGGAGGAATTTACATGAGCAAAAAGCGCGCCAACGGCGAAGGCAGCATCCGCAAACGGAAGGACGGACGCTGGGAGGGCCGATATACCGCCGGGTATGACAAGGACGGAAAGGTCATCACGAAAAATGTTCTCGGAAAAACGCAGGCAGAAGTCAAAGAAAAGCTGAAAACAGCGATCGAAGAAAGCCAGAAGCTTGACCCGACCCGCACGGGGCAGTACACCGTTCAGACATGGGTGACGTTGTGGTACGAGGTATTTATCAAGCCGCAAATTCGCCCGAATACGAAGCAGTTCTACCGCAACTGCATGGAAAACCATCTCTTTCCCGCGCTGGGAAATTGCCCTTTGGAAAAGCTGAGCACCATTCAAATTCAGCGCGCGATCAACGAGATGAGCGAGCACGGCAGAAATCACTACTACAGCCACATTCCGCTGAAAGAAACGACGCTCAGCCCACGCATTGCGCAAGGCATCCTCGGGATCCTGCGGAAAAGTCTCGATCAGGCCGTCGCAGAAAGGCTCATTCTGAGCAATCCGGCAGCAAACTGCAAAGCTCCAAAAACGGTACGGAAAGAGATGAAAGTGCTGCCGGAAGAACTGATTGGGCCATATCTGCACGAAGCGAAGCAGCGCGGTGTGTTTGCACCGCTCTATCTGGAGCTGACCAGCGGGCTGCGCCGGGGAGAACTGCTGGCCCTGCTCTGGAAAGATCTGAACGTGAAGGACCGAACACTTTCCGTTACCAAAAGCGTCTGCCGCATCGACCATCAGCTTGTTGTCAGCCAGCCAAAAACGAAAAACTCGCTGCGGCTGCTGACGCTCCCGGAGAGCACCGTGCAAATTCTGGTGGAAGAACACGAAAAGCACCCGGATAATCCCTATATGTTCCCGTCCCCGAAAACCGGAGAAATGCTCGACCCGGCATCCTTCCGCGCCATGCATGACCGGATTCTGGATGCCATCGGCGCAGAACATGTGAGATTTCATGACATGAGACACACATTCGCGACCTTGGCACTCAAAAATGGTGTGGACGTGCGGACACTCTCCGAAATGCTCGGACATTACAGCGCGGGGTTCACGCTCAGCACCTACGTCCACTCCACGCCCAGCATGCGCGTGCAGGCTGCGGACACCATCGGTCAAATGATCGGCCGGGAAGTGGTGTGACATAAAGCACAAAAGGGCGTGCTGCCGTTTAGGTGGGTTCAGCTAAACCATTCTAAGGTGAAAAGAGAAACGGCATAGCTTCGGCTATGCCATTTCTTTCATTTTTGCCTGCTATCAAATACTTTGGACATTTCTAAAAGTCCGATACCTTTGTAGTAGATGTTATCCTCATATAGTCGTTTGAAATCATATCCAGTTCCGTGATATGTTTCTCGCTTTCGGGCAGTAACTTGAATTTTTAGGGAATCCTTTATTGTGTTCTTTTTATGCTGCCATGCGTCGGAATGTGGAGGATTTTCTAAAAGGTCGATAGAACGGACTCAAATGAAGCAATGCGAATTGGAGCAAAAAAGCATTGTTTGGGTAGGGTAGAAAAACCCATAAATTTAAGTATAATATGTTTATACCAATGATTGGAGGCGTGACATGAATCGACACACAGTGATTTTAGGAGCCGGCGCAACAATAGCAGCAATTCCTAATGGAGATAAAAATGGTAGAAAATCCTCTGTTATGAATGGTTTGATTGAGAATCTGAACTTACAAGAAGTTTTGGATGGAATAGAACTAAGAACCCAAAGCAACAATCTTGAGGATATTTATTCAGAGTTACATTCAAGACCGGAATGTAGATATGCAACTGAGGAATTGGAAAAACGCTTATACCAGCACTTTGAATCTTTGGAACTTACTGACGAACCTACAATTTATGATCTTCTCATTCTCAGTTTGACCGAGAAAGATGTTATCGCAACTTTTAATTGGGACCCTTTATTATTGCAGGCCTATATCCGTTGCTACAGCATAACTGATAATCTTCCTCATATTCTTTGCTTACACGGAAATGTTGCAATGGGATATTGTGAGGAACATGGAGAATTTGGGATAAAACCGCAAATTGTCCTATCTGCAAGAGAAAGCTTTCCCCGACAAAACTGCTTTATCCTGTTGCTCAAAAAAAGACTACGAGTGATGCTTATATACATAACTGCTGGGAGGCTGTTCAACAGGCAATTGATGAATCTTTTATGATTACTATATTCGGATACAGTGCTCCATCCAGCGATAGAAGTGCAGTCAATCTTCTTAAACAAGCATGGGGTGATCCTCAAAAGCGACAGTTAGAAGAAATTTCTGTTATTGATATTATCGATGAAGAAGAAATCCCAATCAAATGGAAAGAATTTATTCATACACATCACTATCAATACACAAAAGACTTTTATTCATCATACTTGGGGCTATTTCCTCGCCGTAGTTGTGAAATGGTATTCGCCATGTTTTGCTTAAATGTTTGGGCTGATAATACGAAAGGCTTTCATAAAGATATGTCCTGGTCAGACTTAGAGGACCAGATATATAATCTGGTTTGTGAAGAACAAAACACACCGAAAGGCAAGAACTATCCTATTCACTATGCTGCAAGCGATTTTTAAGCACTAAAAAGAAGCGGGAGCGTCACCCTCGGTCTAAGCCGAAGGCGGCGCTCTCACTTACTTAGTAGCTGCTCGTTGTTTTATACGGATTTTCTTGTTGTGCCTGCGAATCTGTCTTTTTGATTTGATGCAGATTGAACATCTGGTACCTTGATTTGGTTCGTTAACCGTCCAATTTCAGGAAACTTTCCTTCTTCGATATTGCGGGCTGCCTGTATTTGGCCTTTTAGCGAAAGAATTTGTTTTGCATCTTCTTCAGAACAGGTTTCAGGACCAACAAGGGGCTTCAGCGTCTGAAACGCATTATATATGGCATTTTGAAGTCCATTAGGTACAGCAAGGGACTGTTCAGGCGTGACTACCGTTCCTGTAATTGGTTTGTAGTCAGACGGACCATAATACTTTACTTTGGGATATTTAGGCTTGTGACCATATTTTCTCAGCACACAATCAATCATTTGCCTCAACTGATTGGGAGAAAAAGGCTTTGTACTAGAGAAGGTCATATCATCCACATACAAAGTGAATTTGCAACTGCATTGTTTCGCCAAATCAGCGATTTCTGAAACATATCAGAATAAGCATAGAAAGCCATAATCTGACTTGTTGGACACCCGGTTGGGATGCCACCATTGTATGTTATGATGTCAGTTAGTTTTTGGCCACATCAGGGGAAGTTTTCAATTTCTGCACAAAAACTGGTACACAGGTTCTCGTGTGCAGTTATCATAGAACTTTTAATATCAATAGTCAGAACATATTTTCCGTCGAGATGTGCCTTTCCGTTGTCTATATAACATTTTTGCTTTTCTCCAGAGATAAGCCATTCGGGCCGGATGACCCGGTGAAGCAGGTAAAGGATTCTGCGCTGGATAGCTTTAAGTATCTTATCCGGAGCAGTTATCTCTCTTCTTTCATTAGAATGCTTTTTATCGATTTCAAATTTGTGATACCCGATGATGCTATCAATTATTTTGAGACCACCGGGTTCAAGACACAGAAGATGTTCAAGACGCTTTTTCGTCCGACATTTATAAAGAGCACATTGCGTGATGTCATATTTTCTAATCGGCGCTTTATTCTTCATCTGGATCACCTGCTGCCGCAGACATACTTTGTATCAAGTGTGCCATCATGTTTCTGACAAAGGCAGTTCCTTTGCCAGACTTTTCTGCTTCATCCATGTTTTCAGAAAGCAATATCAAAGAAGATAATCGGATGCCGTAAATATCCGCATATTTTTGAAGTAATTCCAAAGATGGTTGCTTTTTGTTGTTTTCAATTTCCGAAAGGTAACTCGCAGAGATGCCAAGTTCTGAACTCATTTCGCTGGCCTTATATCCATAAATGATACGCGTACGCTTCAATACATCTCCAATCATTCTTGCCACCTCCCAGCTATTAAGGTTCGATCTATAATATCAAAGCCACTTGGCCTAATAAACAAAAATTAGATGGGCTTCCCGTTTGCTGCACCACCTCGTCTTACTTCTTGAACATCTCACAAAAGCACTGGATGATTTGTAAAACCACCAGCAGCACTTCAAGCGCCTTAAACGCTAACCGGAATACGGTCTTGCGCCATTTACGCTTGAACTTGGAACGGTGAGAAGTCCGGGGAACCGACGAGTTGCCGAGACTGTCCTGCATGAACAGCGATTTCTTATGCTTTTGCATAACATACCTCTTTCGAGAACCACGAAGTATAGTTGGTGTGGCTCCCTCCCGGGAAAGAGTTGGTGCATACAGGACAACCCATCTAATTCCTTTGGGCATGGTCCAAGCTCCCGGCTTGGGCCATGCCGGGCGACGGCGCATCGAGGGTCAAGCCGTGTGCCGCCCCCGTGGGGTAGAACACCGTTAAGATGTTCCGCGAGTGCTGACGCACTCCAATTTGGGGGAGAAGACCAGCAGAGCACCTGCTCTACTTTTCGCTGCAATACTATAATAGCAAATTACAAGCCACAAGTCAAGATATAATTTCGCTATTTGCGAATTTATATCAGATAACGTAGTGAAAGCAACACCTTCGTCTCAATTCAAAAGGCGTTACTCTCGCTTTGTTATAAAGAAGTTTCGAAATTGCTCTCTTTGCTCCTTGTGTCGATAGGGTAGCCATGCGTCTCCAGATCTCGGACACTGCTGCTGATGCTGCCAATGCCGTCCTCGCAGATACGTGCAAGACCTTTCATGGTATAGTCCCAATTCTCCAGCAGGGATGGTATGAGGGATAAAAAAAACCTTCGCTTTCAGTGCCGGCGACATATCCCGCAGATGATAGTTGGACACAACCGTGTAATCTCTTGTTTTTTAATACGGAATACAGTCATTTTCGCACCTCCCTTCCTCTGGTTTTGGAAAAGTGTTGATTTCGATGGGAAAAGCCTCTGCGAATGTAAAAAAATGCCATAGGGGCAGATACATATGGCGTAGAAAATAGGAAAAGGACGCTTCTATTTGCATATCAACGCCATGCGAGCCTGTCAGTATTCAATTGTTTTGCCCTCACACCGCGTTTGCAGCATGAAAAGCATTAATTTTGCTGGATTTTTCAATGTTTACTTATTAGTACTACCATTTGGCAGCGCGCCCCTTTTCTCGTGAAAAAATGCCGATTTTATGTACGTCTTATGCGCTGCGGAATGGTCTTTTCGTGCTATTGCGTACCGTTTCGTACACCGACGTACATCGCGGTTTGGGTCACGGTTTGGGTCAAAACGGATTTTCAAAAATATGGTCAAACTTTTTGACTGCAAAATGCAAGAAAAAAGCTCCGAAATCAAGCGATTTCGGAGCTTTTTATGGTGGACAGTACAGGACTCGAACCTGTGACCCCATGCACGTCAAGCATGTGCTCATACCAGCTGAGCTAACTGTCCATCAGCGGGGTTATTATACTCGATCCCGCTGCGTTTGTCAAGCATTATTTTTCAGATACCACGCGATCAGCAGATCGGCGGCTTCGCCGTAGCTCTGGACGCCGGATTCCTCGGAGAAGGCCTTCAGATAGGTGTCGTTGACCTTCTGCGCTGCGTCCTGCACCTTGCCCTCATACTGCTCGTAGTGTGCGTTTGCCGCGCGGATGTCGGCGAGGACACCTTCTGACAGGGTGCTCCAGATCTGGCTGGCGGCGGTCTTGTCAATCTTCGACAGGGCGTTGTGGCAGTAGACATACGCGCCGAAGGCGCCGGAGTAGCGAAAATCGTCGTCTGCCGAGGCCATGCAGGCCAGATACGCGCAGAAGTTCGCGTCGTCCTCGGCGGTGACGGCCTGCCGGTGGGCAAGCTCGTGGCACATGGTATAGGGGATCCACGCGGTATACGTATCCGGGTTGACGCAGGCCTCCGCCGTGAAGCAGATAAAGATGCCCGTCGTGCCGGTCTGGCTGAACAGCCGCCACGAAGCCAACGGCTTTACTGGCCCGAGTCCGTCCGTGAACGGATCATACTGCTGCGCAAGCGCCCGCGTAGCCGCCGGGGGGCCTGCTTTGCAAGCTCGGAAAACGCCGGATAGACGGTCAGATTTTCTGCGTCACGCTCGACCTTTTCGGCGTATTCGTTTGCCTGCGCGGCATAATAGGCCGTTGCGGCGATCAGCTCCTGCTTGGAATATTCGCGCACGTCAAGGCCAAGCGTCTGATCGACCGACGGGCCGAAGTGCCCGAGGCCCCAGATGGCAACGAACAGGAACACACCCGTGCTGAGTCCCAGCAGAACGCTGGACAGCCAGCAAAGCAGGCTCCGGCGTCCCGTGAACACGCGGATGAGCGTATAGAAAAACCACAGCGCCAGCAGGACTGCCAGCACCTCCCACAGCGCGATGGGTATCAGCCCGGACACGAAGGAAATGGCCGACAGGATGCTTCTGGAGAGGGCGGGGTAGAACGAAAAGACCACACTGGGCGCGGCCTTTGCAAACGCGATCATCAGGCCCGTCAGGACCAGAAGGATCGCCGATAGGATCACTCTTCCGATTGCTTTCAAGATGGATATGTCCTTTCCGAATTGCTTCCTGCATTATACCACATTTTCGGGAAAAACAAAACTGGTCTTTCAAATTTTTTCCGCGCGGTTGACTTTGCGGGCTTTTTCATTATAATAATAGGATAAACTTGATCATATACGTCAGGAGGACGAGAAGTATGATGAAAAACAGCGAAAAGTCCATGGACAAGATCATTGCCCTTTGCAAAAACCGCGGCTTTGTCTTTGCAGGCTCCGAAATTTACGGCGGCCTGGCCAACAGCTGGGACTACGGCCCTCTCGGCGTTGAGTTCAAGAACAACGTCAAAAAGGCGTGGCTCAAGAAATTCGTGCAGGAAAGCCCGTACAACGTCGGTCTCGATGCGGCCATTATCATGAATCCGCAGACGTGGATCACGACCGGCCATGTGTCCAGCTTCTCCGACCCGCTGCTCGACTGCAAGGCGTGCAAGGCCCGCCACCGCGCTGACAAGCTCATCGGCGAAGAGCATCACGAGGTCAACGTCGACGCGATGAGCTTTGACGAGATGGACAAGTTCATTGCCGAGCATGAGGATATTGTCTGCCCCTGTCTGCGGCAAGCACGACTTTACCCCCATCCGCAAGTTTAACCTGATGTTCAAGACCGCCATCGGCGTCACCGAGGATTCCTCCTCGACCTGCTATCTGCGGCCGGAGACGGCGCAGGGCATCTTCGTGAACTTCGCGAACATCCAGCGCACCACCCGCCGCAAGCTGCCCTTCGGCGTGTGCCAGGTCGGCAAGGCGTTCCGCAACGAGATCACCCCGGGCAACTTTACCTTCCGTACCCGCGAGTTTGAGCAGATGGAATGCGAATTCTTCTGCAAGCCCGGCACGGACCTCGAATGGTTCGCATACTGGAAGGACTACTGCGTGAACTGGCTCAAGAGCCTCGGCATCCGCGAGGAGAACCTGCGCCTGCGCGACCATGAGCCGGCGGAGCTGGCCTTCTATTCCAGAGCCACGACCGATATTGAGTATGCGTTCCCGTTCACCGACTGGGGCGAGCTCTGGGGCATTGCCGACCGCACCGATTATGACCTCAAGCGCCATCAGGAGGCTTCCGGCAAGGATCTGACCTATTTCGATCAGGAAGCGCACGAGCACTATATCCCCTACGTCATCGAGCCGTCCCTCGGCTGCGACCGTGTGGCGCTGGCGTTCCTGTGCGAAGCGTATGACGAGGAGGTCATCGACGAGGCCAAGAACGACGTGCGCGTGGTTCTGCACCTGCATCCGGCGCTGGCTCCGTATAAGGCTGCGATCCTGCCGCTGAGCAAGAAGCTGGCCGAGCCGGCGAAGAAGCTCTTCCAGGATCTCTGCCCCGACTTTCATGCTCGACTACGACGAGACCGGCTCCATCGGCAAGCGCTATCGCCGCGAGGACGAGATCGGTACGCCGTACTGCATCACGGTCGACTTTGCGACCGTCGGCGACGAAAAGACCCCGGCGGACAACGCCGTCACCATTCGCGAACGCGACTCCATGGAGCAGGTTCGCGTTCCCATCAGCGAACTGAAGAACTGGCTGGCCGAGCATACGAAATTCTAAAACTTCAAAAGGGGGGCCGCATGGCCCTTTTTCCATATCCGAATCACGGGAGGAAGCACGAATGAAAGCCATTATCACCGTCGTCGGCCCCGACCGGGTCGGCATCATCGCCGAGGTCTGCACGCTGCTGGCAGAACTCCACATCAGCGTCGGGGGAGATCAGCCAGACCATCATGCAGCGCACGTTGACCATGATCATGCTCGTCGAATGGACGTCAGTCGCGCCTGAGTTTGACACGGTACAGGCGCGCGTCACAGAAAAGGGCGAACAGATGGGCCTGTCCATCCGCATCCAGCGGCAGGATATTTTCACTGCCATGCACACCATCTGACGGGGGGACAGACCATGCTGAATCACTCTGACATCATGTCCACGGTCGATATGATCGACCATCAGCATCTCGACATCCGCACCATCACGATGGGTATCTCCCTGCTGACTGCGCCGACCCGAATCCGGAGGCCTGCGCCCGGAAAGTTCACGACAAGATCTGCCGTCAGGCGGAGCATCTGGTGGCCCACCGGCTGCCAGATCGAGCGGGAGCTTGGCATCCCGATCGTCAACAAGCGCATCTCCGTCACGCCCATTGCGCTCGTCGCCGGGGCAAGCGAGACGGAGGACTATGTCCCCTTCGCGAAGGCGATGGATGCTGCGGCAAAGACCTGCGGCGTGGACTTTATCGGCGGATTTTCCGCGCTCGTCCACAAGGGCATGCACCGAGGGCGACCGGCGGCTGCTGGCCGCCATTCCCGCGCGCACTGGCCGAGACCGATCTCGTCTGCGCAAGCGTCAACGTTGCGACGACGAAGGCCGGCATCAACATGAACGCCGTGCGCCGCATGGGGCAGGCCATCAAAAAGCACGGCCGAGCTCACGGACCGCGACGGCTTCGGCTGCGCGAAGCTCGTCATCTTCTGCAATGCCGTCGAGGATAACCCGTTCATGGCGGGCGCGTTCCATGGCGTGGGCGAGGCTGACGCGTCATCAGCGTCGGCGTCTCCGGTCGCGTCGTGCATCACGCGCTGCAGGAGTGCAAGGGCCAGCTGTTTGACGAGGTGGCGGAGACCATCAAAAGACGGCCTTCAAGATCACCCGCGTGGGCCAGCTGGTCGCGCAGGAGGCGTCCGCCGCCTAAATGTCCCCGTTCGGCATTGTCGATCTTTCGCTCGCGCCGACGCCCGGCGGTGGGCGACAGCGTGGCGCGCATTCTTGAGGAAATGGGCCTTGCGGTCTGCGGCGCGCATGGGACGACGGCGGCGCTGGCAATGCTCAACGACGCGGTCAAGAAGGGCGGCGTGATGGCGTCCTCCACATGTGGGCGGCCTGTCCGGCGCGTTCATTCCCGGGCAGTTGATGATGCCCTGCGACCGGAGGCCGGGCAGGAGAGATTCACGATGTGCGACGCTTCCTGCTTTCCGAGGAAAACCAGTCCGGAACGTCGGAAAGCGTCTCGCGGCAGAGGTCGCGCAGCTGCTTCATGTGCGCGATATCCGCGCTCAGGCGGAAGCTGTTCGGCGCAGGCCGCGCCGAAGCCGCAGATGCCGGGAGATTCTCGGTGCCGGAGCGGTAATTGCTCTCCTGACCGCCGCCGAGAACCAGCGGCGGAAGCGGCAGGCCGGGACGGATGTAGAGCGCGCCGACGCCCTTGGAGGCATGGATCTTATGGCCGGAGACGGAGATCATGTCCGCGCCGAGCGTCTTTGCCTTGAAGGGAAGCTTGAAAAAAAGCCCTGCACGGCGTCGGTGTGGAACAGCGCAGGGGGCTTTTCCGGCGGGTCGCGCGGATCATTTCGGGGATGGGCATGACGGCGCCGGTTTCATTGTTGACCATCATGACGGAGACGAGGATCGTGTCAGGCCGCAGCGCCTCCGCAAGCCTTTTCGGCGGAGACGAAGCCTGCTTCGTCGGGCTGGAGATAGGTCACCTCGAAGCCGCGCGCCTCGAGCCGCTGCATCGGATGGAGGACGGCGTGGTGCTCGACGGCGGTCGTGACGATGTGCCGTCCGCGCTTGCCGAGACGCTCAGCCGCGCCGGAAATGGCCCAGTTGTCGGCCTCGGTGCCGCCGGAGGTGAAAAAGACGCGCTCCGGCTCCGCGCCCAGCGCCTGCGCGACCTGCGCGCGGGCGGCCTTCAGGCGCTTTTCGGCGTCGATCCCGAGCGCGTGGACGGACGAGGGATTGCCCCAGGCACAGGTCAGCAGCTCGGTCATGGTATCGACGCAGACCTTCGATGGCTGCGTCGTGGCGGAATTGTCCAGATAGATCATGGATGGGCCTTCTTTCATTACAGATGAACGGAGTGATTTCGTTGGAGGGGTTCAACCCCGCGTTCGAATGCGCCGGAGACAACTCGCGCCTTCGGCGCAAAAAATCACTTACCGACGCAGAAGCGTTCAAAGATACGATTCGTGATATCCTCGCGCATGGTGCGTCCGGTCACCTCGCCCAGCGCCGACATGGCGGCCTCGACATCGACCAGCACGGCGTCGGGCGTCACGCCCTGACGGAGCGAGGTGAGCGCGGCGTCGAGCGATTTTCCGGCGCGCAGGACGGCGTCGGCCTGCCGCTCGTTCGTGAGGATGGAGCCGTCGCACGGCGTGCCCTCCGGGAACACCAGATCGAGCGCCTGCTCGAAAAGGTCAAGCCCTTCGCCGGTCTTGGCACAGACGGGCACGACGCAGTCGAACGGCAGGTCGGACGGCTGGAGCACGGCGGGCAGGTCGGATTTATTGAGGACGGCGATCGAATGCGGCGCCTCCATGGCGGCACACGCATGGCCTCGCGGTCGGCGTCATTCAGCGCGCGGCTGCGGTCACAGACGAAGATCGCCAGCTCCGCGCTGCGGACGGCCTCGACGGCGCGCTCGACGCCGAGCTTTTTCGATGCGGTCGTCGGTCTCGTGAATTCCGGCGGTATCGAGCAGGCGCAGAAGATGGCGGCCCAGCGTGACGGATTCCTCGACGGTGTCGCGGGTGGTCCCGGCGACATCGGTGACGATCACGCGGTCATAGCCGCAGAGCGCGTTGAGAAGGCTCGATTTGCCGACGTTCGGACTGCCGAGAATGACGGCGCGGACGCCGTTTTTGAGCCGCTGGCCGCGGCGGAAGGTCGAAAGAATGGCGGCAAGCGCGTTCACGGCCTTTTCCAGCACGTCGCGGTGCTGCCGAAGCTCAAACGGCTCGATGTCTTCGTCGGGATAGTCGAGCACAGCGTGAAAATGTGAGCAGACGTCCACAAGGGACATATAAATGGGGTCGATCTTCCGCAGCATCGCGCCGCCCAGCTGCCCGGCGGCATTGGCGGCGGCGTCGGCGGTCTCGGCGTCGATGAGGTCGATGACGGCCTCGGCCTGCGTGAGGTCCATCCGGCCGTTCAGAAAGGCGCGGCGGGTGAATTCGCCGGGGCCTGCCTGACGGAACCCGCGCGCGAAGAGCGCGCGCAGTCCGGCGGCGAGAACGGCGGGGGAGCCGTGGCACTGGAACTCGCAGGTATCCTCGCCGGTGTACGAATGCGGGCCGTGCGAGACGACGGCAACGCAGGCGTCGAGCAGGCGGCCGTCTGCGTCGTGCAGCGTGCCGAGCGTCATATGGCGGTCGGGCGCGTCGGTCAGAGGACGGCCGTTCGATGGGCGGAAAAGCCCGGAGGCGGCGGCGATGCAGCCGTCGCCGGACATACGGAGAATGCCGATGCCGGTGCGGGCCAGCCCGTGGCGACGGCGGCGATCAGATCAGACATAATGTGCTCCTGTAAAAACGGTTTTTGGGCTGCGGCTCAGCGCCAGACGACGTCCATGCCCTTGAGCATCAGCGGATTGATGTTCACGACGGCCTTGTCACCAAGCGAGCAGCTGATGCTCGTCACGTCGCAGACGGTATGCAGCATTCCGATATGGCCCAGCACGCGGCAGCGCTTGCCGTTGACGGTCACATAGATGGATCTATGGATGATGAGGCCCTTGAGGCCGGAGAAGATCTTCCGGAGGCAGTCGCGCGGGCGGAAAATGTCGTTTCCCATCTCACAGCCGAAGCCGTGATACCAGCCGACGGAGAGGGACGGCGACGCGCGTGGGACGGCGGGCTGTCCAGGCCGCGCCGTAGCCGCAGGTGTGGCCCTTGGGAGCCAGCGCAGCTCCTCGACGGTCGCCTCGCAGTAGCCGATGCGCTTGAGTCCGTAGCCGCCCTTGAAGCAGAGACGGCCGAGCAGCGCTGAGCCGATGCGCACGCCGCCCATGGTCAGCTCCGGGAAGCGGAGCAGCGCGGCGGAATTGCTGATATGCGCAAGACCGGTCTCAAGACCGGCCGAGGTGATGGCCTTGAGGATGCCCTGAAAGATGTCGGCCTGCTGGAGGGTCTGCTTTTTTGTTGCAGAAGGCGGAATGCAGGTGCGTATAGATGCCGGTGACGGAGATATGATCCATATAGGAATAGACGGACAGAATTTTGTCCATCTCCTCCGGCAGGAAGCCGTAGCGGCCCATGCCGGTATCGATCTTGATATGCGCCTTGGCGACAGCATTCTCCTGCGAGGCGACGCCGTTGAGGACGGCGGCGTCCTCCTGGCTCGAGACGGTGAACACGGCGTTCAGCGCAAGCAGCTGGCGCACCTCGCCGGAATCGGCGGTGGGCCGGAGCATCAGAATTTCTTCATCCGGGAAGCCGCACTGCCGCAGGGCGGCCCGTCGGAGACCTCGGTCACGGCGTAGCGCGTGATCCCGGCATCCCGGCAGGCGGCGGCCATCGGGATCAGCCCGAGACCATAGCCGTTTCCCTTGAGGACGGCGTAAATGACCGCCGATCCGGCGCGCTTTTTGATGTTATCCAGATTTTTGCGCAGCTCCGCGCTTTCCACGATATAGGCCTTCATGGCTCCCGGCTCCCTTCTGTGTCTTTATTTGCCGCGGTTTTTGATCAGATAGAGGCGGCGGCGCAGCTCTTTGAATACGGAGGTGCCGTGCTCGACGCACCAATAGACGAACGGATCGAGCACCAGATCCAGTTCGCCGACGAATTCCGTGAAATCGCCGCCGAAGCCCTGCTTGAAGCGGAACAGGCCGTAGAGCGGATTGTCCTCCGACACGTCGCCGGAGACGCCGCGGAAATCATAGACGCGGCAGCCGGTCTCGACCGCCCACTGGATCATGCTCCATTGGAGCAGATAGTTCGGCATGAGGTTGCGGTGCTCGTTCGAGGACGCGCCGTAGAGATACCAGACCTTGTCGCCGTAGTGGATGGCGAGCGTTCCGGCGATGGGCGTGCCCTCCGGGTCGAAGGCCATATACAGCCGCGCGTGTTCCCCAGATTGTCAAGCATATTCGCAAAATACTCCGGCTGGCGGGTGACGAAGCCGTCGCGCACGCCGGTGGTGAGCATCAGCTCGGAGAAGGCGGGCACCATCTCCTTGCCGCAGATCCGGACGCTCACGCCCTTGCGCTGGGCAAGGCGGATGTTATAGCGCCATTTCTGATGGAAGCCCGCGAGAAGCTCCTCCTCGGTCTTGCCCTCGACGTTCAGGCGGAACACATAGCGCGGCTGGATGGCCTCGAAATTCTTGCCGCCCTCCTTGCCGCGGAAGCCGAAGCTCTGAAGCATTTCGGAGAAGGCTGTATTGGAGGAGGAACGTCGGGGTCGATCTTGATAACGTAGGCTTTATATTTCTTTGCAAGCGCCTTCGCCCCGTCCAGCAGCTGCGCGAAGGTCTCACGGTCGTCCAGATCGCAGACCGGGCCGCGGCAGCCGTACATGAGGTTCCGGCCGATGCCGGGGACCTTGCGGGTCATGAGGGCCAGCGTCACCGCAGCGGCAGCACTGGCAGCAGAAAGCTCGCCGCCGACAGCAAGCGCCACGCTGGAGCAGAGGCCGCCAGCGCCCGCATTACCAGCACATTCCCGCCCCCTGCTCATAGATTCTCCAATTTCAGACCGCTGGCGCGCCTCAGCGGCGCTTTTGGCGGTATTTTTATAATGACGCTCGCGCCGTCGCAGCGGCCTACCCTGGCAAAGAGCGCGGCAAAGAGCTGCACTGAGACCCGCTGCTCGTTGCCCATGCGGCTACGTGCCGCAGCAGCGAAACGTGTCCCTGCGGGTCGACGGCGATGGACAGATAGCCGAGCGACGCCCAGTGGCAGAGCAGCATGTTAAAGTCCGGCTTCGCACCCGCCAGCAGAAATGGCAGATCGCACGGTATGCTGAGTCCGGCGGCAGCGACCGCGACGAGACCGACAGCCGCGCACTGCGGC
>VOFG01001631.1_pt1 | contig 40225 bp, 96 predicted proteins | sample 5384171 | NCBI WGS metagenome assembly VOFG01 (sample SAMN12384726, study PRJNA508395) | human gut metagenome | isolation source: healthy gut F | host: Homo sapiens
AGGTTTTCGCCCAATGAAAATATCCTGAAAAAACTGGCGCTGCCCCAAACCTGGTCGTGGTGTGTGGTTCGTGTTTTTGCGGCGTTTGAGCCGAACAACTTGGGCTGAAAGCCTCGCTACCTCCTGGTGCCAGCCGGTGGCCCGGTGCGGGCCTACCAGCAGGAGCCGGGCACCAACCTGATCCTGGGCGACAGCCGCCTGGCCCACTTTTGATATGGCCCGGGTCGAGCAGGTCAGCGGCAAGGCGTGGTAAAATCTGGCTTTCGGCGGTGACATCGCTGAAAGAAACGCTGGACCTGGCCGATTACGTGCTGGATTCCGGGCAATCAGGTGGACAGCCTGCTGGTGGAAGTCCAGGCCCTACACCCTCAACGCCGGGTACAACACCGACCGCTTCCAGGCGTTGGAGGAGACACTGAACAACCCTCTGGCCTACTGCCTGAATCTCGAATACAACGTCAACGCCTTGACTGGCGATGGACACCCTGAAGGGCACGCCGGATACCATTGAACCGGCGATTGGACCGCCGCAGACTATCTGGCGGACGATGACACTACCCCTGCCGCTGCACCGCAAACTGTACGATTACCCGGCCACCATCACCCCCAAGTGCCGCAGCTGGACGCTGAACGAAGCCCAGCTGACCCGCCTGGCCGAGCTGGCCGCCCCGCTGCCAGAACGAAGGCATCGCCTTGACCATCGTACTGCCGCCCATGGCCGAGAATGTGCGCACCGAGGTGTGCGACACGTTCGGCATTACCGAGGCCATGCAGGATGAGGTCTTGCCCGAATTGCACGCCATCGCCGCCGAGACCGGCTGCACCCTGCTGGATTACGAGTGGAACGGCAGCTGCATTACCGACGATGATACGCAGTTCTTTGATGGCTTCCACCTGATGAAAAGTATGGCCTGCCGGACTGGACAGAAGAACTTTTTACGGATATAGGGTAAATAAGTAGACTGTTGAAAGAGCCTCCCTTTGGGAGGAAGGTGCCCCTGAAGGGGCGGAGGAAGAGAGCATTACCGGTATCCGAAGCATTACTGTTTAGGTTTTCTCCCACACCCGCCTATGGGAGCCACCTCCCAGAGGGGGCCGAAGTAAATTCATAATTAAATCTACAACGAGGCAAACCATGGTTTTAGACTTCTAATTTTGTACGAGCACACTGTGCGCGAATATGAGAGCGACCTGCTGCTCGCTGGAGTTGAGCGCCGCGGCTATACTGCCGAGATCCGCCAGCTGCTGACCCCCAAGCACCTGCGGCTTTTCGGCAAAGATAAGCCGGAAGTGCTGGTCGCCAGCTGCATGTATGATAACGAGGCCATCAACAGCCACGTCTACAACAACATCGGCAAATGCAACAAGATCGTCAACCTGCATTGGGAGCAGATGTTTTCCGATACGCAGGAGGAGGGCGATTGGTTCAACATGAACGGCAACGCCAAGCGCTGCGTGCAGACCTGTTGGGGCAAGCGCACCGCCGCCCGCCTGCAGGCCCACGGCATGGACGCCAAAAACACCCCGTGACCGGCGCCGTCATGATGGATTTTTTGCGGCCTGAATTTAACGGGTATTTTAAGGATAAAGCCACCCTCTGCCGGGAGTTCGGCCTAGACCCCAATAAAAAGCTGCACCTGTATATTTCCAGCTTCGGCTATGCCAGCATGAACGACGACGAGGTGGCTGAGCTTTCCAGAATGGCGGCACCGACTTTACCGGCTTTGCCAAACAAACCGTGTATCGATGAAAGAGACGCTGGGCTGGTTTGAACAGTATCTCACCGCCCACCCGGAGGTAGAGTTTGTTCACCGCCGCCACCCCAGCGAGTGGAACAGCCCCGCGCTGGAAGAACTGGCCAGGAAATGCCCCAACTTCCACGTGATCTTTGCCGATTCGGTCAAGCAGGGATCGTGGCAGCGGACTCCATCTCCATCTGGATGAGCACCGCTATCGCCGAGGTGTACATGGCGGGCAAAGCTGCCACATCCTGCGCCCCCAGCCCATTGAGTAATGAGTATGACCTGGTCATCTACAAGGACGCCCGCTATATCACCACTTACGCGGACTTTGCCGCCGCCATGCAGCAGGACGACCCGCCGTTCCCCATTGCGCGCAAAGTCATCGAGGGCTACTTCGACCCCAGCGAGACGCCGGCCTACATCCGCATGGCCGATCTGCTGGAGGATGTCTACAAAAATCCCCCCGGGACGAGCCGATGGGCGAGGGCTTTACCCCCACTTTAACCTGCTGAAATTCTGTGCACTGGCGGGCGTACACTTTTTGTACCGCCGCGGCTGGGAGCCGAAAAAGGTGTTCGCTCTGCCCGCCGCTGGCCAATTTCGCCCAGCGCATCTACGGTTATGTGGATAAAGCCCATGTGACGCCCGAGCAGGTGGAAGTTTTCATGACGGCCCGCATCAGGCCCTACGTGAAATAAGGCAATACCGCATAATTTGCGCCGATACGGCGAGCGAGGTGCGGCAGATGCTAAGTTAAAAGCGCAGATAATACTTTGTGTATTATCGAGCATTTGGCAACGCAGTTGCCGTGCCGCAGCCGCCGGAGCGGTGCTGGCCGTTAGGCGGGAATTGTGCGGTGTTGCCATAAGTATAAAAGTTTTCTTCGCTTCCTTCTTTCAAAGAAGGCGGAAAGGACCTCGAATCATGCCAGAGAAAAAATCCGCCGGGGAATCCTTTGCCGGCAACGTAATGAAATACTCGGTGGCCACCTACCTGGGTTTTGCTATCACCGGCCTGGCGCTCATCGTCAAGGGCCTGCTGCCTGCCGAGGTGCTGGGCGCGCCGGTCACCTTTATGACCTACACCGCCACCGTCATGAACCTGGGCATCCTGGGCCTGACCAGACCCTGCTGCTTTTTACCATGAGCCGCCTGCCGGGGCCGAACCCCGCCAGCTGTTTGCCGCTTGCACCCGGATGTCGGTGGTGTTCATGCTGGTGCTGGGGGCTGTGTGCAGCCTGTTCGCCGCCCGGCCCATGGCGGTGGCCTCGGCTTTGGCGCTGACGGCCAGGGGCTGGTGCCGCCGCTGTTCGTGAACGCCGCGCTGTACATGCTGGTGCGCTACCTGAACGTGCTGCTGCGGCTGGAAAAACGACCTGAAGGCCTACACCGCCGAGACGCTGTGGATGCAGGGGTGCTTCAACCTCATCTACCTGCTGCCCGGCTTCTTCACCTCCAACGTCTACCTGTTGGCCATGGCGGCCATCATCAGCTTCGGCGTGGTGGTCATTGCGTTTGGGTATAAGTACCGCAGCGCCTTCTTTCAGTCCGCTGCCTGCCGAAAAATTCGGCGGTATCGCCAAGGTGGCTGTGCCTTATGGCATCGCGCTGGCCCCGGCGCAGATTCTGTTCAGCCTGTCCAGCGGCATCTGCCTGTCCTTTGGGCAACAAGTGCGGCGAAAGCGCCCAGGGACTCTTTTGCTCGGCTACAGCCTGGCGCAGCTGGTCACCGCTATCCAGGCGGGCTTTCAACCTACTGGGGCCCCTATGTACGCCCACTACCGCGAGGGAACAGGAGCGCATCGGCCGCGTGCACGACGTGCTGAACCTGCTGATCTTCGGCTTTTTCTGCGTGCTGGTGATGTTTGAGGACATCGTATTCCTCATCTTCCCCAACAAAAAGAGTGCCTGACCATCTTCCCGCTGCTGATGCTGGCGGTGGTGTTCAACATTTTGTGCGAGGGCATTGTCTACGGCAACTCCATCGCCCGCAAACCCTGGCATGATACCATTGGCATTGGCATCGGGGCGTTGTCTAATTTGGGGCTGTGCGCGGCCTTCGTGCCCCCGCTTCGGCATGACCGGCGCGGCCTTTGCGCTGGCCGCCAGCAACGGTCTGGCATTTTGTACCGCAGCGTTACCGGGCAGATGTACTACCGCACCATCCCCAGCTTTGCCAAGACCATCTCCGGTTTCTGCTGGCGTTCGCCGTCACGGCGGCCGGCACGCTGCTGTGGCAGCATTTTGTCCTGAAATTGTGCTCACCGGCGCGGTGCTGTTCATCTACTGCACCCTCTACCGCGCCCAACTGCTCAAACTGTGGAATATGGGGCTGGGCATCCTGCGCGGCCTGTTAAAGAAGTGAGGAAACCATGAAACATTGCGGCACACAGGAATTGGAGACCGGGCGGTTGCTGCTGCGGCGGCTGTCCATTGACGACAGCGAGATGATGTTCAACAACTGGGCCAGCGACCCGAGGTGACAAAATATTTGCGCTGGAACGCCCACCGCAGCTGGGCCGAAATCGCCGAAATCCTGAACGAGTGGGAAGCACTACGTGGCGCCCACCTTTTACCAGTGGGGTGTGGAAAACAAGCGCAGCGGCGTGCTGATGGGCACCATCAGCTCTGTTCCCCCGCGCCGGAGCTGAAGACCGGCTGGCACCTGAACACCGAAATTGGGCTCTGCCTGGAGGCGGGCTACGCGCTGGGCCGCAAGTGGTGGAACAACGGCTATATGACCGAGGCCCTTGGCGCCGTGCGGACCATTACTGGTTCAACACGGTGGATGCCCTGGCTGGTGGCCATCCATGCCAACGAGAATGTGGCCAGCAGCGCCGTGCTGCAAAAAGCCGAGTTTCGTTTACGACCACGATGTGATCGACCACAAATTTGACGGCACGGCGGTGCCCCTGCCGCGCCTACCACCTGGTAAAAGAGGATCTATGAGCGAGAATACGATCGATTTGGACTTTGGGCACCACGGCCCAGAAACAGCAGGATTCGGCGAGAAACTGCCCGTCGTGCTGCTGGCGCTGGACCAGGGCAAGTACGATATGGCCCGCAGTCTGACGAGCTGCGGGCGCTGGCTGACGCCAACGGCATGGAGGCCGGCCGAGGTTACGCAGAAACGCTCCACCCCGAAGCCGCCACCCTGCTGGGGAGGGCAAGGTGGCCGAAGCGCGGCTTGTCTGCCAAAATTTGAACGCTGCGGCAGCTATTTTTGACGGCGAACTCACCGGCAGCCAGATCCGCAACCTGTCCGCCGCTTTGCAGGTGGAAGTGCTGGACCGCACGATGCTGATTTTGGAAATTTTCCGTGCCCGCGCTACCACCAATGAGGGCAAGCTGCAGACCGAACTGGCCACCCCTGCGCTACCAGCTGCCCCGTTTGCAGGGCCTGGGTGAATCCCCTCAGCCGCCAGGGCGGCGGCGGCGGGGCGGCGGTGGTGCCCGCCGCGGTGCCGGTGAAACCAAGCTGGAGCTGGACCGCCGCCACCTGCACCACCGCATTGAACATCTCGAAGGCCGTCTAAAAGAGATGGAGAAGCGCCGGGTGAGACCCGCCGCGCCCGCCAGAAAACAATGTGCCCGTGGTGGCACTGGTGGGCTACACCAACGTGGGCAAGTCCAGCCTGCTGAACGCCCTGTGCGGCGAGCAGATCTTTGAGGCGGACATGCTGTTCGCCACGCTGGACCCCACCGCCCGCAAGCTGACCCTGCCCAGCGGCCTGCAAATTATTCTGGTGGATACGGTCGGCTTCGTCAGCCGCCTGCCCCACCACCTGGTGGAAGCGTTCAAGAGCACGCTGGAAGAAGCCGCCTATGCGGACGTTATCGTAAAGGTGGCCGACGCCGGTGACGACCAGGCTGCCGAGCAGCTGGCCGTCACCGATGAGGTACTGAGCAGCCTGGATTGCGAGGGCATCCCCCAGCTGGTGGTGTACAATAAGTGCGATACAGCGAACCTGCTGTCCTTTGACCCGGACATCCTGCTGACCAGCGCCAAAACGGGCGTGGGCCTGCCCGCCCTGCTGGCCAAGATCGATGATGTGCTGGCCCACCGTGTGCGGGGCATCGAAGTGCTGCTGCCCTACGATAAACTGGCGCTGGCCGACATCCTGCGCAGCCGCGGCAGCGTGGCCGAGGAAGAATACCGAGAGGACGGCGTCTACTACCGCGCCACCGTCAAGATCGACGACCTGCATCGGTTTGAGCCGTATCTTGTGTAAGGTTGACAGCGATTTGTCTTCGTTCTATAATGAAGTCGTTTGAGAACAAAAACATGTTTGTAGGGCCGATGCAAGCACCGGCCCCTGCAATTTACGGGATACTAATTTAAAATAAAGGGGTTTTCACCATGTCTAACGTTCGTACCCGGTTTGCGCCGTCGCCCACGGGCTATATGCACGTCGGCAACCTGCGCACCGCACTGTACACTTACCTGCAGGCACGCCATAACGATGGTACGTTCATTCTGCGTATCGAGGATACCGACCAGGGCCGCCTGGTCGAGGGCGCTACCGACATCATCTACGGCACGCTGCGCGCCACCGGCCTGACCTGGGGACGAAGGCCCCGACATCGGCGGCCCTGTCGGCCCCTATGTGCAGAGCCAGCGCATGGGCATGTTCAAACAGTATGCCGAGCAGCTCGTCAAGGAGGGCAAGGCTTACTACTGCTTCTGCACCGAGGACCGCCTGAACGAGATGCACGAGGCCCAGCGCGCCGCCGGTGAGATGACCCACTACGACGGCCACTGCCGCCACCTGACTCAGGAGGAGATCGACGCCAAGCTGGCTGCCGGTGAGCCTTACGTCATCCGCCAGAAGATCCCCGAATCCGGCGTGGCCGGTTTCGACGATGTGGTCTACGGCCATATCGAGGTCGACGTCAAGGAACTGGACGACCAGATTTTGATTAAGACCGACGGCATGCCTACCTACAACTTCGCCAACGTGGTGGATGACCACCTGATGGGCATTACCCACGTCATCCGCGGCAGCGAGTATCTGTCCTCCACCCCCAAGTACAACCTGCTGTACGAGGCTTTCGGCTGGGAAAAGCCCATCTACGTCCACTGCCCGCCGGTTGATGAAGGACGCCCAGAATAAGCTGTCCAAGCGCAACGGCGACGCCAGCTATCAGGACCTGGTGGCCAAAGGCTACCTGCCTGCCGCTGTGCTGAACTATCTGCTGCTGCTGGGCTGGGCCCCGAGGGCGAGCAGGAAATTTTCTCTCTTGAGGAAATGATCAAGATTTGGGACCCTGCCCGCATTTCCAAGTCTCCGGCTATCTTTGACCCGCTGAAGCTGCGTGCCATCAACGCTGCCTACATCCGTGCCCTGCCCGCTGAGGAGTTCCGCCGTCTGGCCGACCCGTTCATCGACAGCGCCGTACACTGCAGCATTGACCGTGACCTGCTCTGCGCCAACCTGCAGCCTCGCTGCGAGGTGCTGGAGGACATCCCGCCGCAGCTGGATCTTCTTCGACGCCGTGCTGCCCATCGACGCCGAGATGTACCGCAACAAAAAGCAGAAGACCACGCCGGAATCCGCCAAGGAGGCTCTGGCCGCCCCTGCTGCCGGTGCTGGAAGCCCAGGCCGATTGGAACCGCGACGCCATCTTTGAGGCCTGCAAGACCCTGGCCGAGCAGATGGAGAAAAAGAACGGCTGGCTGCTCTTCCCGGCTGGGCATTGCCCTGTCCGGCAAAGCCCGTACCCCCGGCGGCGGCACCGACAGAATTGCAGGCGGCAAGCCCCTTTAGCTTTGCTGCTATCTAGATGGGCCAGGAAGAAACCATCGTCCGCGTAAAGGCCGCGCTGGAAAGAAATTTTCTATCACAATTGTCCAGAAGAATGCCCGTTGCACGGTGTTTGTTGGCAACGGGCATTGGAGAATCAGGGCAATACCGCATAATTCTATGGCCGATACGGCAGGACGATCCGATATGGTGCGGCAGCTGCTGCACAGTCAAAAGCGCAGATAATAGTTTTTGTGTATTATCGAGCATTTTGGCAACGCAGTTCACCAGATTTGGCCGCAATTTTGCCGCCGGAGCGGTACCTTCATCCTGCCGGCGGTAAGCCCAACTCTTTCATAAGCCGTGACAGTCTTGTGGTTCAGGAGGAAATTGCGCTTGCGAAGTTCTGCCGTGATCCGGCGATAGGTACGGGCCCCTGTTTTCGTGGTAAAGATTTCTTCTTTAACAGAGCATATTTGCTTTTTCCCGCAAATGAAGTAGAAAGTGGCACGGGGCAGGGGAGAGAGCCTGCGATTTGCAGCAGCGAAAAGATGCTGGCGTCGCTCGTCTTCCAAAACCCTCAGTCAGCTTCGCTGACAGCGCTCCCCTCTGGCACGCAGTGCCACCCGACCCCCCGTGCATTGGGGGGAGTCTGTCTCATTTTCTTGAACTCGGGAGCCTTTAAATGTGTTACTCTGATGCGCCTGCAGTGCGGCCAGCAGCGGCGGGATCAACTGCTTTTTACGGCTGACGACCCCGGCAGCCAGGCCTTGCCGTCCTTCGGCTCTACATGGAACGCGTCGCGCACGATCTGTTCAGCAGCGTTGCCGCAGTACATCAGGTCGGTGCTCTGGGTCTTCATGTCGGTGAACATGTAGAAAGATCAGCGGCAGACCCTCGCGGCGGCTCGCCTCGGGCAGGAACGGCTGCACAAGCGCCTCGGCGGCGGCACGGGATTTGTCCGTCATGTAGATGGACTGCCCCACGCCAAACTTGGCGTCGCCGCGGCTGAACGCCTTGAAGTCCGAGCTGAACACATCCTCCGCCGTGCGGCCCGTCAGGTCGGCACCTGCCTCAAACATCTGCTCGGCATATGACTGGGGATGTCCTCGCCCGCGATATCGGCCAGCGCCTTGGCGGCGGCTTCGTCCTGCGGGGTGGAGGTGGGGGGAGCGGAACATCAGCGTGTCGGACAAAATGGCCGACAGCAGCAGGCCCGCGATCTCTTTCTGGGGGTCATGCCCTGCTCGCCGAACATCTGGTACAAAATGGTGGCTGTGCAGCCCACCGGCACATTGCGGAAGTAGACCGGCCCGGTAGTCTCCAAATTGCCGATGCGGTGATGGTCGATGATCTCCAGAATATCGGCTTCTTCCAGGCCGTCCACAGCCTGCTGGCGTTCGTTGTGATCGACCAGAATCAGCTGCTTGCGGTGCAGGTTCAACAGGTTACGGCGGCTGACGACACCGCAGTACTTTCCGTTCTCGTCCAAAATCGGGAAATACCGGTGGCGCACGCTGGCCATGACCTTGCGGGCGTCCTCAATGGGCGTGTTTACGCTGAATTTCAGAAGCTCCTTAGTGCGCATAAAGTGGCGCACCGGCGCGGCGGTGGAGATGAGCCGCGCGGCGGCAGCGTAGGTGTCGTAGGGGGGTGGCCAGGATGGCGCAGCCCTTCTCCTGGGCGCGGGCCACGATGGTGCGGGGCACTGCCGAGCCGCAGCAGACGATGATGGCCCGGGCACCGCAGTCGATGGCGCACATCTGCGTCTCGTACCGGTTGGAGACCAGGACTAAATCGTCGGGCTTGACCAGTTCCTCCATGATCTCCGGGGCTGGAGCCGATGCAGATGTTGCCGCTTTCGATGCGGGCCTCGGCGCTGCCGACGATCAGCTCGGCCTCGAGCGTTTCCAGCACATTGAGTAGCGGGTGTTGGCGGCGGCCAGCACGGCCGTGTCAAAGAGGTCCATGTTGGCATCGGCAATGTCCTTGATGGTGATAAGCCCCTGCAGTTCGCCCTCGTTATCCACGATGCACAGGTGTCGATCTCGACATCGCGCATCAGGTTCCAGGCGGCGCGCACGCTCATTTCGCCGTCAATGCCCGCCTGTTTGCGGATGTCAATGTCTTTGATCTGGGGGCTGACATCAGTGCACAGGCGCGGCGGCTCCACGCCGAAATGCTGCAAAACAAAGCGAGTCTCGCGGTTGATATGCCCGGCGCGGCGGGCTTCGTACAGACCGTTCCAGGCTGCCGCGGTTTTTCAGCCAGGCATACGCCAGGGCCGAGCAGATCGAGTCCGTATCGGGGTTCTGGTGCCCGATGATGTTGATGCGGCGCATCGGTTTTGTTGCCATGTGTTCTTTCCCTCTCTTGTCTTGTTTTTGGGAAACTGCGTCCTTCCCCACGGAATGTACAAAATCCTTTCAATTACTATCCAACATTTTATATTATAGCATACTATTTTATGAATTTGCGATTCTTGACAAATACTACATGATAGCGTATTATAGATAAGTATGTGGATATTGGGGTTTATCCCCCTATAGATAGGCATTCAATCGCAAACCAATCAGAGAGGGAACGTATATGATTCAGGAAAATCTCCGCAACGTTGCGATCATTGCTCACGTTGACCACGGCAAGACTACCTGGTCGACCAGATGCTGAAGCAGTCCGGCGCTTTCCGCGCCAACCAGCAGGTGGCCGAGCGCGTCATGGACTCCGGCGACATCGAGCGTGAGCGCGGCATCACGATTCTGGCCAAGAACTGCTCCTGCGAGTACAACGGCGTCAAGATCAACATTGTCGACACCCGGGCCACGCCGACTTCGGCGGCGAGGTCGAGCGCGTTCTGAAGATGGTCAACGGCGTTCTGCTGTTGGTCGATGCAGCCGAGGGCTGCATGCCCCAGACCCGTTTTGTGCTGCAGAAGGCTTTGCAGCAGAACCTGTCTCTGGTCATCGCCGTCAACAAGATCGACCGTCCCGACGCCCGCATTGCCGAGGTCATCGATGAGATCCTCGAGCTGCTGATGGATCTGGGCGCCTACCGACGAGCAGCTGGACAGCCCGATGGTCTTCTGCCCGGCCGTAACGGCACCGCCAGCTATGACTGGACCGATCCTTCCTCCGGCACCGACCTCAAGCCCCTGTTCGACACCATCCTCAAGTACGTGCAGCCGCCGGAGGGCGAGCCTGATGAGCCGCTGCAGATGCTGGTCTCCAGCGTTGACTACAACGACTTTCGTCGGCCGCATGGGCGTCGGCCGCGTGCAGAACGGCGTCATCAAGGTCGGCTCCGCCATCCAGGTGTGCGACTGGCACAACCCCGATGTGCATATGAGCGGCCGCATCACCAAGCTGTTTGACTTCAAGGCCAACGGCCGTGAGCCCATCGAGAGCGCCCAGGCTGGCGACATCGTTGCCTTTGCCGGTCTGCCCGATATTTCCATCGGCAACACGATCTGCGACCCCAGCAAGGTGCAGCCCCTGCCCTTCGTCAAGATCAACGACCCCACGGTCGAGATGACCTTCTCGGTCAACGATTCTCCCTTTGCCGGCAAAGAGGGCAAGTACGTTACCTCCCCGCCAGATCCGTGACCGCCTGATGCGCGAACTGCTGAAGGATGTCGCCCTGAAGGTCGAGGATTCCGCCACCAACGATTCCTTCCGCGTCATGGGCCGGGGCGAAATGCACCTGTCCATCCTCATCGAGACTATGCGCCGTGAAGGCTATGAGCTGCAGGTCAGCCCCCGCACGTTCCTGACCCACGAGGAGGACGGCAAAGGTCATGGAGCCTATGGAGCGCGTCGTTATCGACGTGCCGGAGGACCTATCAGGGCGCCGTCATGACCGCCCTGGGAGCCCGCAAGGCCATCCTGATGAACATGCAGATGATGAACAGCCGTTCCCGCATCGAGTTCCGTGTATGCCCAGCCGCGGCCTGTTCGGTTATCGCAGCCAGTTCCTGACCGACACCCACGGTGAAGGCATCATGAACACCATTTTGATGGTTACGAGGAATGGTGTGGCGACATTCAGACCCGTTCCACCGGCTCTCTGATCAGCTTCGAGACCGGCGACGCCGTCACCTACGGTCTGTTCAACGCCCAGCAGCGCGGCACCCTGATCGTCAACGCAGGCGAGAAGGTCTACGCGGGCGAGGTCGTCGGCTACACCCCGACCGGCGAGGACATCACCGTCAACGTCTGCAAGACCAAGCACCTGACCAACACCCGCGCTTCCGGCAGCGACGATGCCCTGCGCCTGGTGCCCGTCAGCAAGTTCAGCCTGGAGGGCTGCCTTGAATTCCTGGCTCCCGACGAGCTGCTGGAAGTCACCCCCGAAAACCTGCGCATCCGCAAGCGCATCCTGGACCATGACCTCCGCATGAAGGCCGCCAGCAAGAAAAAATAAGTGATTTTTTCACACTGAACCAAAGGAGGCTGCTGCACCGCAAACACCGGGCAGCAGCCTTTTGCGTTATAACGATAGAGGACCTGATGAAGAAACTTCGCCTTGGAGAATTTGAGCGCAACAGCCTGGTGGTGTTCGCTATCACCATGATCGCCAACGTACTTTCCTATCTGTACCAGATCGTTATGGGCAATATGCTTACCCCGGCGGATTGGCGGCACGGTGAATACGCTGCTGTCTCTTTCGGTCGTGGTGGGCGTACCTTCCGGCATCATCTCGGCATTGACGGCGACTTATACAGCAAAATATCACGCCCACGGTGAAACTTTCGCAATCGCTGCTTTCATGCATGGGATGCTGCGGGTCGCGGCGGTGCTGGCGGCCATCGTGTTTGTGGCGGGTGCGCTGCTTTCCGCCCCATCGCCCATGTTTTGCAGATCGACGATCCGCACTATGTGACGGTGGTGATGGTGCTGGTTGCTTCCAATTGCCTGGGACCTGTTTTCAGCAGTACATTGCAGGGTGTCAAACGCTTCATCCCGTACAGTATGAATTCGGTGCTTAGCTTCGCGTTCCGCCTGTTGCTGGGTGTGATCTTCGTCTGGCTGGGCTGGGGATACCCGGCGCGTTAGCCGCATTGATCCTTGCGGCCTGCCTGACCATGCTGTACTGCCTTTTTAAATCGCAGGATCTGTTTTTCGCCCCGGTCAAGAAAAAAACTGGCGCTGGACCGTACCGAGATACGGCGCTACTTTGTCAGCACGTTCTGGTTTCAGCTGTTTTTGCTGCTGCTGATGGCCAACGGTGATGTGTTGCTTATCAAGACCTTTGCTGCTGACCCGGCGGAGGTGGGCATCTACCTCGGGCAGTGTCATCGGCAAAATTTCGCTGTACTTAGCCAACGCCATCGTGCCGGTGCTGCTGCCGATGGTGGCCGAGCGCCAATCCACCGGCCACGATACCCGCCAGCTGCTCAAGCGCGCCATGCTTTGGGGGGCGGTGTGGCGATGCTGTGCGCCGTGGGCATGAACGTGGTGGGCCGCCCGCTGATCGGCCTGCTGTTTGGCGAACGCTACCTTGCCGCCATCGACCTGCTGCTGCCCATCCGTTCTATGTGGTGCCGGTGGCCTGCCTGACGATCCTCATCAACTACCTGATGCCGCTGGGCCGTTCAGGCTTCTTCGCCGTCAGCATGGCGGCGGGTATCTGCTGATTTTTGTGCTGGTGTCCCGGTTCCATCACTCGGTGGCGCAGATGTTGTACATCATGGGCGGCGGCCTGCTGCTGGTGCTGGCAGCCAACCTGATCTACATCGCCCTTGCCCCGCAGAAAGAAAAGCAACGGTATAAAACAAGCTCCCCCATCCGGGGGAGCTTTTTGCTGTTTATGGGGCCGGACATTGCACAGTTTTTTGCGTAAATAGTATGATTTTTTCCTTGCGCTTTTGCACAAAGGGGGGTATACTATAGATGGGATAGTCTGCACCGGTGGTTGCCCGCCGTGCAGCAAATTGAATGTGAGGTGTATCAGTTATGAAGGAACCTATGGTTATTACAATGGCACGTGAGTATGCTTCCGGCGGCAGCGAGATTGCCCAGGCCGTGGCCGATAAGTTGGGTATCCGCTGTACAATAAGGAGCTGATCACCCTGGCCGCCAAAAAAGAGCGGCCTGACCGAGGCCATCGCCGCCAGCGAGAACCAGCGCAGCGGCAGCCTGATCTACAGCCTGTACATGATGGGCAATACTATGCCCCTGGCCGATCAGGTGTACATTCTGCAGAGCAACGTCATCAAGGAGCTGGCCTCTCAGGGACCCTGCGTGATCCTGGGCCGCTGCGGTGACTATGTTCTGCGGGAGCGTCCCAATGTGCTGCGCACCTTTGTTTACGCACCAGTGGCCGACCGTGTGGGGCGCGCAAAAGTCCGCCCCTGATGCCAAGGAGATGCCCGACCGCATGTGGGGAAAGCCAACTGGACAAGCACGACCGTGCCCGTGCCAGCTACTACAACTACTATACCGAGAACCGCTGGGGCGAAGCCAAAAACTATGACCTGTGCCTGAATGCCGCGCTGGGTCTGGACACCTGTGCCGACCTGATCGTGGATGCCGCCAGCGCCATGAACAAGTAAGGAGCGTGCTGCTATGCTGCGCTATGTCAAAAGCGGAATGATGCTGATGAGCATCGCCTATATCGTACTGGGGCTGATGCTGCTCATTATGCCGGAAACCAGTCTGTTGTGGATCTGCTACGCCTTTTGGCGTGGTGGTGCTGATCACCGGCATTGTCTGTCTGGTGCAGTATGCGCGCATCCGCGGCACCGGCTTCACCGCGCCCTTTATGCTGGTGGGCGGTGTCATCACGGCAGGGCTGGGCCTGTTCACTTTAGCAAAAACCCCAGGTGGTGGCCAGCTTTCTGCCGGTGGTGTTTGGCATCTTTATCGTGGTGGATGGTTGCAGCCGCATCGGCTCGGCTATTGACTCCGGCAAAGCGCAAAAGGCGAAAAGTGGTGGTTGCTGCTGCTGTTCAGCATTGTGTCCATTGCGCTGCGTGCGCTGCTCATCTGGCACCCGTTCGGCGCGGCTGTCAGTGTGGTGATGCTCTGCGGCATCCTGTTGATCGTCGAAGGTGCGTTGAATCTTGGCTGCATCCTGTATGCGGCCATGGAGCTGCGCACGCTGACCGCATGGCCAATGCCGCCGTCAACGCGACCCTGACCGCCCTGGGCGATGCCCTGGACGAAGCCGAGGCCGCGGGCACCGACATCGTGGACGTGACCCGGGACGGCGAACCTGTCGTACGATGCCGAGAGCATTGACGTGTCCGACGAGGACTCCAGCAAAACCCGACCGGGTGCCTGCACCCTGTTATAAATGTCCCCATATATTTTTAAAGGAGAGAACCCCATCCATGTATGATCTGATCATCGTAGGCGCCGGCCCTGCCGGTATTTTCACCGCGCTGGAGCTGCTGCGCAAAAGCTGCAATCCCCACAAGATCCTGCTTATCGAAAAGGGCAAGCCTGTGGAAAGCGCCACTGCCCCAAGGATAAAACCGGCGTCTGCGTAAACTGCAAGCCGACCTGTGCCATCACGACCGGCTTTTCCGGTGCGGGTGCGTTCTCGGACGGTAAGCTTTCGCTGTCCTATCAGGTCGGCGGCGAGCTGCCCGACCTGATAGGCGAGGACTTTCGCGCAGGAGCTGATCGACTACACCGATAAGATCTATCTGGAATTCGGTGCCGACCCGAAGGTTGAGGGCATATACGAGGGTCCCTGATATCAAGGACATCCGCAAGCGCGCCATTCAGGCGGGCCTGCAGCTCGTTGACTGCCCCATCCGCCATCTGGGCACCGAGAAGGCCCAGCAGCTCCACCTGAACATCCAGAACTATCTGGCCGACGCCGGCGTGGAGATGCTGTTCAACACCGAGTGCGAGAACATCATCCTCGAGGAATCCGTCTGCAAGGGGTGTACGCATCCGCGAGAAGGACGAATCCCCGCGACATCTACGCCAAGCAGGTGGTCATCGCCACCGGCCGCCGCGGCGCCGATTGGCTGGAGAAGCTCTGCGCCGAGCACAACATTGCCCACAAACCCGGCACCGTTGACATTGGTGTCCGTGTCGAGTGCCGCAACGAGGTCATGGAGAAGATCAACCAGGTCCTGTACGAGGGCAAGCTGATCGGCTACCCGGCCCCTGGCACAACAAAGTGCGTACCTTCTGCCAGAACCCCGGCGGCTTTGTGGCCCAGGAAAACTACGACAACGACCTCGCTGTCGTCAACGGCCACAGCTTCAAGGAGAAGAAGAGCAACAACACAAACCTGGCCATTCTGGTCAGCCACAACTTCACCGAGCCGTTCAACCAGCCCATCGCCTACGCACAGAAAGTCGGCGAGTTGACCAACATGCTGGGTGCCGGCCACATCCTGGTGCAGCGCTACGGCGACATCCTGGACGGCAAGCGTACCTGGGCCAAGGAACTGGCCCGCACCAACGTGCGCCCGACACTGAAGGACGCCGTGGCTGGTGACATCACCGCCGCCATGCCCTACCGCGCCATGGTCAACATCATCGAGTTCATCAAGATGATGGACGAGGTCGTGCCCGGCTTCGCCAGCCCCGAGACCCTGCTGTACAGCCCCGAGCTGAAGTTCTACCCAACAAGGTCAAGATGGATACCGACCTGGAGACGAATATCGAGGGTCTGCACTGCCTGGGCGATTCCTCCGGCTGACCCGCGGCCTGATGATGGCCTCCGTTATGGGCGTACTGATGGGCCGCAAGCTGATGGAAAAGCACAGCTTTTGATTTGTAAACACATACTTGGCAGCCGGCCTTCGGGCCGGCTGTTTTGGCACCCCTGCAGTTTTGCCGGGGTGCTAAATTTTTTACAAAAATCTACCGCTCTCCTGGATTGTATTTTCTTTGACAAAATGATACACTATTCTTAATTAGTATCCCCTTAAAAGGCCTCTCGGGAGAGGGCTTTAAAGTCCAGTCATACATAAACGACTATACACATTTTTATATATAGACAAAGAGAGGGCATCATCGTGGCAGACGAACGCAAAGTATACCGCAGCCCGGCGCGTGCGCAAAGGGTTGCTTCGGGGCCGGGCCGGCCCGGCAGCAGGGTGGGGCAGGTGTGCCGCCCTGTACACCCAAACAGCCGCCCAGAAAAACCAGCAAAAAACGCCGCAGCCGGGCTGTTTTGGGCCCTGCGCCGCCTGTCTGGTGCTGGTCATTGTGCTGGCTGTGGCACTTACCCGCTGCTCGGTTGGTCCCACCGGGCCTGCCAAGGCAGACTTCGGCACCCCGGCGGCTGCCTGGCAGAAGAATGAACTGGGCTACTATTTAATGAGAGCGGCGAGGCTATGCCTGCCGCCGTGCTGAAAGGCATTGATGTATCGAAATATCAGGCGCGGTCGATTGGGAAAAGGCCAAGAGCAACGGCGTCGACTTCGCCATCATCCGCTGCGGTTTCGGCGGTGAGTGGGACGGCCAGGAGCAGGATGGAACCAGACGATCCCCAGTGGCGCCGCAACGCTGATGAGTGCACCCTGTTTGGGCATCCCGTTCGGCGCGTACATCTACTCCTACGCTACCACCGAGGATGAAGCCCGCAGCGAGGCCGACCACGTTGCCCGCCTGCTGGGCCTGGTTGCCCCTGCCGCAGGAGGGACTCGAGGACTACACCGCCGCGCTCCTACCGGCTGTCCTACCCCGTCTACTACGATTTGAGGACAAGAGCATCAGCGGCATCTTCCCGGACGAGATGGCCGCCATCACCAAAGCGTTTTTTTGACCGCCTGACCGAGCTGGGCTACACCGGCGAGCAGGGCATCTATGCCTCGCTGAACTGGGTGCGCGCCCGCTTCAGTGATGCGGCGTTCGACCCTGGCGCGAGAATTTCTGGATCGCCTGCTTTGCGGACGAACTGGGCTACACCGGCACCTACGATATGTGGCAGTGCAGCTATTCCGAGCCTGGCGCGGACTACGGTGTCGAGAGCGAGACGGTGGATATTGATTTCGTCATGCGGCCGTTTGCTTTCGGCGAAATTTCCAGCTGCAACGGCAAAACGGCCACGCCGACGCTGCTCAACGACACCCGCCAGACGGAGCTGCATCTGGACGGCAAGGATGCCTACGCGAACCTGACCACCAACCAGCCGGACGAGGAAAATGGCGGGCAGAAAATTTTCTGACCACCAGCGACAAGAATGTGGCGACCGTGGATGTAAGCACGGCCTTTGTGCGCGCCAAGGCTGACAGCGGCGAGTGTACCATCACCGCCACGCTGGCCGACGGCACCGAGAGCATCCAGTGCCTTGTGCGGGTGGGCGACATCACCGTGCCCATTTTTGCCACCGGCTCCTGGCGGGCCAGCGGGCCAACGACAACGTCAGCCTGGTCGATGTGGCCGCGCTGAAAGCCAGCACGCCGGATTCGATCCTCGTGGACGCGGGCGGCAGCCTGCACGGCACCACCGTGGCCAGCATGACCGGCGGCATGGATATGCTCAGCAGCTTTTCCGCTGCCGGGTACGACCTGCAGGCCTTCTGGGGCCGAGGACCTGCCTTACGGCATCCTCCCGCCTGCGCAGCGACGCCAATATGGGAAGCGGTCCGTCGCTGGCTGCCAACCTGCGGGATTCTGACGGTGCAGCGATCTTCTACCGCTCTACCAGCTGGAACCGCAACCGCATCACCAACGGCATGAACTACGTAATCACCCGTGCGGGGCTACCGCATCGGGTTCTTTCGCTGGCCGATGCCGACACCGTCAACAACAAGATCAGCCTGGTCAACGAGGAAACGCCCTTTGCCAACGACCTGACCCAGACCGCCAGCGAACAGGTGGCTGCTTTGCAGGCCCAGGGCGTGGATGCCATCATCTGCATCGCCACCCCCGGCGTGGACACCGCCGCGCTGCAAAACCACGCTGAAAGACCTGGGCGTGACCGCCATCGTGGACGGCAGCAGCAGCGCCAACGGTCAGGATACTCTCTATCGCGCCGGTGCGGCGCTGGGACTGGACGGTGTGGCCCGCTTTGACCTGGTGTTCACCCAGGGCGGCGGTGTGGCCGTGCGCGGGGCCGACACTGTGACCGCCGATACGCTGCAGGCCAGCCGCTCCACCTGGGAGAGCCTGACCATCACGACCGATGACACCCAGACCGGCGGCGATGCTGCCGGACCCGACAAGGGACACCGAGGCTGTGGGCGGAAAGGATACCAGCACCCCCGCGGAGACGGTCGACGAAGCCCAGCAGCAGGGGGCCGAGGCCTACGCCTACGCCGCCGCCAAGCTGGCCGGGCTGGATGCCGACGACCAGAGCATCTACTACACGCCGCTGTTCACCTACGCGGCCAACCCGGACGCTGAAAAGACGATCAGCTTCGCCAACTATCTGGCGGCGCTGTATCAGGAGATCGCTGAGAACGACCGTGACCACTGGCCCGAGGGCTGGACCGGCAGCGAGTTCACGGCACTGGCAGGCAATGGGCGAGCCGGAGTACGGCGACATCAGCCGCGGCACGCTGCTGGACCTGCTGCCCAAGGCAGCCCGGTGCAGCTGGTTTCGGTCAGCGCCGACACCGCCCGCACGCTGGCAGGCCTCGACGGTGTCTCCTGCACCTATCAGGAATCCCTGAGCGAGTACGAACCGGCAGGGGATACCGTGCTCATCGTTACCGACACCCAGACGTTGGCCTCCATCGGCACCGAAAATTACACGGTGCTGCGCGATTACGGCGATGCGTACTGGGATGTGCGCATGAACATCAACGATTTGACCGAGAACTTACCACCGATTTCATCCTGCCCGAAGCCCCGCGATATGGCGTCGGACGGAATAACAAGTAAAAAACGGCAGCGAGCCGTAAAATTTGATCGTAAGAAGAATCTAAACGATTTTCTATGGGGAGGCGTATTCTATGAAGCTTACTTTTTTAGGCGCTGACCGTGAGGTTACGGGCAGCTGTACCCAGCTGGAAGCTGCAGGACATCGTATCCTGATCGACTGCGGCATGGAGCAGGGCCGCGACGTCTACGAAAACGCCGACCCGCCCCATGCCCCCGGCACCTACGAAGCCTGCTGCTGACTCATGCCCACATCGACCACTCGGGCCGCATCCCGTACCTGTACAAAAACGGCTACCGCGGCCCCATTTACACCACCGACGCCACCCGCGACCTCTGTGCCATCATGCTGGAGGACTCGGCCCATATCCAGGAGCAGGAGGCTGAGTGGAAAAACCGTAAGGCTATGCGCAGTGGTGCCGAGATGGTCGAACCCGATTATACCGTCGAGGATGCCGAGAAGGTCATGCAGCAGTTCGTGCCCTGCCCTATGAGACCTGGCAAAACCTGTTTGATGGACCAACGGGTAAAAATCGAGAGATGCGCTTTTACCGATGTAGGGCCACCTGCTGGGCAGCGCCTCCATCTCGCTGCGCGTGACCGAACCGGGCAAGCAGCCGGAGATCATCGTTTTCTCCGGCGATATTGGCAACACCCACCAGCCGCTCATCAAGGACCCCGCCAACCCCGGCCACGCTGACTACTTGATTATTGAGTCCACCTACGGCGACCGCAGCCACGGCCCCAAGCCGGACTACCTGGGCGAGTTGACCGATGCTGCAATCTACCTTTGATAAGGGCGGTAACGTGGTCATCCCCAGCTTTGCGGTGGGCCGCACCCAGGAACTGCTGTATTTTCTGCGGCAGATCAAGGCCGAGGGCCGCGTGACCGGCCACGGAAACTTCCCGGTCTACGTGGACAGCCCGCTGGCCAGCAAGTCCACCACTATCTTCCGCGAGAATTTCAGCGAGTGCTATGACGAGGAAGCCCTGGCCCTGGTGCAGGCAGGCCGGAACCCGCTGCAGTTCCCCGGCCTGCACATCAGCGAGACCAAAGAAGAATCCATGGCCATCAACGGCGACCCCGTGCCGAAGGTCATCATCCGGCGGCGGGCATGTGCGACGCGGGCCGCATCCGCCACCATTTAAAGTATAACCTTTGGCGGCCGGAGTGCACCGTGCTGTTCGTGGGCTACCAAAGCCCCGGCACGCTGGGCAACGCGCTGGTCAACGGCGCGCAGGAAGTCAAGTTGTTTGGCGAGCCGGTGCAGGTCAAGGCGAGCATCCGGCAGCTGAGCGGGCTTTCCGGCCACGCCGACAAGGAGGGCCTGGCCGCCTGGCTGCATGCCTTTGACGAAAAGCCGAAGTTCGTCTTTGTCAACCATGGCGAGGATGCCGGCCGCCCACTGGGCCGAAAAGCTGCGGGCCGAAGGCTACGAGGCCGACGCGCCCTACAACGGCGCTGTCTGATCGTCAGCGATGGCCGCGCCGCCTGCGCCGAGACCGGTAACACGCAAAAATCGTCAAGACCCGCACTGAAGCCAATGTGCGCACCAGCGCCGCTTACGACCGCCTGGTCAATATGGGCCAGCGTTTGATGGAGGTCATCCGCCACAACCAGGGCGGCGCCAACAAGGACCTGGCCAAGTTCGCCAGCCAGATCGCCAGCTTGTGCGATAAGTGGGATAGATAAAATATGTGAGCCGTGCATCTTTGGCCCTTTTTGGCCCGGGTGGGGAGAGAGCTCTGGCAAGACTCTTTTGCGCCATGGCGCTTTGCGCCATCTCGTACCGGGGGAGTCTGTCTCAGAGGGGAGGTTTTTAGAGATACGCTTTAGAGATGCGCTAAAGCAAAGATTTAAGGAACTTTCAATTTATGCCGATTCATCAACCATTTACCCGTCTGCCGGTTTGGCTGCGGCGGGTGTTTACCTTGCTGGCGGTGGTGCTGCTGGCGGCGCTGCTGACCCACTGGCGGCAGAATGCCAGCACCTACGCCACCGGCTTTTGGGATACCGGTTCCCAGCCGTTGGTGTTTGGCCGATGCTCCAGATGGAAAACCACCAATCCGCCCCCGGCGGCTTTATGGGGGTGTATACCCAGGACTGGAGCGACGGCCAGAACCGCACCTGGTTCCGGGAAAACACGCCGGTCAACGCCGAGGATTTTCCAGGCCTACACCCACCAATCCGGCCTGCAGGGCTGGGCATTGGGCTGCTTAACCGCGCGTTTCGTCTGGTACAGCCCAGCGGCGAGACGCGGGAGACCTGGCTGTACACCGTAAACTGCATCCTGTTTTTACGCAGCCGAGCTGCTGCTGGCGCTGGCTGCCTGGCGGCAGGCAGGCCCGGCGGCTGCGTTGGTCTGGGTGTTGCCGTTGTGTTTGCCCCCTGGCCCCAGCGGGGCATGAAAGACCTGTACTGGTGCCTGTGGGACCTGGCTGCTGCCGGTGCTGGCGTCGCTGCTGCTTTTGCCGCGTTACCGTGCGCAAAGGCCGCACGTCCGGCTGGTGCTTTTGGGCTGGTGGCGCTGGAGGTACTCATCCGCTGCATGTGCGGGTTTGAGTTTGTCTCCACCTTTTGATTTTGTGCGAGATCCCGCTTTGCTGCGCACTCATGCAATCCCTTTGCGTTGACCGAGCCTGCCCTGCCCGCCGCCCGCCGCTGGCTGGGCCGCACGGTAGGCACCGGCGCAGCGGCATTGGCGGCATGGCCGCGGCACTGGTGCTGTGGTTCTGGCAGGAGGTGCAGTATTTCGGCACCGCCGCCGAGGCTTTTCGCCAGCATGACCCAGGCTGTCACCAGCCGCGTCAGCGTCAGCGATAACGCTGTGCGCGCCGTCACCATCCCGGAGGTGCTGCACCTCTATTTTGTGGAAAAACAAGGAGCCGCTTTTGCAGTTCGGCCCCTGTGACGATTACGCTGCTGCCGCTGCTGGCTGCGGTGCTGGCAGAGGGCATCCTCTGCGCCGTACTGCTGGCCCGCCGCGGGCAGCCGGCCAAACTGGCCCCTGCTGGCCACGGCCTGGGTGCTGAGCTTGGCCGCGCCGGTATCGTGGATGGTGCTTTCCAAGGCCCACGCCGCCATACATACCCATCTGGTGCCGATGCTGTGGCATCTTTGCGCTGGTGCCGGTCAGCTGCCTGGCACTGGTGGTCATGACAAAAGAAATCGTATCTTTGCTGTTCAGAGGAGACCCGACCTTGTGGCATCCCATTAAACATTACAAAACGATCCACCACCACAAAATGCTGGTGATGCAAAACTGCTTCCGCTGCGGGCTGTACTGGCAGGGCCTTACCCACGATTTAAGCAAGCTGTCCCCGGTGGAATTCTGGGCTGGTGCCAAGCACTGGCAGGGGATCTGCAGCCCCAACAACGCCCAGCGCCAGAAGGAAGGCTACAGCGCCGCCTGGCTGCACCATAAGGGACGCAATAAGCACCATCTGGAATACTGGATCGACTACGCACCGGACGGCGACCACGCCATGGCCGGTATGCGCATGCCGGAAAAGTACGTAGCCGAGATGGTGTGGTGACCGCATTGCCGCCAGCAAAAACTACAAAAGCAAAACTACACAGATGCCGCTGCATGGAATACTACGACCACAGCAAAGACCATTACATCCTGCACCCTGAGACAAGAAAGCAGCTGGAGACCTGCCTGCTGATCCTGCGCGATGAGGGCGAGGATGCATGTTTTGCGTATATCCGCAAAGAATTATTAGGCAAAGAAATAAAACGCCCCTGCCCAGGTTGGTTTTGAACCATCCCCAGGCAGGGGCATTTGTTGTTTTATTTTTTCGGTTCTTTCCCTTCTTTCAAGAAAGGAGGGAAACGCCCGTAAATTACAGGTTGAAGTAGCGCTTGGCGTTGTAGTAGCTGATGCCCTCGACGATCTGCTTCAGGGCCTTGTCATCGTTGGGGTACTGGCTGTTCTCGACCCAGCTGCCGATCAGGTTGCACATCAGGCGGCGGAACAGCTCGTGGCGGGTATAGCTCAGGAAGCTGGCGGCTGTCGGTCAGCATACCGATGAAGTTGCCCAGCAGGCCCAGGCGAGCCAGGGTCTTCATCTGCTGGTACATGCCGTCGTCGGTATCGCAGAACCACCTCAGGCGGAACCTTAGCTGGATCTTGCCGGGGATTCGTCATCCTGGAAGGGTCCCATCAGGGTGCTCCAGCATGTCGAAGTCGGCGGGGTTCAGGTTGTACAGGATGACCTTTGGGCACTGTCGGTCTTGGTCAGCTTGCTCAGCAGGCTGCTGATGGGCGCTGCAATCGGTCACGGCGATCATATCAGCGCCGGTATCGGGGCCGAGCTTGCGGTACATCTTCTCCGTTGACGCTGCGCAGGCAGCTGTAGTGCAGCTGCATAGCCACGTTGTACTTCTTGTACAGGCGGCCCAGGGCCAGCAGCACGTAGGTGGTGTACTCGTCGCCCTCTCTTCCTTGGTCAGGTCTTACCGGCCATGGCCTTCTTGAAAGCAGCGGTAGCCTTCTCGGCGTTGGTATCCACGTAGGGGATGTAATCCAGGCCGTGGTCAGAGGCGCGGCAGCCCATCTCTACGAAGAACCGCAGGCGCTCATCCAGAGCGTTGACAACGCAGTTGGCACAGGCAAACTTGCGGCCGACCACGTCTCCTCCAGCTTGTGGATGTAATCGGCGAAGCCTTCCTTGCGGATGTTCAGGACCTTGTCAGGACGGTAGAGGGGGCCACGACGACCTTGATGGACGGGTCGGCCTTTGATCTTCTTTGTGCCACCCAGAGAATCGATGGGGTCATGGTGGTGCCGACCATGGCAACATTGCTCTGCTCGATCAGGCCGCGGACAGTCAGCCGGGTCATTCTGCAGCTTCTGCTGCACAGGTTCCAAACTTCCTCAGCGGTGTCGCCGTTCAGCACGCCCCTCGTAGCCAAAGTATCGGCCGCTGATGGCCCGACAATAATAATCAGTGCTGCGGCAAACATCAGCAGCCCGATCACCACCGTCAAGATGCCGATCATCTCGTCGGCGGTCATGCCGCGTCGTCGTAATCCGCCGCCGTCAGCTGGGCGTCGGGGTCAGTTGTCTCGGCCGTCGTCACCGGCACGGTCACGTGGATGTTGGCGTTTCGGGTAAATGGCCCATGGGGCCAAAGTCCCAAATCAGGTAGCCGTCTTCCTCGCTGGTGTTGTCGGCCACAAAGCCGTCGCCGCTGCGCCAGCGCACCTGCATGTGCTCCACCACCAGGTCGTCAAACCAGCCGGGCGTGAACTCAAATGTCGCTGTACCGTCACTATTCAAGGAAAACAGGTGGCTCTGATGCACCGAGAACGCGAACCGCACCCGGCTTTCGCCGCCGTTTTGGGCGGCCACCCGGGCGAGTAATACCGCCGTGCAAACACGACTTTGGCGTAGCTGCCGCCGTCGCCGGTGTACTGCAAACTGGAGATGGTGTCGGTCAGCGGGGGTCAGGTCCTCGGCGTGGGCGTTGGGCAGGCCGATCTTGACCCAGGAGAGGTAGTCGGTCTGGTCGCCGCCGATGACCTGCCAGGTAATGTCGTAGACAATGTCCGCCGAGCCATCCTCCCGCAGGTCCACCGTGACGAAGTAGTCGGGAATATAATCCAGATCCCCATCGTCCGCATACGGTGCCAGCCCGTCCAGATCTGCCTGCCCGCCTCCGCCCGGGCAGACAGCGGGAACAGCAGGGACGCTGCAACAAAAATCAATAACAGAAAACTGCATACGAAGCCGCGTGGAACTTTCCCCACACCGCCCCAGCGCTTACGCTGAAACATTTAAAAACCCTCCTGCATCGGGGTATCCCCCAGCTGGCACAGCCGCTTCATCCGGGCGCTCTCCATCCGGATCGCGCAGCACTCCGGGCTTCGCCAGATGCGGTTCCACGGGGTGCGCAAAATATGGCCCAAGCCGTGGCCGGTCAGCCAGCTCTGGCAGGGCAGCACGGTGCCGTCGGGCGCCACCGCCATGTTGCTCAGGCACGCGCCGCAGCTGGGGATCTGGGCAAATCCCAGCCCGGTCAGGGTGTCCTCGTCCAGCCAGCCGGGGCTGGTAAAGTTCACTTCCATGCCGTGAGAAAGCGCAAAATCCATCGCAGGGCGCAGCGCCTCGGTCAGCGCCTCGGGGGTCAGCCGCACGCTTTTGCTGGCCGACTCCGCCGCGTTGCCGGCCGGGATCAGCCCGCTGCAAGTCAGGTAACGGATGCCCAGGTCGTGGGCAAATTCCACGGTAGCACGATAATCTTTGTTCAGGCTGCAGAGCGGCGTGTTCAAACTCACGTTCAGGCCGGCGTCCAGTGCGTTCTTAATGCCGTTCACGGTGTCGGTGTAACCGTCCACGCCCACCAGCTCGTTGTGCACGGCCTCGTCGGCAGAATAGAACGTAATCTGCACTGCGTCCAGGCTGGCAGCGCGCAGGTCCTTGCACAGGGGCGCTGGTCAGCATGCGGCCGTTGGTGTTCAGCCGCGTTACAAACCATTGCGCAGCCTGCACCAGCTTGACCAGATCCTGGCGCAGCGTAGGCTCGCCGCCGGTAAAGGTCAGCTGAGTGACACCCGCGCTGCGGCATTTTTTCAATGACCGCCAGCCACTGGTCGGTGTCCAGCTCCGGCACGGCGGAAAGCGGCTGGTTGGCGGCGTAGCAGTGCAAACATTTTTGATTGCAATGCCAGGCGTTGTCCTTCACCATCGTGGAGATCATCAGGTCCATACGGTGGGGCGCGGCCATGCGGGGGGCGTACTGGGCCAGCGAGATCGGCTGGATGTGCAGCGGCGGCTCCTCGCCCCGCGCCACGGCGATAAGGGTATCCAGCATCATCTGCAAATCGGATTCGATCTGCAAAGGTTCGGTCTTACGATAAATTTTACGGGTAGCCGCCACTGCCTGGGCGTTGATGGCCGCCCAGTCGGCGTCCTTTAACTCAGTCCCCGCGTGGGCTGCAGCGCTTCGATCAGGTTGGTCAGCAGAATGGCCCAGCTGAGGTTGAGCGGCAGAATATCCTGGCCGTTCAAAATGGCCACAAACGGCGTATCGCGGTCGGGCTTGGTGCAGGGGATAAGGTGGATGCGCACGACGCCCGGCCCGTCGGGGGTCCAGCGTAACATGCCGCACGCGGCGTTGAGGTGCCCGCGCAAAAACGCCCGCTTTCGCCGTAGGAGAGATACTTCATAGGGGTTTGGCCTCCCAAAACAGGCTCACGCCCGTTACTGTTTTTTAAATTTTAGTACACTTTTGCAAGTACATACAAGGTAAGTATACCATAGTCGCGGAAGGAATACAATAAATTGTTCTTTTTACTTGCTTTTACTTGCGTTAAGTTTGCGCATTTCCGGCCTTGCCTGCCTTGCGGCAGCACCGCACGGACGCCCCTGACCGCAAGCATAAAACATCACGTAAACCGTATTCGCCCCGCTGGGGCGAAATTGTGCCCCCAGTTTCGCCACGCCTCAACCCCGCCGCGTAGGCGGGGTCCGCTGCCTCGCAAAAATAAACCACAAAATCCCCCAATATCTGTCTATTTCCCCACTTGCCAAAACCGTTTCATTTATGCGATAATAATACCAGTTCGTTCGATCCGGGGACGCCCCATAATACATATAAATGTAAGGAGGGCTGACCACATGCCGAATGGGATCTACATCCAGACGGAGTACCACGGCAAACTGATCCGCAAGATCGTTTGCAACGGGAAGAACGCTGGTTTATCGGCTCTGACTGCGCTGTCACGTTCCTGACCATGGACGATTGCATGGCCGCTATCGACGCACGTCTCCACGCCTGCCGCCCCGGCAGCCCGGTAACAAACGGTGCTGCGCATAATTTCTGTGTTTGCTTTGGCTGTAGCTTGGGTATAGCTGTTTGCAATACCCCCCCGGTTTTCGTTGCCGCAAGGCCGTGCCGAGGGGCTTTTTGTTCCCCTTTTCATCAAAAAGGACGCATCTATGCAAAAACCGCACAAACCCAAAGATTGGCGCTGGCTGCTGCACCGCGCCCTGTCCATCGTCTTCAGCCGCACCGTGGTCACGGTCGTGCCCGTGCTGGCGCAGGCCGTGTGGCTGTTCAGCGTGTTTTACTGGCTGAGCGACTACCGCACCTCATCTCCCGCGTGGGGCTCGCCGTCAGCGCGCTGATGTGCCTGGCGCTGGTCCGCGCGACTCCACCGCGCCGGAATTTAAAAATCAGCTGATGATTTTGTTCATGCTCATGCCCGTGCAGGGCGGCCTCCTGTATTTAATGGGGCGATAAGCGCCCGGCCATCCCCCTGCGCTGCCGCATGGAGCGTGCCGAGGCCGAGCTGGCGCCCCTGCGCACCGGCGACCCCTGCCGCCCGCGCCGAGCTGGCCCGCCGCGACCCGCGCCTGGCCGAGACCGCCGATTACCTGCAAAACTACGCTGCTTCGCCTGTTTTCAGCGGCACCGCCGTCAGGTATTACCCCGTGGGCGATGTGATGCTGCCCGATATGCTGGCCGACCTGCAGGCCGCGCAGCACAGCATCTTTGTCGAGAGCTTTATCATCGGCATGGGCGAGATGTGGGGCCAGATCCACGAGATCCTGCGGCAGAAAGCCGCCGCCGGCCTGGATGTGCGGGTCATCTACGATGATGCGGGCTGCCTGAGCCTGCTGCCCCACAACTATGCCGAGCTGCTGCGGGCGGAGGGCATCCGGGCGTTCAGCTTCAACCGCTGCGTGCCGGTGCTGAATCTGGTGCTGAACAACCGCGACCACCGCAAGATCATGGTGGTGGACGGGCGCATCGGCTTTACACCGGCGGCGTGAATCTGGCGGATGAATACATCAATAAAGTGCGGTTCGGCCACTGGAAGCGACAGCGGCGTCCGCCTGGAAGGCCCCGCCGCCCGCAGCTATGCGAACGTGTTCCTCACGTTCTGGCGGGCACATTTTCCCCGATGAAACGTCGGATTACGACCGCCGCTGCCGCAGGTCGCCCCCGTGGCCCCTACCGGCGGACGCTGGTGCAGCCTTTGCCGACAGCCCCTGTCGACCGGGAAGTGGTAGCCGAAAAATGTGTATCTGAGTTCATCAACCAGGCCCAGCGGCAGCCTGCGCATCTGCACGCCCTACCTGATTTTGGACAACGACCTGCTCACCTGTTTAAGGTTGGCGGCCAAGCGCGGCGTGGATGTGCGCATCTACACCCCCGGCGTGCCGGACAAAAAAAAAGACCATCTACCAGCTGTCCCGCAGTTACTTCCCGCATCTGCTCAAGGCGGGCGTAAAGATTTACAGCTACACGCCGGGCTTTTTGCACGCTAAAACGTGGCTTATTGATGACCGCGCGGCCGCGGTAGGCACGGTGAATCTCGATTACCGCAGCCTGTACCTGCACTTTGAGAACAGCACCGTCCTCTACGGCGGCGAGGTCCTTCCGACATCCGCCGCGATCTCGACGGCATCGAGTCCGTTTCCGCCGCCTGACGGCCCCGACGACTGCCGAAATGGATTTTTAGGCAGCATGCTCAGCGCCTGCCTGCGTTTGGTGGCACCGCTGTGCTGAGTTTTTCTTTATCCTTTAGTTGCACCTCCGGCCCTGGCCCCCAGCGGCAGGGCCTTTTATCATGGGTCACATCCGTTAGCAAGACCGTATCCCCCTGCAGAAGAATTGGCCCTGACCAGGCCGCCCCTGCAAATCAAAAACCCAAAAATTGTCAGACCGTTAAAATCCGACAATTTCCATAAAATCTCTTGCACCCGTGCCGAAACCGTGTATAATATAAAGTAGTGAATTATGTTGCGGTATACTATTCCCGCCGGGCCGCGCGTTTTCTCTTTACATAATACCATGTAAAGCTCTGCGCCCGGCAGGCAGCCTGCCGCCAACAAAACCCCAAACGGGACCGGAGGAACTTGATTATGACAAAAATGGAAACGCTGCAGTTAAAGCTGACTGCGACCCGTGTGCGGATGGGCGTCATTGAGGCGGCGCAGGCTGCGGCCATCCGGGTGGCAGCCTGTCCTGCGCAGACGTGCTGACCTATCTGTATTTCCGTGAGATGCGTGTCGACCCCGAGCAGCCCCAGGATCCTGCCCGCGACATGAACACCGTGCCCGGTGTGGCTGATATGACCCAACCGGCAGGGCCATGGGTCCCCGGTGTGGCGTTTCTGGGCCAGGGCGTCAGCGCCGCCTGCGGCATGGCGCTGGCCGCCAAGCAGTCCGGCAGCGACATCAACGTCTACACCCTGCTGGGCGACGGCGAGATCGAGGAAGGCGAATGCTGGGAGGCTTTCATGTTCGCCAACCACTACAAGCTGGATAACCTGTGCATCATGATCGATGTCAACGGCCTGCAGATCGACGGCGCCACCCGCGATGTCATGAACTCTGAGCCGCTGGACCGCAAGATGGATGCCTTCGGCTTCAACACCATCGTCTGCAACGGCAACAGCTTTGCGGATCTGGAGCAGGCTTTCAAGATGTTTGACCTGTCCCACGGCAGCGGCAAGCCCACCTGCTTCCTGCTGCGCACCACCAAGGGTCTGGGTGTCAGCTTCATGGAAAATTCCGTCGGCTGGCACGGCAAGGCCCCCAATGACGACGAGTACGGCACAGGCCATGGACGAGCTGCGCGCCGCCCATGAATCTCTGGAGAAGGAGCTTGAGCTGATCAATGGCTGATATGAAAAAAATTGCCACCCGTGTAAGCTACGGCAACACGCTGGTGGAGTTTGCCCGCCAGGGCGCCGACAACCTGGTCGTCTTTGATGCCGACCTGGCCGCCGCCACCAAGACCGAGATCTTCCGCAAAGAGTTCCCGGACCGCCACTTTGACTGCGGCATTGCCGAGCAGAACATGGTCGGCGTTGCCGCCGGCATGAGCACGATGGGCTATGTTCCCTTTGTGTCCAGCTTTGCGATGTTTGCTGCGGGCCGCGCCTTTGAGCAGATCCGCAACTCCATCGGCTACCCCCACCTGAATGTCAAGATCGCCGCCACCCACGCCGGCCTGTCTGTCGGTGAGGACGGCGCCTCCCACCAGTGCTGCGAGGACATCGCCCTCATGCGCTCCATTCCCGGGCATGGTCATCCTCAGCCCGGCCGATGACGTCGAGGCCCGCGCCGCAGTCATCGCCGCCTACGATTACAACGGCCCTGTCTACCTGCGCTTTAGCCGCCTGGCCACGCCGGTTTTCCACGATCCTGCGACCTATCAGTTCCAGATCGGCAAGGGCGAAAAAGCTCACCGACGGCTACGATATCGCGGTCATCGCCACCGGCCTGATGGTCCCCGAGGCACTGCGCGCCGCCGTGCTGGCCAAGCGCCAGGGCATCGCCATCCGGGTCATCAACATGCCCACCATCAAGCCCATCGACGAGGACATCATCCTCACCGCCGCCCGCGAGTGCCGCCGCATCATCACGGTGGAAGAGCACAGCATCATCGGCGGCCTGGGCGAGGCTGTCTGCTCTGTCGTGGCCGAAAAGCTGCCCGTCCCCGTGCGCCGCATCGGCGTCATGGACCAGTTCGGTCACTCTGGCCCCGCCGCCGAAGTCCTGCGTGACTACGGCCTGACGGCAGAAAACATCGTCTCCGCCGTCCGCGAGATGGTCCGCCCCGACCAGCCCGCCGCCGCTGAATAAACCTCTACTTAGCTTTTGTTAGCGCGGCCTCTACTTCGCGCTTTCTCGTTCTCTGCTTATTAAGTTCCTCACAAATAAATTATCCACTGCCGCTGTCGGGACTCACTTCCTCCAAACACCCGACGGCGGCTTTTTTGCAGCGCGGCCACTTTTTCCCGATGATCCCCATTCATCTCCACACAAAGAAGGTAATCTACAATGGACCTTTATTTTCAAAGGCTCCCTTTCTCCGCATTATGGTATTCTGCTTCGCCGGCGAGCTCTGCTATAACTTCCTTATTTGCCCCTCCGCCCATCCTGGCCCTTCCGTCTACGGCCTGCCTGCTTTTGCTGGCCGCCCTCAAACTGGGGTGGGTCAAATTGAACAGGTGCGCACGGCGGCGCTGTTCCTCATCGGCATCTTCCCGCTGCTGTTCGTCCCCGCCGCCGCAGGCGTCATGGACCTGTGGGCGGAGCTTCACGCCATGCTGCTGCCGGTGCTCATCGCGCTGGTGCCGGTCACTTTCCTGGTCATGGCCACGGCGGGCCGTGTCACCCAGCGGTTCGCCAAGGCCGAGCCCGAACTGGAGGAGGAATTAGCAAAATGACGATGCTCAATGATTTTCTGTCCCCTCAGCCACCTGGGGCGTGCTGCTCACGCTGGCAGCGTTTGCCCTGGGTACCCTCATCAACCACAAAACGGGTAAAGCTGTTTTTCAACCCGCTGCTGCTGGGCACGGTGTTTGTCATCGTGTTTTTAAGCGTCTGCGGCATCCCTACGCGTCCTACAAGGCCAGCGCCTCGCCGGTCAGTTACCTGCTGCTGCCGGCCACGGTTTGGCGGTCCCCTGTACGAAAATGGGACCTGCTGCGCAAAATGTACTTGCCATCGTCATAGAGCAGGCACACTGGCCAGCCTGGGCAGTGTGCTGGTGTTGTCCTTGCTGCTGAGGCTGGACCACAGCCAGTACATCACCCTGCTGCCGAAGTCGGTCACCACAGCCATCAGCATGGATGTCAGCAAGGAGCTGGGCGGCATCGCAGCCCCTGACCGGCGCCATCGTCATCCTCACCGGCATCCTGGGTGCCCTCATGGCCGAGATGGTCTGCAAGGTCTGCCACATCACCCACCCCATCGCCCGGGGCATCGGCATCGGCACCGCAGCCCACGCCGTCGGCACCAGCAAAGCCCTCCAGATGGGCGAAGTCGAAGGCGCCATGAGCGGCCTGGCCGTCGCCGTCGCCGGCGTCATGACCGCCATCCTCTGCCCGGTGTTCTCATCGTTTATCTCTTAAATTTCCAATAAAAAGGGAGCCTCCCATCCACGGAAACTCCCTTTTCCTATGCAAAATTTACACCAGCACGTCTTTGATAAGCAAACTCAGCCCGCCGGTGACCAATCTTTGGGGTTCCTAGGGGCGCCCCGGTGCTCAACCGCCCGAATGGATAAACTCGACGGCATCGTCGGAACTGCATAACTCTGCCGGAATTTTGATCTCGATACCGGATTCGGTTTTAAAGCTGCGGCTTTCCAGCTTGCGTATGCGGGCGGGGCTTACGGTCATGCGGTCGTCTTCCCGCACGCCGGTCTCGGCCAGAGCCTCCTCAAATTTCGGCGCTGCCAGGGGAAATTCTCCCGGATGCGGCTGCGCACATCCTCGACGGCGATCTGGTTGTCCACGGCCTGGTTGCGCACCAGCAGCTCCACAGCGGTCTCGGTGCCGCCGTCAAAGGGGCACATCGTCCAGGTCGTCGGTCTCGGGGTAGGCTTCCTTCACAGCGGCCACGGCGGTCTCGCAGACGGCCTTCAGCTTGGCCTTCTCCTGCATGGCCTCGGTGCAGCCAAAAACCCGCGTAGACAGGTAAAAATCCTTCTTGTCGTCGATGGTGTACTTCTTCTCGATCAATCGCACTACGCCGTTGGCGCGGTCGATCAGCGCAGCTTCGTCGGCCTTTGGGGGTGCCGGGCAGCAGCGTGCGCTGGGGCACCATGCTGCTGACCTGCCCGTTGCCCAGCACCTGGGTGTTGTGGGTGTAGCCGGGGCGGTAGTTCAGCTTCAGCACGCCGTAGTGGGGCACCGCGCCGTAGTTAAAATCCACCACGGCCAGATCGCCCGCCGGGATGGTGGGATACTGCAGCATCTGCTCAAAGATGACGCCCGCAATTCTGCGCGAAATATCGACAAAATCGTTGTTGTGGGCCATCTCGGCAGCAAAGGCAGAGTCCGGCAGGAACCGGCAGTTTTGACCTCGTCGCTGGCGAAAGCCTTCTCCAGCACGGCGGTGAAATATTCAAATAGGTCGGCATCCATCTCCATGGGCCGGTCGGACAGCATCGGCTCCGATGCGCCGGGGTCCAGCAGATGCAGAACGACCTGATTGATTTTGACTTCCATTTGGTTCGCTCCTTTGTTTGGCATAGGAAACAGTATACCATATTTTGGCGGGGATGGCCAGTGGAATTGCGGGAACACTTACTTTATGGAGGGTATCCCCCACCGTAGGGGCCGATGCTCGTCATCGGCCTGCCCGTGAAAGGAGCAATCACGATGAAAAAAAAGCATATTATGTCCGAGGAAACATTGACCCACACCGTCCCCTGCCGCCAAAAACAGGCCAAAGAATACCTGCAGGGCCGTTCTCCCGGCGTGATGCGATCCTACGCCCCGATGCCCACGCCGATGATAAAGACGGCTTCGTTGAATCCGATGACACCGTCCACCGCCTGGCCCACTGGCGGGAAGACGCGATTTATTGATCCATGTTCTTATGCCGCGGCCGCGCGCTTGCCTTAACGGAAACATCCCATGATAAAAGGCGTCACCGCATGGTGGTGACGCCCGCATAGCAGCATACTAAAACAAACTAAAACAAAACAATCAAATTTTACTCTCGGCTTTTTTCAAAAACGTTCGGCATCCACAAGGTACCGCTCATGTTCCCCGCCGGCCACCTCGGTCACATCATCATACACGCGGAACCCAAAACGCACCCGGCGGTCAGTCACTTCAAAACCTCGCAATCACACTGCACCACCATCCCGATGGGCGTCGGCGCGGTGTGGGCCAGCTGCAAACTGGTGCCTACGGTGGTCATGCCCAGCTCCAGTTCGGGCGCGATGGCCTGCCAGCAGGTCTTTTTTCCACCAGCGCCGCCACGGCGGGGTCGCCAGCACCGGCAGTTCGCCGCTGCCCATCGCCCGGGCGGTGTTCTCGGTGGTCACCCGCAGCGCCGCATGCCCTTTGCATCCAACTTGTATCATGGTATCCTCCTATAAGCAAGCCACATCACACATGTAAGGGGCCGATGCTCGTCATCGGCCCGCCGGCCGCCTGCCTGATGGCGGAGCGATGCAGGCATCGCCCCTGTATTCCCGCGGCCCCAAAAATTTCCGCCTTATTATACCACATCCCCCGGCCCGCCACAATCGCCCCGGCGGGCCGTCCGCACCAAATTTCAACAAATCTCCTCTTCCATCTTGCAATTTCCCCGCAAAACCCGCTATACTATATAGGAAAGCGAGGAGCAGTTGTTAACACACAGCTGTTCCCTTTTTTTTGCGGCCTTTATTGCGCTGCGTCCGCCCTGCGGCAGGACCTGCAGCGCCGCCAACTGACAGGAGGATGTCATGAGCGAAAAGATCGATTACTCCAAAGGCATTTACGATGCCAAATCCTGGGCACGCCCAAGCTGCTGATTTTGGGCACCCAGCACATGTTTGCCATGTTCGGCGCAACGGTGCTGGTCCTGCTGCTGACGGGTCTGAGCGTCAGCGCGACGCTGCTGTTCGCCGGTCTGGGCACGCTGCTGTTCCACCTGCTGACCAAGCGGAAGGTGCCCGCGTTCTTGGGTTCCAGCTTTTTGCCTACCTGGGCGGCTTCACCATCGTCACCAACGGCGGTGCCAACCCCGAGAATCTGCCCTACGCCTGCGCTGCGGTCGCCCTGTCCGGCCTGGTCTACGTGCTGTTCAGCGCGCTGATCTCCGCGTTCGGCATCCGTAAAATGATGCGCTTCTTCCCGCCGGTGGTCACCGGCCCCATCATCATCGCCATCGGCCTGATCCTGGCCCCCAGCGCCATTTCAACTGCCAGTCCAACTGGCTGCTGGCCTTTGTGGCCCTGGCACCGGTCATCGTCTGCAACATCTGGGGCAAGGGCATGGTCAAGATCCTGCCCATCCTCATCGGCGTGCTGGTCGCCTACGCGGTGGCCCTGGTCACCGGCGCAGTGGACTACCAGGCCATCGGTGCCGCCGCCTGGTTCGGCATCCCCCATCCATAAGGACAGCATGGGTCTGTTTGCCATGGACGGCAGCGAGACCTTCATCAGCGCGGTGTTCACCATCGTGCCCATTGCCCTGGCCACCATGATGGAGCATATCGGTGACATCGCCGCCATCAGCGCCACCACCGGCAAAAACTACATCCGCGACCCGGGCCTGAACAAGACCCTGCTGGGCGACGGCCTGGCCACTGCCATGGCCGGCCTGCTGGGCGGCCCCGCCAACACCACCTACGGCGAGAACACCGGCGTCCTGGCCCTGACCAAGATTTACGATCCCCTCGTCATCCGCATTGCTGCTGTGTTTGCGCTGATTCTGAGCTTCTGCCCGAAGTTTGAGGCCGTCATCAACACGGTCCCCTCCGGCATCGTCGGCGGCATCAGCTTTGTGCTGTACGGCATGATCTCTGCCATCGGCGTGCGCAATGTTGTTGAGAACAAGGTCGATTTCACCAACTCCCGCAACCTGATCATCGCCGCCGTCATCCTGGTCTGCGCCCTGGGCTTCAACTCGGTGGGCGGCATCACCTTCGCCATCGCCGGCGTCAGCATCAACCTGTCCGGTCTGGCCATCGCGGCCATCGCCGGCATCCTGCTGAACGCTATCCTGCCCGGCAACGACTATGAGTTCGACGAGGGCAGCAACGAGCCTGAAAGCGCCGGAGGTTTCCCATGACTGCCATGAAGATTTCACCAACCTGCACCTGCAGTATCTCTCCACCCAGGCCGAGGCGAACTCCCGGCCACCATCGAGCATGATTTCCACAACGGCCGCATGGTGGACCACTATTTCGTCACGCCGTCCCCCAATTTCTGGAACGACGAAGCCATCCGTGAGTTGGAGGGTGTGACCGGCATCATGTTCCTGCAGCAGCCGGACGGTGCCCCTGGAAGATTCTGGTCAACGATACCACCATGTTCAGGAGGTCTACTTCGACTTTCCCCGAAGAAGAGTTCCGCCGGATGCTTGCCAACAGCAATGTCATTCTCCCCGGCGAACCGGGCTTTATCCCGCCTGTGCAGGCGTAAGCCAAATGATTTGAGAGCCACCGCAAAGCGCGTGCCCGCCCAGGGCCGCCACCTTGCAGTGGCCCTTTTTATTACGGCATACTGCCTTTCTGTGTTCCTTTCGGGAGACCCAAAAGAGACATAGGGCAGCACCACACAATTCCCGCCTAACGGCTTAAGCACCGCTCCGGCGGCTGCGGCACCTCGCTCGCCGTATCGGCACTTAGAATTGTGCGGTATTGCCATAGAAAAATCGGTATACCGTTAAAACAAGTGAAGCGCCGCAGGGTAGCGCGGAACGAAAGCCGCAACCTTAAAAATATCAAAAATCTATTGACAACGCCTCGTTATCATGCTAACATATGAACAGATAAACATATGAAAGGATGAATCACCCCATGCCAGACATCGCCCCTATCGAAAATACCCAATCCACCCAGCCTATGGACGATGCCGCCATCGCCAGGCTGCAAACGATCTTCCCGACGATGAGATCCTCTATGACCTGGCCGAGCTGTTCCGGGTGTTCGGGGATTCCACCCGCATCAAAATTTTGTATGCTTTATTCGAGAGTGAGCTCTGCGTCAACGATATTGCCCAGGTCGTGGGCATCTCGCAAAAGCGCGGTCAGCCACCAGCTGCGGGTGCTCAAAACCAGCAAGCTGGTCAAGTTCCGGCAGGGACGGCAAAGCCATCTACTACTCGCTGGACGACGACCACGTCCGCAGCATGATCTCCTCGGCATGGACCACGTCGAGGGTGATCGGCTCCCCTTGCGGGGTGGGCTGCTTCAGCCGCCCATTTAACCGCGTTTCTAAGTGCCGATACCCTTTAAGCCAAAACTTAAATTTTATTATAAAGGAGGTCCACCGCCATGAAAAAGAAGTTTGCTATCGAAGTCGACTGTGCCAACTGCGCCGCTAAGATCGAGACCGCCGTTAAGGAGCTGCCCGGCGTCACCAACGCCAGCATCAGCTTTATGGCCCAGAAAATGATGCTGGAAGCCGACTACGACAAGTTCGATGCCGTCCTGCAGGAAGCCGTCAAGGTCTCCAATAAAGTCGAACCAGACTTTGAGATCGAGCTGTAAACTCCGCTTAAAGGCTCCCCTCGAGGGGAGCTCCCGCGCAGCGGATGAGGGGTGGCTCCCTTGTAGAGCAATTGCATCCCCCTAAAATACTCAGCTAAAGCAGCCACCCCTCCGGCCGCTTACGTGGCCACCTCCCCTCAAAGGGGAGGCTTTTCTATACCCCAAACGGAGGTCCCACACCATGAACAAAAAAGCAAAAAAGACGCTGCAGCGCATCATCATTGCTGCCATCCTCACGGTGGCCCTGGCGCTGCTCTTCCACTTTGTTGCCCTGCCGTGGTTCGTCCAGCTCATCCTGTGGCTGGTGCCCTACCTCGTCATCGGCCATGATGTCCTGCGCAAAGCCTTCATGGGCATCAAAACGGCGAAGTCTTCGACGAAAACTTCCTCATGGCCATCGCCACGATCGGCGCGGTCGCCTGCGGCGAGTACAGCGAGGGCGTGGCCGTTATGCTGTTCTACCAGATCGGCGAGCTGTTCCAGTCCTACGCCGTGGGCAAGAGCCGCAGCAGCATCACCGCCCTGATGGACATCCGCCCCGAGAGCGCCAACCTGGAGGACGCCGAGGGCAACGTCAGTGTGGTCGACCCTGACGATGTGGAGATCGGCTCCATCATCGTGGTCAAACCCGGCGAGAAGATCCCCCTGGACGGCAAGGTCGTCTCCGGCGAATCCACCTGAACACCGCCGCCCTGACCGGCGAGAGCCGCCCCCGCACCGTGCGCCCCGGCGACGACGTCATCAGCGGCTGCGTCAATGAGGAAGGCATCCTCCGCATCGAGACCACCACCCTCTACGACGACTCCACCGTGGCAAAAAATTCTCGATCTGGTGGAAAATTCCAGCCTGAAGAAGTCTCCCATCGAGAACTTCATCACCAAGTTCGCCCGCTACTATACCCCGGCCGTCTGCATCGGCGCGCTGGTGCTGGCCTTTGTGCCGCCGCTGTTCCTGGGCAACTGGCTGGACTGGATCATGCGCGCCCTGACCTTCCTGGTCATCAGCTGCCCCTGCGCGCTGGTCATCTCGGTGCCGCTCTCCTTCTTCGGCGGCATCGGCGGCGCGTCTAAGTGCGGCATCCTGGTCAAGGGCGGAAACTACCTCGAGGCCCTGGTCCAAAACCAGCATAGCTGTGTTTGATAAGACCGGCACCCTGACAAAGGGCGTTTTCAAGGTCACCCAGGTCATCCCCATCAACGGCAAGGCCTACGACCTGCAGATGATGGAGTACGCCGCCCTGGCCGAGAGCGTCTCCAACCATCCCATCGCCAAAAGCATCCAGCGGGCCTGCCCCGACCTGGACCCCGCCGCGTGACCGAAGCGAAAGAGATCGCGGGCCAGGGCGTCAAGGCCAAGGTCGACGGCCACTGGGTGCTGGCCGGCAACAAAAAGCTGATGGACGCTGAAAACGTCAACATGTACCAGAACGGCGAGGGCGACGGCAAGTTCGGCACAGTGGTCTACATCGCGGTGGACGGCAAATTCCGCGGCACCTGGTCATCTCCGACGAGGTCAAGCCCACCTCCAAGCAGGCCATCATCCAGCTGATCGTGCAGGGCGTGCACACCGTCATGCTAACCGGCGACTCCCCCCCGCGTAGGCGAGTACGTGGCCAAGGAGCTGGGCGTGCAGGAGGTCCACGGCGGCCTGCTGCCTGCGGATAAAGTGGAATGGGTCGAGAAATTGCTGGCTGCAAAGAGGCCCAGGACCGAGCTGGCCTTTGTGGGTGACGGCATCAACGATGCACCGGTGCTGATGCGCGCTGACATCGGCATCGCCATGGGCGCCCTGGGCAGCGACGCCGCCATCGAAGCCGCCGACATCGTGCTGATGGACGACGACCCGGCTAAGATCAGCCTGGCCATGCGCATCTCCCGCAAGTGCATGCGCATCACCTACGAGAACATCGTTTTTCGCCTGGCGGTCAAGGCCGCCTGCCTGATCCTGACGGCGCTGGGCATCACAAACATGTGGTGGGGCGTCTTTGCCGACGTCGGCGTCATGGTCCTGGCCGTCCTCAACGCCACCCGCATGCTGAATACCCGCAATTATCAGGTTTCTGATGAATAACTTTTATTTCCACCTTGCAAGAGGGGCCACCACGGCCTGCTGGTAAGACAGTAAAATTCAAAATTTCTTGGAACAGGCATGATTTCGGGTCATGCCTGTTCCGCTTTTAGCTCGTCTACGGGGATGTAGCCTTCACGAGATCATATTCGATATATACCTTCTGTCTGCGTTTGCCGCTGGACTTGTGGAGTGCTTTACATAGACCGCCTTGACAAGCTCTGAGGGCATAGGGTGTCAGCTCCGTGAGGGTGCTGTTTTTCTTTACCCGCTGAACAAACTGCTCGATATTCTCTGCCTGCTGCTCCTGTTCATGGATTCGCTGTTGCAGACCCTTGACCCTCAGTCTTGAGGTTTTCTGTTCCTCGGTGTAGTTTTTTGCTCATCATGGCGAAGCGTCCATCATCCAGCTTTTTCTGGCGACATTGTCCTCATAAATGCGGACGAACAAACGGTCCTGCTGAACTTGCAGAATAGCAAGCACAGCAGGTGTAGCTACACTCTGCGATTTTTTGCAAAATTCAGTTTACTTGCTAACCCCATAAATGGAGTTAGCAAGCAATGCACGGCGGTACCCACTCGTGCAAAAACTTGTTGGGGCGCGGGTCGCCAGTGGCGACCTCAAAATGCAATGCATTTTGAAGCGCTTGACCGAGCCGGCAGGCGAGACCATCCCAAACCTTCCAATAATTTCGGAGAAATTGGCTGCGCACCGTTGGCGCTGTTCCTCGTAAAAATCGTAATAAGGCAGTCAAGACTTTTGCGGTTTTCCCTGTTTCGAGATTTTCTCGCCATCGGCAGTTGAAAAGTCCTCCATAGCCATGGTGCGAAGATAGGCACTAAGATTATCCGTGCCGGACTCCATCATTCGCTGCTTGATGGCAAGCTCTTTTTTCGTCTACAAAGAATTTGACCTGT
>VOFG01002404.1_pt1 | contig 40224 bp, 67 predicted proteins | sample 5384171 | NCBI WGS metagenome assembly VOFG01 (sample SAMN12384726, study PRJNA508395) | human gut metagenome | isolation source: healthy gut F | host: Homo sapiens
GCGTCAAATATCCGTTCGGCTACGGCTTGAGCTATACGGAGTTTTCCTACGCGCCCGGCGAATTTTCGCCCGGCGGCGTGAGCTTCACGGTGAAGAATACCGGCAGCCGCGCCGGAGCGGAGGGCGCGCAGCTCTACGTCCGCCGCAAAACTCCCCGGCATGCTGCGCCCTGCGCTCTCGCTTGCGGGCTTCGCGCGCGTGGAGCTGCTGCCCGGCGAGGAAAAGACGGTCTTTCTCCCGCTCGGCGAGCGGAGCTTCGCCGTTTGAGCTGCGCGAAGAACCGCTGGGTCGTGGAAGAGGGCGAGTACGAGCTCTGCGTCGGCGCGTCCTGCCGCGATCTGCGGCTTGTACACACGGTGCATGTTGCCGGTGAAGCGCCCTTCGATGAATACGCCGCGCCGGAATTTGACGTCTACCGCCGCGCGGATGTGCAGCATGTGTCCGACGAGAGCTTTGCCGCGCTGCTCGTGCACGATATCCCGCCCGCGCGCTGGGAAGAGCGCGGCGCGGTGGACTTCAACGACGCCATCTCCCGCGGGAAATATCTCCCCGGCGGTCTTGGCAAAGGGCTGTACAACGCGCTGGAAGCCGCGCGCCGCGTGATGAATCTTGTGGGCAGCAAGGAAAACGCCGGGAATCTCATGTACGTGCTCGATATGCCGTGGCGCAACGCCGCGCGCATGGCGAACGTTTTTCCGACGATCAGATCAAGGCGCTGCTGAAGGTCGTTAATAAGGAAAAAACGGTTGGAAGCATTTTCTTGCCGAAACAAAAAGAAACGGGCACATAAGCGCGCTTAAAAATATAATATTATAAAGAAAGGCTCTCAGAGCACAGATCTGAGAGCCTTTTTCAGCAAAACCCGTTACACTATAAAATAAAGAACGAGGGGGATGCAAAGCACATAGAGCACCGGGTGGACCTTTTTCGCATCGCCGGTCACGACCTTGATGAGCACGTCGGTCAGAACGCCGAGGCAGATCGACGCGGCGATATCGCCGGTGAAGGTGCCGAACATGATCATGACGAACGGGCCAAAGCAGCTTTTTGAAGTCGGAGAAATCCAGCTTGGTAAACCCGGAGAGCATGGAGAATCCGACAAAGATCAGAGCAACGCCCGTGACGGAGGTGGGGATCATGAGGAAAAGGGGCGAGAGGAAAACGCAGACGAAGAACAGAATGCTCGTGACAACCGCCGTAAGACCGGTACGGCCGCCCGCCTCCACGCCGATGGTGGATTCAATGAACGTGGAGATCGTCGTGCAGCCGGTCGCCGAGCCGACGACCGTGCCGACGGCATCGACGAGGAACGGCTTTTTCAATGTGGGGAAGTTTCCTTCCTCGTCAAGCATATTCGTCTGCGCTCCCACGGCGATCAAAGCGCCGAAGGTGGCGAAGAAGTCGCTGGTGAACAGAATGAAGATCCAGACGAGAGCGCCGGGAATGTCTGCGAGAAGGGATTTTAAAATCATAGCACAGGAAGAGGTTCCCGAGCTCGCTCACATCCGGCAGAGAGAAAAACCGACGCCGGCAGCGTGGAAACGCCCATGGGAATGCTGATGACCGTGCCGACGACAATGCCGATGAGGATGGCGCCGCGGACCTTGTACGCCGTAAGAACGCCCATGACGACCATAGTGATCAGCGCAAGGAGGACCGTAGGCTGAGAGAAATCTCCGAGCGCCAGACCGTTTGAAAAACAGCCAGACCGGTGTTCTTAAAGCCGAGGTACGCAATGAAGAAGCCGACCGCCGTCGGAATGGCGATCTTCAGATTCTTCGGCAGAAGATCGACAACCATTTTCCGAACGCCGAGCACCGTCACCAGAATAAACAGTATGCCCGAGCAGAGAAGAAGCGCCATGGCCCAGCCGAAGGAAAACGCGCCGCTGTTTACGAGACCGCCGAGAATGAAGTTGCTGCCCATCGCCGTGGAAAGGGCAAGCGGAAGATTTGCATAAAGCCCCATAAAGAGGGTAATCGCTCCGCTGACGAGCGCACATGACAAGCAGCGCAGATTTGCTGATGACAAGGCCGTTCACGTCCGTGAACACCGGATCGGGGCCGAAGCCGCAGATGGCCGCCGGCTGCACCGCCAGCACATAGGCCATGGTCATAAACGTCGTGATGCCCGCAAGCACCTCGCGCTTCGTCGTGGTGCCGTGTTCCTGAAGTCTGAAAAGTCTTTTTCATGTTTTCTCCCTTTTATTCGCTGGTTTTTTCTGTTTCTCTTACTCCACGACCTCGAGGATCGGATCAACGACCTGCTGCTTTACCACGTCGATAAAGCCGCAGTCGGTAATGGCGTATGCGGGAATCGCCGCAAGGCAGATGAAGCTCAGGAACATGAACGGAATAGCGATCTCTGTTCCCATTTCATGGGCAACGCGGTTCAGCTCCTTTTCTTAGCCGCCAGCTCGTCGAGCGAAAGATCGCTCAGCAGGCCGCAGACGGGATACGCGACTTCCGCCGCGATCTCGCCGTTGCGGACGATGACCTGGCCGCCGCCGAGCTCGGCGCAGCGGTTTACCGCCAGGGCCATATCCTCAAAGCTGTCGCCCAGGACGATGATGTTGTGGTTATCGTGGCCGACGGAGGAGGCCATTGCGCCGCCGCGGATGCGGAATCCGCCCATGAACGCCTTGCCGATGTTGCCGTTTTTTCCGTGGCGCTCGACCTGCGCAATATACAGCACATCCTGCTCCACGTCGCACTGCACCACACCGTCCACGACCGGAAGCTCCACGTCGCGGCGGCTCGTAAAGGGATGTAGGACAGCGTGTCCATTACAAGCGCCTTGACCTTCTTTTGCCTTGGCCGACACGCGGGTCTTGAAGCTGTCAGCGGTAACCGGCTGGCTCAGGTGAACGGTATTCAGCACGCAGGGCTCGTGCTGCGCGGTTTCATAATGCACGAGCAGCTTGCCGTTATCGGTGATCTGGCGGCCGCCGGCAAACGTGGTCAGCACGCGGAAATCTTCCGCTCCGGTGGTGATGTTGATATCCGCGCGGCGGCCGGGAGCGAGACCTCCGATCTCACAATCAAGATTGAACGCGCGGGCACAGTTGACCGTGACCATCTGAATGGCTTTTACGAAATCCAGCCCCATGCCGAGCGCCGTGCGGAGCGCATCGTCCAGATGGCCGCGCTGCTGCAGATCGACGGTATGGAGGTCGTCGGTGACAATGCTGACCATGGCGGTGTCCAGATGATTTTCCATCACGGTCTTGAGAAGCACCGGCATGTTGCGGGCGGCGCTGCCCTCGCGCATCATGAGATGGCAGCCGTTGCGAAGACGCTCAAAAACGTCTTTCTCGCAGAACCCTTCATGGTCGGTGGAAACGCCGGCCGCCACGCATGCGCTCATGGCCGGGCCGTACATATCCGGAAGATGGCCCTGCAGCGTTTTTCCGGGCATGGAGAGCGTGTCGTCACACGACTCGAGCAGGTCGGGGAAGCCCGCCATAATATAGGGGCCGACACATTCCGACAGGCCGACGGCGTCGGACGGCGAAGCGCGCGGCGGATGATCTCCGGATTGAAGCGGCCTCCGCTCGTTTCGAGATTGGGGAAAACGGGACATGGGAAGGAACAACAAAATAGAGCTTGAGGTCGGTCGTTTCCGCTTCCTTCAGGATCGCTTCGATGCCTTCCAGACCGGAAACAACGCCTACCTCGTGGAGGTCGGTCATGATGCCCGTGGTGCCGTGAGAGAGAACCGCTTCCGCAAAGGACCGAATGGCCAGAGAGGAGCTTTCCGGATGGATATGTCCGTCCAGGAATCCCGGAGTCAGGTACTTTCCTTCCGCATCGACAACACGGGTGTTCTCGCCAACGCAGTAATCAACATCGCCGACGGCCGCGATCGATATCGCCGCAGACGGCCACGCCGCCCTCGCAGATCTCACCGGAGTAAACGTTGACGATCTTTCCGTTCCGAATGACGAGATCAGCCGGGGTTTCGCCTTTGGCGACAGACAGTAGTTTCAGATTCATGCTGTACCTCCAAAAATTTTTTGTATTTTGTTGACCCGTTTTATTTCCGGCGGCACGGTGTACCGCAGAAAACCAATTTAGACTTTTACGACCGGAAAACGGTCCGGCAGAACGATGCCCGCACGCTTATAAATGGCTGCGGCCCGTTCACAAGCCTCTTTCAAAATTGCCTCCTCATCAAGCGTCAGGATTTTCTTTCACGCATGAGCCACTTGCCGTCGCACATCGTGGATTCAATATTGGCCGAATGCATTGCCGTGACCAGCGCGGCAATTTTATCGTTGACCGGCATCATGGATGGTCCGTGCGGATCAATAACGATCAAATCGGCCTTTTTCCGGCTTCCAGACTGCCATACAGATTTTCATCGAGAAGCGCACGCGCGCCCCACTTCGTCGCCATGCGCAGTATATCCTGTGACGGGACCACCGTCGGATCGAGCCGCCACCCCTTATGAATAAGGCTGGTGAGCCACATTTCATCCACCATGTCCATGTGATTGGAGGACGAAGCGCCGTCTGTGCCGATGGACGGCATCAGTCCCATCTGCAGCATTTTCGGAACGCGGGCAAAACCCAGCACCCGCATGGCCGACGCGGGATTGTGCGAGATCTTCACTTCCCGCTTTTGGAAGAGCTCCAGCTCTTCATCGGTCAGCCAGACCGTGTGTACTGCCAGGAGATTTTTATCCAGCACACCGAGCCGTTCGAGGTGCTTTACCGTCCCTCGCCCCAGCGCGCATAGGTGTATTCCTTTTCTTCCTTTGCTTCCGCCACGTGCATGTGAATGCCGACGCCGTACTTGTCGGCAAGCTCTTTTGTGCGGACGCAAAGCTCATCGGTGTTGTTGAATATCGTCCGCAGGCCAAACCATACCTGCACGCGCCCGTCAGCGGTATTGTGATATTTTTCGATATCCGCGACCTGCTGCTCAAGCTCCTGCTCCATCGTGCGCTGCCAGATCGGCGGGAGGCCTTCACCGCAGTCCATCACCGACTTGGCGAGCTTTCCGCGCAGGCCGGACTGCTCCGTGGCCCGCGCCATGCCGGAGACGAACTGACCGCCCGGCTCTGCAAACGACGTTACGCCCGAGCGGATCAGCTCCAGGCTCGTCATGAGTGTGGAAACGTAGGAATCCTCCTCCGTCATATTGCTCTCAAAGGGCCACATTCTCTCGTGCAGCCAGCAGATAAAATCCACATCGTCGCCGACACCACGGGATATCTGCTGCGAGGTGTGGACGTGGGTATTCACAAATCCGGGCAGAACATATTTTCCGCGCAGATCGATGACCTCCGCGTCGGGCGAGATCTTCGCCGGATCGACCCGGCCGACCGCCGTGATGCGGTCGTTTTCCACGAGCACCCCGCCGCCGTCAAACACGGTGTCGTTTTGATCCATGGAGACGATATAGCCGTTCTTCAAAAAAAGTTTGCATGTTCTTCCTCCATCAACTTGATTCGATCGCAGAAAAATGATATGCTCACGCTACAACCTATAATGGTTTTAGGTTCAAGTCTTTTTTTTTCTGTTTCCGGAGCTTTTCTGATGTTCCTACAAAACCAATCGACAGTGCCGGAGAAAACTTGGGAGGTTTTATGAAAGAATTCTTGACGATCGGGGAGCTTGCAAAAAATTTTCGACATGGATGTGCAGCTCCTCCGCCACTATGACGCAAAAGGGCTTCTCGTCCCGCAGGTACGCAACAGCGAAAACAGCCGCCGGTTTTATCACTTTGACCAGGTCTATCCGCTCGCCACCATACGATATCTGCGCCGCCTTGATACCCGCTCGCCCGGATACGGATTTTCTCCATAACAACGCGCTGCGGGACAATCTTGAAATGCTCTCAGAACAGGCGGAAAAACTTCGCCGCCAATGCGACGAGCTGAACGCTACCATTCAGATCATCCAGCAAAAAGTGGAATTCATCGACCGGGAGCAATCCTCCAGCCAGAGAGGAAAGTTTTCCGTCCGGACGTTTCCGCGCCGCGCCTTTCTGCACATTGGCGATGAGATCAATCTCTTCACGCATGAGCTTTTTTACTTTTATCCTACCGTCGGCTTTTTACCGCGGTGAGCGCAAATGGTTCGGCGCTCTGCTTTACGAAGACACCCCCGTGCAGGAATACCGTTGCCCCGAGCTGATGGCGGAGCAGGCTCTCTCCTATATTCCTGCGGGCGAGTATCTCTGCGGCTATCATTACGGACCGTATCTCTCGATTCAGGACTCCATTGATCGTCTTTTCGCGGAAGCGAGCCGCCGGGAGCTGCGCGTGGATGACTGCGATCACGCCGAATATCGTCGATCAATGCTGTGAAGGCCATCCGGAAAACTACATTACCGGGCTGGAAGTCCGTATTTTGCCGGAGGAGGGCATAGCGGCGGAAGAGCATCTGATGCCCGGCCCTGTCGGATAAAAACGGCCGGAGGCAGTATCACAAACTGCCTCCGGCCATTTTTGCAAATTGATTCACACAAACACAAGCTGCACGAGCAGCATGTAAACGACGGTTCCGGCGACGATGCTCAAAAGCGTATTCCGCCGCCAGACATGCAGCATATGCCCGACGAAAGCTTTGCCGCGCATGGCAAATGTCTTTTCCGACGCACAGATCAAAGCGCTGCTGAAAGTCGTCAATAAGAAAAAGGGCAGCTGGAAGAAATTTGTCGAAGAGACCAAACGGAAGAAATAACCACTCCGTATATAGGCAAAGCCGGAAGCCCACGGGCTTCCGGCTTTGCCTATTCCTTTTATTCCTTATCCTTATCCTTTTGCAGCGCGGCAAGGTCTTTCAGCACCGCCAGAGCGATTGGCTTCACCTCCGGCGTGCAGGACTGAAACAGCTGCAGCACCGTTTCGCTGCCGTAGGTCTTCTGGCTGTACTGACAGCCGGACACAACGTAGCCCAGATCGGCATTCACCGCCGCGCAGACGGCGCCGAGGGTATCCAGCGTTGGCGTGACCTTTCCGTTTTCGATTTTGGACAGATACACCGTTGTGATATCCGCCGCTTCCGCCACCTTTTCCTGCGTCAGCTTTCGCGGCCATGCGGCTCTCTTTTCAGCCGCTTTCCGATCATTGTATAATCAATCGCCATGAAATCACCCGTATCAGTATAACAATATGGTACGGTCCGTATAATAAATTTATAGATTAACTTGATTTATTGGTTTAATAATGATAGAATAACAATACAATTTTACACCACAAAGGAGTGATAAAATGAAAAAAGCGATTATTGCTATTGCCATCGTGCTCTCGCTTCTTCTGCTTGCAAACTGCGGTGATGATTCGTACGATGCGGAAGACTGGGGCAAATACTACGACTGGGGCGATAGTCATTACTGGAACAGTCAGTCACATTCGGTAGAAACAATTCCATGGAAATGAGGAAGAGGAAATGAAAAAAATTCTGATTTTTGTTTTTTAGCAATGTGCCTCCTTTTCAGTCTGACTGCATGCGAAATATCGGAAAATGAACCGAAACCAACAGCAGAGCCGTTGGAGAAAACTGTGTCCCCGGCAACGGAACCTCCGGCGGAAAAACCGGCAGAGATTCCTGCGGCAGAGCAAAAAACCGATACTGCAGAAAAGGTGTTCACGAACGAATACGGCACATCGACAACAAAATGTGCGGATGCAGGATGTACAAGACCAATCGCCTCAAGCGGGGATACCAACTGCTGTACCGTTCATTCTGGCACATGCGCAAAATGCGGGCGCTACATCGACGAGGATGCGACGTGGTGCATGAAATGTCTGACCTCTGCGGCGAGCGGTGCAAAATCGTCGTCCGAATCCTCCTCGTCATCGTCATCTTCTTCAAGCGGCACAGAATCCTATTACTGCATGGGGAAACACAACACCTGTCCCAACAAAACATACAGCCCGTGGGATTTTTACTGTTCTTCCTGCGATCCTGACGGAGATAACAAGGAGGGCTGAGCAAAACAGCAAGGGGCTGCAGCAATTAGATTTTCCGGGAATCCAGCTCAATATTTAGCGGGAGAAACCACAGTTTTCTGTGATTTCTCCCGCTATTTTCGATTTCTTGAGAAGGCCATATTCACTAAGCACTAAAACCGTATTTTACTACAGCCCCTTCCCTATCCTTATTCCATTACACAAACGCAAGCTGCACGAGCAGCATGTAGACGACCGTCCCGGCGACGATGCTCAAAAGCGTATTCCGCCGCCAGACGTGCAGCAGCACGACGACCGCCGCGGCGATGATCTCCGGCAGGGCGTGGCTCGCGCCGGCAAAGTCCATATTCCGCAGGCAGTACACCACGAGCATGCTCATGACCGCGCACGGCAAAAGCTTCCCGAGCCGCAGTATCACGGCGGGCGTCTCCCGGCCGCCGCGGAATACAAGAAACGGCGCGAAGCGGATGAGCGCCGTGACGAGCGCGGAGACCGCGATGAGCAAAACGGCGTGCGTATTCATACGCTCTCGCCGCCCTTCTTCGTCCGGCGTGCGTCGAGCACCAAAGGCAGCAGAGCATGCCGCCCATTGTCGGCAGCAGGAAGCTGTCCGCGCCGAAGAGAAGACGGCAGACGATCGAAACGCCGAGACCGATGAGCGCCGGGGCGTGATTCTTCGTCTCCAGCCACTGCTCGGTGAACACCGTGAGAAAGAGCGCCGTGAGCGAAAAGTCGATGCCGGTCGTATTAAAGTCCAGATACGCGCCCGCAAGCGAGCCGAGCGCCGTGCCGAGCACCCAGTAAAGCTGGTCGAGCAGCGAGATGCGGAAGCACTCCGCGCCGGTGAGATCCTCGCGCGCGGCGACGAGCGAATACGTCTCGTCCGTCAGCGAGAAAAATGAGATACGGCGCGTATTTTCCCGCGGCGCGGTAGCGTTCGAGCATGGAAATGCCGTAAAAAGATGGCGCGCGTTCACGAGCAGCGTGGTAACGGCCGTCGTCAGGAGCGACGCGCCGCCGGTCAGAAGGTCGATGGCCACATACTGCATCGACCCGGCGTAAATAAACGCGCTCATGGCAAGCGCCCAGCCGAGACCGTAGCCGCGCGTGCGCAGCAGTATGCCGAAGCCCGCGCCGAGCACAAGATACCCGGCCATGACCGGGATCGTCGTGCGGACGGACTTTCCCCATTTCTGCAAGGATGTCATCGCAGATCACTTTCCTACTCAGTATGCTGTTAGAATACGATGAAGCAGTCTCTCTGCGCAACGGCAAAAAGAGAGAAATCGCGCCGCCGCGGCACGCTTCCCTGCGGCAAATTGCCCGAGAAAAAGAAAGCGCACCCGAAGGTGCGCCAAAAGCCCCGCAGAACGTCAAAACGCCTCGCAGAGTTTTGCGCCCGCAGGCGCAAATGGAGTTTAAATCATTTTTGCCGGCGACATGTGCGTCGGCAAAATCCTTCTCGGCTCGCAAACGTGCGCTCGAAGAGCGTACGCTGCGGCGAGCCGCGATCCCTTCAAATGGGAGGCCCCGCAGGGCTCCTCCCATTTGAATATAAAAAGGCGCACCTGAAGGTGCGCCCCTCCGCAATGCCGTAGGGGTCAGATTAGAACCTGCACGACTCGGCAGGTGGGTCGCCGCCCGATCGCTTCCGCGCTTCCAACGTCCGGCAAAAAGCCGGGAGGCCTGCAATTCACGGCCGGAGATAGGCGTCCCTTATATCTAATGTGGGTTTAAAATGACCCGGTGAAGTGTGGCTACGAGCACCGCAGAAAGAAAATCTTATTCCTTCTCTTCTTCCGCTTCCATAATCTGCTGGTAGTATTCGTACACGCGATCCAGCTCGTCATCGTCGTCCACGGAGTCGAAAAAGCTCCTCGCCGTTCTCCTCGCGGCTCTTCAGGAAGATGAGACCGTAATCGGGATCGTTCACGTCCATGTTTTCAATGTCTGCCGGGACGAACACGCAGTACGTCTGGCCTTCAAATTCAATAGTATCGAGCAGCTCGAGATTAAACTCGTTGCCGTCCTCGTCGGAGATGGTAATGATATCGCCGCCGAAATCTTCGTTCATAACGACTTCGGCGGCTCGACCATCACGCAGCAGCTGATCAAAAAGAACCTTACCAAGCAGGACGACATCACCGTGCAGCGCAAGCTGCTCGAGATCTTCCAGGCGCTCGAATTTGAGAAGTCCTATGATAAGGAAGAGATCATGGAGTGGTACCTGAACATCGTCTACTTCGGCGAGGGGTGCAACGGCGTCTATACCGCCGCCGAGACCTACTTCGGCAAAGAACCGAAGGATCTCACGCTCGCCGAGTGCGCGAGCATCATCGGCATCACGAATAACCCCTCGAAGTACGACCCCTTCATCAGCCGTGAGAACAATAAGGCCCGGCAGGAGACGATCCTCAAGCAGATGTACGACAGGGCTACATCAACAAGGAGCAGTACGATGAGGCTGTGGCGCAGGAGCTCGTGTTCGTGCGCAGCGAGTCCGACGATGCCACCCAGACCATCTACAGCTACTACGCCGAGGCCGTCATCAACGACGTGCTCAACGACCTCGTCGAGCAGAAGGGCGTCAGCCGCGACACGGCGCGCACGCTGCTCTATTCCGGCGGCTATCAGGTCTATTCCTGCTACGATCCCAGCATCCAGCAGGCGATCGACGACGTCTATACCGACCTCGACAATATGCCGCAGCGCCCGTCGGCCTCCGGCCAGCAGTTCGAGTCCGCCATCGTCGTCATGGACCCCTACACCGGCGAGATCAAGGGCCTGTCCGGCGGCACGGACAAAAAGACCATCAACTTCGGCACGAACCGGGCCACGCAGTCCAAGCGCCCGCCCGGATCGTCGCTCAAGCCGATCGCGACCTACGGCCCGGCCATGGAGCTCGGCCTCATCACGCAGTACACGCAGGTCAATGATGCGCCGGACATCAAGCTCTCCGGCACGAGCTGGTATCCGAAAAACTCCGGCGGCGGCAACTACGGCGTCATCACCATCCGCGAGGCGCTGCAGCGCTCGCTCAACACCGTCTCCGCGCAGATCCTCGACAAGCTCACCCCGCGCGCGTCGTATGAATTCCTCAAGGACAAGCTCGGTGTCACGAGCCTTGCCGAGTCCGACTGCGACTATGCGCCGCTCGCCCTCGGCCAGCTTACCCACGGCATCACCGTCCGCGAGATGACGCAGGCGTACTCCGCCTTCGTCAATGACGGCGTGTTCACCTACGGCCGCACGTATTCCTACGTCAAGGACCCCAGCGGCGAGGTCGTGCTCGAAAATCCCGCGCGCACGATCGTGGCCTTCAAGGCCAACACCGCGTGGAACATGGCCGATATGCTCTGCAACGCCGTCAACAGCGGCACCGGCAGCGAGGCCCGCCTGACCGGCATGCCCGTCGGCGGCAAGACCGGTACGACCACGAACAACTGCGACAGCGCCCGAGGAATGAACGGTCTCGTCCCGCACCTTCCAAAAATCTTACCGCCCCGAAGAAAAAAATCTTCGGGGCGGCTTTTTCAGGAAGATTTCAGGAAATCGCCGTATAGCAGCACCATCAAAGCAAAGGGGACGCCACCATGAACGGATATACTTTTGAACGGCGGGAGCTCAAATACCGCATCACGGACGCGCAGCGCGCAAGCGCTCGAAGCCGCGTTCGGTGCGCGGATGGTTCGGATGAGCATGGCGAGAGCACCATCTGCAATATATATTACGATACGGCCGATTACCGGCTCATCCGCGCCTCGCTCGAAAAGCCGGCGTACAAGGAAAAGCTGCGGCTGCGCAGCGCTACGGTGTGACCGAGCCGGGCGGCGAGGTGTTTCTCGAGCTGAAAAAAAATACAAGGGCATTGTGTATAAGCGCCGCATCACGCCGCCGGAGGACGCCGCCGGGGAATTTATCGCCGGACGCGCCCTGCTCTGTGAACACCCCTCAAAGCAGCCAACAGCCGCAGCGGAAAACCGCTGCGGCTGCAGTCTGTCGAAAAAGCCTCGCAGAGTTTGCCCGCAGGCGCAAATAAAGTTCAAAAGCATTTTTGCTTCTCGGCTCGCAAACGTGCGGGCGTAAGCGAGTGCGCTGCGGCGAGCCGCAGCCCTTCAAACGAGAGCCCAACGCAGTGGTCTTGTTTGAGAGCGTGTCAAAAAATTTTTTAAGACGCTCAAGACCACCGGCGCAGCCGGTGGTCTTGACTCTGCCGCCGAAATTGCTTTGGCGGCGGGGCTTTATCGATTTTTATTCGCCGATGCGGTAGACGCGTCCCTTTTCCTTGGCGATCTTGTGCGCGTTGAACGCCGCCGGTACCGCGCCGATGGCCGAGAAGAGATAGAGCGTGATGAGATTGCTCCGATAGGCGTCGGCGTCCACCAGCTCGTGCATCCACGCGAACGCCTGACCGAAGGAGATCCAGCTCCCGCGATGCCGCGATCGCAATGTCCATACGGTTGCCGAGATAGACCGCAGCGAGCATCACGACGACGCTCACGGCGATGCCGAGAGCGGAGAGCTTTGCCCGCGCCGCGGCGGTAGCCGCCGATGGTGCAGTAGCCGAGCACCATGCCGGAGATCGCCGCAACATAGCCGAGCTGACCGATGAGCACGATCGCCGCCGCGCCGATCAGCCCGCCGATGAGCGCGCCGAGGATGCCGCGGCCGATGTTTTCGGGCGTTTCGGCCTGAATGCGCTCGTTCTGATCCGCCTTGCGGCTGAGCTCCGTAAAGAGCGCCGGCGCGACAAGCTGCGGCACGCCGCTCGTCATGCAGCCGACCGTTTCGCCGACGGCGCGGGAGATTTCGCAGCAGTTTTCGTAGCCGTTTTCATGCAGGAACGAGAGAAGCTCCGGCAGGAGCGTGTGGATCTTCCCGGCATAGCTTTTCGCCGCAGCGCCGGGGCGGAGAGAAAAGATGACGCGCGTCCCCGCCGTTTTGCAGCCGGAGAGCTCCGGCCGCGCCTTGACAAAGTCGCGGAAGCTCTCTTTATCCGGCTCTTCCCCGCCGCGGAGAACGGAGACGACAAGCTCGTTTCGCCCCATCAGGATCAGGAACGTATATTCCCCGCGCGTGCCGCAGTAGGTCGCGCCGTCGTGCGCCATGGAAAGGCCTTCCTGCTGAAGCAGCATATCCGAAATCTTCATGCTTTTTCGTCCTCCTCCGGCGCGTTGAGCGCAGCGATCTCTTCGGGGGTGAAGTTGTACACGGCGTCGCAGAACTGGCAGCGCACCTCGATATCCTTCTGCTCCTCGCGCAGCGACGCGAGATCGTCCGCGGAAAGGCTCGCGAGCGCGCCGAGCACCCGCTCGCGGCTGCAATAGCACCTGTACGCCATATCGCTCTCCGCCGTTTTGTGCCATTCAAGGCCCTTGAACACCTGCGCGATGACCGTCTCCGCGCCGTCCTCGTCGAGGATAGTCGTAAGCTGGTCCATGAGGAAGATGTTGTCCTCCAGCGCCTTGACCGTCTCCTCGGCAGCGTTCGGCATGAGCTGCATGATAAAGCCGCCCGCGGCCTTGACGCTGCCGTCCGGATTCACGAGCACGCCGAGCGCGCAGGCCGAGCCGAGCTGGTCGCTCTCGGTGAGAAACGCCGCGAGATCCTCGGCGATCTCGCCGCTCACGAGCGCCGCAGAGCCGGAGTACGGCTCGCGCAGGCCGATATCGCGGCTGACCGTGAGAAGCCCTTCCTTGCCGACTGCGCCGGAGACATCGAGCTTGCCGTCCCGCTCGCGGATGGGCAGATCGACCTCGGGGTGGGAGACATAGCCGCGCACGTTGCCGGCGTTGTCAGACACCGCGAGGATCGTGCCAATCGGCCCGCCGCCCTGGATGCGCAGCGTCAGCGCGGCGTTGTCCTCCTTGGAGCATTTCGCCGAGGAGCGACGCGCCGCAGAGCGTGCGGCCGAGCGCCGCCGTGCCGACGGGATGCAGATGGTGGATGTTTCTCGCACGCTCGACCATGTCGGGTGCGGTGATGACGGATATTTTGCCGTGCCGTCGTTCGTGACGGCGCGAAGAATTTTACCCATGGTTTTTTCTCCTTTTTAGAAATTGACTTGCAAATGGCTCTGTGGGAAAGGCTCCCTTTGTGTAAAGGGAGCTGTCAGCCGTAAAGGCTGACTGAGGGATTGTCGTTTGACGAAGCACGCGACAGTCTGCAATCCCTCCGTCAAAACCTGCGGTTTTGCCACCTCCCTTTGCACAAAGGGAGGCATTGGTTTTTTTTACTCCTTCACGCACTCGGCGGTGAAGAAGAGCCGTCCCTGGTTGTGCTGCGGGCCGTCCGTAAAAAGACGGATGCTGCCGAAGCCCGCATCGACGAGGTGCTTTTCCAGCGTTTCCGGCGTATAGATATACTCCGTATGCTCTTCCTGCTCACGGCGGTAGGTCTGCCCCTTGATGCGGCGGAAAATGTCCATGCCGTAGCGCAGCTCGTTTTCCACGACCTCCGAGCGCCAGAGACAGAGCGTATCGTCCTCCTCGTCCACGAAGCACTGCCCGTCGAGCGAGCGCATATGCCCCGGCGAGAGAAAGTCAAAGCAGAGCGTACCGCCCGGCGAGAGAAACAGATGCAGCCGCCGGAACACCTCCGGAAGCGTTTCGGGCCGCATGTAGTTCACGCCGTCGAGCGAGCATACCGCGGCGTCCACGGTGTCATAAAGATCGAGTTTCTCCGCCCGCTGGCAGAGAAGCATCGGCGCAACGACGCCCTCCGGCAGCTCGCAGAGCTTTGCTGGAACACCGAGAGCATTTCCTCCGAGGCGTCCACGCAGATCATCTCGTACCCGTGTTCGGCCAGAAGCAGCGAGAGCGTACCCGTACCGCAGCAGAGATCCAAAACCGTATGAACGGCCCTGCCGCTGTGGGCAAAGGCCGTTTCATACCATGTCTCCAGCGCTTCGTACGGCACGTCTCCGGTCAGCGCGTCATAGCGCGCGGCGAGAGGTCCATAGCACTGGCTCATTTTTCTTCCGCTTCCTTCTCTTCTTCCGCTTGCTGCTCCTTCAGACGGCGGAAGGCTACGCTGTAGCCGTCCTCGCCGTACTGCAGTGAGCGGTTCACGCGGCTGATCGTTGCGCTCGAAGCGCCGGTCTTTTCCAGTATGTCGTTATAGATCATGCCCTCGCTGAGAAGCACCGCCACCTGATAGCGCTGCTCCATCGCCTGCAGCTCGGATACCGTGCAGAGGTCGTCAAAGAACTTCATCAGCTCTTCCACGGTATTGAGCGTAAGGATCGCCTTATACATTTCCTCGTTGCGCGGTTTTTTCAAGTGTTTGTTCATACAGCGTTTTACCTGTAATCCCTTTTTCATTTTAGCTTGTTAGCTAATGACTGTATTGTAACGCGCGGCGGCAAAAAAGGCAAGATGGAGCTTTACACGATTTAAAGAGTGATTTTGGTGAGAATGTTATTGCCGAGCGGCGGAAAATACGGTATGATAGATACAAATTAAAATAAGGGAGGTTTTTCCGTGATCCCACCTTCCGGAACGATCGCATTCTGGGTCGTGGCGCTCGTCGTGTTTCTCATCGTTGAAGCCGTGACCGCGGGACTTGTATCCATCTGGTTCGTTTTCGGCTCGCTCGTGGCGCTCATCTGCGCGGCGCTCGGCGCGGCGGTGTGGCTCCAGATCTTCTGGTTCGTCATCGTTTCCGTCGCCACGCTCGTTCTCACGCGGCCGCTCGTGAAGCGGTATGTGGACAGCCGGAGCGTTGCTACCAACGCCGACCGCAGCATCGGCCGCGCTGCCGTTGTCACCGAGCGCATCGACAATCTCGCCGCCACCGGCGCCGTAAAGCTTGACGGCGTTGTGTGGACCGCGCGCAGCACCGACGACGCTGTCGCCATTGAGACCGGCGAGCGCGTCACCGTCCGCGCCATTGAGGGCGTAAAACTCATCGTAGAGCGCAGTGTGCGCTGAATCCGCACTGTATTTTAATAAGGAGGAAATCCCATGATCGTATTAGCCATCATTCTCGTGCTGGTGCTCGTACTCATCATCACGAACCTGTGCGTCGTACAGCAGGCGCAGGCCTACGTCATCGAGCGTCTCGGTGCGTACAGCACCACGTGGGGCAAGGGTCTCCATGTGAAGCTGCCGTTCATCGAGCGCGTGGCGCGCCGCGTCTCGCTCAAGGAGCAGGTCGCAGACTTCCCGCCCCAGCCCGTCATCACCAAGGACAACGTCACCATGCAGATCGACACCGTTGTCTACTTCCAGATCACCGACCCCAAGCTCTATACCTACGGCATCGAGCAGCCCATGGTCGCCATCGAAACGCTCTCCGCCACGACGCTGAGAAACATCATCGGCGATCTGGAGCTTGACCAGTGCCTCACGAGCCGCGACATCATCAACAGCAAGATGCGCGTCATTCTTGACGAGGCTACCGACCCCTGGGGCATCAAGGTCAACCGCGTGGAGCTCAAGAACATTCTCCCGCCGCGCGAGATCCAAAGCGCGATGGAAAAGCAGATGAAGGCCGAGCGCGAACGCCGCGAGGCCATTCTCCGCGCCGAGGGTGAAAAGCGCGCCGCCATTCTCGAGGCCGAGGGCGAAAAAGGAATCCGCCATTCTCCGCGCCGACGCGAAGAAGCAGGAGCAGATCCTTGAGGCCGAAGGCCGCGCCGCCGCGATCCTCGCCGTGCAGAAGGCGACCGCCGACGGCATCCGTCTGCTCAACGACGCCGCCCCCACCGATCCGGTGCTGCGTCTGCGCGCGCTGGAGGCTTTCACCGCCGCCGCCGACGGCAAGGCCACCAAGATCATCATCCTCCGAGATCCAGGGCATCGCCGGTCTCGCAAAGGGCGTCGTCGAATCCGTAAAGGACGACTGAGCATCCCCTTCCCCCGCGAACACCGCCGCAGCGCCGGCCATCCGGCGCTGCGGTTTTCCCCGCCAACAGCCAGTTTTTCCGGTTTTGTTACCGTTTTTCCGGCAGCGGCCAACGCAGAACGATCCCCTCTGCTCGCCGTTTTGTAACTTTTGTTGCCGGATTTTGCGTCATAACGGCTAATTTAAGCGGTTTTATTCCGGTAATAACTGTGCGCGATTCACAAAAAGCTCCGTTTCTGTTGACAGGTGGGATACAATGTGTTACATTTTGGTTACAAATTCGAGGTGATTTGAATTGGCATCCGCTAAGAATGCGCTGGTGTACAAGGGACACCCGCTCCGCCGCAAGGACAACATCCTTTACTACGGCAGCATGTCCGACAAGTACATCATCATGATGCAGATCATGGACACGAAACCGGTCAAGCCGGTTGCCGGTGCGGAAAGCGCCGGTGAGCTGAAGGTCGCCACCCGTGAGCGTTCAGCTCCAGCTTACCGACCCGACGGTCAAGAGCCGTGACCGTATCGTTAAGAAATCCGAAAAAGGCAGCCTGTACGCCGCCATGGACGTGGCGAGCGTCTGGCTCGAACGAGCGCTGACGAAGGACTAACCTCCGAAACAGCGCACCAGCTCCAGGAAATGAGGTATGGGGATCATGAAAAACTGCAAGAAACTGCTTTCCGTTATCGTTACGCTTCTTCTGGCGGCGTCTCTGCTCACGAGCAGCGCGTTTGCCATTTCGGGCGAAGCGTTCATCGCAACGCCCGGCGAAGTCAACCTGCGTGACAGCGGCAGCTTCAACAGCAATGTTATCGACGCCGCCCCGCAGGGCGCGACCGTTTACGTTCTCGGCGACGCCGGCTACGGCTGGTACAAGGTGAGCTACAACGGCAAGACCGGCTACATGGCTTCCTACTACCTGCTCTTCAACGAGGTTCCGTCCGCGGAGAACGTGGATTCCGTCCCGACAAGGCTCCGGCGCAGGAGCCCGTGCAGCAGCCCGCGCAGGAGGTTCCTTCGCAGACCTATGTTGCGCCTCCCGCGACCGGCGACAGCAACGCCACCGTTCTCGGCTCCGGCATCTGCTTCCGCAGCGGCCCGAGCACCTACAGCAGCGTGATCGAAACGCTTGAGACCGGCACGCCCATCCGCGTGAACGGCGTGTGCGGCTCCTGGTATGAATGCGTATATAACGGCAGCACCGGCTACATCTACGGCGACTATGTCGTGCCTCAACGGCACCTCCAAGACCTACACCATCTCCGCCGCGACCGTGTCCGGCAATGACGGCACGATCTACTCCGAGCCGCAGACCCCGGACACTACCGAAAACACCACCACCGAGGTGACGCCGATCGAGCCTCCCGCGCAGGAGCCCGAAACCCCGGCTGAGACTCCGGCCGAGCCGGAAACGCCCGCCGCGCCCAGCTTCTCGCACAACGCTTCCGCCGCGCAGGCGATCGTCGATACCGCGATGCAGTATCCGGCGTGCCTTACGTCTGGGGCGGCACCTCTCCCGATGTCGGCTTTGACTGCTCCGGTCTCGTGTACTACTCCTACGGTCAGCACGGCTACTCGCTCAACCGCGTGGCGCAGAGCATGTACTACAACGGCGTGGACGTGGATCTCAACGACCTGCAGGCCGGCGACATCCTGCTCTTCGGCAGCAGCGTGTACAACATCTGGCACGCCGCGCTCTACATCGGCGGCGGCAACTTCATCCACGCGCCTTACCCGGCGCCGTCGTGAGCATTCAGTCTCTCAGCAGCACCGCCGGCATGCGTCTCGTCGCGGCCCGCCGCATCGTGTAACAGCTTCCCCCCGCTTATCCTCGCCTTCGTCTGACGCCCCTCAAAAGTGGCGAGACGATGATCCGGATACGGCATTTTTCCCCGAAGACTTCGGTCTTCGGGGATTTTTGTTCTCTCGGAAACGGCGCAGCCCCCGAAAGTCAAGGCTTTCGGGGGCTGCACTTTCTTTTATTTTTGTGCGGCGGTCGCGCGCAGGCCCTGCACCTTGCAGGGAATGCCGTTGTCGGCGGCGAGCTTTTCGAGCGTTCCGGTCAGGCGCGGCGCGGCGGCGTTGAGGATTTCCGCCGCCATACGGTCGCGCACGCTGTCGGAGGCATGGAGCAGGACGTTCGCCGCCATGCCGCCGGAAAGGAGCGGCGCGAGCGGGCTGCCGTTCTGCTTCAGCCGGTCGGCGACTTTGGGAAGGATCTCCTTTACCAGGACCTCGTAATCGATATCGGAAAGTTCCATTTCGAGCTTTATCATTGTTTTTCCTCCTGTGGGATATTTCCCGGCTATTATACCACATGCTTCGCCGTTCGTAAATCGCCGCGCTCTTGACATTCCGGCGCGCCGTCCGTTATACTTTCGCGGGAAAGGAAGTCGATGTTATGGCATACCGATTGATGGCCGCCGATTATGATCTCACGCTCACCGGCTCCGACCGGAAGGTTTCGGCGCACACGCGCGAGACGATCCGCGCCGTATATGCCGCGGGAAATTTCGTAACGCTCGCCTCCGGACGGCTCGGCGGCAGCGCCGAGGTCGCGCGTGAGCTCTTCCCCGGCGATGTGCCGCTCATTCTCGGAAACGGCGGACTGGTGCAGAGCTGCACGACGGGCGAAACGCTTTCCGAGACCCTGATGGACGAACCGACCGCGCTCACGATGCTCCGCTGGTGCCGCCGGAGGGCGAGCGCCGCCATCGTTTACGGCCGCAGCGGCATTTATACCGACCGCGTGAACGCCGCTTCGGAGATGTACGCGCAGCGCTCCTCGAGCACGCCGCTGCCGCTGCCATCCCCCGAAGAGGTCTCACACGAGGGGATATACAAGATCCTGCTGCTCGGTCTGCCGCTGACGGTCCGGCGCGCGGCGAAAAAGCTGCACAGCGCGCCGCCGCAGCCGGTGGACTGCTTTGCGTCCAGCCCGGAAGCGCTGGAGATCGTGCCGACGGGCGTCAACAAGGCCGCGGGGCTCGCGCGCGTGGCGGAGATCCTCGGCATACCGCGCGAGGAAACCATCGCCATCGGCGACGGGGAAAATGATATTTCCATGCTCCGCTGGGCGGGGCTCGGCATCGCCATGGCGAACGCGCCCGAGAACGTGAAAGCCGCGGCGGACGTCATCGCGCCCGCCTGTGACGGGACGGCGCTGCCTGGGCCATGGAAAAGTATCTGCTTTTAACCTGCCGCTCTTACCTGCGGGCGCAAACTCTGCGAGGCTTTTTCGACGGGCTGTGGGCGGGGCTCTGCCCCGCCCGTTCAATGTCCCCTTTCCGGGGGCATTTTATTTTTCTGTTCTTTTTCGCAGGGTGCGGCGGGTGCGGCGGATGTGGCGCTCATAGTCGCCGCCTCCAACAGCTCGGCAAGCACAAGCTGCTCAAAGAGCGGCACGGTGCACGAATAAAACCCGATCCGCTCGGCGTACTGCGCCGCGAGCTTTTCCGAGAGCACCATATAGCCCATGCGCAGCGACGGTGCGACCGTCTGCGAGAACGTGTTCAGGTAGATCACGTTTCCGCTCTCGGCGAGCGAGAACACCGTTTCCTCCGGCTTGGACGCGACCGTAAATTCCGAAGAGAAATCGTCCTCAACGATATACCGCCCCGGCTCGAAGCCCAGCGGATATACTCGCGCCGCTTGGCCGCGGACGCGGTGACATTGCTCGATAGCTGCGGTAGGGGCGTAATATGCAGCACGGAGGCGCGCGTGGCGGCGAGCGCGTCGCTGCGGATGCCGTCCGCGCCGAGCGGCAGAAGCTCGAGCGAAGCGCCGTGCGCACGGTAAACGAGCGCGATCTTTTCATACGACGGATCCTCTGCCGCGTAGATGCGCGCCGCGCCGAGAAGCTGCACGATCAGTCCGTAGAGATATTCCGCGCCGGAGCCGACGAATATCTGCTCCGGCTTCACGCGGATGCCGCGGCTGCGCGCGAGATAGCGCGAGATCGCCTGCCGCAGCGCATCGCAGCCGTTGTTCGGGCTTTTTCCAGAAGCTGCTCGCCGTACTCGCTGATGACGCGGCGCATCACCCGCGAGAGCACCGAAAACGGAAAGTCCGCCCTCTCCCCCGCCGGGACAGCCGCCGGTCTTACCGGCGCACTCGGCACAAAGCCGTCCGTATCGTGGAACTGCACGTAATGCCCGCTGCGGCGGCGCGCTTCGAGATACCCTTCGTCCGTCAGCAGCGCGTAAGCGTGCTCTACCGTGACGACGCTCAGCCCCTCCTCCCGGCCAGCTGCCGCTTGGACGGCATCCGCGCGCCGAAGGGATAATCGCCGCGGACGATCTCGCCGCGCAGGCGCTCATACAGGCGCAGATACGCCGGGCGGTGTTCGTTGTCCTGTTTCATCTGGTATTATTATTTTTCTGGATATTTTAATATATCCAGAACATTGTAAGCTATGGGTAAGAAAAAACAAGGGAGATATATCCATGACAACGAAAACGAAACACGGCACGCGCTGGCTCTGCACGACGGCGCTGCTGATGGCGATGAACATCATTATGAGCATGAGCGTGTTCAGCGTTCCCGTTCCGGGCGGACATCTCTATCTGAACGACGTGATCATCTGCTTTGCCGCGCTGATCCTTGACCCGCTGGGGGCGTTCTGCGTCGGCGGTGTCGGCGCGTTCCTCGGCGATTTCTTCTTTTATCCGACGCCGATGTTCGTCTCACTCGTCACGCACGGATTGCAGGCGGTCGCCATTTCGCTCTGCGCCCACCGGATGATGAAGGAGAAGCCCGTGATCGCGTCCCTCATCGGCGTGCTGCTCGGCGCGGTCATCATGGTCGTCGGCTCCTCGCTCGGCCGCGCGTTCATCTACGCGACGCCCGCCGCGGCGATCGCAAAGCTCCCCTACCAGATCCTGCAGGCGCTCGTCGGCGCGGCGCTCGGCATGGTGCTGCGCTGGAAGGTAAAGCCGCTCGCAACGCTCGCCGGGAAGCTCGGCGAGACGGTGGGATAAAGGTTGTCTTTTTCCTCAGCGATATGGTAAAAATCATTGTCACTCAGCAAAGGAGTGATAGCTATGAAAAGAAAAGCTTTTGCGGCGCTCGCCGCCGTTTGTCTCGTGCTCTGCCTGATCCTCGCCGGATGCGGCACCGTGAGCGAGGAGGATTATCCCCCGCTGGAGAAGGTCGATCTCTCCTCCATGACACTCGGAACGGTCAGCAACAGCACGTTTTCGACGCAGTATCCCGCCGATAAGTGGACCGGCAGCGACGGCACTTCCCCGCTCATCATCTATTATAACGATACGCAGGGAACCGACAGGCCGTCAACATCAACGCGCAGCAGTCCGGCATCTACAGCGGCAAGTTCACGGAAAAGTACATGAATAAGCTCGTGGAAAGCATCACCGAATCGTTCCCCAACATTGAGTTTGTGAAAGCGGAGCTTCGCTCGATCAATGGAAAGAGCGTGATCTACACCGAAACGGTCACCCAGTTCACCGACGAGGTGCTCGACCGGCTTCTCGAGCAAAGGCGTGATCACGCAGACCGATATCGACAATGCTGGGGGCCGCGAAGCGATCCGCCACGCCGCCCACGGATCAGGTCACGCTGTACGCCGTGATCGGCCCTTACCTTTATATCTACACCGGTACCTACTATGAAGAGAGCCAGAAGACCGATGTGCTCGAGGCTCTGACCGTCATGGCGCAGACGACCGCAGAAGTAAAATAACTCGCCGTTTCTCCATAGAAAAACGGAGCAGTCAGAAAATGACTGCTCCGTTTTTTTGCTTTCATTCCTCCGTCCAGTCCGGACCTGCTTTTTGATCCAGTTTGTCCAGGCCTCGACGCCCTCGCCGGTCTTGGCGGAGATCGGGAAGATCTCCAGACGGGGTTGCGCCGCAGCGCGTACTCGCGCACCTTGTCCATGTCAAAATCGAAATACGGCAGCACATCGATCTTGTTGATGATGAGCGCGTCGCACACGGTGAAGATGAGCGGGTATTTGAGCGGCTTATCGTGGCCCTCCGGCACGGAGAGGATCATTGCGTTTTTCACCGCGCCCGTATCGAACTCCGCCGGGCAGACGAGATTGCCGACGTTTTCGAGCACCGCGAGATCGACGTCCGCCGTGCCGAGCTCGGTAAGCCCCTGCTCGGTCATTCCGGCATCGAGATGGCACATGCCGCCGGTGTGGAGCTGGATGCTCTTCACGCCCGTGCGGGCGATGGTCTCGGCGTCTACGGAGGAATCAATGTCCGCTTCCATAACGCCGATGCGAAGATCGTCCTTCAGCGCTCGATCGTGCGCAGAAGCGTCGGTCGTCTTGCCCGAGCCGGGCGAGGACATGAGATTGAGAAGGAATGTTTTTTCCTCCTTGAGCTTTGCGCGGACACGGTCGGCCTCGCGGTCGTTGTCGGCGAAAAAACGCTCTCCTTGATCTCTATGATGCGTACACTGTCCATTTCAGCAAGCCTCGATTTCTTTGAGATTGATCTCGTTGCCCTGCAGGAGCACGGTTTCCTCGCTGCCGCACTAGCGGGCAGACGCGTCCCTGCGGGACGGTCGGATACGTATGGGTGCAGTTCTCGCAAAGCGTCACGGCGGGAATGGTCTCGATCCTAAGCTCCGCGCCCTTCAAAACCTCCGTCTGCGCAACGGCCCAGCTCCAGCAGGATGTGAGCTCGTGCGGCACAACGCCGGACACCTCGCCAAGCTCGAGCGTGACGGAGGAAACGCTCGTAAGAACATTTTCCTCCGCGATGCGCTCGACGGTTTTTATCATGTGGAATACGATCCCAAGCTCGTGCATGCTCAGCCCTTTTGCCCTTGAGCTTGATCTTCACGGCGCGCTTGAGCATATACGGCAGGATGGCTTTCATCTTGTCCCTCGCTGCGCACCATGGTGCTGCACTCGGGACGCTCGCGGTGGAGACGGATGGCGTCAAAGCCGCAGCGCGTCGTGCAGATGCCGCAGCCGATGCACTTGTTCGGATCGACGATGCTCGCGCCGCAGCCGAGGCAGCGGGCGGTCTCCGCCTTGACCTGCTCTTCGGTGAGGCACTCGCGGCCGTCCTTCATCGTGCGGCGCAGCTCCTCGTTGTAGCCGGGGCGCTGGCGCGGCGTGTTGTCAAAGCTGTTGATATCGAGAAGAACGTTTTTCTTATCGAGCTCGATGAACTGCCGGCGGTTGCGGCCGATGGTAAGGCTCGTGTTCGGCTGCACGAAGCGGTGCAGGGACACGGCGCCCTCCTTGCCGGCGGCAATGGCGTCAATGGCGAACTTCTGGCCGGTGCAGGCGTCGCCGCCGACGAAGATGTCAGGCTCGGCGGTCTGGTAGGTCACGGGGTCGGCCTTGGCGGTGCCGTTGGGGTTCAATTCGACCTTCGTTCCGGCGAGCAGCTCGCCCCAGTCGGCGTGCTGGCCGATGCAGTAAAGGATCGTGTCCGCCTCGGCAGTCTCGGTCCGGGCGTCGTCAAACGCGGGGGCGAAGCGGCCCTCGGCATTTTTGACGGACAGGCACTTGCGGAAGCGAATGGCCCTGGCATGGCCGTTCTCGGTGTCGATCGCGGTCTGGCCCCAGCCGGCATGGATCTCAATGCCGTCCTCCTCGCACTCGGTGCGGTCCTCTTCGCCCATGGGCATTTCGTCGTACCCCTCCAGGCAATAGAGCGTCACGCTCTCGCGCCGCAGCGAACGGCGGTGCGGGCGACATCGGAGGCGATGTTGCCGCCGCCGATCACAACGACCTTGCCGGTGAGCTTCGTTTCGGGTGCAAGATTGACCTTCTTTGTAAAGTCCACGCCGGGACATAACGCCCTCGGCGCCGTCGCCGGGAACGCGGAGACGTCCGCCGTCCTGCAGACCGACGGCAACATAGAACCCCTTGTAGCCCTGCGCGCGCAGCTCGGGGATGGTAACGTCCCTGCCGACATCCACGCCGCAGCGGAATTCCACGCCCATCTCGCGCAGAATGTCGATCTCGGCCTCCACAACGTCCTTTTCGAGACGGAAGTTCGGAATGGCGTTCATCAGCATGCCGCCGGGACGGGGAGATTTGTCGAACACGGTCGGGCGGTAGCCCCTTCTCGGCGAGGAAGTACGCGCAGGACATGCCCGCCGGCCCCGCGCCGATGATGGCGATCTTCTCATCGAATCCGCCCTCGACCTTCGGGATGACCTTTTCGGGGATGAAGCGCGTGGCGGCTTCGAGATCCTGCTGGGCAATGAAGCGCTTGACCCTCGTCGATGGCGACGGCCTGGTCGACGGTGCCGCGGGTGCAGGCGTCCTCGCAGCGGCGGTTGCAGATGCGCCCGCATACGGCGGGGAACGGGTTTTCGCGCTTGATGAGCTGGAGCGCCTCGCGGTACTTGCCCTGCGCGGCGAGCTTCAAGTAGCCCTGCACGGCGATGTGCGCCGGGCACGCCGTCTTGCACGGGGATGTACCGGTATCGTAGCAGTTGATGCGGTTGTTGTCGCGGTAGTTGACGTCCCACTTATCCGGGCCCCAGGCGGTCTCGTCCGGCAGCTCGTGGCGCGGGTACTCGATGGGGCCGTCCTTCGTGCAGAGCTTCTGGCCGAGCTTCACCTGCGCCCGCGGGACACGTTTCAACACAGCGGCCGCACGCAACGCAGTTTTCGCTCGACCTTCGCAACGTAGGCGCTGCGGGAGAGGTTCGGCGTGTTGAAGAGCTGGCTCGTGCGCAGCGCGTTGCAGACGTTCACGTTGCAGTTGCAGATGGCGATGATCTTCTCCTCGCCGTCGATGTTCGTGATCTCGTGGACCAAGCCGTTCTCCCCTCGGCCTTATGCAGGATCCGAGCACCTCATCATACGTGATGTAATGGCCGCGGTCGGTCTCGACAACGTAGCGCGCCATATCGCCCACGGCGATGCACCAGTCCTGCGGATCGTCGCCGCAGCCCCTCGCCGAGCTTGGCGCGGGACATACGGCAGGAGCAGGGCGAAGCGGCGTAAACGCCGTCGTACTTTTTCAGCCAGTGGGAGATGTGCTCGATGGAGACGGACTTGTTCTCGGTCTCGATCGCCTTTTCCACGGGGATAACGTGCATGCCGATGCCGGCGCCTCCGGGAGGCACCATCGGCGTGACCTTCTCCAGCGGGAGGAACGTCATGCGCTCAAAGAACGCCGCGACCTCCGGGTGCTCGTCGATCTGCGACTGACGCATGTTGACGAACTCCGCGCTGCCCGGAACGAACTGCGGCAGCGTCCAGCGCTTCTCGTGGTTCGGGTTTTTCCGTCCAGATTTTCCCAGTTGTACTCGACAAGGCCGATGTACGACATTTCGGTGAGCAGCTTTTTCGAGCTCTTCCTCGCTTTTGCCGGTGAGCGCGGCGATCTGCGCTGTCGTTTTCGGCTTGCGCACCTTCATCTTGAGCGCGACATCCGCCATTTCGTCCGTAACAACGCCCGCGAGTCCCCAATACTCGGGATCGTTGCCCGTGACCTTGCCGATGCGGTCGGTGATCATCGCGCCGAGCTTGAGGATCTTCTCTCTCGGCTCGTCCGTGCGGGGATCGTAAAGGAATATTTGCTTTCATCCACAGGCATTCCGGACTTGGTCTGCTTATCCATGCTGACTCCTCCACATTTTATATCTCTTTTGTTTAGTTTCCTACTATATCGATAGTAAAATTATATTACACATCGGCGTGTTCGTCAAGTATGTTTCCCGGCTGGTTTCTACACAAAAATGAGCCGTTTTCGGTAACGAAAACGGCTCATTTTTCTATATTTTACTGTATAAAGGCGTTCTCCACGCGGATGGCGGCAGGGTCAAGCGAAGGATCCATGACGCGGACGATCTCGTCAAAGGCGGCGCTGCGCTCCGTAACGTAGTATTCGACCGCGCCGGTGCCGCCGCTTTCGGCGAAAAGGGGCCGCAGCGCTTCGGCGAGCGCTTCGCCGACATCGATCATCCGCACGCCGGGCAGCCGCTTTTTCGAGCGCCGGGCGATACACGGGGTAATGCGTGCAGCCCATGATGAGCGCGTCGATGTTCTTACCGTCAAAGGACTCCATATACCGCGAGCAGACCGTCTCCGCGACGATATCGTCCGGCGCGATGCCGTTTTTCCACAAGCGGCACAAAAAGCGGGCAGGCGCGGGAGACCACGTGTATACCGGGGTCTATGGCGCGGATGTGCGTTTCGTATGCCCCGCTCTTGACCGTTGCCTGCGTGCCGATGACGCCGACGGAGCGCGTTTTCGTCATGCTCGCAGCAAGCCGCGCCGCGCTTTCGATCACGCCGTAGATCGGCAGGTCAAACTTTTTCGCGCAGCGCGTCGAGCGAGTTGGAGCTCACCGTGCCGCAGGCGATGACGATCGCCTCCACGTCCTTGCGGAGCAGGAAACGCACGTCGTCCTCGGCATAGTGCGTGATGGTTTCCACCGAGCGCCCGCCGTAGGGTACGCGGGCGGTGTCGCCGAGATATACCATATCCAGCTGCGGGAATGCCCGCCGGAGCTGGCGCAGCACCGTAAGACCGCCGATGCCGCTGTCAAAAACACCGATTCGATGCATTGTTCTCACCTCATTGAAACGATTTTACACCGAAACGGTGAAGAATACAACCGGAAATCAGCCCGCAGCATTCCCGGCCGCGATCTCCTCGCCGGTGACGATGTTGCGCACCCAGATGCCGCGGCGGAGAAGCACGATGCCGATGACCATTTTGATAAGGTCGGCGAGATTCATTAAAGAGGTACGCCTCCACGAGCGGCAGACCCGTTTTATGGATGAGCACCCACGCGATCGATACCGACACGACCCAGGTGAACACGCTGTCCGAAAGCATGGTGATGTACGTCCGACCTCCGGCGCGGATGGTCCAGTACGCGGCGTTTACCACGGCGTGGACCGGCAGCATGAGAGCGCAGATGCGCATGAGCGACGCGGCGAGCGTCATGATCTCGTGGGAGGTGTTGTAAAGCCGCGGGGCATACGGCGCGACGAGGAACATCACAACGCCGACCGCCGCGCTGGCCGCGCAGCTGAGCGCGGCGAGCTTCGGGCAGTAATTCCGCGCGCGGTCATACTCCTCCGCGCCGAGCAGGTTGCCGATGATGATGCCGACGGTGTTGCCCATCGTGAAGATAACGGTATTGAAGAGATTGAGCACCGTGGAGTTGATGTTCAGCGCGGCAATGGCGTCCAACCCGCGGTAGGAGTAGCACTGCGTGAGCATCGTCATGCCGAGCGACCAGAACATCTCGTTCACGAGCAGCGGCATGCCCTTTGCGGACGATCTGCCCGGCGAGATGGCCGGGGATCGCAAAGCCGTGGTACAGCCCGCGGATAAAGCGCGGCGGCGTTTTCTTCCCGTGGGTGCCGAGCAGGATCAGGCCGAACTCCACATAGCGCGAGAGCACCGTGGCAATGGCTGCGCCGCGGACGCCGAGCATCGGGAAGCCGAGCTTGCCGTAGATGAGCAGATAGTTGAAAACGAGATTGACGAAGATCGCCGCGATGCTCGCCTTCATCGGCAGGCGGTTGTCGCCGGTGACGCGCAGTATGCTCACATACGCCGTCGTAAGGCAGAACGCCGGCAGACCGAAGAGCATGATGCGAAGGTAGTCCTCGCCTTCCGAAAGCGTGAGCGTGAGATCGCCGCCGGTGCCCGCCTCGTGCAGGAACGCACCGATGAGCGTATCCGGGATGAGCGCGAGCAGCACCGTGGCGATCACTGTAAACCCGGCGCAGAGCAGGATATTGAAGCGCAGCGTATGCCGGACGCCGTTATAGTCGCCGCGGCCGAAAAACTGCGCGCCGAAAATGCCCGCGCCGCCCGTGCCGCCGAAGAGACAGAGGTTATATACGAACAGAAGCTGGTTGACGATGGACACGCCCGACATCGATTCCGTGCCGATCCGCCCGACCATAAGATTATCGAGCAGATTCACAAACGTCGATACGGCGTTCTGCAGCAGCAGCGGCAGCGCGAGCGCCGCGACCAGCTTGTAAAAATCTTTGTTTCCGATAAATTTCTTCATAGATCCTCCGGCAAAAAGTGCGGTGTCTCTTTGCGAGACACCGCATTTTTCATTTGTTCATCGTCCGGAGGACGCCCTCCGGCTCAGGTGGTTTTCTTGTGGTGGTACTGATAAGAGGTGTCGATGCGGTTGCAGGCAACGAACATCTCCTCGTCGAGCTCGCGCTTCATCTGGAGCGCTTCCTCGATGTCCATATCCTCGAAACGGCCGTTCCGCTCGACGATGACGCGGCTCGAGGCATCCGACTTGAGCACGTCGATCGCGCGCACGCCCATCATCGCGGCGGACACACGGTCACGTCCGCTCGGCGCGCCGCCGCGCTGGATGTAGCCGAGGACCGTCACGCGGGTCTCGAGCCCGGTCTCCTCTTCGATCGTCTGCGCGTACTCGTGGACATGACCCACGCCCTCGGCGACGACAACGATGTGGTGGCGGCGGCCGTGGATGCAGCCGCGGCGGATCACATCGATCACATCATGCTCGAGATCGACTTCCTTTTCGGGAAGCAGCACGGCGGAAGCGCCGGCAGCCAAGGCGGTGTAGAGCGCGAGATGGCCGGCGTTGCGGCCCATGACCTCTACGACCGACACGCGCTCGTGGCTCTGCCCGGTGTCGCGCAGCTGTCGATGGCCTCGATCGCGGTGTTGCAGGCGGTATCAAAGCCGATGGTATACTCGGTGCAGCCCATGTCGTTATCGATCGTCGCGGGGATACCCACGACGCGGACACCCCGGCGGGCCAGCTCCAGCGCGCCGCGGTAAGTGCCGTCGCCGCCGATGGTGATGAGACCGTCGATGCCAAGATATTTGCAGACTTTGCGGCTTTGTCAACACCGGCTTCCGTGCGGAATTCCTCGCTGCGGGCGGTATAGAGAATGGTACCGCCGCGGCGGGCAATGCCGTCTACGTCGTTGCCGGTCAACTCAAAACATCGCCGTTGATGAGTCCGGCGTAACCTCGGCGGATGCCGATGCAGGTGATTCCCTCAGCGCCGGCCGTGCGGACGATGGCGCGGATCGCGGGATTCATACCGGGGGCGTCGCCGCCGCTCGTCAGGATGCCGATTCTGTGTGCTCCTGCCATAAATAACTTCACCCTTTCCGAATGTTTTTTCATTGCTTGTAATATAGCCCGATTGATTTAATTTTGCAATAGATTTGGGACAAAATCGTTTCCAAATTGCAATTTCAGCGATTTTGCCAATGAGCGCCTTATAGAAATCCACCGCGCCCGGCAAACACGCCGTTTCGATGTTCTCGTTGACGCCATGCATGCCGCGCATCTGCTCGGGGCCGTAGATCACCGGAGCAAAGCGGATGCAGTTGTCGCAGATCGCCTGATAGTTCTTCGCGTCCGTCGCGCCGGTCATGACGTAAGGGCTCCAGGCGAGGCCGGGAAAGACCTCGGCAATTGTATCGGTCACACGCTGCCACGCCGCGCCGTGGATATCCGCGGGGGCAGAATAATCGCTCGCGGAGAGAACTTCTGTCTCGATACCGTACTTTTCCGCGCGCTTTTGATAAGCGCAAGGCTCTCGTCCATCCCCTGATGCGGGATGAACCGGAGATTGGCCCACACGCTTGCCTCCTGCGGCAGCACGTTGCAGGCGTCCGAACCGGAGAGCATCGTGAAGGCCGCCGTTGTGCGCAGCATGGCGCCCGCCTGCGGCGAGCGCGGGCATGACGAGCTTCATAAGCGGTGCGAAAAGCCAGAGATTGCCGAAAGAAGCCGCAGTGCGAAGGGCGCGTACGCCGCGAGCCGGGCAAACATCGCGCTCACCTCCGGCTCGAATTTTTTCCGGAAGGGCGGGTGCTTTTCCATGCTGTCCACAAACGCCGCAAGCCGCGCCACGGGCGAGTTTTTCGGCGGCGCGCTCGCATGGCCGCCGGTGGAGCGCGCCGTGAAACGCACATCCGCCTTTCCCTTTTCAAATACGCCGAGCATCGCAAAATTGCCGTGAATGCCGCCGATGGGCTCGGAGATGATGCCGCCGCCCCTCGTCACAGACGAGAAACGGCTTCACACCCCGCCGACGCAGCTCGTCCACGAGCTTGCCGCCGCCGGGTCCGGCGAACTCCTCCGTACAGGAGGACGAGAGGTACACGTCCTGCTCGGGGACGTACCCTTCCCGCAGCAGCCTCCTCGCACGCCTGAAAAAAGCCCATGACGCTGCACTTCGTGTCGGATGCCCCGCGCCCCCAGACCTTGCCATCAGCGATGTCACCGGAGAACGGCGCGTGCTCCCACGTTCCCTCCGCGGGAACAACGTCCTGATGCGACATGAGCACGAGCGGCCTGTCGTGGTTTTTGCCCTCCCAGAAGAACAGGAGATTCCCGTCGATCTCCGTTTTTCCAGCTTTTCGTGTACTGTCGGATACAGCTCCGCGAGCAGCTTATGAAAGCCGCGGAACTTTTCGAGCTCCGGATCGTCCGGGTGCGACACGGTCTCATACGCTACCATACGTGAGAGCTTTCCGCATACTCCCGCTCGCGCGCGGCGTCCGGGTGCGGCGTATAATCCGAGGTTTTTTCTTCATGCACAGTGTGCGGATCACTGCGGCAAGCAGAAGCAGCACGAGCACGCCGAGCACGGCGAGCAGAACATAGCCTACGACTCTCATGCCGCCGTCTCCTTCCGCGAGCGGCGGTACCGGAAGTACGCCACGCCGATGGCGATCGCGCCGGAGGGCAATATCATAAAGCTCGTTGAGCCGAGCAGCCCCGGCACGAGGATGAAGAGCACGCTCATAAGGACAAGCGGCCAGAGCGCGATCTTCATGTTCTTCCGGTAGTACTTATACGCCATCGCGCCGAAGAGCGCGGGAACGACATTGTCAAATGCCGGCTGGAGCGCCGGGCTTTGCAGCACGGGCTGCAGCGGGATGAGCAGCAGTACGCCGAGCGCAAGAATGACGATCGTCACGAGCGACGCCGTGGCGATCGAGAGCGTGGAGATGATCTCGTTTTCCGGCGTGCCGGTCTTGGCCCCCGATATCGCGCGCGTTGACCGCGCACGGGATTTTCATGTTGATGAGGTTGCCTGTGATGAATGCGAGATACCCGCCGCCCGCGCCGAGCATCGGTGTATAGACGAGATATTCCGCCACGCAGCTCACGAGCCACACGATGCCGATGGCAAAGAAATCCCCTGCCGAACGCGCGCATATCGGGCATTGCGCCGAGAATGTAGCCCATCAGAAACGGCGCGCCGAGCAGCAGCACGAGCGTCACACCGCAGGCGATGCGGCCATAGGTGTGCGTCCGGCGGTTGTAGGCCTCAAACCGGACGGTCTTTTCCTGTTCGTTCATTGCATTTCCTCCTTACACGCCGCGCAGCAGCACCGCTGCCGCCATTCCCGCGAGCATGCTGCCCGCAATGGAAAAGTTATCGACCCACGCGGCGTTCTTCTTTTCGGCGAGCCATACAAACACCGCCATCACCGCCGCCGCCACCGCAACGACCGCAAGCGGCATCCAGCTTCCCGCAAACGTGAACCGTCCCGCGCCGGAAACGAGAGCGCCGATGTAGCTGCCGATGTACGCGCTGACAAGACCGATGAACATGGCGGTCATGGCCGTGTCGCCGAAGCCGCCGCCTGCCGCGCCGTTTTTCTTCGGCGCTTTGAGACGCGAGAGGTATTTTTTATTAAAGAAGATCGAAAAAACCATGCCCCCACATGATGCAGACGCCCATCAGAAGGGCGATCGTGGTAAAAAGCCTGCGGCGTCATTGCCGAGGCCGAAAGGCCCGACAGACCGACTGCCTCCGCCGCGGCCTCCGCGACCTGCGTTTCATAGTGCAGCGCGCCAATGACCGAAAGGCGCAGCCATGACCACGGCGTACCGAGACTGCCCGAGAGCGCAATGACGCCGAGCAGGATGCCTACGCTCGGGAGCGCGGCAAACGTGGCGCTCGCGGTGATGGTGCGCTTCATTTTCGTTTTGTCCATGCCGATGGCGACGCCGGCGCGGTAGGCGCGTACCATGAAGAACACGCACACCAGCGCAACAAAGAAAAATAATGCCGCCGCAGATGAGATACATGACCGGACTGTTGAGCTGAGATAAAATATCCATATGTACTTCCCTCCTTTTCTTCCTCCGCAGTTTATCACTTTAATTCGATTTTGAAAAGGGTATGTGAAAAATCTCTCTTTTCTCTTTTCATTCCGCCGAAAATCCGGTATGCTTATGCAGAGATATGGGGAGGAATAAACATGATCGTTACGGTTTTGCAGCTTATCGCGGTGTTCGGTGTGCCGGTACTTATCCTGCGGCAGCGGGAAAAGGGGATCGTGCGCACATTCGGCACGATCGCCATGGCGTATTTCTGGGGCATTGTCGTCGCGGTGGCGGCGTTTCTCTGCCGGAAGGCCGGGCTGGACGTCCGGCTGAACGCCGATGTCGGGCAGATCGGCAGCTATGTATGCATCGGGCTCGCCATTCCGCTATTGATGTTCGGCACAAATCTCGCCGATGTGCGGCGGCTCGCAAAGCCGGTGCTCATCTCGTTTGCGCTTCTGCTGCTTGCCGTGAGCGCCGTTGTTGTGGTTTTGGGACGGACGCTCGGGGCCGGCTTCCCGTGGGGACAGCAGCTTGCCGCGATGGCCGCGGGCATGTATACCGGCGGCTCGCCGAACTTCAACGCCATCGGCGTCATTCTCGGCGTGCCGGGCGACACGATCGCCATCGGCAATCTCTCCGATATGATCGTCGGCACGGTCTTTTACATATTCATCCTTACGCTTGCGAAGCCTCTCTGCGCCAAAGTTCTCGACCGGCACGCAAAGCAGGGCGCTTACATGCGCGAGAACGGCGGCGTGGAAAATGTGGACGCGCTCGAATGGAACGGCTTCCACCGCGGCATCGTGCGAAATCTCGCCCTCTCGCTCGCATGCGTGCTCGTCGGCGCGGTCATCGGCTTTGCGATATGGAAGGTCAAGGGCGGTGCGCTCACCGATCCGCTCGTCCCGGCGGTGATGATCGCGGGAACGGTGCTCGGGCTTGCGCTCTCGTTCGTGCCGAAGGTGCGGAATGTGAAGGAAAATTCCGCCGCGGGACATTATCTCATTCTCGTTTTTCGTTCGCGCTTGCCAGCTCGCTCGATCTCGGGACGCTCGGCGGGAATCTGCTGCACACGGTCGCGCTGCTCGCCTCCATCACCGTATGCTCCGCGCTGCTGCATCTTCTGCTCTGCCGCATTTTCCGCATCGGCGCGGACTGCGCCATCGTCACGATGACGGCAGGGCTGTACGGCCCGGCGTTTATCCCGGCGGTCACAAAGCAGCTGCGCTGCGACGCGCTCACTGCGCCGGGTCTCATCTGCGGCGCGCTCGGCTACGCCGTCGGCACGTTCCTCGGCGCGGCGCTCTTCTGGATATTATAATAAATTATACAGACCGGCGGCTCTCCTTTTCGGAAAGCCGCCGGTCTTTGTCTCGCAGAGTCTGCTCCCGCAGGAGCAAATGAGGTTAGGTTAAAACATTTTTGCCGGCGGCATGCGCGTCGGCAAAAATACTTATCGGCTCGCAAGCGTGCGAGCGGGCGAGTGCGCTGCGGCGAGCCGCAGCCTCAAACAAGCCCCTCCACGGAGTGAGGGTGTTTGACCGTTTTACGCCTTCATTTCCTCGCAGAACTCGACCTGCTCGATCTTCGCAACCTGTTCGGCCGCCTCTACATGCCCCAGCTCCGGCCGCATGATCTCCAGCTCCAGAATGTATCCGTGCGTTTCCCGCGCTGCGCGAGCCGATATCCTGTATGTCGTTGACTTGAATGCCCATGCTTTTGACCGCGCGCAGCAGCGCGCTGAGCGGCACACCGCTCTTGAGCTCCACATATACGTTCATCACCCGCGACGCCTTCACATGGGTCGAATCGAGCTTGTTGAGAGAAACGAGCACAACATAGATGAGCACGCACATCATCAGCGCGCCCTCATAGAAGCCCGCGCCCGCGGCAAGGCCCATGCACGCCGAGGCCCACAGGCCCGCGGCGGTCGTAAGGCCGGTGACGTGGCGCTTGCCGGTGACGAGGATGCTGCCCGCGCCGAGGAAGCCGACGCCGCTCACGACCTGCGCCGGCATACGGAACGCATCGCCCGGCACACCGAGATTCTGTGCCTGATACAAGCTCGTCATCATAACGGACGCCGCGCCGATGCACACAAGAAGATGCGTGCGCAGTCCGGCGGCGTGCTGGCGCTTGCCGCGGGACATGCCGATGATGCCGCCGCCGAGAAGTGCGATGGCAAAGCGCACCAGCATGGAGACAAGATTCACTTCGTGCAGATGCTCTATAACAGCGTTGAAAGATGCCATACCTCACACCCGTTTCGGATAAAAGTAACAAAACCGGAGACAGCATACCGGTTTTTGTCGTGATTATAGTACAATATCGTAAAAAGTGCAAGAACATTTTTTACAAGAATTTTACACGCTTTTTTCTCATTGTAAAAATTCATGAAAGCAGCCCGGTCGATCCCCCGCCGCACCCCGCGTTCTCCGCTTTTTTTTAAAAGAGATCGAGCATGCCGTCAAGATAGATTTCCTCGCGGACCGGGAGGTGGTATTTGGGTCTTGTCAGGTAGTGCAGCAGAAACTCCAGCAGCACTGCGCTGCCGAGGGTGCGCCCTCGATCTTGAAATGGGAAAAGCCCATGGGAAGATATATATCCCGAATGTCCGCCGCGCCGATGAAGCCGGGATTTTTCATGGCTTTGGAAAACCGGTAGCCCCTGCGCGCCGTCGGGCGCGGCGCAGCGGTGCTCCGGCGCATCCTCGCCGAGGTTTTGGCGGCTGACGGCTTCGTAGCATGCCCGCCGCTCGGCGCAGCCGAAATCGCAGCACTCGTTGCAGAGGAACTCCACCTTGTCCTTTTCTGCCTGCGGGGAGCGTGCCGAGCCGGTCAAACCTCCGGTTCAGGCGAAAATCCGGCACGACATACGAAAACTCCTCCCGCTCGAGTTCCTTCCGAAAGTCCCGAAAATCCGTCAGCACCTTGGTCGTGGAGGACACAAAATACAACTTGGGATACCGCCGCCGGAGATAGGCGAGCAGCAGCTCCGAATGGACGATGACGCCGTTTCGCGGCGTTTTCTCTCATTGAAAAGCGCGCAGAGACCGGTGCACTTTTTATCCGAGAGATGCTCCTCCCGCAGGAGGGAATTGCTGAACGTGAGCCGCGCCGAAATGCCGTATTCGCGCAGCAGCGAGAGCACCTCGCGCGGATCATCGTCCCCGTACCCGGTGCGTCCGCCGTCCCAGAGGCAGTCCGCCGGCGCGCCGTAGATCGAGCCGATGTCGCACCAGTCGTAAAACCATTCCCGGTGCTCATAAAACAGCGGCAGAAACACGCGGTAAAATTCGTAAAACTCAAAAAAGTCCCGGCAGATGATAGTGCGCCGTAGGCTCTATCCGCTCGTCCATTTTCTTCCCTTCCCTTCTTTTTTTCATTTTATCACAGCCGGTCAACTTTTCCCTCCGGCCATCGAGACACGGCGGAGAGAAGTTTTTATGCACGGCATAAAAAAAAGTCGCCGCGGACCGGCACGGTCCGCGGCGGCGTGGCTGGGGCGGCCGGATTTGAACCGGCGACTGGCGGAGTCAAAGTCCGCTGCCTTACCGCTTGGCTACACCCCAATACAGAATTATAAAATCAAGGCCCAGATCAAAGCCCAGCGGGCGGGTTCGATTTGGAAAGGAAGAAGGAGTCAGCGTAGTGCTGTTTTCGCCGCGAGGCGGAAACGGAACGGTGTTTGCTCTCAGGGGGAACCAAATCGAAGCCCAGCGGAGCGGGTTCGATTTGGAAAGGAAGAAGGAGTCAGCGTAGTGCAGTTTTCGCCGCGAGGCGGAAACGGAACGGTGCGAGCTTCTTCTGACCTGGTGGTGATGCCTGCGGGACTTGAACCCGGCATTACAAGCTTGAGAGGCTTGCGTCCTGTCCGATTAGACGAAGGCACCATATATGGAGATCCGCGCCGGATTTGAACCGGTCATTACAGCCGTGAAAGGGCTGCGTCCTATCCTGTTAGACGAGCGGACCATAGAAGCGGGAGTATCGGCTCCCGACCGAAAATTCAGGAACGATCTGTGATGAGGATATCATCCATCCGGACGCGCAGCAGCGCTGCGAGACAGACAAGATTATCCACAGACGGCAGCGCCGTTCCGTTTTGCCATTTATAGATCGCCTGCGGCGAGTTAAAGCCAAACGCCGCCTGTACATCGTGTACGGAAAGGCCTGCGGCCTTTCGGAGCCTTGTGATATTGTCGCCGGTCTTTACCGGATCGATCGCGGGAAAGTCCATTTTTCATCACCTCCTGACAAGTTCAGATATCCGCAGGCGCAAAAAGCCGCCTGCCTTTTTTCTCCAGGCAGGCGGCTTATACGATCTCCGAAGGAAGTGTGGCCCGGCAGTCCCGTTACACCGGGTATGCCGTCTCGCCGATCCGAGGTTCCTTCTCGCTTCTCCTGCCATGGGCGCGCTTCGCGGCAGCTGTTTTCCTGCTCGAAAACAGCCTGTTGTTTCGCTCATGGAGAAGATGGCGGAAGAAATAGCCTTCATGATCGCATTTCCTTTCGTGAATTTCAATTTCTGTATGCACTATACCACACGTTTTCCCATTTGTCATTCAACTTGTGGTTAAAATTTTTTCTGCGGCAGGCGGTTTTTTCGTCTGCTTTCCGGACGCCGCCGTATGCTTACACCAGAGACCCAAAGGATGTCATTCCTTTTGAAAACAACAAGAAAAAAAATCTTGCGATCCTTTGCGCCGCGGCGGCAGAGAATCACGCCGTCGTGACGGTCGGATCGGGCTGCGTGGACGCTGACCGGTGACTGCGCGGTCACAAGTCTTGTAAATAACGGCACCATCATCTTCAATGGCTGCACTATCACTCTTGCCGACGGCACGGTGATGCAGTAACGCGCAGAATCTATATAAGCAGAAACCGGCGGAGGTTTTCCTCCGCCGGTTTCCTTATAGCCTGGTTTCTTTCAAAAAAGTCTCCGCGGCATGCGCGGCGAGCGCGAGATAGCGGATGACGTCCGCCGGATACTCGCCCGCGGCGGTCTCGCCCGTGACCATGACGGACGCCGCGCCGTCCAGCACGGCGTTAAATATGTCGCTCATCTCCGCGCGGGTCGGCACACGCGAGTGCTCCATGGAAGCGAGCATCTGCGTTACGACCATGAACGGCGTACCGTTCTCCCGGCAGCGGGCGGCAATGCGCTTCTGCACGGCGGAAGCTCCCAGAGCGGCACGGCGTTGCCGAGATCGCCGCGCGCAATGACGATCTCGTCCGCGTGCGGCAGCAGCTCCGCGAGCGCGTCCATGCCGCGGCGGTTTTCGATCTTGGCGAAGAGCCGGATGTCTGTGCCGCCGCACTCGTTCATAGCCGCGCGCACGGCTTTCAGATCGTCCGCACTGCGGACGAACGGCTGCATGACTGCCGTGACGCCGCACGACGGCGCAAGCGCGAGATTTTCCCGGTCCTGCGCAGTCATGGCCGGGAGCAATCTCCACGCCCGGCAGCGCCGCGCTTTTGCGGGAACGGAGCACGCCGCCCCGCTCGACGAGCGCGCGGTCCGCGCTCTCGGCGCGGAGCCGGAGCCTTCCGTCGTCCAGAAGGATGCTCTGCCCTTTCGTGACGGCGCGCAGCACCTCCTCCGGCAGCGGGATACCGTCCTCGCCGAGCGCGACGTGCGATCCCTCTTCGAGCGCCATCGGCTCACGGAGCCGCCCGACGCGCAGCTCGGTCCCTGCATATCAAGCAGCAGGCCGATGCTCCGGCCGGTCTCCCGCTCGGCGGCACGCACCGCATCCAGATACGGCTTTGCCTCGCGCAGCGTTGTGTGCGACAAGTTGAGCCGGATGCCCGTCATGCCCGCGCCGATCATCCGCGCAAGCGTCGCGGCATCCGCGCACGACGGCCCAAGCGTGCCATAAATTTGAACACTCATATTCTTGATCATCCGGATTTTTCTTTCATTTTATACCGTACCGGAGCCGCGCGCAACCGAAAAGACAGACCACACCGCCTGTCAGCGTCTCGTGCCCTTGTCAAGCGACGAAAAAGGGGTATAAATAGCATGTCTATCTTTCAATTGCGGAGGTTCCCATGATCGCAGGAAAAAGGGCTGCCGGCTTTGCCGCGGCGCTGTGTCTTCTGCTCGTGCTGCTCTGCGCCGTTCCCGCCCACGCGGCGGACGATGACGACCGCTTCCAAGGCAAGACATGGGACGAGGTCGTCGAGGTCTTTCTGTCCGAGCGCAGCATTGACCCGGAGAAGGTCGCTCTCGGATACAGAAATACCGTCACCGGCGAGGAGCATTTTCTAAACGGCGATAAATACCACATGGCGGCAAGCATGCAGAAGGTGCCGCTCAACATGGTCTACACCGAACGGGTACGCAGCGGGGAAATGACGCTCAACGAGAGAATTGGCGGCTACCCCTACGCCAAGGCGTTGGAGCTTACGATCGTCGATTCCGACAACGATCTCGCCTACCGGCTCTGGATGAAGCTCGGCGGCTTTCGGGAGTACCGCAGCATGATCGTCCCCTATATGACCGACGATCCGGACTCGCTCGACCCGATCTTTTTCGGGACAACTATTCACCGCCCGCCAGATGATCCACTGTCTGAACCTTCTCCAGACGGAGTCTGAACGCTTCCCGGGTCTGATCGACATGATGCGCCTCGCGGAGCCAAAAAACTATTTCAACTACCATGAGCAAAGCTACGAGATCGCGCACAAATACGGCTATCTCAAGGTTCTGACCACGCAGTATATCAACGACTGCGCCATCGTTTACACCGACGAGCCGATCGTGATCGTCATGTTCACGCTCTCGCTGCCGAAACCGTATGACGCGCTCGCCGATTACTGCTCGCTCATGGCCGACTACGCGCAGTATCACACGGAGCTGCGCCGCGCCGAGGAGGCGCAAGTCACGCCTTCACCTTCGCCGTCGCCGTCTCCCGTACCCACGGCTGCACCGACTCCGACCCCTACGCTGACCCCCACCGCGTCACCGGCTCCCGTTCTTGAAAAGAGACGCCGAAGCGCTCCCTGTTGTTGCCGCCGTCGCCGCTGCCGCCGCCATTCTGCTCTTTGCCTGTGCCGCCGTCTTCTTCCGCGGCAGACGGCACAGATAATAACAGAAAACCGCAAAAGGAGAAACCGCGCGGTCCCCATTCGGGGACCGCGCGGTTTTGAGATTGTCAAAAAGTATTTTTGACAATCTCTCAAACAGACCCCTGCGTTGGGCTCTCGTTTGAAAAGGCTGCGGCTCGCCGCAGCGCACTCGCTTACGCTCGCACGTTTGCGAGCCGAGAAATTTTCTCCGACGTACACGCCGCCGGAGAAAATGATTGGAACTCTATTTGTGCCTGCGGGCACCAAACTCTGCGAACTTTTTTCGACAGGCTGAAACCGCGCGGTCCCCATCCGGATCGCGCGGTTTCATC
>VOFG01004386.1_pt1 | contig 40190 bp, 39 predicted proteins | sample 5384171 | NCBI WGS metagenome assembly VOFG01 (sample SAMN12384726, study PRJNA508395) | human gut metagenome | isolation source: healthy gut F | host: Homo sapiens
TGCAGTTCTTCCTGGCGACCAGCTCCTCTTCCAGAGCCTTGGTAAACTGCAGGGGAACTCTGCATGACGATGTTGTCCGCCTTGAGCGGGACGAAAATGTAGTCCATCGCGGCAACAGTATAGACCACCCCCTCGCTGCGGAGCGTTCCGGGAAGGTCGAAAAGCACGATATCGAAAGTTTCCCCTTTTCGTCCATATAACGATGCAGGTCCTCCACCGCCTTTTCCGGATCGCTTTTGATGACCGGATAGGCAGGCTTCCGGATTCTCTCGTGCTGCCGGTAAAGGCTCACCTTCAGGTCGTCATTTTTTCATGACACTCTCCATGTCCCTCTCACGCATCAGGGCGATGCTGTGCTGCGGGTAGTCACAGTCCGCAACCGCCACACGGCAGGCCTTTGCGGTAATGCAGCACACTGGCCAGCAGTACCGTAAGACGGATTTTCCCACGCCACCCTTCTGGCTGGCGACGGCAACCAACAACTCTTTTCTTTTTTCATCATACTTTGCATTAAATGTTAAACACTATTATGACCGGTCGGGCAGGGACTCTTCCAGAATCATCTCCACCGTTTCCCTGTATTCTTCCAGATGCCGCGATACAAGGTGGTTGATGAACCCCTCCAGCGTGACCGTTCCATTTCTCGAGGCTCCCGCCAGGATGGACAGTTTCCGGTGCAGGGCGGCAGGAATATGCAGTGACCGGCGCTGCACGCCCGCAATGCCATGCAGGTATTCCTCCCCATAGACGGACGGCTGCATGGGGCCGCTTTTCCTTGCGGGACGCATTATGTCGTTACCGGACGTTCCACGTCCCTTCCGGGGACAGGCAGGTGCTTCCCCCATGATCTCACGGATGCGGTCCGCGTCCATCCCGCCGGGACCCATCCGGTCTTTTACGTTCTTTCCTGTCATGATATATCTTCTTGGACAATGACAACATTTTATCGGCGGGCCGGTTCTCCCGGCTGCCCGTCCTCATCCCAGGGACGGTAGACCTCACCGAGCAGGGCGGCGATATCCTCCCTATGTTCCTCCATATGGGCTCCAGCAGCCGGATGATAAACCCGGAGATGCTGCCGCAACCGGCGGCCCTGACCAGCATGGCGATCCGGCGGTGCAGCCTCCCGTCAATATACGCGGTCTTCCACTCCACAGACTTGGGAGCGGGAACCAGAAACCTCCTCTTGTATTCTTCCGGGGCTGTCACTTTCCCTGCACGGACCTGCCTTTCATGACCCGGCATATCCACCGCCGGTTCGGGGATGGGGAAACGGGAGCTGACAGAAGGTTTCCCGTGAGTCCGACCCTCTCGAGAACGATATCGGAAAGCCGGTTCTTTTCCTTTTCTGAATCCATTGTCTTAAAATCTTAAATTATTAAATTACACAACTGGCATTGTTTCGGAATACAAAAAAAAAAAGAAGAGGACAGGACGGAACCACCTGTCACTTATAGTCATCCAAAGTCGGGGATTGTCATGATACACATGACAGGGGGGGACGAACATATGGTTCCATCGGATGGTTCTTCCCATGCAGGAGTGACGTCAGAATCCTACTGTCCGTAGCGGCGTGGAAAAGCGGCGGGATTCCGTTCCTTGTCCACCGCCCCTTTCAAATCCTTATGGGCAGGTGTGGGAGCATGCATCCGTCCTGATACGGATTCTTGAATTATCGGTCTGTGGAAGTGTAAAAATATCAATCCGTTAATGGAGAATTATGAAGGAAGACCATATGAAGGAAAACCATGTACACGGCTACATGCCCATTCTCCATTTGCAGAAGTGTAGAAGTAGTAATCCATTAATGAAGATAATGCAGAAAAACCATAAAGCATATACGGTTCACTGCCGCTCTCCATTTGTAGAAGTGTAAAAGTAACAATCCATTAATGGACAATAGGGCATGTAAAGGGCAGATTTCCCGTATATTCGCCTCCTTATTCCCGAATTATGGACGTAAGTCATATGATTATGGAGAGATATCCACCCTTTTATGGGGAGAGCAGCCGGCAAACACCTGATGGAAATGCCTCGTAAATCACAGGAGAATAGCCATACAATGGGCTAATACACAATAATTATTGGATAAATGTTGTCCCCATTGGGGACAGCAAGTTGTGTTTTCGTTTAACGAAAACAGGACGGTTTAACGGAGAATACACCGATAAACCGTTACTTATTTCAAGCTCCAGCGTCGCTTTTTTACATATCTAACTATAATTCATTTGAAATCACAAAACAGATTGAACCGAATGTGGTTAGTTTGTCTGTTTATTTCATGTCCGAATCATTAGTATGCTATGTTGCAAAGTTCGTATTCATTATGAAAAAATCCGCTTACGAGAACAAGATATTCAGGTAATTTGCCATCCTTTCCCCAAAGAAGTTCGATGTTAAAAAGTTCAGAAAGCGTTTTGGCTATGTCAAATCCGAAGGCTTCGAGTGACGGACGCACTTTTTCCGGGTGGCGGCATGGTGTGCCGCAGTTACGCGTACACTCGTTATCTGAGCAGTGAAGACATTTACCTATATAGGCAAATGAACGCCCTCCATATTTCCGTTCCATATCCAATAATTCGCTCTCGATTCGTATCCGTTCCGGTAAAATGAGTTTTTGTGTATATTCAATCGGAATATCTTTGTCTTCAGGGATTATCTTCGTTGCCATAAGATGTGCATACTTGTATTGTCGGAGAAACGATTCCGTATCAAAATCAAATGGAGGACACCCCCAACTTTTACCGTAATTGGTACATTGTTTGCAAAGTTCAAGAAAATGTGGTTCGTCACGGAATTCGGCGATGTATCCTTCAACAGTGATGTCTGAAGTAAAATTTTCTACAGTGTATATACTCATTGTTTCAAAATCATTGTACCGCATAAGGAGTCGAAACGGATGTTTTCATTTTGGAAAAGTCTGTCAATGTATCCGCTTTTCTGCATTTCAGACGCGGTCAAGCAACTTAAATTCGGGGTATCTAACAATGCTATCGAATCGCACATGGACAACGCGATGTCAAGTTCATGTGTCGAGAACATGATACATTTTTTTCTCGTCGTGGACAAGCCTACGAAGCAACGCCACAAGTTCGTAGCGATTAGGCATGTCAAGAAAGGAAGTCGGTTCATCAAGGAGAATGATAGGAGTATCCTGTGCCAATGCACGAGCAATCATCACACGCTGGCATTCGCCATCCGACATTTTATCCATCGTGCGGTTTGCATAAGCCTCCATTCCCACCGAAATGAGCGATTGCATGACTATCTCCTTATCTGTTTTTGCATCCTACCTATCCAGTTGGTATAAGGAGCACGGCCTATGGCTACGACATCCTTGCACCGCAGGTTGGCGATGCGCGTGCGCTCGGTCGTGACGACAGCCAGCGTTTTTGCCATATCTTCGGTTTTCATGCAGGCGATGTCGTGCCCGTCGAGAATGATTTTTCCGGAATAACACCGGTTCAGACCGGCTATGGCGCGGAGCAACGTCGATTTTCCTGTCCCGTTTCTTCCGATAAGGGCTGTCAGTTGACCTTTTTTATCGTGGCATTTACCTCGTGGAGCAACGAGTTTTCTTTGTAACCTATGGAAAAATGCTGTAATTCTATCATGCGGTGATGGATTTGTTGCGTAAAACCACCCATACGACGATTGGGATTCCCAATAGAGCTGTAATGGCGTTGATCGGCAAGGTGAATATTTTAGAAATGATGTCGCAAAGAAGCAATATCGATGATCCCGAAAGAATTGTTCCAGGCAGAAGGACATGATGATCGCTATTTTGGAAAAGCATTCTTGTGACATGAGGCATGGCGAGACCTATGAAACCTATCGGACCGCAAAAAGCGGTTATCGTTCCGGCGAGCAGCGTTGTCGAGAGAAACAACAGGCTGCGTGAACGCCGAATATTCAGTCCCATTGTTACGGCATATTCCTCTCCGAACAGCAGGAGGTTAAGCGGTTTGATGGTCAGTACCGCCAACAGCAGTCCGGCAAACACCGATGGAACAAGAATCAGAAGTTGTCCGGAGGTGACGTCACCCAAAGCCCCCATCGTCCAAATGACAAAGGCTTTCAGCGATTCCTCTTTGCTGAGGTACTGCAATATCTGCACGACAGCACCTACGCCCGATGAGAACATCATGCCCAGAATCAGGATTACCATGATGTCTTTTATTCGCTGTCCGACGGCAGTTATCACGAGCAACACGACAGCCGCACCCACCCACGCTGCTCCGGCAATGCCTATTGATGAACCGATCCCGGCAAGTACCACAAGTGCCACACCGAGACTTGCACCGGAACTGATGCCAAGGACATAGGGACCGGCAAGAGGATTACGGAAGAGGGTCTGCATCTGAAGACCGCTGACCGATAAGGCAGCCCCGGCCAACAGTGCCACTATAGCTTTTATGAGGCGTATGTTGAGTACGATTTTTTCCGTGGCACGGGAACAATTTCCCCCGGTCAGTGCTGCCCATACATCGCGGATCGGAATGTTGACAGCTCCCACGGCCAAGTCCAGTAAAAAAAGACCGACCGTGAGCGTAATCAATATGGAGAATAATATAGTCGAACGGGAACGCATCTATTTCAGTTGCTTGTAATACACACACTCTTCCTGCACCAGTTCAGGATGGAATATCTTCACGAGGTCGCGGAGCACGATGTCAGGATTCACGACGGCAGACTCGTAATAGTCGTTACCCCCGGCTGTGTTGGTACGGGCGTTGTTGTTATACACCTCTCCATTTTTGAAACATCGGGTATCGGTGAATTTCGGACATGATGCCTTCAAGTCGTCAAGGGAGTTCGCCATTCCACGTTCAGCCACATGTCCGCATCCGACGCGAGCAGATATGCTTCTTCTAAGTCAATGGGGATAGAAGCGTTTCCCGTGTTCTTCTGGTAGATATAGCGGCCTCCCGCATCAGTAATCAAGCGGCCTACATAACTTTGGGTTGAAGGCATGAACCACGAGTCGCCATAGGGAACATTAAGCATAACCGAAGGAGTGCCGAGGGTACTGTCGGCCACTTTCTTTTTTCAAGGCGTTGTATCTGACCGGGATTGCGGCAAAGGCTTTTTTTCACCCTTCTCACGTTTTCCTGTGACTTCTGAAAGCACTACCATCCATTCGGCCTTGCCGAGGCGACTCTTCAAGATAATCGCCGACATACATGAACGGTATGTCGAGTTCTTCGAGTTTGCTTTCCATTGCGCTTGCGCCGTTCACCCCATAGAGCAGAACGAGGTCGGGATCGAGCGAGAGCAGCAACTCGTAGTTGATGTTCCCTTCATAGCCGACATCACCAATACTGTCGCGGCGGGCTTGGATGTCTGGGTTGGAAATGTAGTCGATTCCCGAAACGCCGGTTATACACCGGACTTCACCGATTGCGTCAAGCATGGCGATATGAGTGGAAGACATCGCCACGATACGTTTGGCGTCTCCTTTGAGTACCTGTCCTGCAAACCCTTCGGGAACCTCTTCACCGTTGCGGACGATAAACAGCCATGTGGTTACACTGTCCGCTCCCTGCCAGGGATTCCTGACGGTTATCAGTACGCTTTCCTTCCCGCCCGCCCCTTTGATGTCGAAGCCGGAGGCATATTCGGGAGCATAAAGCAGCAGGTTGAAATCATTGATTTTTGAGCTTTTGTTGTGGCAGCCTGTAAATGCCAGAGAAAGCAACAAAATCAGGCTTAAATTCTTTAATGCGTTCATATTGATGCAGATTATCGTTTACTATTTTTGTTTTTTCCGAACTTGGGTGTTATGCCGATGAATATCTCGAAATTGATGCCCGGCATGGGACGGGACAATACGGAAAGGTATTCTTCATCGAACAGGTTGTTGATGCTGCCCTTTAGCGACAGATCGGCCCATCGGAAAGAGAGCTGTTTTTCCAGTGTCACGTTATTCATGAAGTAAGGGGGCAGATAGCCCGTCAGGGTATAGTCATTACTCGACATGGTATAACGCTGGCTGTAATAACACCATTTGTAAAGCAGGCTCCATGTCCGCCATGACAGACGTCCGGTCACCGTTGCGGAAAACTCCGGCACGTATGGCAACTGTTTGCCGACGGATTGGTCTGCCGGACTCATCGGTTCGCTCTCGTTGATCGAGGAAGTCCACGAGAAAGTTCCGTTCATATCCAGTTTCCAGTCCTTTCCGAGCATTATATCAAGGTGGGCGTTGGTCTCTGCCCCGTAAGCATGTACCTTTTTGAGGTTTCTGGGGAGAAGAATCCCTTGGTTGTGGGTAGCCAGATGATCCAGTCGTCGATGTGCGAATCGAACCAGTTGATACCACCGCTCAAAGCATATACATTTTCTTTTCCCCACCGAGAACGACAACCCCACGTCGTATGTGAAGCCGTGCTCGCTTTTCAGGTCGGGATTACCGCCCGGCAGAAAATAGAGGTCGTTCAGCGTGGGAAAACGGTAGTTCCGGGAGATGGATGCTTTCGCCACGATATTGCCTTTTTTCGACAGTACCCCGTCGATGAAGAAAGCCGGGATAACCGGGGCCCATTCCGTGCCGAACATATCCTCGCGAAGCAAGCGAGGCGGCAAAACGATCGACAGGCCGCCATTTCGCAGAAACGGAACCGGAAAACTCGACACGTCCCTTGTCATACCCGACAACAGCCTTGTTACCTTCCTGCGAGATGATATTTTTGTCCGCGCTTTCCACCAAATGCTGGTGTACGGAAACACCGGCCGTGAACAGCCATTTCTCTGAAGGAGCATAATCCCCGTCCGCACTTCCGTAGAACGTGTTAATCTTACTGCGTGAGCGGGTCATCGAAGCCATTTCGCCGTTTCCCTTGTCCCGCTTGTAATCATAGGCCATCCATGTGTGTATATAGCCGCCTTTTACACCGACCTTCCATTTCTCCCGCACGCGATCCCACGAGAGGACGCCGCGAAACGTCTGCTCCCTTTGGCGGTTCTCGAAGTCCATGTCGTTCCCGTAATCCGTGCTGAGCATCGCCAGTTCCCGGTTGGAATTGATATACCAGGCGTTTAGCCCGAACTTGTCGCCTTCGCCCGTGTTATAATAAATTTCCTGCAAGACGTGCAGATCCTTATAAGCCCCGCTGCGGTTGCGTTCCGTCGGGTAATAGGAACCGATGATGTTCTTGTCCTCGTCATAGATGTTTTCCTTCTTGTCCCGGTTTCGGTATTTGTAGTCGTTGGGGGAAGAGGAATACACCACACGGGTGGAGGACTGCCAGTGTTTGTCACCGTAGGTCAGGCGGAGAAACTCGTCGAACGTGCTGAACGACCCCACTCCCTGCACGTACTGCAACCCGAACCCTTCATGGTTGGCCGGAGAAGTGGAGAGCCTGACCAGACCACCCAAGCCGCCGCCCGTTTCGTTTACCGATGACGTTCCGTGCAGCAGCGAGGCATCATCGATAAAGTAAGAAGGGATGGTGGAAAAATCCGTCATGCCCAGCATCGGGTTGTTAATGCGCATACCATTCCACGTCACTTGGGTATGCGAGGGAGAGGTACCCCGGAAAGCCACGGTGGATAACGTGGCGCGTCCGTAGTTCTTGACAAAAACGGATGAGTTGAATGTCAGCACATCGGCCATAGACAAGGCGATGTTCTCTTTCATGGCGATGGAATCGAAACGGGTTCGTTGCACGCCTATATCCTTCATAGGTCGTTTGCCCACCACCGTAACCTCCGGAATACGTAGTACCCTTTTGGTAATGCTGACGGAATTTTTCTGCTGGGCGGCAAGCAGAAAGGGCAGGCTTACCCCCACGAACAATAGAATAAGATGTCTTTTCATTTTTGTCCTCCTTCCTCGTTATTTCCAGCAGAAAGCTCCCGGAATGATTCCCACGTAAAATTCATCGATCAGCTTGCCTTGCGGCGAATAGCGATACACGATACCTTGTTGCTGGTAATCAATAGCGTCGGCCACATATACCTCCCCGTTGTTGGGATTGACCGTAAGGCCGTAGTATTTGGTGTCCCGAAACTCCAGAAAAGGCCGGACGGGAACACGGTCGGCTTCCACCGGCATTCGCCAAATATCGTTGTTGATCCAGTAAAGTATATCCGTGTACCGTTGAGCTGGACTTCCGAAGGCCAGTCGCCCAGCTTAAACTTGAACTGTTTCTCTACGGTGAAAGTCTCGGCGTCTATACGATAGAGAGACGGTGCCTCGTAACCGTATGGGCTGCCCTCGTAACCGCCATCCGTGATGGTCCACATCTTGTTGTATTTGTCCATGACCAGCGAAGTAGGTTGTATGCCGATGGTCAGTTCGTCCACGACCTTGTCCGTCTCCGTGTCGATTTTCAGGATGCGGTTCTGGTACGACCAGCAGTTCACATAGACGTACTTGCCGTATTGTACCATTTGTTCGGTGGAACCCGATTCCATGTCCATGTCTGGACATTCGATATAGCCGGTAATCTCGTATGTCTTGGGGTTGATGATGAAGATACGGTAGTCCCATATCTGCGTCACATAGGCTTTCTCATCCGACAGAAAATGGATATACCGGGGTGAGGTGAAACCTGTGATACGGCCCACTTCCTTGAAAGTATTGATGTCGATGGCGAAAATCACATGCGAGTTGTTCCCCACGATCCAGCCTATACCGTCCCCGATAACCATAGACTGGGCCACATCGCCCAACTTGAACCCGTTGGCACGGTAAAACACTTCATTCTCCACTTCGCACGTGGCGGGATCGTAGTAGGAAAGCGTGGCATTGCTGTACTGGAAATTCCCCTCGTTGGTAATGAAAAGACCAGAGGCCGATACAGAGAAATCTTCCATCTCTCCGTAATCCCATTTCATGCAACTGCCGAAAACTGGCAGGCAGAAAAGAAAAAGGCAAATCCGTTGTATTGTTCTGCTCATTGTCATTCGGATAAAAAAGAGTACCCGAATCATTACGGGTACTCTGGTTAAGGTATAAGGTTTAATCCTGCTGCGTATATTGTTTGTCCTTCATATTTTGGAAGGTTGGGTTATACCCACATTTCGTCACGCTCAACTTTCCCCCGTAATCATTCCGTTTTCTATAAACTTGCCGAAGAAAGTGTAGTCGGTAAATTTCGTCAAACCGTCAAAAACAACCCCATGCAAGGCCTCCAACTTCTCCATGGAAAGTGTTTCCTGAGAAAGAGAAGTCGCACTTTTTATCTGTAGCGTACCATCTATAGTCTGTAATTTATCACAAGTAATGCCTGTTGCTTTATTAACGAACAACCCTTCACCTCCTACGTGAAGCAATTCTGGAAGGTTTAACGATTTACTTTGTAAAGTTATTGCTAACGAACCCTCTCCCTCTTTATAATATACAGGAGAAGCTGAACAACAAACTTTGGATAGTAAGGGCAAGTTACAACTGGTAAAATTTCCAGATAAATAGAACTGTCCTCCCACTTCTTTCAAGACCGGCATTGTGATTGAAGCAAACATGGGTATTTGGATATATCCATATCCATCTATGATTTCCAAGTCGGGAAATTTGGCATTGCTTCGCATTTGGCCTGTCACATTTAGATTTCCATATACATGTTGAATTGTCGATATGGTATAATCGGTATTGTTGGTGGTTGGCTTACAAGTGAAGTCTTTGATATTCTTGAACGTGATTTCAGGGAACTTATTATTCGTGAGACTGGTGATGACAAAATTTACATTTGACAAATCTTCGGCTGTTTCAATTTTGGAGAGCTGCACCTTGTTTATAATTTCAATCTGGGGCGCTGTTTCTCCGAAGGTTTCAAATCGGGCGTTCGGCAACAGCAGTGTTCCGCTCACATCTTCAAGATAATCCAGCGTGATGCTTCCAAGTGTGGTGATCTTGCTCCAGTCGGGAAGTTGTTTGAGTGCCGTGAAATTCTTTATCTTTATCTGTCCCTTTATCGTTGTCAGTTTGTCCATTCCACCGAAAGCCTGAAGCACGTCATTTCGTTGGGGAACAAAACTACCGGTAGGAGGAGCTTCCATATTGGCTTCCATAATAATACTTCCGTTTACTGTTTCGATTTCCGGAAGGTTGATGGTTTCCAACATCACGGGGACGGTATGGAAATCAAGGCCACCGGTCTCTTTCAGCTTAAGGAAGCTCATGGAAGTCAGCTTGGCAAGATTGTTTACGGACAAGACCCCTCCGACACTTGTCAGTTCCGGTATTTCCAAAGACGCAATCGAACCGGCTGCTGTGTTCTCTTCATTGAGTCCTTGAAGATTCAGATCCTGACCTACAGTAGTCAGAACCGGAAACTCAAAACTCTGTAACGACGACGCATTGAACATCACGCTTCCTTCAATAGTTGCCAGTTTCTCGAATAGGACATACGTCACTTGGTCGTTATATACCGATATGTCTCCGGAGAGTGTTTCCAATGCTTTCATGGAAATCATGTGAAGTTCCGTAGCTTTCGAGGCGACATCGGTCGAACCTACCTGTAAACCTCCGGCAGAAACGATATTATCCTACCCTGTCAAGTCTGCACCGTTGTAACTGTTACGAATGACAATGTTGCCAGTAACCTCTTTCAAAGATGCCAATGCAGATATGTCAGTGATTTTTTCTGCCTCTTCCGCATCAGAGCCGATAATCAGGTTCCCTTTGACAACGGTTGTTTTGGTTGCGGCAAAAGAAGCTACCTCCTCGGTGGTCTTCAACTCCACATCTCCGTCAGATTCTATCTCGCTTTTCACGACCTTATAGGTATATTCGCGGGCATCTCCGTTATAGGATGTCACCCGGAAGGTTCGTTCGTTATCCCAGTCCGTTACCGTTTCAGGATCAGGTATGATTGTTGCAGAAGTTGTGTACTTGAATTCCACTTCGGCGTTGTTCAGCGATACCGTATAGGGAACGGTTATTGTTACTGTATTGTCCGCAATGTCGGCCGTGTACGATTTCCCGTCCACGGTCATTACAACTGACGTGATGAAATTCTCATCTGCATCTTCAGGTATAATTTCATCGTTTTTGTCACACGCACCCAAAAAGAACAAGGATAGGAGCATGGGAAGAAAATAAATTTTCATACTTGTAATTTTTATTATTTGGTTAGATCCTCAAAAGAAAATACCTCCGTAGAAACTTCGCCCAGCCAGCCGCTTTTGGCCAGAACACCGCATTGTATTTTGATAAAGTCAATATATTGCAGATTGGCTTCCGTTCCATCGGCATGGATGGCATTGGAAATTTTGAAACCGTTCCTTTGTCCGCTTCCATCCACCGTACTGCCGCCTTCTATCTGGTCGTTTCCGAAATTATCCACGTACCCCCAGTCATAACTCTGATTATCCCAATAACCGGTTTGAGAATCTTGGGTGTTGCGGGCGGCCAGACAAGTGCCTGTCAGGGTATAACTGTTTTCCGAAATCCAAGCCGGATAATAATAGTCTTGTGTATGATAAGCGGACAGATAGTCTACCCAGCCGTTTCTACCGTCGGAACTGATCCATTGGACATCCATTTTTTTGCCTTCCGGACGGTAATAGGTCACTTCAAAATTCTGTATTGTTTCTTCCTTGCCTGCTTCAGATCCTTTCAGTTCGTACCACTCGTCATCCGGCAATCCGTTTCCGTTTATATCTTGCATGACCCATACGATACCCGGTTCGGAACTGCCGTCAAAGGCGTTCCCCTGAACACAGAAATCATATTGGTTACCCGAATTGGGAATACTGTGGTCGAAGCCGACGATGATATAACCCCCGAAAGAACCTAAAGAGACGTGCAGTTTGTCTTTCAAACGCTGTGTTGCCCATGCGACAGCCGCTTCAGGGGATGTTTCGTTGCCGGTCATACCGCCTATCGTGCTCGTCTCGTTGATAAATTGGCCGGGAGCTGGGGTATATTCATAGACTTTATTCCAGAGCTTGGAACTTCCCGAAGCCCGGAAGCCGTCTTGTTCCTTTTTGTCCACACAAACGACTTTTACGGTGGCAGTGACAGCCGTTTTCCCTTTGTCGATATTCCTGCTTATTTTTTCCGTCGGTGTGTCTTCCGACACAGTACAGGAGACGGTGTATTCTCCGGGTGCGGACGGCGTGAACTTGAACATGCGTTCCACTTCTCCTTCCATGACCTGACCGTCCACACTCCACTCAAAACGGGGATTGTCGAAATACTCCAACAACGGACGCAGGAAAACAGGACGGTCGGCAAAAGTGTACCTGTCCGTGGATGTTTGCAGGTAAGACGGGGTCGGGAATTTGACAACGTAGGGCATCGTTTCCACGACCTCTACGCTTACGTCTTTCGTTGTTGTCCCATCTATATTGGAAGCGTTGATTGTCACCGTATAAACACCGAGTTCTTTTTCATTGAAAGTATAAGTATTCTCGGTGGAAACGATTTTTCCTTCCCGTACCCATTCGATTTTGAACCCTTCGACATCCGAATGCTGAATATCGGGAGTAAATGTGTAATCGGTATTCCGGACGACTTTTAGCCCCTGCGAAGGTAGTGCCAGTGAGATGACCGGAGGGGTGAGTTCTTTCACTTCTACTTTCAGTTCCTCTTCGGCATAGCCTTCCGCATTGTCTACTCTTAGTTTGACATAAAAATCCCCGCATTCATTCCATGTACGTTGAAGAGACGGACCCGAAGAAACCAGCGTACCGTCTATCGTCCAAGCAAAAAGAGCATCTTCAACATTCTGGTATGTCGGGGCGATAGTCAATTCGTGATCGACCTTGACAGTGTAAATACCGGTCTCGCTGTCAAGTTCTATTATAGGTTGTCCTCCTACTTCTTCGGTAATGACTTCATCCTTGTTGCAGGAGGTGAACAGCATACAGGCAGAAATAATAAAATAGTGAAAACGATGCATGATGTGTGGATTTTAGAAAAATAACAGGGATACCCCCGACAGAAGGGATATCCTTGTATTCTTTTTATTGTATGGTGATATCATCAATACAGATATAAGCCGGAGTATTCAAACCGTATGCTCCCGAATCCGAACCCTCGAAGTTGAATTTCACACTTTGCACCCCTTCGGCATTGATTTCCCAATAATCCCATGTCGTGATAGGATCAACCTGTTGTTGGCCGTTACGATAATCGGCTAAAAGACGTTTGTAAGTGCGGATCAGACCGCCATTCGCATCATAACATTCCAGATTCACTTGGAAATACCCTTTCATCTCTTTCAGAGGAGTCGCTACCCCCGTAGAACCGAACTGATTACCATAAGTAATGACACCATAAGTGTATGAGGTGTTGCAGATCCACAGGCCGACCAATTTCCGGGGAACATTGAAATAAAATTCTGGTTTAGCCATCCATGCCTGATTGTAAGCATCCACATATCCGTAAACGACACCGAAATTGGAACCGCTGTGCCCGGCTTCCTTATTCTGTCCTTCCGCTTCCACCGCAGTGTTATAGACAGAACATTGGTTTAGATAAGAATACCACCAGTCTCCGGTATTTCCCGACTGATTGGAGCGGATGTTCCAGTTGGAAAGTGCGATGCCGCCGCTGGAATACTCTGTGCTTCCACCTACAGTATTAAACATTGAGAGGAAGAGATATTCTTCCGGAATATTATCATAAATAGTGGTTACTTGAGGATACCCTTGGTACGAATAAAGATTTTCTCCGGCCGAGGTAGGTCCTGCTAACATGCCGGGATCGAAATCATCGAAAGTGATAGTTAAAGTACCGTCCGGATTTGTCACAGCACGGGTTTGCGAAGTTCCGGAATCAACCGGGTCCATCAAAAAGTCATCGTCCGAGCTACAGCCAGAGAACAAGGCGGTTGCGGTAAATAGACAGGCACCTGCCAGAAAGCGTAATTTTCTTTTCATAGGTCACTCATTTTAATGTAAAACATATTATTAACAAACACAAAAAATTCCCGTTCGTGCGGACTTACACGAACGGGAATATGTCTGTCTTCAAATATTGAATGGCCGATGAGCTATTCCTTATTTGATTACGACCCGTATATCCCGCAGGTGTAAATCTCATTCCGGTCATGACAGGTCTTCTGACTCGTCCCGGTCATCGTGCCTTCCCGGTATTACACCAGTGGCAAAAGTTCGATGTCCGTTTTTGTGGACTCACAGCAGCGGGTACTGTCCCGGATTTTTACCGGGTTCCCTTTTCATTCGGAAGGCGTAAACCTCCCGAAACCATTTCCCGACTGCAAAATTATCTATATTACATATCAATTCCAAATAATTCATAATATTTATAATAAAACACACAAAGCATGACAACCGTACTGTTTTAATTAGAGCATTCAAGTTTACGACAAACGAAGACGGTAATTATCATACACAATATCCATAAACCAACAAAACAGCTTGCCATTTTCCATAACAATGCGTTCTGGAATAGATAACTGTTAGCTGCAATTATGCAAGCAAAAAAAGCAGACAGAATAATGACTATTAATATCATGCACCAGAAATTAATCCTATAAATTTATGGAAAACAAGTAAGGGAATGGAAGTTCCGTTGCCGCATGGATGCAGGTGAAGGACCTTCTCTTTTAACGTTGGATACGCCAATGCACGCCAACGGAAGACTCTGATATTATCTGTTTGGAAAGGATATAGGATGTGCGTTACTTTGTCGCATATTCAGAATCTTAAAAAGAATTTTAGTATGGAACTGACAATTATTGAAACAAGCGCGTATTAGGAGTTGAGAAAGCTGGTCAGCACGCTGGTCGTACAGATGGGCGACTTCCAGAAAAAGATTGCCCCGCCTGCGCCGGACAAGTGAATGGATGCGCAGGACGTATGTGATGGACTTATGCCCAAACACTTTCTGAAGAGTTTCCAGCAGCATCCCCTTGAGTATGGCTAGAACGGCAAATGCGTGGCGTCCGATGTGCGGGGTGACCTCGCCCCGGAGTTGCATTTCCTGCCTATGATTCCAAGACTGAGCCGCATGGCATTGTATTCACCTACCGGAAAGACACATTCGGGGAGTCTTTCTTTTCATCCGTACCCCTATATTTTTCAATCAGTTCGATAGCAATGGGCAATAATTTTACGACATACGCCACTCCCGTTTTTATACGGTTGCCCATCAGCCATGTACCGCCGTTGGAGTCGGTATGGATATTATCGTATGTTATGGCTTTCAAGTCCACATAGGAAAGACCGGTGAAGCACATGAACAGGAACATGTCGCGCATGGCACGCTGGCGTTTGTATCTCGGTTCTATATGGATTATCCTTTGCAGTTCCTCTTCGGAAAGGAAAGAACGCCTCTTGTATTCGGGCATACACTCGAATGATGCGAACGGATGAACCCGTATCCAGCCTTTTTCCTGCGCGATATACATCAGCCACTTCAAGGTATTGACACGCCCGAAGACAGTGGAGTTTGCCAAAGCGCATGTACCGAGCATCCAGTTGTAGTAATCCTCGATGAATGATTTCTCAAGTTCTTCGATGACAATATCCTCTGCATTCTTCTTGCTTTTCATGAAAAGCAGGAGACTCTTGTAATCGGCAACCAGACCGCAGTAGGTGCTTTCGGCTTTCTCTATGCCGATTTTCTTTTTATACGGTTCCAGCTGTTCCCTGAAAAGGTTCATAAGGGTGTGGCATTCCTCTGAGAAGCCGACATAGCGGTTATAGACTTTCTTGGCTGTAACAAAACTGTCGTGGTCGCAGATGTACTGGTAGTGCCTGGTGATTTGCGCCTTGATATTGTCAAGCTCCTGATTGAGTGTACGGGCCTCCTCGGACTTGCCTTTGGCCCGGTTGGTTTTGACGTCCCACAAAGCGAGGGACATTTCTTTCTTACAACTGAAACCGGCTTGGGTTCCATTGATGGTGATACGGCCCATAATCGGTGTCTTTCCGTTTTTTACAGACTGTTTATTCTCAAAACACTTAGCTATACATGGTCTGCGATAAGCTAAGAGAGATTCCCCTTACACAAAAGCATGGCATCTCCTTGTCGTATCTCGCCTTTATACTTTTATGTATAGTAGTCTACCGGATCGAATGAACAAGACCTATCCCATACATAAACCAATTTAGACTGCTATGTTATTTTTGAGGAAGAAGATGGAATGAGACCAGATACCCTCTTTAAGGCTGACTGTAAGTCGATTAAATGTAGAAAAAGATTGCTTTTGTCACAAGTAAAGTGTATATTTGCATTGAAAGAATCGTTCTTTGACAGAGGCAAAAGAAAACAGAATATTGTAATTCGCTCGTTTCTAAATCGTTACCTGATATTAATTAAACAGAAATAACTGTACAATCGAAGAATAAACGTGCACGCCGTACGCGCCGAACTGGAAGCGGACGTGTTTGATGCCATCCGGCAGTTAGCAAGTGAAAAAGGTCTGGCGCAAATTACCTTTACAGATATTATGCAAAGAGCCGACATACAAATGTCCGTCCTGCTCAATAACTATAAGAATATTGAGCGATTGCTGGATAAGTACGCTTACATTTCTGATTATTGGCTGCACGATCTTTTCGATGAAGAACACCCTACAGACAAAGCCAACGAGGACATCATGAAAAGCACCTTAAAGGCTTTGGCAAATTACTTATATGACAATACCGATATGCAGCACTTGCTAGTGTGGGAACTCGAAGCGGACAATTCGACCACAAGACGTATGGCACGAAGCAGGGAAAAGCATTACAAATTGGCTATAGAAGAATACAAAAATTTGTTTGAAGGAACGGGTATCCCAATTGATATAATAGCGGGACTTCTTACTGCCGGGACATATTACCTGATATTACACCGTAAGCGTTCCACATTTTTTAGTGTGGATTATCAGCGGAAGGAAAATCGGGGAACGCTTGTACAGTACACTTGAATATCTTTCCGGTCTGGTGTTCTCCGCACTCAAAGAGCACAACCAAACCATAGAGATAGCCCGTAATTTCAAGCAGCAGAAAGGTATAGCGGATGATGTGATAGCAGAATGCACGGGTTTGTCTGTCGATGTGGTGAAAGGGCTTTAGATTGATCATTTGTCAAGTTTTCATATGGAGACAAAGAATAGCCCAGCCGCTTTTACCAAACAAGCGGGGAAACTACATTATTAGAGATTGAGCGTTTGAGGCAGCCATAAAATAGTAGGCATAAGACAGATACCACTATACTGCTATCCGATTAATACATAGCATGATACAAGTTGCTATATTCTCAAAGTATTCTCATGCCTTTGAGAAAAAATTCTCACCACAGTGAGAAAAAGTTCTCGTGCCTTTGAGAATTATTTTCTCAATGCGATGAGAAAACTGTGCCACGTTCAGCCCTTTGTTGAACAAGGGTTGTGTCAGCGAACCGATGGCGGAGAAGAGTAGTTTTCCTGGATTGACAATCATGCTTCCTGCCGAGTTGGTCCAGCCAGCTGTACCGCTCAGGGTGATGGAGGGGTAGAAAGCAGAACGGGCGGCATTGGTGCTGTAGAAAGCGGATGCCAGCGAGAGTTCGGCACTTTTCACATCGGGACGGCGGGAAAGCAGTTGCAGAGGTACGCCCACCGCAAGTTCCTGCGGGAACTCCTGCCCCGCCAACCGGCCACGCTCAATGGTGCCCGGAACATCGCCCAACAGAATGGAGAGACTGTTCTCCACTTCCTTTACCTGCTGCCGGAGGTCGAGCAGCGAAGCTTCCACCTGACGACAGTTGGCTTCGGATTGCGAGACACTCGCCTCGTTCGTCATACCTGCAGCCATCATGGCTCGCATGGTGCGTACACTTTCGCGCCAACTGGCGGCTGTTTCTTCGGAAATGCAGTATTGCTCGTCGAGCATCAGCAAGGTGTAGTACAAATTGGCCACATTAGCTATCAGCGAAGTGTTGACGGCTTGTTCGTACTCCAAGCTTTGAAGGTAGAGCGCTTTGGAACGGCGTTTGGCATTGGTCAACTTACCAAAAATATCGACTTCCCAACTTGCCGAGGCAATGCCGGAATAGGTCCACGAGCCTTTGGAATTGTCGAAACTGCTGACGCCACCCTGCGGAGTGAGCATAAACGAAGGCAGGTACGAAAGTTTGGCCGACATCAGCGTGGCTTCTGCCTCCTTGATACGTTGTTGGGCGGAAAGCAGGTCAGTGTTGCCTTGCAAGGCTTGTTCGATGAGCGACTGTAATTGCGGGTCCGTAAAAAGCTCGCGCCAGGAAAGGGAAGCGATGGAGGTAGTGTCCGATGCCGCAAACAGACTCAGGCTATCCAGACTTTGCCCATCCAAATCGTGTCCATAAAGTCCATCGGTCGTGATGTCCTCCGGGCGCTGGTATTTGGTATAGATGCCGCAACTGGTCAGTACCAAGCCGGCGACAGCTAATAATATGAATTGTTTCTTCATTATTTTTTTATGTTAGTTACGCGATAATGTACTAATGTGATTCTTCTATCTCCTTCCGGCTTACTTTCATCTCTTCCTCAATCTGCCAGTCGCTCGTCGGGACGGATTGGGCAGGACGAAGCCGCTCCTGCAACCACTGGAAACTGATGAACAAGACAGGAACAATGAACAGCAGCGCCAATGTGCCGATGAACATACCACCGACAACACCCGTACCCAATGAACGGTTACCGTTGGCTCCGACACCCGTGGCAACCACCAAGGGGAAAAGGCCGAAAATCATCGTCAGTACCGTCATCAGGATGGGACGGAAACGCGCCTTTGCCGCACTGACGGCAGAAGCAATCAGCCCCATTCCCGCTTTACGGCGCTCGGCGGCATACTCCGTCAACAGAATAGCGGTCTTTGCCAACAGACCTATCAGCATGATAAGTCCCGTCTGCAAATAGATATTATTCTCCAACCCGGCTATCCTGGCAAAAAGGAACGACCCCATCAGGTCCGCAGGAACGGCCAGGATAACGGCAAACGGAATCAGAAAGCTCTCGTAAAGCGCACTCAGAATCAAGTAAATCATCAAGATACAGATACCGAAGATGATGACTGTAGTACCACTCTGCTGGCTTTCCTCGCGGGTGATGCCACCAAAGTCATAGCCATATCCCTTCGGCAAGGCTATCTCCGCCGTTTCTTGTACGGCACGGATGGCGTCACCGGTACTGTATCCCTCGGCAGGCATAGCATTCACGGCAATGGAGTTGAACATGTTGAAGCGGCTCAAGGACTCGGCACCGTAGGAACGGGTCAGCGTAACGAACTGGCTCAACGGAGCCATCTCACCGTTGGACATGCGCACAAAGGCATTGTTCAGTGAAGCCTCATCCAAACGGAACTTCGGGTCGGCCTGAATCATTACCTTGTAAACTTTGGAGAAACGGTTGAAGTTGGAGACATATTGCCCGCCATAATAGCCCGACAGTGTGGACAACACCTGGTCGGGAGTAATCCCGGCACGCTTGCACTTGGAAGCATCCACCTCGACGGTCCACTGCGGATAGCGTACATCGAACGTGGAGTATGCCATCGAAATTTCCGGACGCTGGTTCAGTGCCGCCAGATACTGCTGGGTGGTCTGGAAGAAGGTGTTCATATCCCCTCCCTGCTTGTCCTGCACATTCAAGTCCAGCGCATTACCCATACCATAGCCCGGAATCATACCCGGAGCAATGGCAAAGACTGTAGCATCCTTAATATCCGCCGTGCGAGCGTATATCTGGTTGACGACTGCCTGCACCTGGTCTTCCTTTGCCGTACGCTCGTCCCAAGGTTTCAGCTTCACGATAATCATACCGAAAGAATTTCCCTGCCCGGACAGCAGACCATAACCGGCAACTTTCTGCAAGTGCAATTTCTGAGGAAGGTCTTCCAGACGCTTCTCCACGCGGTCTATAATGTCATTTGTCGTCTTGAGCGAGCTACCCGGAGCGGTGCTAACGTTGACAAACAACGTTCCTTGGTCCTCATCGGGCACCAGTCCGGTCTTGGTGGTATTCATCAGGAATACCAGCAGCACTACCGAAAGTTCCAGCAACGACCATCCCAGCCAGCGGCGCTTGATGAACAGCAACACTATCTTCTTATACTTCTCGACCACCGCCTCGAAAGCCGTGTTGAATGCCTTGCGGAAGCGCGAAGCAAAATTATTCTTCTCCGTTCCGTCCTCATTGATATAAGGCTTCAGCAGCAAGGCACAAAGTGCGGGACTGAGTGTCAACGCATTAATCGCCGAAATACCAACGGCCACCGCCATCGTCAACCCAAACTGGGTATAGAACGTACCGGAAGTCCCTCCCATGAACGATACCGGAATAAACACCGCCATAAACACCAGTGAAGAAGTGATAACCGCGTTGCTGATGCCCTTCATCGCATCGATACTTGCCATATAGGAGGACTTATAGCCCACATCAAACCGTGCCTGCACCGCCTCCACCACGACAATGGCGTCATCCACCACCGTACCAATCACCAATACCAGCGCAAACAGCGTAATCAGGTTGATACTGAATCCGGCAACGGACATGAAAGCAAACGTACCAATCAGTGAAACAACGATACCTACCAGCGGAATCAGCGTAGAGCGGATGTCTTGCAAAAAGACATAAACCACCAGGATAACCAGGATAATAGCCTCAATCAGCGTTTTCACCACTTCGTGGATAGAGGCGAAGAGGAAATCGTTGCTGGACATCATCTGGGTAAGCTCCACGCCTTTCGGCAAGTCCTTGCGTGCTTCTTCAAGGAGCCGGTCAATCTGCCGGTTCACTTCCGTGGCATTGGAGCCCGCGGTCTGGAACACCATGCAGGAGATACCGGGATGTCCATCCATGGTACCTTTGTAGGCATAACTGTCCTTACCCAGCTCTATATCGGCGATGTCCTTCAGTTTCAGCACCTCGCCGTCTTCGGTAGAACGGATGACGATGTCGCCGAACTCCTCAGGAGTAATGAGGCGTCCCGTATATTTCATGGTATATTGATACGTCTCATCCGAGTTCTCACCAAACGACCCGGTGGCCGATTCGATATTCTGCTCTGCCAGCACAGCCGTCACATCCGAAGGTATCAGCTTGTACTGCGCCATGACATCCGGTTTCATCCAGATACGCATGCTGTAGTCACCACCCATAATCATCATATCGCCCACACCGGAGATACGGAGAATCTGCGGCTTCAGGTTGATACTGATATAGTTGGCAAGAAAGTTCTCGTCATAGCTGTCATCAGGGCTATATAAAGAGAACATCTGTAAGATACTGGTCTGCCGCTTGCTGGTGGTGACGCCCACCTGGGTTACTTCGGCAGGAAGCTGCCCCGTGGCTTTGGACACACGGTTCTGCACATTGACCGCCGCCATGTCCGGGTCTGTACCCTGCTTGAAGTACACAGTAATGGAAACCGACCCTGCATTGCTGGCGGTAGAAGTCATGTAGGTCATGTCCTCCACACCGTTGATGGCCTCTTCCAACGGAGCGATAACACTTTTCTGAAGGGTTTCCGCACTGGCACCATAGTAAGTGGTGCTCACCATGATGGTGGGCGGCGCAATGTCGGGATATTGCTCAACGGGCAAGGTGAACAATCCGATGATGCCCAGAATGACAATCGTAATGGAGATGACTGCCGAAAAAACGGGGCGTTCTATAAAAGTTCTGAGGTTCATATTCTATCGGTTAAAAATTATCATTCATTCGTTTTGGGTTGGACGGAGGTACCTTCACGCAGCAAACCCACGCCTTCGGCCACAATTGTGTCCCCCACTTTCAAGCCACTCTCTACGATATATTCGACCTCCATTCACACGGGTCACTTGCACGGGAACTGATTGCGCCTTGCCGTCAACTACCTTATATACATAGACCTTGTCCTGTACTTCGTAAGTGGCACTCTGGGGAACAACGATGCAGTTCTCTTTCCGTACCGGGATGATGACGTTGCCCGAACCGCCACTGGTCAGCAATCCCTCTTTATTGGGGAACACGGCACGCAGACTGACTGTACCCGTAGAGGTATCAATTACACCACTGATAGTTTCTATCTTACCTTCTTGCGGATAGACAGAACGGTCATTGAGCTGTAATTCGATAGAGTCCATCTCTGCCAGCGCCTTATCCTTGGAGCCGTAGCGGCGGGTGCATGGAGAAATAGACATACATATTAGAATTATCGGATACGGTCGTCAGTGGTTTGGGCAAACTGGCGCTGACCACTTTCATGCTGGACATTTACGATAAATGCTACCGCTACTTCGACAAACAGGAAATAGAAGGGGAAGCCGACAGGACGAAATCTTCAAGAAGTTTGTCGCATTAGTACACGAAAACTGCATTTCACAACGGGAAGTTAACTTCTACGCCAACGAACTTTGTATTTCGACCAAATATCTGACAGGTATCTGCCGCAGTGTGACCGGAGATTCCGCAAAGAAGATCATTGATGATTTCGCCATTCTCGAAATCAAAGTACTGCTCCAGTCCACGGAGGCTGACAATGCAGGATATAGCCGACCGGCTCGGTTTCCCGGACCAGTCGTATTTAGGAAGATATTTCAAACGGCATGAAGGAATGTCGCCCAGAGAATATCAAAACAGATATGTTATATAGCAATCAGAAAAAAGAAATAACCATTATACATTAAGGAGTACAGAGACCCGGATAGCAACCATAAGTTTGTGCAAAATCAGTCATTTTGCTATAAAATTAATAGAAATTATCATCTAAAGACAACAATGTATAACTTTTTATTCCTACATTTGCAGCCAAATGATAACTTATTAATAAAAATACCAATACCATGGCTAAAATAACCAAAGAAGCCGCTTTGCTCTACCATTCGCAGGGCAAACCCGGTAAGATCGAGGTAGTTCCTACCAAACCTTACAGTACTCAAACTGATTTATCACTTGCATACTCTCCCGGTGTGGCAGAGCCTTGCCTCGAAATAGAGAAGAATCCGCAGGACGCTTACAAATACACAGCCAAAGGCAACCTGGTAGCTGTTATTTCTAACGGTACAGCCGTACTCGGACTGGGTGACATAGGCGCACTGAGCGGCAAACCGGTGATGGAAGGCAAAGGTCTGCTTTTCAAAATCTACGCAGGTATCGACGTATTCGACATCGAAGTGGACGAGAAAGACCCGGAGAAATTCATCGCTGCCGTAAAAGCAATCGCTCCTACTTTCGGCGGTATCAATCTGGAAGACATCAAAGCTCCCGAATGTTTCGAAATCGAACGCCGTCTGAAAGAAGAGCTTGACATCCCTGTGATGCACGATGACCAGCACGGAACCGCTATCATCTCCAGCGCCGGACTGGTAAATGCCCTGCAAGTGGCCGGAAAGAAAATCGAGGATGTGAAAATCGTCGTAAACGGTGCCGGAGCATCTGCCGTATCTTGTACCAAATTATATGTATCACTGGGGGCACGCCACGAAAATATCGTCATGCTGGACAGCAAAGGCGTTATCAGCAAGACACGTACCGACCTCAACGAACAGAAAAGATATTTTGCCACCGACCGCACGGATATCCACACACTGGAAGAAGCCATCAAGGGCGCAGACGTATTCCTCGGCTTGTCCAAAGGTAACGTACTGAGTCAGGACATGGTGCGCAGCATGGCTCCCATGCCTATCGTATTTGCACTGGCAAACCCGACACCGGAAATCTCTTACGAAGACGCTATGGCAGCACGCCCCGACGTATTAATGGCAACCGGACGTTCCGACTATCCGAACCAGATTAACAATGTAATCGGTTTCCCGTACATCTTCCGCGGCGCACTCGATACGCATGCCAAGGCGATCAACGAAGAAATGAAAATCGCCGCCGTACACGCTATTGCCAATCTGGCAAAACAGCCTGTACCCGACGTCGTGAATGCAGCATACCACGTGAACAATCTTTCTTTCGGGCCGGAATATTTCATCCCGAAACCGGTAGACCCCGCGCCTCATCACTGAAGTTTCCTGTGCCGTAGCCAAAGCAGCCATGGAAAGCGGAGTGGCACGCACCGATATCAAGGATTGGGACGCTTATTGCGTACACTTGCGCGAACTTATGGGATACGAATCCAAACTGACCCGCCAACTGTATGACACCGCCCGCCGCCACCCGCAACGTGTCGTGTTCGCCGAAGGCATTCACCCGAATATGCTGAAAGCCGCCGTTGAAGCGAAAGCCGAAGGTATCTGCCATCCTATCTTATTAGGAAACGACGAAGCAATCGGCAAACTGGCGGAAGAACTCGACCTCAGCCTCGAAGGTATCGAAATCGTCAACCTCCGCCACCCGGACGAATCGGAACGCCGCGAACGCTACTCACGCATCCTGGCAGAGAAACGTTCACGCGAAGGCTTTACTCTACGAAGAAGCCAACGACAAGATGTTCGAACGCAACTATTTCGGTATGATGATGGTTGAAACCGGAGATGCCGACGCGTTTATCACCGGACTCTACACAAGATACAGCAACACCATCAAAGTTGCCAAAGAAGTAATCGGCATCCAGCCCGGATTCAACCATTTCGGAACGATGCACATTCTTAATTCAAAGAAGGGTACCTACTTCCTGGCAGATACGCTGATCAACCGTCATCCGGATACGGAAACTCTGATTGACATCGCCAAACTGGCTGACAAAGACAGTCCGTTTCTTCAACCATACACCGGTCATCTCGATGCTGTCGTACTCCAACTTCGGTGCCGATACCTCCGGCAGCCCTGTCAAAGTGCACGGAGCAGTGGACTATATGCAGAAGGAATACCCCGAACTCGCCATCGATGGTGAAATGCAGGTAAACTTTGCCATGAACCGCGAACTGCGTGACGCCAAGTATCCGTTCACCCGCCTGAAAGGTAAAGACGTGAATACGCTGATCTTCCCGAACCTGAGCTCCGCCAACGCAGGATACAAATTGCTGCAAGCAATGGACCCTGACACAGAATTCATCGGGCCTATCCAAATGGGACTGAACAAGCCTATCCATTTCACCGACTTCGAAAGCTCTGTTCGCGACATCGTCAATATCACCGCCGTAGCCGTGATTGATGCTATCGTAGACAAGAAGAAAAGGAAAGCAAATGAGAAGGCCGTTATCAAAATCACAAATAGTTTGTATCAGTCTACTTTGGCTGGCTCTTTGCTATTTGGTTCTTACAAAAGCCGAACGAATTGACGGAATGACAGTAGTAATGCTTGTCATTTCGGCAGCATTAGTCTTTATTCCTGTCTATAAGTCGATGAAAAAGAATAAATAAATATCTTTTTTCTGAGTTTTAATGCAATAAAATATCAAATTTGATGTTTTATTGCATTTTTATCTTTATAAAATGTTTGTTAGTTCAATTTTTATCTTTACTTTTGCAACCGCATAAAAGAAATAGATAATCGAAATTTAATCAACCAATAAAAGAAAAAAAGATTATGAATGCAGCAAAGGTATTAGACGATCTGAAAAGACGGTTCCCCAACGAACCGGAGTATCATCAGGCAGTAGAAGAAGTACTTTCTACTATTGAAGAAGAATACAACAAACACCCGGAGTTTGACAAAGCAAACTTAATCGAACGCTTGTGTATTCCTGATAGAGTATTTCAGTTCCGTGTAACTTGGATGGACGACAAAGGTAATATTCAGACAAACATGGGTTACCGTGTTCAGCACAACAACGCTATCGGCCCGTACAAAGGCGGTATCCGTTTCCACGCATCTGTAAACCTTTCCATCCTGAAATTCCTTGCCTTTGAGCAGACATTCAAAAACTCACTGACTACGCTGCCTATGGGTGGTGGTAAGGGTGGTTCCGACTTCTCTCCACGTGGTAAAGTCAAACGCTGAAGTAATGCGTTTCGTACAGGCATTCATGCTGGAACTGTGGCGTCACATCGGTCCCGAAACTGACGTACCTGCAGGTGATATCGGTGTAGGCGGCCGCGAAGTAGGTTTTATGTTCGGTATGTATAAGAAGCTGTCTCACGAATTCACCGGAACATTTACCGGCAAAGGACGCGAGTTCGGTGGTTCACTGATTCGCCCGGAAGCAACGGGTTACGGTAACATCTATTTCCTGATGGAAATGCTGAAAACCAAAGGAACCGACCTAAAAGGCAAAACTTGTCTGGTATCGGGTTCGGGTAACGTAGCTCAATATACCGTAGAAAAAGTAATTGAGCTAGGCGGTAAAGTAGTCACTATGTCAGACTCTGACGGTTACATCTACGATCCGGACGGTATCGACCGTGAAAAGCTGGACTATATCATGGAACTGAAAAACTTATACCGTGGTCGTATCCGCGAATATGCAGAAAAATATGGTTGTAAATATGTAGCAGGTGCTCGTCCGTGGGGCGAGAAAGCAGACATCGCGCTGCCTTCTGCCACTCAGAACGAACTGAACGGTGACGAAGCACGCCAGCTAGTAGCCAACGGCTGTATAGCTGTCAGCGAAGGTGCAAATATGCCTTCTACTCCCGAAGCTGTCCGTGTATTTCAAGAAGCCAAAATTCTGTATGCCCCGGGTAAAGCTGCCAATGCAGGCGGTGTATCGGTATCCGGTCTCGAAATGACTCAAAACTCTATTCAAGCTAGGTTGGAGTTCGGAAGAAGTTGACGAAAAGCTGAAGAGCATTATGAAGAATATCCACGAAAGGCTTGCGTTCAGTATGGTACTGAAGCCGACGGATATGTAAACTATGTAAAAGGTGCTAACGTACGGATTTATGAAGAAGACGGATATGTAAACTATGTCCGAAAGGAAGGACAGTGGTGAAAAACAAGTAAAGAGTGCAGGCAAACATATAAAAGAGTGAGTGACAGGAAGTACTTCACTCTGGCAAATGATGTAGAAGAAAAAGGTAAAAGAAGTACATGACTTGGATGAAAGATGTACTTGAAATAAAAAATATCGGAGGTTTTAAAGATTGTTCATAGTTATTCTCTATCTTTAGATAGAAATTATCAGTTTGACAAGCAAGCAAAATCGGTCTATCTTTGTTACATATTATAAACCCGGACAGAAGAATAAAAAGACTTCGGTTTATTTAAACTTTGCCTCCGACTAACATCTATTTTATGGAAGAAAAAAAACTAACTGCCGCGAACGGTCGTCCCATTGCCGACAATCAGAATTCGCAAACCGCAGGTCAACGCGGACCTGTCAGGTTACAAGATCCATGGCTTATTGAAAAACTGGCTCATTTTGACCGTGAAGTGATTCCGGAAAGACGTATGCACGCCAAAGGTTCGGGAGCTTTCGGTACATTTACCGTCACTCACGACATTACGAAGTACACCCGTGCAGCTATTTTCAGCGAAGTCGGAAAGCAAACTGAGTGTTTCGTCCGTTTCTACCGTAGCCGGAGAGCGTGGGGCGGCAGATGCCGAACGTGATATCCGCGGTTTTGCCATGAAATTCTACACCGAAGAGGGCAACTGGGATTTAGTCGGAAACAACACTCCTGTCTTTTTCTTACGTGATCCGCTTAAATTTCCGGATTTGAATCATGCCATCAAAAGCGCGACCCGAAAACGAACATGCGCAGCCCTAACAGCAACTGGGACTTCTGGACACTTCTGCCCGAAGCGCTTCATCAGGTGACAATCACTATGAGCCCTCGCGGCATTCCTTACTCCTATCGCCATATGCACGGATTCGGAAGCCACACCTATAGTTTTATCAATGCGGACAACCAGCGTATCTGGGTGAAATTCCACCTGCGCACCTTGCAGGGAATCAAAAACCTGACAGATCAGGAAGCGGAAGCGATCATCGCCAAAGACCGCGAATCTCATCAACGCGACCTTTTTGAAAGCATCGAAAAGGAGATTACCCGAAATGGTTATTCCAGATTCAGTTAATGACGGAAGAGGAAGCAGACCATTACCGCATCAACCCGTTCGACCTCACGAAAGTATGGCCGCATAAAGACTTCCCCCGCTACAAGACGTCGGAATCCTTGAACTGAACCGTAATCCGGAAAACTATTTCGCAGAAGTAGAACAAGCTGCTTTCAACCCGATCAATACCGTAGACGGCATCGGATTCGCACCGGACAAGATGTTACAGGGACGTCTGTTCTCTTACGGTGATGAACAGCGTTATCGTCTCGGAGTGAACTCCGAACAGATTCCGGTGAATAAACCCCTGTTGCCCGTTCCATGCTTACCACCGTGACGGAGCCATGCGTGTAGACGGCAACTACGGTGCAACCAAAGGCTACGAACCCAACAGCTACGGAGAATGGAAAGACTCTCCTCACATGAAAGAACCGCCTCTCAAAGCATCCGGCAACGGAGAGATATACAATTATAATGAACGCGAATACGATGATGATTACTACAGCCAGCCGGGCGATCTGTTCCGACTGATGCCGGCAGACGAGCAGCAACTTCTGTTTGAAAACACGGCACGTGCTATGGGAGACTCTCGAATTATTCATCAAACAGCGTCACACCCGCAACTGCTACAAAGCAGACCCCGCATACGGTGCCGGAGTCGCCAAAGCATTGGGCATTGATCTGCAAGAAGCATTGAAAGAATAAAAGAACAACCAACCATTTGTAAAAGAAAGAGCATATTTCCCGACGGATTTATGCTCTTTTTTCGACAGAACAGTAAACAGATGTATATCAGCAGAATAAAAATCCTTTTTATTCCTTTAAAGGAATGCCCCGTTGGTTTAAAACCAACGGAACTATTTAAAAAAGTTCTGCTTTTCCAATGAGAGCAGAACTTTTTGTTTTATTTATTTATCAACCGGAAAGAGATCAGTCAATCCCCGGCATCAGAACAACACCGAGCTTCTTCTTACCATCCATCTTGACTACCATCGGCTTTTTCAAAGCGGACATGACACAGGAATTTCGTTTCTTCCACCGCAGGTTGGGCGTTGAGGAAATCCTGATTGTAGACTCCGTCATTCATAAAGGCATTGATCGTAAAATAGCCTACGCCGAACGAAGTGAGGTTCTGGAAGAAGTGAGTTCCCTGGCTCGGGTCTACACGATAATTGGTCAGTCCGGCCTCCACTATCACACGGGCGGCGGAGATATGAGGCCACTTCACCGGAATGCCCAGCCATGTATCACTGCTGCCCCAACGTCCCGGACCTACGAGCACATAATTCCTTCCTGCATTGAGGAATTGCAGGTTCATTTTCTCTATTTCCCAGGCAATGGCCTGATTGTTCGAAGCACTGTATCCATCCGTCTTGACGTAGACGATATCATAAATTTCGTTCATGACGCCATGCCCCAATGAGTTATTGGAACGGAGCACCACGTCTTCATCCGGTATCAGCGTCAAGTCTTCGTCCAGCATTTCTTTGCTGTCCACAATCGGGCGGATTTGCAACAGGTAGAATGTACCCGTCTTATCTTGTTCACGGCTCAAGGTCGCGGCAAACTCAATCTCCACCGGGCGCCGCATTTCCTGTTCACCGTACTTCAAAACCAGTTGCAGGATGCGTGCCAGCGGGAATACATCGTGTTGAAGGATATTGGCAAACGTGATTACCTTGCGTCCACCGGGATACAAACCGTCACGGATCACCTGATCATACGGATCGTAAGTAGAAGCGATATAGCGTAACGAACCGTCACTTTCGGCTTCCTTCACATGAAGTTTCAACAGGTTAAAGCCGTCGTCGATAGAGAAATCATGCCCTGCGTTTTCAAGTCCAATGCGTAGAAACGGGTCTGTGTTTCTTTCAGGGCTATTTCCATTTCACTGGTTTGCAACACTTGATTCGGGTGATAAGGAGAGAAACGGAGCGTCATACCTCCGTCTACAATATATTTTCCTAATCCAAGAGCCAGGTTCACCGTGCCTTCTTCGGCTTTTTTTCATCTCCCAAGGGATAATAATTGAGCGAACGTGCCACGCCGGACATAGACGGGTAGTAACGGTCTCCGTATTGATTTCCCACAACTTCCTGCAAGATGACTGCCATCTTTTTCCTGGTCGATCACGTTCGATGTAGCCTGCATATAGGCTTTACTGTCTCTGAAGTAAACCGACGCATAGACTCCTTTGATCGCATCGGAAAGCATACGGAGCATTTCGTAACGGTCGTCCAGATAAGGAATCATATACGTATTGTATATTCCAGCAAACGGCTGATAATGAGAATCTTCCAACAAAGAGGATGAACGGATGGCAATTGGTGACTTCACCACATCATAGAAGGTGAAGAAGTCCTCTACCAACCGGTCGGGCAGTTTCGCCTTCAGGAAATATCGTAGAATCGTATCATCGTCGGCATCCGATAGAGCGATTTGATAAAGATTATTGGTCTCCATAAACTCGTCGAAGACATCGGTACACAGTACCACTGTCTTAGGAATTGCCACCCGTGCATTTTCGAACTCTTCAAATTCGGGATAACGCTTCACCATATTATCAATGAAGGCAAGGCCACGGCCTTTTCCTCCCAGCGAACCGTCGCCTATACGGGCAAAGTTGGAGTAACGGTCGAAACGGTCACGTTTGAAGACGGCAACCACTCCCTGATTTTTCATCTTCCGGTACTTCACGATCGCCTCGAAGATAATCCGGCGGTGTGCATCTACGTCCTGAAGACTGGTCCACGTGATCGGCTTCAGAAACTCGGCTACCGGAAACATGGCACGCGAATAGAGCCAGCGCGAAACGTGATTCCGGCTGATATGATACAAGAAGGACTCGGCAGGCACGGCAAACAGGATATTCTGCAGGCTCTTTCAGGTTCCGCACACGGGCAATCTCTTCTCCGGTCTCCGGATTGCGGAACACAAAGTCACCGAACCCGAAGTTATCGGAAACGATGCGCCGCAGGTCAACGTCCATCTTTTTAGAATTCTTATCGATAAAGGCTGGCACCGTATTTGGCGGCATACGAAGAGTTTTCCGATTCGGAGGATTGGATAATCAACGGTACGAACGGATCGTTTTTGCGTATGGCGGCACAAAGCGATACCTGCCAGACCGTCTTTCTCGCCCCGTTCCACTTTCGGGAAACGGACGTCGGTAATGACTCTAATATATTATTCTGGTATTTGCGATAGATTTCCATCGCTTCCTGATACGTACGCGCCAAAACGATTTTAGGACGCCCACGCATACGAAGCGTGCGCTGGTGCGCATTCAGACTTCGGTAGAAAATTCCTGGCTCTGCTTCAACACGAATTTATACAGGTTGGGAAGAATGGAAGAATAGAACCGGATGCCGTCTTCCACCAAAAGTATCATCTGCACGCCTACTTCCTGCACATCATGTTCGAGGTTCATCTTATCTTCCATCAGTTTGATAATAGAAACCAACAGGTCGGTATTGCCCAGCCAGCAGAACACGTATTCAAATGCGCTCAGGTCTTCGTTGATAATCCGCTTCGTAATACCGTGACTGAAAAGGAGTCAGGATAACGATCGGAATATGTTCGTATTTCTCTTTGATGTGCCGCCCGATATCAAAACTGTCATTGTCTCCCGTACTCGGCATACAGATCACCAGATCGAATGACATATTCTCCAACTGCGTCAATGCTTCCTCTTCCGTAGAAACCTGTGAGAAACGAGGCGGATAACGAAGTGACAAGGATGTATATTCATTAAATATCTTTTCATCAATGCGTCCGTCATCTTCCAGCATGAAAGCGTCATACGGGTTGGCAATCAACAGAACATTGAAAATCCGCCGTGTCATCAAATTGGCGAATTGCGTATCTTTGAAGTAAAAGCTGGTTTAATTTATACTTGCTGAGCATAGTCTCTTTCTATTTTTTATTCCATAATGAAATGATTCATAGTACAGTCTACTTGACGTTTACCCTGCAAAGTTAATTTTTTAAATCTCATTTGCTATCATCTTCTTTATAAAGTTTATAATAGGTAATAAGTAATAGGTAACAGGTAATAACCATGCGGTTTACAGCGCATTACTATTACTTATTACCTATTACTTATTACCTATCACTATCATTTTATCATTATTTAATCAAAATATCACCATAAAACCAATCATATTTGAAAAATTTTCCTATATTTGCAGTGTGAGCAGTTTACATTTTATCAGAATAACCTTTTAAAATATGATATCATGAACATCCAGAAAATCATGTCCTCTTTGGAGGCAAAAGCACCCCGGTGAATTAGAGTATCTTCAAGCAGTAAAAGAAGTTCTTCTTTCGATCGAAGATATATACAATCAGCATCCCGAATTTGAAAGGGTCAAGATCATAGAAAGACTGGTAGAACCTGATCGTATCTTCACTTTCCGTGTCACTTGGGTAGACGATAAAGGGGAAGTTCAGACCAATCTCGGTTATCGTGTACAGTTCAACAATGCAATCGGTCCGTACAAAGGCGGTATCCGTTTCCATGCTTCCGTCAATCTTTCCATCCTGAAGTTTCTCGGCTTCGAACAGACTTTCAAGAACGCACTGACCACTCTGCCTATGGGTGGCGGCAAAGGCGGTTCGGACTTCTCGCCCCGTGGCAAGAGCGATGCTGAAATCATGCGTTTCTGTCAGGCGTTTATGCTTGAATTGTGGCGCCATCTGGGACCGGACATGGATGTACCCGCCGGTGATATCGGCGTAGGCGGACGCGAAGTGGGTTATATGTTCGGTATGTACAAGAAGCTGACCCGTGAATTTACGGGAACTTTCACCGGAAAAGGACTGGAGTTCGGCGGTTCGCTGATTCGTCCGGAAGCTACCGGTTTCGGCGGTTTGTACTTCGTTTATCAGATGTTGCAGGCAAAAAATATAGATATCAAAGGCAAGACAGTCGCTATCTCCGGCTTCGGTAACGTGGCTTGGGGTGCAGCCACGAAAGCCACCGAACTGGGTGCTAAAGTGATTACAATCTCCGGACCGGACGGATACGTTTACGATCCCGACGGTATCAGCGGCGAAAAGATAGATTACATGCTCGAACTTCGCGCTTCGGGCAATGACATTGTTGCTCCTTACGCTGAAAAAGTATCCGGGTGCGACCTTCGTAGAAGGCAAACGTCCGTGGGAAGTAAAAAGCAGATATTGCACTTCCTTGCGCTACTCAGAACGAATTAAATGGAGAAGATGCACAAAATCTCATAAAAAATAACGTTCTTTGCATTGGAGAAATTTCCAACATGGGATGTACACCGGAAGCAATCGACTTATTTATCGAAAAGAAAATAATGTATGCTCCGGGCAAGGCTGTCAACGCTGGTGGTGTTGCTACTTCCGGGCTGGAAATGTCTCAGAACGCCATGCACCTGAGCTGGAGCGCTGCTGAAGTGGACGAAAAACTCCACGCCATCATGCACGGTATCCATGCACAATGCGTGAAATACGGTACAGAACCCGACGGATATATCAATTATGTGAAGGGAGCTAACATTGCCGGATTCATGAAAGTAGCTCACGCTATGATGGGACAAGGCGTTATTTAAAAAGAGACTTTTGTTTAGTTGTATTTGATTTGTGGTTTGCGCTGCTCGCCTCCTGTGACAGGACGCGTAGCGCTATTTTTTTGAGATTAACATTATTTTCTTCAATGGAATTAATTATCTTTGTAGCATTATACAGTAATAACAATAAAAAATGCTACAACCCGAATTAAAACTCCGCCGCGACAAGATTCGCAGTCTGATGGTGTCACAGGGCATTGATGCCGCCCTCATTACTTGTAATGCAAATTTAATCTACACCTATGGCTGTGTAGTCAGCGGCTATCTTTATCTCTCTTCATTCACCGGCACTGCTGTTTTTCAAGCGGCCCAACAATATCACAGGCGAACACTCGTTCCCCATCCGCAAGCCGGAACAGATCGTCGATATTCTGAAAGAAAAAAAGGTCTGCCTTTGCCCACTAAACTGATGCTGGAAGGCGACGAACTTCCTTATACCGAATATGTTCGTCTGGCAGGTTTGTTCCCGGACGCTGAAGTGGTGAACGGCACACCGCTGATCCGTCAGGCACGCAGCGTGAAGACAGCTATCGAAATCGAAATGTTCCGTCGTTCGGGCATGGCACATGCCAAGGCATACGAACAGATTCCGTTCGCATATTACCCCGGAATGACAGATATCGAGTTCTCGATAGAAATCGAACGTCTGATGCGCCTTCAAGGTTGCCTCGGCATCTTCCGCGTGTTTGGACGCAGCATGGAAATCTTCATGGGAAGTGTGCTGACCGGAGATAATGCCGGTTATCCTTCTCCCTACGATTTTGCTTTAGGGGGTCGCGGACTCGATCCTGCCCTGCCGGGAGGAGCCAACAAGACTCCGTTGAAAGAAGGACAAAGCGTCATGGTCGATCTAGGCGGCAACTTCAACGGATATATGGGCGACATGAGCCGGGTGTTCTCTATCGGAAAACTGCCGGAAGAAGCATATACCGCTCATCAAGTTTGTCTGGATATCCAGGAAAAGATCGCTTCGATAGCCAGACCCGGCATTCCTGCGAAATGCTGTATAACACTGCAATCGAAATGGTTACCCAAGCAGGTTTTGCCGATAAGTTTATGGGAACGGGACAACAAGCCAAGTTCATTGGTCACGGCATCGGACTTGAAATCAACGAAGCGCCTGTACTTGCTCCGCGCATCAAACAGGAGACTGGAACCGGGCATGGTCTTTGCTCTCGAACCGAAAATCGTTCTTCCCGGTGTAGGCCCTGTAGGTATCGAAAACTCTTGGGTAGTGACAAACGAAGGAGTTGAGAAACTGACTAACTGCAACGAAGAAATTATAGAATTGTCATAAGGGACTGACTAAAAGTCAATAGTATCTTAAATCTCCTCCTTCGGGAAGGAGGAGTACCCGTAGGGGAGGTGGTAGGTGAATACATAACCCTATCATTTACAAAGTAATAGGAACAAACATTATTTCTCCTACCACCTCGGTCTGCACCCTCCTCCTTGACCACTCCTCCTTCCCGAAGGAGGAGATTTGAGATAGAATCGACTTGTTAGTCACCCCAATTTGAACAAGAAAAGCTATTTTACAGGCTTCAGTCCCATCTTCGCCGCCCGTTCCAGCATAAAAGCATGGGCTGCCTCATACTCATTCGGGATAACTCCATCCAGAATAGCATCCTTTATCGCACTTTTCAAAGCACCGACTTCACGACAGGGCTGTAAGCCGAAAGTTTCCATGATCTCTTCTCCACTCACCGGAGGCTGGAAATTACGGACACGGTCCTTTTCTTCAAGGTCTTTCAACTTTTGGCGAACCAGCTGGAAGTTATTCAGAAAACGCTGCTTGCGCTCCATGTTTTTCGAAGTGATGTCCGCTTCGCAAAGTGTCATCAAGTCGTCGATATCATCCCCCGCCTCAAAAAGCAGACGGCGTACGGCAGAATCCGTCACTACATCATCCGCTATCACAATGGGACGCATGTGCAAAAGCTGACCATTTTCTGCACATACTTCATCTTCTCATTCATCGGCAACTTCATCTTCCGGAAAATATTCGGAATCATCTTCTCACCGATAAAATTATGATTATGGAACGTCCAGCCCGCTTTAGGCTCCCAACGTTTCGTTGCAGGCTTGGCGATATCGTGCAGCAAAGCTGCCCAACGCAACCAGAGATTATCCGTCTTTTTGCTGATATTGTCCAGCACTTCCAGCGTATGGTAAAGTTATCCTTGTGCGACCGTCCGTTTCGTGTTTCTACTCCCTGCAAGGCAGCCAGTTCCGGAAAAATCAACGGAAGCAGTCCGCTTCGTTCCAGTTCTACAAAGCCTTTTTTGAAGGGATAGGCGAAAGAATGATCTTGTTCAGCCTCATCCGCAATCCGTTCACGGGATATGATTTCAATCCGGTCTTTGTTACGGCAGAGCGATTCGAACGTATCGTCATCGATATAAAAATTCAGTTGCGTGGCAAAGCGAATGCAACGCATCATGCGCAGCGGGTCGTCACTGAACGTGATATCCGGATCGAGGGGTGTGCGGATGGTCTTTTCCTTCATGTCCGCCATGCCGCCAAACGGGTCAACCAGTTCGCCAAAGCGTGCTTTGTTCAGGCAGACAGCCATCGCGTTAATAGTAAAGTCACGGCGGTTCTGATCGTCCTCCAGTGTTCCGTCTTCCACGATGGGCTTCCGTGAATCCCGTTGATAGGATTCTTTGCGGGCACCTACAAATTCGACTTCCGTACCTTTATATTTCACTTGTGCCGTACCGAAATTCTTGAAAACAGAGACGTACGCACCACGCCCCAAGCGTTTTCCAAGTGCTTCCGCCATTGCGATCCCGCTGCCTACTACTACTACATCTATATCTTTGGAGGGACGTTGCAGAAAAAATATCACGAACGTAACCGCCTACCACGTAACACTCCAGTCCGAGTGCGTCAGCGGTTTCGGCAATGTGTCCGAAGATCGGTTCGCTAAAATACTGTTTCAGTTCCTCTTGAGTCAACTCTATCATCTTTTAATGCTTAACGACTGGCAACAGACAGTTAAATAGTTGATGAAAACACCGGTCGGGCGGTCCATAATCATCAAACACTTATTGCCAATACAAGTTTTGAGGGGGGCAAAATTACAAAAATAAGGGATATATTTGTATTTTTGTCGCTATAAAGTAAACGATGAACGGGCGAGGAACGGTAAACGGCAAGTAACACGAACGGCAAACCGCAAGTAACGAACAGTTGGCGGTAAAGTCGTGAACACTGCACGTCCCATCTCCATCGCAAATCGTCTAATAGTAAAATGTAAATGGTATGATGAAAAAACTGATTATCTTCTTTTTGCGGCACGCTGGCACTGACAGCCTGCGGAAACGGCATCGAGAAAAAGCCAATGAAAAAACTGACGATTGCCCGTGCTGCCTACGAACGTGGCGACTACGAAGAAGCAAAGACACAAATCGACAGTATCAAGATTTTGTATCCCAAAGCATTCGAGGTCCGCAAAGCCGGTCAGGAATTGATGCTGGATGTGGAACTCAAGGCTCAACAAGAGATTCTGGCCTTTCTGGACAGTGCTCTCCAGGCAAAGCAAGCAGCGTTTGACGCCATCAAAGGCAAGTACACCCTGGAGAAAGATGCCGAATATCAGCAAGTGGGTAACTACATATGGCCTACACAAGCCATCGAGAAGAATCTCCATCGTTCCTTCCTTCGCTTCCAAGTGAGCGAGCAGGGAATTATGAGCATGACTTCCATTTATTGCGGAGCCGGCAATATCCATCATGTAGGCGTCAAGTGATGACTCCCGACGGCAGTTTTGCCGAAACTCCGACTTCGAAGGACAGCTACGAAACATCGGATATGAACGAGAAAATAGAAAAAGCCGATTACAAATTGGGAGAAGACGGTAACGTGATCGAATTTCTGAACCTCAACAAAGACAAGAATATCCGTGTGGAATTTATCGGCGACCGTAGATACACAACGACGATGAGTCCGACTGACCGACAGGCAGTAGCAGGCGTTTACGAACTGTCGAAAATCCTTTCCGCCATGCAGCAAATCAAGAAAGAACAGGAAGACGCCAATCTGAAAATCGGATTTATCAATAAGAAAAAAGAACGGAAAGCGATGGAAGAAGGCTGCCGAAGAATAAAGGTTCTTTCGGAGTAACGGCTTTCCGGAAAAGCGATAAAAGCGCTATCGGAGAAGAATAAATCAAGCAGTCCGAAAAGGATAAGTAAAAAACGGTAAGCGATGAAAATTTGTGTTTATCAGAGATAGCACATTTATTTTTTCATCGCTTACCGATTTTTATTTCAATTCAAGAGACTGTTCTCCGACTTATCATTAGGCACAAATAGTAATGATATTTCATTCCAACTTTAAAGAGACGCAGCATTGTTTTCTTGCTCGCACCCTTTTACCTTGGAGAAACGGCGTAAACCAGCATCCTAAAACGGCGTAGCCTGCCTACATAAAACGGCGTAGCCTGACAGGTAGAAAGGGCGCAGTCTCCAAAGGCTTATTTCACTCTCCTATTCAACTGATTATTAGCCTTCTCCACCTTTGACTTACCTATCCGTTTCCCCGTCCCTTTCTTTTTTCCGGCAGCAGGCTTCGCCTTTCCGGCGAACGGATTGTTACTTTTTTTGATTGGCATAACTTAACAAAGTATCATTCCTCCTTCGTAATACTCGCCCAAAAACCAGCGGGCAATAAAGTCCCAGTTTTCGTGCAGCGCTCTTTCCCGTTCTCGAAAGGGAATTGCGCTTCCGGCAGCAGGTCATGTTCCATGCCGTACTTCAGCAGATCGAACGGGCACAGCCCTTCCTCGCAGAAAAGTTCGTACGCCTCTTCCTCAGCCATTTCCGCATTATACAGCGGATTCCGTTTGTCGGCAAAGCGAAGCGGGCTACGTCCGACCTATCAGCAAACCTTTCGGATTAGCGTACATCACGAAATCCGAAAACTCCTTCAAGTCGGGCAACAGAGCATCTTCCTCGTCCTCCCATTGCAGGGCCTGCACAAAGAACAGTTTCAAAGCCTCATACGAATCGAAGAACATCAACGGCTCGCCACCACTCGCTTTCAGAAAGCGTTCCACATTCACGGGCAACTGATCGCCCGGCGAGGCAACAGGCAAAGCAGTCCGCTGCTTCTCCATCAGCTCCGATTCCATCAGCCAGTCTCCGGCAAGTCCGTCGCTGATAGGCGCTTTCTCGAAAACATCCTCCAACTGCGCATAGATCACATCGGCAAACTCCAGCAAGTCCGCATCCAAGGGATTCTCCACACCGTCAAAGTCATCGCCTACCGGCGAATTAATTCCCCACAGCAAGAAAGCGATATCCTCTTTATTGATCTCGTCGGTGAGATAACCTTCCGACAATTCATAAAACGGCAGGTAACGTCCGTAATTCCTTTTATGCCAACGGATGAACTGGCGCCAGTTGCCTCCGTCCGTCACACAGTCTTCCAGATAAAGAGTCAGCATCAGAGTCACCTGATTCTGGCTTTCCTGTGTCTCCGACTTATATAAATAAGATTCGCTGACGACAGGCAACAAAAGATTGGCAAATTCAAGATACCAGTGATCAAGGTCGCCAACACCTTTGCACGGCCATGAAGATCCAGCCATGCTTTCATATAAATTTTCCCTTGTTTCATTATTATTATTCTGTTGCTTGTTTTAGTTTTCTCACGCCCTATTACCTATTACCTATTACCCCTACCTATTCAAACCTATTCTAGCAGTCTTAAGGGCAGAGAATCATACGCGCCGTATTGCCTCCGATGCCCTTGATTACGGAAATGAGCAGCAGGAAAATCTCCTGCTCCTGCTTGTCGGCAAATCCGTAGAGCACATACGCGTCCTCCCGAATAGCTTCATAGATATATAACTTTACAGTTTTTCTTCCCCTGAATAGCCGAATAAGTATTCAGGATATATTGGCGGCATAGCCTACCCCGTTACAGTCGATTACTGCGGTTGCCGGACCAAGTTCGGCAAGTTCGCCTCTTACATATTCTATCATATATACCTGCAAAGATAAGACAAATTCACCACAGATGAAAAGATTCTTCGCAACATTTCTGCCTCTTCGCAGTCAGAGGTGAAAAATTAAAATACGCAGGCAGTAAACAAAACTTTAGTAATTTGTTTACTTTTTGTAAGTGTAAAATTAAAGAAAATGTTCATATAAACCAATAAAGAATGAAAAGTGGGCAAGAGCAGCTATTGTCGTTACGGCAATATCGGACACTATGTACTTGAAGCGCTACAGGCAGCGCCTGATTTCGAAATAGCCGGAGTAGTTCGTCGTGCAGGAGCAGAGAACAAGCCGGAAGAGTTGGCAAACTATGCAGTAGTCAAAAGATATCAAAAGAGCCTGGAAGGAGTGGGGAAGTGGCCATCCTCTGCACACCGACCCGCGTTGAGAAATACTTGAAAGAATATTTGGCAATGGGAATCAACACGGTGGACAGCTTCGGACATCCACACAGGCATCGTTGACCTGCGCCGCACGCTGGATGCCACCGCCAAAGAGCACAAAGCCGTATCCATCATCTCCGCAGGATGGGATCCGGGAAGCGACTCGATCGTACGCACCATGCTCGAAGCAATCGCTCCGAAAGGCATCACTTTCACACCAACTTCGGTCCCGGCATGAGTATGGGACACACCGTAGCCGTAAAAAGCGATCGACGGAGTGAAAGCCGCCCTCTCCATGACGATCCCTACTGGAACGGGAATCCCACCGCCGCATGGCATATATCCGAACTGAAAGACCGGATACAAGTTTGAAGAAGTAGCCCGCAGCCATCAAAGCGAACCCTTACTTCAAAGCCGTTGACGAGACACATGTAAAACTGTGCCCAGCGTAGACGCACTGCTCGATATGG
>VOFG01002010.1_pt1 | contig 40155 bp, 55 predicted proteins | sample 5384171 | NCBI WGS metagenome assembly VOFG01 (sample SAMN12384726, study PRJNA508395) | human gut metagenome | isolation source: healthy gut F | host: Homo sapiens
CGTGGATTACACCCGCAAAGTCCGCACGATGATAGCAAAGGACATACTTTCGAGGTCGCTCATGGTCGCTGTTGAAACGGATGAGATTTCCCAGACTATGGCTGTTGAAGTAGCCCCATCGGCATATACTTCATGCGGTTGCCAATTTGAATCTCTTGTCCTCCACACATTCGATAGCTACCTTCGCCTTCTTTACCATGCGCCAGATACCAGAAAATAATGGTGCCGATCACACTGACTAACATAATGCCAGGCAAGGAGGCGCGGTTTGTGCGGTGATATTATCACGAACCAATCCATCCAAAACTACCAGAAGTGCGGCAAATTGCAAGGCTTCTAAAATGCAGCGTATGATTTCATAAAAAGCCCCAAATACCAATTCCGGCTTTGGCGGCCTGCAAATTCAAAGAATTTCCGAAAAGAACGTATCATGCTGTTTTTCACCTCCTTCGCGTCCATGTGAGCTGTCCGCATCGTATGATAAAGGCTGCACTCTTTTAATAGTTCCTCGTGCGTTCCTTTTGCCTGGATTGTTCCATCCTTCACAACAACGATCTGGTCGGAATCCGTTATTGTTGACAGGCGGTGAGCAATTACAATCAATGTTTTGCCCCTTTGTCAGTCGGCTGATGGCCTCCTGTATTACCGCTTCATTTTCCGGATCAGTATAGGAGGTGGCTTCGTCAAGAGTTACAATCGGGGCGTTTTTCAGCATAGCTCTGGCAATCGCGATTCTCTGGCGTTCTCCCAGACAAATGCCCTCCGGCACCGCCAACCACGGTTTTCATATCCATGCTCAAGGTTCATAATAAACTCATGGCAGCCAGAATCCTTTGCAATCTGTTTCCACTTCGGAATCGCTTGCCTCTGGCTTGCCCATACGGATATTGTTGCGCACCGTATCGTTAAATAGATAATTGTCTGCGATACATAGAAATCAAATCATTCAGTTGGTCGTTAGAAATTTCTTTTACGCTCTTATCGCCAATCGTAATCAGCCACCGGTCACATCCCAAAAAGGACGCAATCAATTTTGCAATCGTTGATTTTTCTTTGCCGGATGGCCCTACAAAAAGCTGTAATTTTTCCCTGCGGAATTGTCAGATCAATTCCTTTCAAGACCTCTTTTTTCCTCGTATGCAAAATGGACATTTTCCAGAGCAATATCAAGGTTCTGTAAATCACATTTCCTCTCCGGTAGGACAAGCTCCCGGCTGAGTTTAATATACGTCAATCTCACCCATTGGTGCCTATTTTTGCAATATCATCGGTAAAGAACATTGCGGCTACAAGCCGGGCCTGCAATTCCCAACGACAGGACAGTTACCGTAATAAAGGTTGCGGCATTGACGGGAGCCACTCATGTCAAAACAGGCACCCGACGGGGAGTACGCTAATCAACGCCGCCGGGCCATACGCACTCATCATAATCGCCGATATTTTTGTGTATCTTTCATCCAGTCTAAAATCAGGTCTGCGTTTGCATGGACGGCATCTGTAAATTTCTGATAGGAATTATCTGCTGATTAAACGCCTTAATGACTTCAATGCCGCCGATGTATTCTACCGTTGTTGCGCTCATGTGATTTCCGGCTTTTACAACTTCCCCATACTTCTTGGGATATTCCTTCATCATTCCCATGTAGCACATCATTCCAACAGGAATGGTAATCAGCGATAACGCCATTCTCCGGTCCAAGATGAACAAATAAACGATGATTGCGATTGAACGAGAAGATTTGAAGTCATTTTCGGGATTACATGAGCAAGGGAACCTCTAACTGTTCAATTCGTTCCACCATGCCATTTTTTAGTTGCCGGACGGGTAATTGAGAATATAGCCCATAGGCACTCCTGGTAAGTTTTGAAGCAATTTTTCCGCCTTGCCTCGGACAGCACTTCAAAGGTCGCTAAGCAGGATGCCCTCGTTAAATCCCCATCAATATTGCTTTTTAGGACAAAGCGGCTGCGCCGAAATCAGACACCACCATGTGCAAAATGATAAATCCCGATTCCCGGAGAGTAACTCAATCGTCATTCTGGCTGTTGCAAAATAGGGGACGATACCCAAAGAAGCAACTCCCAACACAGCAGAACAACAGAAACGATGTAGCTAGTCTTATGCGGTCTGGCAAACTCAATAAGTCTGCCAAATAGTTTTCCCGCTTGCGACTGATCCATATAAATCCCTCCTTTAGTTAGATTTTACTAACTCTTATTCAAAAGAATAAGCCGATAATCTGTCATGTGATTTACACAAACAAATTATCGGCTCTGCGTCTTTGCGTCTGGCACTACTGATAATCGTATTTTCATGTTGTCAACATCTATCAAACATTCCTGTTTGCATTTGGGACAAAATATTGGAAAGTTTCTTCAGCGCAGAAGTGTCTGCCCGTATCTTTGTCCGCGTTCTGCATTACAAAAGGGCAGTGTATCCATCCGCTTTCGTCCACCACAAAATTTCTTCTGTTTTCTGCATTTCCTTGCACCTTCTTTCCTTATTTCCGGTAATATTCTTTCCAGCCATTCCATAAAAAGTGCGTAGCTCATTGATATAATTTTTGCTTCCTCCATCGGCATATCGTGAATCACCACTTCAAATATACCAGAATAAAAGCACTGGAAACAACGTGCAGGAATCCATCTGTAACTCGTCCCTTCCGCCAGAGCTTTACTTCCTACTTGAATCAAGAATTTCTTTGTACAGTTCGTATCCAGTTCTACTAATCCTTCTAAAAAATTCCTGATAGTAATTTCCCGGTGCTCCGGTAATCAGCAGCTTAAATTCAGAAAAATATTCATAGATATATGCAATCACAGCTTCAAAACCACGATCTGAGTATTCCGCAAATTTTTCGTTCTGCTCGTGCCCCGTCAAAGAAGAAAAATCACTTAATGATTGCCGCAATAACTCTTTCAGACTTTAGCTACCGGTTCCACAAGCGGAACAATCCCTCTTTATCTGAATACCGCGTATATATTGTTGGTGCTGACACCGGTAATTATGAGCAATCATCCGTATAGCCTTTTTCTAGAACGATTATGCTGATTGATGATGTAACTGCTTTAGAGCAAAAAATGCGGGAAGCCCGAAAAATAAAGAACTGACACAACAGGAACTTTCTGATCTGAGCCATGTTTCTGTAAAAAGCAAATCGCCAATATCGAAAAAGGGGACAATGAATCCTTCTTATTTGATTTTGAGAGCATTGGCCAAGGTCCTGCATATCTTTTTAGATACACTTATAAATCCAGATGTTTCTCTGGTTTCAAATAAAAAAATTTCAATCAAATAAAAAATCAGCTTACACATAATCAAATTTCTTTCATAGGTTATAACATATTCTATTTTAATTTTCAAAGTATACCATCCCCATGATCGTTCCGTTATTGATATCGTGGCTTCTCTGGTTCACGGCATCCACTGGAGTTTCCTCTACGGTGTATACGGTACTGCCTCGGTTTCTCCACGATTCACCATGGTCTGGTTCCATCTCCGTTCCAGTCAAAAAAAGATTAGGGTTCGGGCGCTGGCGTATCCTCGGCTCTTCCATTTCCCTTGTTCTGAAACCATGCGATTCCGTCATCACACAGAGAACTTCGGCATCTTACCGTTTTCGATTAATCTGCCTGATCTCACCAGCTGGCAAACAGGCACCTGCTTGCTACGTGGCTGTCAAATCCATACCACGACCAGAACTTCTGGCCACCTTCATTTCCAAGCTGGGTAAGTGCCACGGATGCAATCTGGCCGTTGCCTCCAAACAGGCCGGCAAACAATCCGCCCGCTAGAATAATGCCGCAGGACGTGAGGGGACATATTCTGGATCCCCATAGGCTTCACTCAGCCATGTGAAGCCGCCTGTTCATTGGAAAACTGCAAAGCGTTTTCTGCACTGTAGCCCCATAGTTTCGGAGAGCCCGTTATGTACCCGTTCCATAGTTATACCCTTGCAGGGACGCTTCCAGCTTGTCCCATGTCGCAATGAGCTGGTGCATCCGGCCTATTAGGCAGTCCGCATAATACTGGATTCCTACCTGTATGGAGTAGTCCGCATCCCTGGATGGCATTCGGGCTGTTGGAATACCGGGTGTTGTATGGGCACTCACTGCTCTGCATGGGATCGGTCCCCCGGTAGCCAGAATTCCTGCATCATGATTGCCTGTATCACGGAAACGTATTCGGGGATTCATGCTGGTTGGCGTATTTCTGGATGGTTGCCGTATAGGAAAGTACTTCCTGGCTGAGTGCTTCGTTGCTCCTGGCTTCCAGAGAATGCCGCACCGCCAATGATCCCGACCATGATAACCAGAAGCAGAACCATGACCGCTCCGGCTCCCGGTGCAGCCATCATGGACTGCACCGTTTTTCGCCTGCCGCCTACAGCGGCCTTAGCTGCTGAAAGGTATTTCTCCTGCCCTTGCCGTTTTCTGTATCCGGCGGACTCCATCGGAAGTCTGCAAGGCGGCTTTCTTCGCCGCCTGCTTCGCTGCCCTTCGTTCCATCTGCTTCTGCATCCGGGCTGTCAAGGCGTTGGAACTGGTCGCACGGAGCTTCTGCTCTGGCTGGACGCTGATCTTCACAGATGGAGGGCGGTCTTAATAGTACGCCGCTGTATGGTTTTTCGGCTCAACTGTTTCCGTGGCTTTCCTTGATCCGGATGCTTTCCGGCTGTTTCTGGCGGATGGCATTCTGCCTTGCTGTATCTTCGGCCTTGCTTTTCTGGTTTTGTTCTTGATGGAGCTGCTTCATTTCTGCTATTTCCTGTCCATTCTGGATTCTTGGTGTCTCCCTGGCTGCCCGGATCTTCTGTTCTTTCGTTTGACGGCATCTGAAATCGCCTTTTTGCCGCTGGGCTTTCCTGGACTTCCTGGTTTGTGACCTTCACACGGGATGCCCCTGTTCCCGTTTTTTTGCTTCGGTGCTTCCCGGCTGGCAGGATTGGGGGCCTGTGTCCCCTGTTCCTCTGGCGGCTTCTTTCTCGCTTCTTTTTTTACCAGTAACTCTCAGTTTGATCTTCTCGTAGGAAGTCTGTGCGGCTGTCTTTCCGGCTCTGGTTACAGTTCTGCCTGTCTTTCTTGCAGCCCATTCCTCTGCGGATGTGACTTTCCCACTGGCATATTCGGATGGGACTGTTCTCCCATGTCATTGTCCCTGGCATTTGCGATGGTCTGGGTTTTTCCTTGCTCAGTATGGCCGTCCGCATCAGCTCCTTGGGGATTCTGGGCAGGATTTTTGGTCTTTGGTTTTGTTGTAACTTCTTTGGTTTTGATATCCTTCATCTCACACCTCAGTCCCCGGCTTGTACCCCGCTCTTACGCTTCGCCCGGCTTGGTCGTCATCGCGATACAGTTTTGTATTTCTTGGAAACGAATTTTCAAACGGCACCAGATTCCCGGAACAGCGGATCAGACCATGGCTGGCACCCACATTGGTGATGTAGGATAACTGGTTGTCTGAAATATTCAGAAGTGCCGCCAGCTCATCCCGGTCGGTGGTAGCCTGATTCAAAGGATCAGGAACTCACTGTTCGCCAGCATCAGGCGGGCGGTATCGGATTTCAGAAGTTCCTCAACGTTCTGGGTAAGCCTGGTTACAAATCCGGAATACTTACGGATACGCTTGTACAGGCGGTAGAAAAAAGTCCGCACTGTATTCATAGCGGAACAGCAGATAAAACTCATCCGCAAAGATCCATGTCGTTTTTCCCTTCTTCCAGTTCTGGATAACACGGTTAAAATCGAATCCAGTGTGACCAGCATGCCAAGGGCATCAGCTGTTCGCCCAGCTCCCGGATGTCATAGTCGATGATACGGCTCTTCGTGTTGACATTGGTTTCTGGGCAAAGGTGTTCAGACTGCCATTGATAAACAGTTCCGAAGACAGAGCCAGCCCTCTGGCTTCTTCCTCCGGCTGGAGCATGAGTTGTCGGTACAGGTCGCAAGGTCGGCACCTGCCTTTTGTAACCGCCTCATATAATCCCGGTACACATCTGCGGTGCAGCGGTCGAGGATGGATTTCTCCTTTGCCGAAAGGTTTCCGGCTCCTACGAGCTGCTCAAACAGGGGAAAGGATAAATTCTGACTTCTCAATCAGAGGGTTTCGGTCATTGCCATAGGCAGAATCCATATCCAGTGCATTCAGATGGGTATCCGAGGTTGCCGAGATCCGGATGACCTCTCCGTTTAAGGCTTCCACTAGGGAAGCAAACTCCGACTCGGATCGAGGATGAGGATGTCATCTTCCGTGGAAAGGGCAAGGTCTCAGATCTCTTCTTTTTTGCCGAGGCTCTCTTTCAGGAACGCTGACTCTGAAAATCGGAATGAATTGCCATTTAACAGCTTCCGGCGGTCTGCCACCAGCATAGCTTTTTTGCTGACTGCATTCTGCCCATAGTAGATGCCGCCTGGCTGCATGATCTCCTGCGTATGAAATGGAATCAATACAGCAGTGGACTCTGTGGTAAGGGTTCGCACCGCATCGATCTTCCGCGAGGCCATACGGCAGGACGGTGTTCAGCCCATCGACCTGTTGCCATTTCAGGGGTTGCCATCTGGCAGAGATGTTTTCTTGCAATGGAATACAGGGTTTCCGTATCGAATCCAGCTGTTTCTTGCTGTCTGCCATATGTACCATTGTCAGAATACCGAACATCATTCTCTGATCCCTGGTGGTCGATCGTCCAGCATCTCCTTGGTCTCTCTTTTCTCTGCAGCTCCATGTCATAGGGAACTACGGCAGAAAAGTTATTATTTGCATTCTGGCGTCTCTGCCAGTTCGTCACGTTGTCTCCCACCCAGCAGTCGATTCTGGATCTCACCGCACCGCTTCATCTGTCGGCACCGGGATGATGTCAATGGACAGCATAAGGTTCCTGCCAAGGCACAAGTTCCGATATCTCGTCTTTTACATAGCTGGCGTAATCTTCCTAAAAAGGACTCTGCCATATTGCTCACCCAGCTTGAAATGATCGTTGTGGAATTCCATCGTGTCCGGGCAGATCCAGTCTTTGAAGCTGTGCCCTTTTTTCGCAAAGGCTTTCATGTCAAATGGAAACTCTGCAGGAACATCTGCCTTGAAAAAGTCCCGGAAGATCTGGAACCTCTGCTCTGCATCCAGCTCTTCCCCGGATGGAGGACAGCTTGGCCAGATGGGTGATAATGTCCGTTCCCCACACGGGCGAAATAGGTCCTGGCTTCATCAATGTTCTTCTTTGTGGACACTGACGGTCAGGTAGCGTTCCTGGTAGATGCTGTTGTTAGTACCGGAGATCTTGGACAGAGCATGTCGTTGTACTCCTTCCGGTGGTATTCATCCAGCCCGTCCCCTTTCATTGGGATCAGCAGGGACTGTTCAAACTCTTCTTTGTTGATCTTACGGTTGTTCAGGGTAATCTTCGCAGTACAGCCGGAATCCAGTGCATTTAAAAAGTTCGGAATAATCCAGGTTTATTTCTGTCTTGTCCGCTTTACTGGCAATGGAGCAGGTGATATCCGTAAACCGGAATGTCCGGAAAATTTACTCTCTACCTGAAAAATCCCATCCGGCCAGATCTTGCGGATGGGGATTGCCTGCTGGACAGACCTCGGTACTTTAAATTTTTCTTTTGTCCTGTTTCAGTGTCTGACTCGGGTTTTTAATCAAAGGCATCACCTTCCTCTTGGCTTCTTTGGTTTCTTCTGTTTCGTCCGCTTCTTCTCCGGCTCGCTCCGTTCCCATCATTTTTTCACCCGCCGCAGGCTCTCTTATGCAGGGAAAAGTACAGGTTCTCCGATTTGAATACCAGCCGTTTCGGGTACAGCAGTTCGGATTTGATGACTGTCCATGCGAACTGTTCTGCCGTCATGCCGTGGTAACGGAAAAAACCGCAGGCTGCAAAGGAGCCGCCCCAAGCACACACACAGCCATCCGGTTACCTGTTCCCCGGCATATTTCGGGTGAGGAAATAGATCCCAAGGGCTGCCAGGATCGCCAGTACCGAAAAATAAGCACTGCCGGAAACTTAAGCCCCCAGAACATTGACTCTGATAGTCTCAGATTTCTTTTTATTCATTTTCACTTCCATGTTGTTTCTACCTTTCTCTGTGATTTGTTCTTTGGTTTCTGCTTTGGTGCATCCGCAATCTGGATGCCGTGGCTTTCCATAAATTCTCTGTTTTCCCTGCGGATCATATTCTGCCAGTTTCTTCAGGTCAAAGGCGACCTTCAGCAGCAGTAACCGAAACTGCGGTCTCCGGAAGTACCCTGCCCAGCTTGTATTTCCGAATAAAACGCAGATGCTCTTTTGCTGAAATTGTGGTCGATATAGGCTTCGTTCACACCGTTCAGCGGGCATGGTGCAGGTTCACCGTAAGGTCGGAAAAAAGTTCCGGGTAGCCATATTCATCTGGTGAAATCCCCGACATACAGGCGGTCTCTGTCCAAGCAGCCGCTGACCCGTATGAATACTCTCTGGTTGCTTCTCCACTGTCATAAATTAATTTCTTTGGTTCTTCCATTCCTTTCTGCCTCCTATAATCCCATGATTTCTTTTACGATCGGTCAGATGCCTTCACTGCCCCTGACCAGTACCAGTAAGTTAAAGACCAGCTCCCCGATGTAGTTCCAGACAATCGTCACAGCAGACAGACTGGTATCCCCCGACGGCCGGCGGACTCGTAAACACCGAAAAGATGATGCAGGCCAGTGCGATGATGGCACCTTCAGACATACCCCGGCGTAGGAACGGATAAAGTTCTTCCCTTTACAGACTGGGTTGGTTCCCCCGGCAAAGGTTGCCAGCGGGATCGGTGCGATGGCTGTGTACATATACAGCTTGAACATTCTTCCATATACAGTCAGGATCATCACAAAGGAAAGCACGGTAATTAACAAGCTGCCCTTTAACAGGGTTTATGATCCACAAAGGGATGGATTCAGCATCCCGACTGCTTCGATCTTGTCCACAATCTCTGAGGGCAGTTCCGTCACCGTTCCACCTGCCATCCCGGAATGGGACATAATATTTGCCACGATTCCCTGCTGTCAATGGAAAAATTGCCGTCAGAAGCTCCATGCCGGACATGACGGCTCCTGTGCCAGTGCGAAACGGATAAAGGCTTTCACTACGTGTTCCGGCTTCTTCATATCCGTGAAGCTCCACAGGTTTTCACCAGCCCTGCCGCAAAAAAATAAGACCAGCAGGCTGTACCCGATGGCTCGGAGGCTCCGTTGATGCCCGTCCACTCCGTTGAAATTCTCCGGGCTTTGCGTCAGCAGTGTCCATCAGCTTGTCCTCCAGGTCTGCAAAGGCAGAATTCAGATTCTGTACGATCAGTTATCACTCAAACAGTTTCACCTCCCATCCTGCAAAAGTGAGTGGGAACCCGTTGCATGGCTCCCGGTCTCTGATCCAACCCCATGATCAGATCCAGGATCTCTTTGCAAAGGTAAGCGTCAGGAACTGTTTTGCCGCCTGCGGAGTGTCAGGGACAATCCGTTTAAGCAGCCCTCTGGCACTCGGATCGTGGCAGGTGGTTATTCTTTAAACGGGACAGAAAGTCCGACCATGCCAGGGCAAACAGTTTCTTCTGCCCTAAAATCCCCGGTTGTACCAGGGAAATAAAAACTTTAGTATAGCCTAAAAGAGAAAGCTAGCGCCTTGAGGCGCGGCCAAGTAGAGTGGGCTTAAAGCCTGCGTCCCGAGCCACCCGTTTTACGGGTGGCAGCGACTCCTTGTCTGTTTATCTTATACTTGTCAATTTATATTATCCAATAATGTGAATTATAATATGACAGTACGGATGCATATTATAGAAACATAACTTTGAAAGAATCAAGCATAACCTGTGGAGTGACTCTTCAACGGATAAACTATTTTCACTTCATACAGTTCCGACATATGGAATAAGGAACACCAATCGCCCTCAATACAACTTTCTTTCTATTAGTTAAAAATGCACATAATCAAAAAAGAAAATCGACTTATTTTAGACAAATTCATTGACAAGTTCTGCTTTAGGTGATAAAATAAAAGTGAAAAGTCGAAATTTATATTGTTGGGAGGTAAGACCGATGATTTGTTTTAAGGTTAAGTTGCCTAACTTAATAATGGAGCATTTTTACCGACGCTGCCAGCTTTGGAGGCTTAGAATTAAAATTGTTTCTATTTGCGCATAAGTTAGGCATGATTATTTGTCTACTTATGCGCTTTTTTATTTGAATTTTCAGTATTAGCAGAAAGGAAGTGTTATACATAGATAACATATGGCTTATCCTTTTGCTTCTATTAAGTTTTTTATGATTTTTAAGCCGGAACTTTTATGGAAAATTTAACACTTCTTTTCTGTAAAAGGCGGTGAACCTACAGATTTATATCTTGGTTTGATGCGGGTTGCTGGAGTATTCTTTTTATTGCATCCATCATTTGCATTATTGTTTTGGTTTTATAAGAGAAGGGGGCTTTTAATGAAAAAGCTAACACGTAAGATTGTTGCACTTACTCTTTCCTTGGTTATGTGCATAAGTTTTTCTAACACTACTTTTGCTTATGCCGACAACGAGAATATCAGTTCTTCTGCTGAAGCAAGCAAAGTGAATTGGTGGAAGATTGGCTGGATTATCCTTTCAGATTATGTGGAAAAGCTTATCGATCTCGATGGACAGAGTGAAAAGGATAGTAGTTGGGCCTATCTTGTTTCACCTAGCATAGAATATAACACGGGTGATATGGGGCCTGAGGTTTATTTTCGTCCAGAAGTAGATAACAGCGTTGGTTCTATCCGTATGCATGGACATAGGATTATCTTTGTCGATATTTTTACACAGATTGCACTCATCTTGTCAGATGCCTCTGGTGATACGGTAAGTCAAGCAACTACTGGTACAAATCAGTATATGTTTTATACAAAGAAAGCAGGAGACAGTTCTGGTACATGGAAAGCACAGTTTGTTTCAACTGAGACATACAAATGGCAGTTGTATTATGCCCATTATTACAATGCCAATGCTCGTTCAAGTGTTCCTATGACGGAAGATGGATTTTACTTTGGGGATAATAACAGAGTTTATCAATTCTCTGTTGCAGAATCTTACAGACTTAATTCTCTTCCTCCAGAGGTTGTTGATATGACACAACTTAATGCTCAATTTATTAATCCTGCTGATGGAAAAACTGTAGATTATCTCAAAGACTTTAATGCTGGAGATCAAGTTCATTTCTCTGATATAATTATTGACATTAGTTATGATGCGACTGAGGATGCGACTACATTTTATTTTACCGAGGATACTTATGAGGAAAACATAGGATGGAAATTTGCAGGAAATCTTCTTGACCAATATTCCGCTGGTGATGTTCTGAATCTAACTTTTGATGTGTTGAATGTCGGAAACTATCAGGGCATTACTTTTGAAAGCCTCGACTACTTTGAAGCAGCTTACGCGCATAATAACGGTGCCGCTTATCCCAATATTCAAGATTACCAATAATTTGATTTTGACATAAGGACTTATAGAAGAGGGCGTGTTGCGGATAATTTTCTGCAACGCGCCCTTTTAGTATGCTTTAGCAAAATAAAGTTATCCCTTTTACTCTGGCCAAAGGAATAACTTTATTGCCTGATAGCATTAAAAGAAAATTGTTGTATCACTTTTGATATAAATTAAAAGTATTTAGCGTCTAAATTCTACCTTGACATTTCCCCAACAAAATTGTAAATAATCTTAACCTCCTGTGTCCTCTGACCATCAATCTTCTTGATTTCTCCAATCAGAATCCGGCTAATGAGCCGGTTCAGCACCGCCTCGTCCAGTTCCTCGATGGCGGCATAGCGCCGGATTTCCTTGATAAAAGTGCGGACTTCGCTTTCTTGCGCATCGGCACGACCTTGCATCATTGCCAGGTCATGCAGGCGTTTCTGGTTGGATTCCTGCTCCTGTTCCAGCGCCGCCGTCAGCTTCACAAACCGCTGCTCGGTCAGGATGCCTTTGGCCTTATCGGTGTACAGGCTCAAAAACATTCCGTCAATTTCCTGATTTCGGGCTTCCAGCCGCTGGCGTTCCTTCTCTGTCTGAGAAGCGTCCACCAGATACCGGCGCTCCATCCGGCGGCTGAGCCGCTGGTAGAACGCATCGGCGTCCTTCATGGCCTGCGCCGCCAGTTCCTGAATGTCCTTCAGCACCAGATTGTACAAACCCCTTGCCTCGATTTTGTGGCTGGAGCAGACCTTGCAGCCCATGCGGTTGTAGGTCTGGCAGATATAGTACGCCTTGTCAATCGGCTCCCGCATTTCGCCGGTGAAGCGGTTCTTCCCGGTTCGGCCCACTTTCTCATACCGCACCTGCATGGACTTCCCGCAGGTGGCGCAGTAGACCAGACCGTGGAACAGATTATAAAAGGGCAGGAATTCCCCTGAATGGTCGGCCTGCGGTCAATGAGTTCCTGCACCTGTTCCCATTCCTCCGGCGTCACAATGGCCTCATGGCAGCCCTCGATCACTTCCCACTGGTCACGGGGAATAATGTCATAGGTGTTGGAGCGGATGCCTTTCTGATGCGTCCGAAAGACCAAATGTGCGCCCTTATAGAATGGATTTCTCAGGATGTGACTGATTCTGGCTCCGCCCCAGAAATAATAGTTGGCGTCAAACTCCGTGTTGGCCTTGACATGGGTGATGGGGATTTTTTCTTCCATCAGCCGTTTGGAAATCCTCATGCAGCCCAGCCCGTCCAAGGCATAGTCATAGATTTTGCGGATGATCGGCGCTGTCTCAGGGTCAATAATGAGATGCCCTTTGTCCTCTGGGTCACGCATCAGGCCGAAGGGCGGCGTCCCTCCGCAGAACTTCCCCTGCCGGGAGCGGGTGGTGATGCCTGCCAGCACCTTTTTAGAAATATCCCGGCTGTACATATCGTTCAGGATATTCTTAAACGGCGTAATGTCCATTTCCTGACGGGTCAGGCTGTCCACTCCGTCTGTAATGGCAATATAGCGTACATTGTGTTTGGGGAAAAAGATTTCGATATAGCTGCCAGCTTCAATATAGTTCCTACCAAGCCTGGACAGGTCTTTGGTGATGACGCAGCCGATCTTTCCCGCCTCAATATCAGCAATCATGCGCTGGAAAGAAGGACGGTTGAAGTTGCGGCCCGTATAGCCGTCATCCACATAATATTCATACTGGAACATTCCATGCTTTTCAGCAAAGTCCCGAAGCATGATTTTCTGGTTGCTGATGCTCATACTCTCGTTGTCGCCGCCGTCATCCAGAGAGATGCGGCAGTAGAGAGCGGTGATTTTCTCATAGACTTGTTTTTTCCTGCTCATAGCGTTCTCCTTCTATGAACAGGGACACGATACCATTATAGTACCATGTCCCTGCCCCTGAATCAACCGTTTTTACGCAGCGTTTTCGGCCATTTCCCGCTGCTGACGCCATTCCTCGAAGTGTTCGCAGGTCTGGCGCTCGATCAGCTGCTCAAAGGCTTCCCGCATGGACTTCTCCCCGGAGAACTCCCGCACCACCACAAAACGGACTTTATTTTTCTGCTGTTTGCTTTTTTCCATAGGCTACCTCCATAGAGTAGCAGGCCAGACGGCAGCACTGGCAACGAAGTCCGGCAACGAACCTCTGAAAACCTGTAAACTACCGTCTGACCTGCAAATCTTACTTTATCAATTTTCTTGAAAAATCTCGTTGTTTTCGTTGCCGGAGATAGAGATAGATATTAGAAAATACCTTATTTACAGGCTTTTTCCGTATCCAGACCGGAGAATCCCCGGCAACAAACCCGGCAGCCAAGTGGCAACCATCCCGGCAACAGACCGCTAATTTTATGCGATCCACTCCTTCGGCAGTTCCAGCTGGCAGCATTCTTCCTCGGTCAGCTCCACAAATCCATCTTCGTTGCCGGGCAGTTCGTTGCCGGAAACGTCCCGTTCCCAGCCCCTCTGCCTGCCATATCCGGTGAACATCCGGGGATTGGAGAATGGTTTCCAGCCCGTCACCACCGTGTTCATGATCTCGTTGATATTGTGCAGCTGCCACCGCTTCGGCTCATCGTAGGTGTGGCCCAGCGCCTCCTTGAACAGCTGTTTGGAGCAGACCATGCTGCCGGTGTAGTGTTCCAGAAAGCCCTGTATCTGTCCGGCCTCGGTGTCCTCCGGCATGAAATCCTTCTGCACCTCCACCAGCTGGCGCTGGATGGACTTGCTGAACTTCATAGAGTAGTGGCCGCTGCGGTAAATCGTCATGGCCTCCGCCCAGACCTGTAAAAGATAGGCTCTGGAGGCGTCCTCGTCCTCCAAAATGTGAACCTCTGCATTCTCCGGGTAAATCATGATCGGCAAAAGCGCCGATTTCCGGCCCGGTCAAGGGGCAGGAAGTCCAGTGTGTTGGACGAACCGCCGAACACACACTGCCGCAGCCGGTCTTTGGGCTGGGCCTCGTAGGGCGTCCGGTAGGTTTCCTTCTGGCGGCTGATAAAGGAGCGGATTTCTTCAATGCTTTTGGCGCTGCTGGTAGCCAGCATCTCCGACATTTCGATAATCCAGTGTCCTTGCAGCTTCAGATACACCCTGTCATCGTCCAGTTTTTTCAGGTCGTCACTGAACCACTCGTCCCGGATCGCCAGCAAGCGGAAGAAGCTGGACTTGCCAGCCCCCTGACCGCCCACCAGACAGAGCATTTCCTCATATTTGGAGCCGGGGCGGAATACCCGCCGGATAGCCCCCAGCAAAAAGTGTTTCAGCATTTCCTCCACATAGTCGCTCTCGTCCGCACCTAAGAAATGATGGAGACAGGAGCGGATGCGGGGCGTCCCGTCCCAGACAAGGCCGTTTAGCACGTCCTGTATGGGATGGTAGCAGTTCTCATTCGCCACGATGGAGAGCGCCGCCGTCATCTTTTTCTCACTGGTCAGGCCATAGGTCTGCTCAAAATAGAGAAGCAGATATTTCACGTCCGTATCCGTCAGGGCACTGGTATTCCTGCGCCAGCCTAAATCCTGTACAATGTCCACCCGGTCAGTCAAAAGGTTCAGGCGGATCGCCCCACGCAGGAGAGGGTCATGGCAGAACACCGTCCGGCAGTTGCCGATGGTGTTGGCGGGCTGGCCTTTCTCCGTGACGGACAGGCTTTCCCGCACCTCATCAACGCTCCGCTCCGGCGCTAAGGCTTCGGCTGCGCTCATGGCGGCCTGCCGGGTGGCTAGCGGTAAACTCTGATATTCGCTGCTCAATCTTCCTCACCTCTTTTCCATACTCAGCGACCACGGAAGCACGTTCCTCCATGCTGCCGGACAAGAGAATATCCAGCAGATATTCCGTGTACGGTTTCTTTTGCAGGGCCTCCACGAACAGCGGATTCCACGCTTCATCCGGCGTCTGCGGGGCGTATTCCTTCTCCCAGCGTTCCAGCAGATGCAGGTAATTGCACAGCACCCGGAAACATTTCTGCTCCGCCTGCCGGTAACGCAGTTCCTCGCTGATTTTTCGCTTGACCGGCCTCCTGCGGGGCGGGTCATGGCCTTTGGCGTCATAGTGGACAGAGAAATCCTCCGCCAGCTTCAGCGCCGCCTCCTTACTGCTCAGACTAAACAGACGGGCGGTAAAATCAATCACATCCCCATCTGCCTGACAGCCAAAGCAGTGGAACCGATGGTCAATCTTCATACTGGGATGTTTGTCATCATGGAAGGGACAGCAGGCCATGCCATTCCTGCCAACCTGCACCCCGTAATATTCCGCAGCCTGCCTTGTGGTGACAGACTCCTTCACCGCTTCAAATATATTCGATTTTCTCACCTCCAGGCAGAGAAAAAAGCACCCGTTTCCGCAGAAAATCAGGTGCCTCATAACTCCATATCGTGTTTCTTTTTCGGAGCAATCCGCCCCTCACGTTCCCAGCGTTCCCGGTTATCTCGGTCAGCGTTCAGCCTGCCTTTCGCCAGCTTCTCCCGGATGGATTCTCTGGCCTTCTCCTTAATCTGCTCCTTACCGGCCTTCTTGACCTCCGGCTGCATGAGAGTTTTCTGGATTTTTGCCAGGGCGTTCTGCATGACCCGTTTGATTTTGGTAATCACTCCATCCAGACGGGCGGCAGCGTAGTCACGCTCCTTCTTCGGGGCCTTCCGCTCCGGCGAAAGCACCCACTTTTTCGTTTCCTCGATCAGACGAATATCTTCTTTGTGTGTCTCCTGCCGGACGGTATCGGTCACCACCTCCACCGCCTTGTCATAGGCCGCATCGGAAACATCATCTAACAGCGTCTCCACGTCCTCGATTTTGAGCGTCAGTTCTTCCAGCTTCTGCTCCTGCGCCGCAAGCTGCTCCTTCTGCTTCATCAGGATATAATCCTGTTTTTCCAGATAGTCCCGCCCGCCGTAGGACGGCTCCTGATCCAGATGCAGCCCATGCCGTCTGGCGATGTCAAACAGGATCGTCCGGCAGACCGCATCAAAGGTCTGCTTGCGGTTGTTGTTCCGGCCTTTGGGCTTCTCCGGGTTGGGGAGAGGGATGCCAAGTTCTTCCAGCGCCTTTTCCTGCTGGGGGCACAGTTCCCCATAGCGGTTCTCACAGTCAAAGACGTGCCGCTCATGGATGTGGGGCGTCCCCTCGTCCAGATGGAGCGCCCAGTCCAGGATGTGGATATGGGAACCGAAGCGGCGCTCAAATTCCTGATAAAACTCATTGACGATGGAAAAGAGCGTATCCGGCGAGACGGATTCTCCCATCGTGCCGATCTGGTAGATACTTTCCTCCGGGCAGGTCTTGTTGTTTTTCAGCAAGTCCTCCACAGTGCGGTTGCGCTCGGTGTGCCGGGTTTTCTCATTCCGGGCGTTCTGAGCTTCCACATAGCCGCCGTAATGCTCGTAGTAATACATCCGCTCGATTTCCTCAAAGCTGAAATCCGGCTGCTCCGGGTTCTCCCGGAACTCATGGGTGGTAAAGCCCCGGTAGCAGTCCCAGTAGACATTTTGCCTTGCCCGTTCTGCGTCAATGTGTTCGCTGTTCTCCACATCGAACCGGCGGTCATTGTGGCGGGGATTATAGGTGCCATGCTTGCCGGAGCGTCCATTGTGTCGTGTCAGTTTCAAACAGATTTCCTCCTTCCTGCGAAGATGTTCTGGGGCCGGGGAAGGGGCGGCGAAGCCGCAAATCCTGCGAATTTTGCGTCAGGTAATACCCAATACAAGTTGACGCAGGCATCAACTTTCCCTGGGCAAGGCGTTTCACCCTTGACCCGATGGGGCGGCTGCCCTCAACCTGCCAAGGCACTTCGTCCTTGACCCGATAATGGCTGCCGCCCTTAACCTGCCAATGGGCGTTGCCCCTTGACCCCAGCAGTGCGCTGCCGCCCCTGCACCCCGCCACAAAGGGCTGGCCGCCCTCTGTACTTCCGCACCGGCGAAGCTGGCTTCCACCGCAGGAACGGTGTTTGCCAGTTTCACCGGCTCCGTATCCACACATTTGCGCCCATAGGCGGGGAGTGGATACGGAATACGCCTGCGGGGATTGCCGGTCAAAACATCGGGTGCAGACCCGTCATTTTTCCCGTAAACACCCCGATTTTAGGCGATTTTTTCTTCCGTTACCACCACCTGAAAGCCATGCTCCTTTGCGTACTCCCTTGCGGCGGCTTTCCGTTCTTCGCTGTACGGAGGCACCAGCCGGATCGACAGCCGGGACTTGTCCAGCACATAGGTCACGCTGCCCTCCGGCGTGCTGCGCTCCAACCGGCACAGCAGCGGGTATTTCCGGCTGAAATCAGCCAGCCTGCGCTTCAAGCTGGCGTTGAAGGTGTAGACGCTGGCAAGGTTCTCCGCCTCGTTCCAGTTGATGATGGTTTCTTTCTCATACTTAGACAGCTTCTTCATACAGATCCTCCTCATAATCGGTGTAAGATTTCAGCACACGCAGGTTGCGCTTGAGACGGCGGTACTCGTCCATCTCCATGCGCAGATGGTGATAAAAATCCTCGTACCAGCTTTCGTTCATCTCCGTCTCCACCTTCCGGGCCAGCCCCAGCATCCGGCGTTTGGCCTCCGGGTCAACCGTCAGAGCCGTCAGCCATTTCAGCCGTGTCACCGTATTGTGGTGGCTGAGACAGCCGTAAGCGTAGAGAATCTTCTTTTCTTTCATACTCAGTGTCATAATGATTTCCTCCATTTCTTTGCTGCGGAGCCATGCGCCCCGCATGATAAACTTGTTTCCTGTCCGCCGGTCTGCCTGCAAGCCGCTCCTGCCCGGAATTTCTCCCGGCGTATCGGCCTCTTTGGTGCGCTCGATTTCCGTCCTGGCGTCACTTCCCCGGAGGCCATACCCCTTGCAGCCGGTCATTCGATTTTCAAGGTTCTGTGCCTGTCTGCAAGAACCAGTTTACCGAAAAAAGAGGCCCTTTCCCGTATATCCAAAACGTCGGAAAAACGCTCGAAATCCGCATATTTCCACGCTTATGGAATCGTGCTATAATGGGTGTAATCACTGAAAAAGATAACGAGAGAGGGGGCTTTGGATGTACGCAAAGCTGACAATCCCGGAGCGGCTCAAAGACCTGCGGGTGGTGGACAAGCACCTGACGCTGGAACAACTGGCGGAGCAGACCGGCCTGTCTAAATCCGCGCTGGGAAAATACGAAACCGATGACTACAAGGACATCAGCCCGTTTGCGATTGCAACGCTGGCGGACTTTACGGCGTGTCCACCGACTATCTGATGGGGCTGTCAGAAAATAAAAATCACCCAAACACAGAGCTTCAGGCCCTGCATTTGAGTGATGATATGGTGGTACATTATTGAGCAGCGGCAAAATCAACAACCGGCTTCTCTGCGAACTGGCTGCCCACCCGAATTTCCGGCGGCTGATGATAGATATGGAAATCTGCATCGACCAGATCGCCAATATGCGGGTGGAGCAGATGAATCTGGTGTTGGAGGCCACCCGGCAGACCGTCATGAGCAAGTATGCGCCCGGAGAAGATGACCTCTATATGCGGACGCTGGAACTGGGGCAGGTGCAGGAAAGCGATTTTTACAGCCATGTCATGCACGATGATCTGGACAGCATCGTCCGGGACATCCGGGAAGCACACCGCAAGGACAAGACCACCGCCGACCCGCAGCCCACGCTGGATGACGTCAAGGAAAAGTTTGAACAGGCGCTCGAACAGGGCAGCCAAGAGGAAGTGGTAATCCACGAATTTTGCGACAGAATGCAGATACCCTTCGAGAAGATTTCCTCAGAGGACTTCTCTGCATTTTTGCGGATACTGAGCCTGTCCAAAATGCTCAAAAATCCCAACAACATGAGAGGAAAGGCCAAGCCGCAGCCGTACTATGCGCCCAAGCGGAAGAAACGCAGATAACAGGAAAGCCGCCCAACCTGTACCGTTGGACGGCTTTCGACCCGTTTGCGAGCGGAATAAAATATGTGGTTATACATCCGTTAGCTGACCGTTTTCATCAGCTTTTTCATAAACTTCCAGAGACGGATGCCATCTTTGAGGCCCAGCCGGTAAAAGAAGCACTCGCTTTCTGCACCAGAATCGAAAATAGAATCACAGTAGTGTCTTACAGCGTCCTTCTGTTCCTCAGACAATGCGCTGATTGCTTTTTTCATACTCGTTTTCCAAGCGAAGGCAGTCCTCTTTTTTCTCCGTGCCGGTTTCTGCCTCCCGCCACTTAGCAAACTGGCTCTGCATCCGCTCCTGAATCATCAAATCAACCAATTTTTCTATATCTGTACCCATAAGCGCCCCTCCTTATGCTGGGCGGATATAATTCCGGTATGTTTCCAGGACGGAATCTGACACACCGCTTTTATATACTTTGCGGATGTCGGAGATTTCCTCTTGCTTCAGCAGTTTCAGCCATTTCAGCAGCTCAGCCCTGCCGTTGGCAAAGTTACAATAACGCCCATCGGCGTATTCGATACGGTATCTCATAGACAGGCACCTCCTTAAACAAAAATCATCTCAGAGAGGATGATTTCCTCTGCTCGGCTGCGAATGCTGTTCATGCCCCCGACCCACGCAAGCTGGTCACGGGCTTTCAGTTCCTCGGTGACACCCTCCGCCTCCTGCATCTGCGAGACGATACACGCCAGCCGGTCAGCGGCCTGTTCGTTCAGGTCAGCAAGATATGTCCAGAGTTTTCCCGACAGAAGCAGGGCATTGTACTGGCCGGGCCGGTGTTCTTGCAGAAACGCTTTGTGCATCCGGCCCCACCGCCCAATGGGGCGGCTTTCCTCCGGTAGCTCCAGATCGGGGATGTAGTAGTCTCCCACCAGCGTGTAGCTGATTCCGTTTTGATGGATTTTCTTTGGTAAATGCTCCATGTTCGACCTCCTGTATTCAGTTATTTCAGAATCCAGTTGATCGTGTCCCTGTTCATGATAAATTCAAGGCAACTGAACTCTTCACGAACAAGTATGGCATATCCTTGCCTACTTCTGGTAGTCAGAGTGCCCATGCGACAGTTCCGCCCGTCCGGTTTCGGAAGTGTTAAAGCTGTCTATGGTTTCTTTGCCCAAAATTTCCGATGTCGTTTTTCCTTGGAAAAAACTCGTGTCCAATTAGATGATGGTATCGGCGGACATAAATCGCCTTTAGCTGTGACTGCCGCCCGCCGTAGAAGTCATCCGGCCTTGAGCTTTTCAAAGCAGATTGAAAAGATATTGGCAAATTTTGCCAGAGACGAAAATCAAACTTTTTCATCAAATTCAAAAAGAAGTCACATTTTGCGGACTTCCTCACGAAGCATACGCTTGATTTTGTCCTCCATCGTCTCTTTTGGCGGTCTGGCTGAAATGGACACGGACGATATAGGTTGTCTTGCCGATCTGCTTTCTGACAGTCGGGCAAGGGGTGCTGTTGGTTGCGGTATTGTTCATTCAAAATCCTCCTGTAAATGAAAAATGCCCGGTGACTGTTCATCATCGGGCGATGTCGGTATGAGGGAACAAGGCAAGGCGGCAACATTAAGGTATCTATAAAAACCTTGCCGTCTTTGCCATGCTTGCCGTGTTCCTGCCGTCAGTTCGGAGATAGCAGACCCATGCTGTGCCGTCTTTCTCGGTCACAAGCCTGTCTCCAATACGGCTTTTAGCTGTCCTCATCGTGCGTGAGGAAATTCCACGCTCATTGACTGCCTTTTTCCAGCTCTGCACTCGGCATTTTCTTTCCGTCTGCCAGCAGTTCCAGTATCAGCATTTCTGCCTGTGCGGTCTTACTTTTCCGTCTTGGCGGTGTCTGTCCCGGTAAGAAGCTCGTCAGCGGTAATGTCATAAGCCCCTATCCACTCAAAGCCTTTCTCGTCTCCCAGAGAAAATGCAAGGGACTGTCCGGGCGGCGCAAGGGAGCTTTTCTCATGGATAAGCACCCTCGTTGTAGGACTGTCCTTCAGCTTGCCGATAAAAGCAGACTGCGGACTGCCGCCGTAATGTCGATAGACCCCAATCCCCGGTAGGTGCTTTGCGTTCCTGCGGCTTTGTTCAGGTGTCCAATCAGCACGATAGCGCACCCGGTAGCCTGTGCAATGTCTCCCAGACTGCGGAATATCGGGCGCACCTCGTTTGCTCTGTTCATGTCCACATCTGCGCCCAGAAACGCCTGTACCGGGTCAATGATAACCAGCCTTGCGTTGTTTTCCCGGATTGCCCTTGCTATGCGCTCATCGGCAAGGGTCAGCGGTGTGTCCCTATCGTCAATGACAAGCACTCTTTCAAGGTCTGCTTCCGCTTCCATCAGTCGGGGCTTGACGGTATCGCCCAGACCGTCCTCTGCGGTCTGGTAGATGATATTGAAAGGCTCAAGGGTCTCCATACCGGGTAAAGGCTTTCGGTTGGTGCAAGCCGCCGCAAGGCGCATGGCAAAGTAGGTCTTGCCCTCGCCGGGGTTGCCCTGTATAATCGTCAGCTTTCCAAAGGGGATATAGGGGAAACCATAGCCAATCCACGCTCGTCAGCTCCACATCTGCCATGCGGAGCATGGGAACAGGCTGGGCGGTGGGCAGCTCTCGCAGCGTGATTGTCTCGGCTATGAATTTGCGGCTGGGAATGTCCCCTTGCTGACGGAGAACATCGTTCCAGTCTTTCCTTGCCGGGACAAGGCGAATGACGGCGATCTCGCCGGGAATGTCCTGTGCCAGCCGGGTGCAGGCTTCACTTCCTGCGGTGTCGCTGTCAAGGCAGAGGAACACTTTTCGGGTGTCCTTGCGTTCAGAAAGAAAACGGTCAAGGGATTTACCAGAAACGCCGCCCAGGGCAAGATAGCTCCTTGTCTGCCAATCCTGCGGATAAAGGCAGATAAAGGATAAAAGGTCAATCGGCGCTTCAAAGACAAAGAGCTGGTTGCCGTTTCCCTCATAGTGGAACGGATAGGATTTGTCAGACCCGGCAATGTCCTGTCTGAATGGGTCTGCCGTTCCTCGCACATGGGCGTATCTCGGCGTACCACTTCGGTCTCTGCCGACAAACACAACATTGTGCCGCTTTGCGTCCTCGTAAATATCCCCGGAAAGAAGAAAAGCCTCAACAAGCGTTTTGTTGAGACCTCGGCTTTCGCAAAGATATTGAATTGCTCTGTCGGCTGTTCTGTTGCAAGGGCAAGGGCAAGTGAAACGCTGTGGGCGGTGCTGTGCTGGCTTCGGTCTGTCCCTCGCCGCTTTCGCCTGTCAGCATCTGAACGGCTTCGGGAAAGGACTTGCTGTAAAACTCCATGACAAAATCAATGGGATAGCCGCCCTTGCTCTGGCTGTGGCGAAACCATTTGTTTCCCCGGACGATCAGGCTGTCATGTTCTTTCCAGCGGTATTCCCGTCCGCTTTTGATTAGTGTCTCTCCCTGTGTGCGGAGAAAATCTTCCAGACTGACGGCGTTCGCCCGGTCAATCTGTGGTTGGGTGTAATTCATCGGGATATATCCTCCTTTTTGTGTCGTGTTTGGGGTCGATTTTGGTGCATTTGTTCCTCTGTACGCTCGTTAAATCGGGCGGCAGTATCTACACATGACTTGACCTTCCAAAGACGGTGTAAATCGTCTCTGACGGTCTTAAACTCGCCATAGGTGGTGTTCGTGCGCCTGTTCCAGCTCGTCATACTCTTCGGTCAGCTTTTTCATATCCACCTTGCCGTCCGGGAACTCTCCGGTCAGCTTGCGTCTGGCGGCGTAGAACTGTTTCAGTTTCGCTTCATGCTCTGCCTTGTACTTGGCTCTGGGCTTCTCAAACTTGATTTTCTGCAAGCCGTCATAGACAGGCTTCAAGCTCTGGAAAGCAGCGGAGCTGTCATAGAGCTGCTTAATTGCTTTCATTCGGGCGGTCTGTTCGTCCAGCGTTTTCTTCAAGCTCTCTGTGGCAGCACTGTGTTCGCTGACACGGTGTTCCAAATCTTCAAGGGAGTAAATGCCGTTTGCCCGGAGATAATTGAAAGTCTCGTTCATCTCCTTTAGATTGCTGACCTTGCCTTTCTGCGAATACGCCCCGGCTCTGCGCTGGGTGTAATAGGCGTTCAGCAGAGAAACAAGGTCGGGTGCCTGCGGCTTGGCAAGCTCCGCTTTTGCTTCGGCAATCCAATCAAACAGGAGAGCGATTTTCTTCTTGATGTCCCGGATAACGGCATTGGTGGCTCTAATCCAGCGATTGAACTCGCCTTTCTCGGTGCGGATACCTTTCTTCTCCATTGCCCGGACGGTTGCGCCCTCGTGGACGGTGGGAAGAAGCTCCACGCCCTGACGCTCATAGCTTCGGTGGTCGATACGAACGTCAAGCCCTTTTCCGCAAACTTGGCGTTACATAGCTCCGCCCATGTCTGCCGCCAGTATTCCAGCGTTTCGGGACTGCCCCAGTCGGTAGTGGGAACGGCGTTGAAAACAAACTCGCCGTTCTGGTCCCGGATACGGTTGCCGTCCTCGTCCAGCTCATACACCCGGCGTTGCTTTAGCCCCCATTTGCCGTTCTGCTCGATGGGGCGGATAGGGCAAAGCACATGGAAGTGTGGATTGGGTATGCCGCCGTCCTCCCGGTCTGGCTGGTGTACGGCGAAGTCAACCACCATGCCCCGGCTCACAAAGTTCTCCAATAAAAATTGCCTTGCAAGAGCGATGTTTTCCTCAAGGGAAAATTCATTCTGCAAGGCAATGTCAAAGCTGTATGCAAGCTGGGCGTTCTTTCCACGCTCGGCTTTTTCCACGGCGTTCCATAGGGTCTGGCGGTCTGCGTATTCTGGCGGTGCATGGGACGGCAGGAGAATATCAGAGCAGATCACGCCGCCCTTGCGGGTGTAGTCGCTGTATTCGCCGTAATACTCGCTATACAATCGCTCCCCGGCACGGTAGGCGGCAGAAGCAATAGCGGACTGTCCTGCGCTTCGCTTAGTCTGCGTGACGCTCAGATGAAATAGTGCCATCGGCTTTCAACTCCTTTTCTCTGTTCGCTTGGTTGGTGTGAGTAATCGCCATGTGACGGACGGCTCGCTGGACTTCGGACAGAGAAAAGATGTACTCCATCAGCTCTGTCATTTCGGTGCGTGTGAGATCTTTGACCTCCGGGGCAAGGCTCTCAACCGTGCCGCCCAGATTGCAAAGACGATGGGTGCGCTTGGTGCGCTCGCCTTTCTCCAGATACTTCTTTCTGTTCTCAAGACGGTTGAGCTTGTGCTTCTCCTGTGCAAGCTGCGTCTCGGCTCGTTCCTTTTCGGCTCGGAGCTGTTCAAGGGTTTTCGGTTTTGTCATTGTGATTGACCTCCTTTTTGATTTTTGGGGATAAAAAAAGACCGTCAACTTTTCGCACATTGCGACCAGTCAACGGTCAGTTTTTCGGTATTCAGTTTTTTCAAACTTGCTGGCGGCGAACAGCATTTCATGCTGTTTGCGGACGGCAAGTCCCAAGGATAGCCGCTTTAGCAATTCGCTTTAGCGGCGAAGTTCTATATAAAAAGGGGGTGTAGCCACCTTGACGGAACGAAGTGACGCAACATTCTCGGTCAAGCAGTTTTCTTCTGCTGACGGGAATGAACTCCGCAGGACGCACGATACTCCCGATAGGAGAGTATAGAAGTGCGCCCTTAGAGTTCTAAGGGTATTTTTAGATAATTGGGAATGTTTCTTTGTCAAACTGCGTAACATTGAACACGATACGCCACTCGACATCATCACCAACCGGTTCAAAGTGCAGAGCAGAACAAGCAGCATGAAGTTTTTCTTGTGAATTTGTTCCATATATAACTGCTGTCGGACCATCTGCACCACCAATAACACCAACAACAAAACAGGAACTACTGCCAACTGGACGGAACGAATGATCGTCTGGTGTAACTTCTATCGGTCTATCGCCTTCATCACAGTCAAAAACCGAAATGTTCTCCATCGGTTCAGGGGTAAGTGTATAACTCATGGCAATATAATGTGTCGGATAAATCCAGCGATCAGAACCAAAACTATTTTGAGGAACTGTCTGCTGTTCTATTTCCTGCACGGTCAGTGTATGGGTTATTCCGCTAACAGGATGGGAAAACATAAATGAATCTCCGGGTGCGTGAACTTTGAAATGTGAGCCTGGAACTTGTCCTGGTTGCTGCTCCATTGTAAGAAAAAGTTTATTGATTTCAGGGTGATGCTTGGTTCCCCAAGGAAATACGTCTCTGCATATGACCCAGCCATAAGTACTATCCAGCCCATAATGGTCGATTGCCCATTTTGCTTCCAACTCATTGATAACGCCATCTGGCAGACAAGGATTAAAGCTCACAGCGCAGCCATGGGTTGTCTGTAATATTTTCTCGTTTAACTTCAAGCAAGGTTTGAAGTTAAAACAAAGTGGGTTTTCCCATTCCATCTGCATCTGTTGCTCACGGGTAAAATTTTCACATGAGTCATTTTCCCAGTCCAGATTCCATTTTTTCATGAAGTCACGGATGCTTTCTGAATCAACTCGCATACAAAAATCAACGACAAGTCCTTTGCTACATGAATAAGCTGCCGGAATTACCCAATGATATCCAGCCCAATCGAATTGTTTATCCAGCTTGATCTCTTTTCCGGCACGGTCTTTACCTCGATGTCCCCAGAAATCTCCATCAAAGTAGACCTTCCATTCAGGGGCAACCAATTCTGCCTCTGAAGTCATATCATTATCGTAATAATCTTCTGTGTATTTAATCTGACTGTAATCAAAGGAAGATTGCAGGTTTTTGATATATGTCCACGGTTGTTCCATAGGCAACAAATTCATCTTCTCTGAAATTTCCGATAAAGTTTGCTGTTGTTCCTGGGTTGTAGGGTTTTCATTGAGAAAGGCTTCAAACTGTGCTTCGTTCCACATCCACGCTTGTTCCACTGCCGCCACATCACCACAAGCCAGTATAAGCCGCAGAAAGTCGGTAAAATTTTCAGCTACTGGATGAACATAATCAGGAGAAGTATTCATGGGGCTGACAGAGAAAACCATCTCTCCAAATCCACGAATGAAACAGAAGTGGATACCATCTATCCCTGCCCATCCAAAAACCGATGCCCCTTTTGGGGTACAAAAATAATTTGTATTATCCTCACGGAGTTCAACTCCCACAGGACTTAAATCGACACCCCGCTGTAAAAATTTTTTCAAAATTCTATTCATTAAGCATCCCCCCATAAAATTAGTGCTATCACGCTCTTTATTGTAGTAAATTTTATCACAAGAGTGTGAATAAATCTACTGGCGAATGCTGAAACCGCCCGAACAGTTTCTTTCTGCTCAGGCGGCTTTCTTCATCTATTTTTCTTTCTTCTGCTGCACTTGTTCATGGGCTTCCTGCTGAACATCAGCCCAGCGGAAAAGCCATACTTGAAGTGACTTTCACTTTCTTCACATTGGGCGATTGCTGTCTGCGCCCGGAGTTCCTGCACCAGCTCATAGTCCTCTTTGCTGAGCCGCTGGGACAACTGCTCCATGAGCTTTTCACAGGCTATGACTGCCTTTCGGTATTCCGGTGATGTAGGTACAACTGTCTCGCAGGGATAAAACTCCCCATTATACATGGCTTCCAAAATCATAGCTTTACCTCTCTCAACAGTAGATTAGTTCCGTCTTGATAATTTCCTCGGCTCGGCTGCGGATGGAGTTCATTGACTGCACCCATAACATCTGATTTTCCGCTTTCATGGCTTCGTCCACGCCCTCGGCTTTCATCATCTGCCGGATAATCAAGTCCAGCCTGTCTGCCGCCTGCTCGTTCAGATCGGCAACGACGGTGTGGAGCCTGCCGGACAAAAATTAGCTCGTTGTAAAGCATGGGACGGTGCAATTTCAGATAGGACTGGTGCAAGCGTCCCCAATGCCCAATAGGTCGGCGTTCCTCCGGCAGCTTCAAGTCCGGCACATAGTAGTCGCCCACCAACACATAGTCCATACCGTTCTCATGGATTCTCGGTTTCAACTCTTTCATAAAATCACGCTCCCTTTCTCGGTCCCAGCTGCGGCAAACTGCTCACCGGGATAAATACCCCTCTGGCAATATCCTCGGTGCGGATTGCCTTCTGGCTTCAATCTCCGCTTTTTTCTTGGCTTTCGTGCGCTCCTCATACTCTTTCTGTTTACCATTGGCTTTCCGCTTCAAGTAGTTCTGATGAAGCCTGTCCTTGCGTTCCTCACGCTTGCGGATTTCCTCTAATTCCTCCGGGGTAAGCTCCACTTCGCCAAACGCAGGGGGAACGAAACGACCCACGAAATTGAAGTAAATCTCGACCTCCTGTGTGGTCTGAATACTGCCCTTTGCGGTCACGCTCATGCACAAGGATTTTCTCAATAAACTCATTGAGCATGGCAATCGTCAGCTTGTCGAAGTTCTCATACTTGTCAATCAGAGCGATAAAACGGTCAGCGTCCTTTTCGTGCTTCTCGTAGCTCTTGATAGCCTTTTCCAGAACAGAGATTTCAGCGGTAAGCTCGGTCTGCTCGTTTTCATATTGAGCGTCCAGAGTGGCATATCTGCTGTCGGACAGCTTTCCTAAAATGTTGTCCTCATAGATTTTGCAGAGCAGGACTTCCAGCTCGGAAACTCTCTGCTTTGCGGTGGCAAGGCGTATCCGCTGTTTCTTGACCTCTGCCGTCTGCTGGCTGGACTGCGCTTCCTGCACCACTCGGACAAACTCGGCTCTGTCATGCTTCGCATACTCGGCAATAGCTTTGAGCATTTCGGAAACAAGGGACAGTACCACATCTTCATTGATACGGTGCTGTGTCGTGCAGAGCTTTCCAACTGGGACTTTGCTGTATTGGGAACAGGTATATTGAGAAATACGCTTGCCGTTGTTGGTGCGGTGGACATACATCTTGCCGCCGCAATCGGCACAATAAAGCAAGCCTGTGAGGGGAGCTGCTTCGCCCCAGCCGTCCGGGTAGCGTCTGACCTTCCCACGGATTTTCTGCACAAGGTCAAAGGTCTGCTGGTCAATGATAGGCTTCATGGGTATTCTCGAAAATTGTCCATTCGTCCTCCGGGACATAATGGCTTTTTTTGTCCTTGAAGTGCTTTCGGGTCTTGAAATTGATGGTGTGTCCCAGATATTCACGCTTTTCAAGAATGTTGCAGATGGTGGAAGAACCCCAGCCGTACACATCTTTGAAGGTCTTGTTTTTTTGTTCACGCCCTCGCCGTGCCGGGCAAGGTAAGCGGACGGAATGAGGACTTTTTTCTTCTTTCAGCTTGCTGGCGATCTGATACGGACCGTAGCCGTCAATCGTCATGGCAAAGATGCGCTTGACCACCTCGGCGGCTTCGGGGTCAACCAACCATTGGTCTCTGGCTTCGTTCCAAAGATAGCCGTAAATGACCGTGCCTGTGAGGTGCTTGCCGGACTTGCCTTTGGACTGGAAAGTGGAACGGATTTTACGGCTGGTGTCTCTGGCGTAGTATTCGTTCATAATGTTGCGGAAAGGGGTAAAATCATCGTCCCCTCTGGCACTGTCCACACCGTCATTGATGGCGATAAGGCGAACGCCACGCTGACGCAGGATTTCCATAATCTGACCAACTTTCAGATAGTCACGACCCATGCGGCTCATGTCCTTGATGCACAAATACTCCACATTCCCGGCTTCCACTTCTTTCATCATTGCTAAAAATCCGGGACGGTCAAAGCAGGTGCCGCTAATGCCATCGTCCGTGAAATGGACAATGTTTGTAAAGCCCTGCCGTGCGGCGAAGTCCTCCAACATTGCTTTTTGATTGGATATGGAGTTGCTCTCACGCTGCTGGTCATCATCTTTGCCAAAGTCATCACGGCTCAGTCGTTCGTACAGAGCAGTGATTTTCTCGTTTTTTCTCATCGCTTGCGCTCCTTTCTTCGATTTTAGGCTATGTGTTCTAAGAGACTTCCAAACCGCTTGATTAAGAAGTCTTTTAGAGCCCGGACTTCCATGCTGTTTATCATTTCCACCAGCGTATTCATGTTGCGTTCTTCCTCCGGCCCCTCAAAGACGATGTAGGCCACAAGGGCGCAGTACAAGAGGGTTTCGGCTTTTGTCCAGAACTCGTCGCCCTCCTTGCCGTCGCCTTTGGTGTTGGCGCCGGAATTTTTTCGCCTGCCTGATCTTTGACTGTATCAGCAGATACACCCCAGCCGCACCGGCAAGGCCCACCAGCAGGTCAATACCTCCCAGCCCCGGCCAGTAGGTTTCAAAGGCTTTGGGGACGGTATCGACCATCCCCATGAGCTTTGTCCCGAAGTCTGTGCCGGGGGCGATCCGGTAGGCCGTCCCGATTTTGGAGAAGAACCAGAACACAAAGAGGTACGGCAGGTTTGGGAGCACATATTTTCTAATCTTGTCACTCAACGTCCGTCCTTCACCGCCTCTCTGGTTCGCTGCTTTTCCTTTGCCTGTGTCCTGATCTGCTCCGTGAATTTCCGAAGCTGACCGAGGATGGAAGCCTTGTCCTGCTCTTTGTTCAGCACCTTTGCGCTGTACTTCTGGAAGGCCGCCGTGATAGCGTCCGCCTGATTGGCTTTGAAGAACAGCAGGTAATGGCCGGGGCTCACTTTATGGAAAGCGTAGTCCACATGGAACTCCTTCGCAATCCGGTCAAAATCCTTTGGGGCTCCCATAGGGCATGACGCTTTTGCCGCCATAGTGGTTCATCAGCTTTTTACACTCTGGCGTCCCTGCGGGGTCAGCGCTTTCCGGTGGTGCTTTTGCACTGCCCGCGCCACCTTTCCGAGTGCGGCAGCCAGCACCTTTCCCGTGAGCTTCGTTGTCCTGATTGAAAGGGCAACCGTTTTTTGGTTTACTTCTTCCTGCATAAAACCTCCTTTCCGTCAGGGTTCCCGCTATCCGGGAGGCCCCGTACAATCTCGGGGAACAGAAAACCTCGGGCCAATGTGGCCCGAGGCTTACCCTCGGCATCTCTGCCGGACGGAGCTTTCTTTTCCGGCTCCGTCTGGACTTTTTCGCCCTGTTCCCGCATGGTCTGCAAGATAGAGGGCTTCTTTTGAAGCTGGGAGGGCTTTTCGCCGGACAGCGGCGATACATTCAGACGGTCAGGCCCGGATGGCGTTGTCCGTGAGCTGCCTCTGCCATGCGCCCACGCTGGGGAGCCCAGCGAAAGCCGCTTTGCTTTTCAGCTCGGCCCGGGTGTCCGCGTCAGGCTTTCCGTCAAAGAACACCTGCAAGCGGTTGTCCTCCCGGTTCATTTCTCCACGGCCCCCATCAAACTCCCAGCCGGAAAATTCCTGCTGTGCCTGTTTGGAAAGCTGTTCGATACGGGCTTTACCCGGCGGATCTCCGCATTGTTGTTGGTAAGCTGGTAGCTTTCAAAGGGCCTCAGGTCGCTCCGCCAGCTTGACGCCATGCTTGCTTTCAGCTTTTCAATCTGGTCCGGCGACAGCGGCGCAGCCGTCCAGCGTACCGTGTTTGCGGTAATAGGCATTGACCTCCTTCATAATGAGCTGGGAGCGTTCCAGCCCGTCCAGCTTCTTCTGGAGCTTTTCAATCGCTGCCGGGTCATCGGCGCTGATCCCGCCCATGCCGGTGCTGCGGATTTTATCAAGCAGCCCTTGGATGTACTGCCATTCCTGCATATTGCTGTCCCGGCCCGGTTCTGTTTTCCTTCTTTCCCACCGGGAAATTGGAAGGTCCGGCGATCATCACAGAGGGAACCCTTGCGTCAATGGCAAAGCCCTGGTTCATGTTTTCGGCCAGCTTGCGGGCGTAGGTGTCTAACAGATGGTCGATCTTCTCATGGTACATGGGGTCCACCCGGGATTTCTGCTTTTCCGCTATGGCGGCGGCCTTCATCCACCATTGCCCGGTATTCCGCCGTTGCGCTCCCTTCCTTGTAGTCGGAAAAGCTGTTCATTTCTTTTGCCCGGCAGGCGGCTCCTTCATTGATAGGGTAATAGTTGATGGTATGCACCTCCTTTATGCTTTAGGCCATGCTGGCCCGAAGTGTTCCTTCATGGGAATGTCCTTTTGCAGGTGGGGCCCGTTTGAGTACAGCGAGAATGGGTGGACAGGCTCGGCCTTTTTCAGGATAGGCAAATATCCGGTGTTCCGGCGGAATGTCCTGCGACACATACTTGAAGCCCCGGGACTGCCGAATACGCCGCCCTCGTTGATTCCCAAGCTCGTCGGCGTAAAGACGGCCCAGCCCTTCATCATCGGAAATATCCGGGTAAAAGCGATAAAGGTCAAGGTTCTGCGTCAGGTTTATCAAATCCTTCACGCTCCTTGTGTGGTTTCCCAAGACAAGAGCGGCTTCAAAGGTTTCCAGTCCGCCCTTATCCCGTACTTCCAGCAGGGCGTGGCCCAGCTCGTTCAGCTCGTCGATGTTCTCACATTCGTAGAGATGATCGTAGAGCCCCAGCACATCACTGTCAAAGCTGGTAAAGAACACTTCGCTGTACCGTTTCCCGTCTATCCCGATTTTGGCAAGGGCGGCCTGCAACTCCTGTGTCGTCATGGGGAAATGTACCGTTGTCCCTACCTCAATCCCCATTAAGGGGTATAGGGCTGTATTGGTTATATTTCCGGCAGAGGCCGGTCACCGTCCGCCCGTACTTTGTCCAGCCCTCTGGCAGCCCCATAACCCGTCTTTTCCGTTTCCGTCAGAAAACGGATACAGCCGCCCTTCGGGTCGCCCTCATACCAGAAGGCAAAGGGCGTTACATCACTGGCTAAAAAGTGGGGAAAAGGGTCGGTTGGTAATCCGAAGCTGTTTCGGAAGGATTTTTTCCTGCCTTTTTGCCGCTCCCCGCATACGGAGGCACTGAAAGGGGTGGATGACTGGTATCTGCCGCCCTGTTTCAAAAAAGCTGTTCGATCTCCTTCGGCGGCGGCCCCCAGCCCCTCCGCAAGGCGGAGGAAGAGCATTGGACGGGGCTTAAATAGTATGTCTGCGGCGTCTGCCTCAAAATCCGCCACGACGAAAATCCGCTGCCTTCGTGCCAGCCTTCGGGTTGCCTGCCCAATACTGGGCGTCCATGAGCCGCCAGCACACATCAGGCGTTCCCCCTCGCACCATTCCGGCGTTTCCCCATCTTCCCGAAGGAGGCATTGGAACTTCGGTGTCGAGAAGGCGGATGGGACGGCTCTAAAAGTCCATCCGGTCATTTGTAGAAAAAAACGTTTTCCCAAACAGCAATAGCTGGATATAGGATTATCAGTAGCATCCCTCATTTCTGTATGATACGATGCAACGCCTGATAGAACAGGCTTGATTTTGCCCCGGCAAGATAGGAGCGATTTGCCGATCAGAGAAAGGTTCTGACAGGGGAACCGAAGGTAATTATGGACCGGCGGATTTTCCGCCCGTAATATCCCCAAATGCACCATGTCGGGAAAGTGCCTTTTGGTTATGGAGATGGGCGCTTTTCAATCTCACTGGCCCATACCGGACGGATACCGCACCGGGAAGCAGCCAGAGAACACGCCGATCCCGTCGAAAAGGCTTCCCAGCAATATCCGGCATGACCCGGGGTACCGTGTCCCTTCACGGCAAGCACCCCTTCAGTGTGGTCGCCGTGCCCAGCCGCCCGGCAACCGCAATATCGTTTTTACATCCTCGTCCACAGCGCTGCCGCAGACGATCGGGGTGTGGGGCGCCACAGCATATCCGGCGCATATCAATCCCGGCCTTGTGTTCCTCGGGAACGCTGTCATTCAAAAACAGCGGCAGATACAAGAGCGGGCAGATCGGGGAAAAGCCCGCCTCATAAGCAAGACGGCAGTAAGTGGGCGCCAGCTCCATATCAACATCCGGCTCGCCGCTCCATGCGGCGGTCAGGTATGCTAAAGGTCGTTTCATTGGTTGAGCCTCCATTTCTGTTTTGGTTTAGGAAAAGCAATAGTTCGCCCAACCCTCCGCCCCTTCCCCGGGAAGGGAACAGCTCTGGAGGAATTTATATCCCCGTCGCTTGACCGGGAAAATGCGGCGGCGCTGCCCTTGACTGATTTTTCCCGGCTATGCTACGGAATAACTGGCGACGGGGAATAATTTATATCTCCAGAGCTTCGGGGCGCGGGGCAGAGCCCGCAATCCTCGGGCCATGCTGACCCGAAGTTTGGGCTTACTTTTTCCTGTTCGTTTTTCTTCTCCGGCTTTTCATGTTCCTTCTGCTGACCCCTTCCAGTCGTCCAGCAGCTTGATGATCTGGTCCTTCATTTCCCTCGGCGTAGTTTCCTTGCCGAAATACTTGCTCAGTTCCGCACCTGTCAAAATCACTTTGTCTACCTCCTTTTTGTCCTCCATCATAATGCCGTCGATCACATCCCCGTTGAGCAGCTTCTTTTCGTCCAGCTCACGCATACGCTTTGCCTGCGCCTGTGAAGGCGAGGACTGCTGGCTTACCTCCTGTTTTTTGGCATGAAAAAAGGGGCTCAACTTTTCAGTCAAGCCCCCGTGGAAGTTCCTCCTTTCTCCGCCATGATACAAAAATACCGCCCGTAGTCTCGTTTGGGCGGTACTTTGTGTAAGATTGGCAGTCCATTATTAAGTTTTTGATCGGCTACACCGAGCAATCGGTGGACAAACGCCTGAAACAGCAGACCCACACCGCCGATGTGCTGTTCCACGAGGAGTGGCGGGGCAATGCCGTCTACGATGACGGCAGCGGCGAGGTGTTCACCGACCACGATTTCCACGCCTACCTCCGCAACGGCGGTATTTTCAGGATTTCCGCATGAACCGGGGGCGCGTGCAGCTGGATGCCGCCATCGCCTACACCCTGCGAGAAGAACAGGCAAGGGCTGTCCGCGACACCAAAATCTATTACCAGAGCCACCCCGGCGGGGAATACCTCTGGAACGCCAAGCCCCGCTTTGGCAAGACCCTTTCCGTCTACGATTTCTGCAAACAGGTCGATGCACAGACGGTGCTTATCGTCACCAATCGCCCTGCCATTGCCAATAGCTGGTACAGCGACTATGTGCGCTTTCTGGGCAGGGAGTCCGGCTATCTGTTCGTCAGCCATGTGGATGCCCTTGCAGGGCAGCCCCATGTGCTGGACGAGCAGGGCTATCTGGATGCCGCCGCACAGGGCGAGAAACTGTATAAGCGCATTGAGTTCGTCAGCCTGCAGGACATGAAAGGCTCGAAGTATTTCGGCGGCGAGTACGACAAGCTGCAACACCTGACCGAGCTGAACTGGGATGTGCTGGTCATCGACGAAGCCCACGAGGGCGTGGACACCTACAAGACCGACCTTGCCTTTGACCGTATCCGCCGCAAGTTCACTCTGCACCTGTCCGGTACGCCGTTCAAGGCATTGGCAAATGATAAGTTTGACGGGGAAGCCATCTTCAACTGGACCTATGCCGACGAGCAGGCCGCCAAGCGGAACTGGCAGGGCGCACCGGGGCAGCAGAACCCCTACGCAAACCTCCCCATGCTCAACCTCTACACCTACCAGATGTCCGAGATCATCCGGGACGAGATCCGGCAGGGAGTGGAGATCGACGGCGAAACGCAGGAATTTGCCTTTGACCTGAACGAGTTCTTTAAGGTGAAGCCCAGCGGCAGCTTTGAGCACGAAGCTGAGGTGGACCGCTTTCTGGATGCCATGACCACCCAGAACAAATTTCCGTTTTCCACCCCGGAACTGCGTGCCGAGCTGAAGCATACATTCTGGCTGCTGAACCGTGTGGACAGTGCTAGAGCGCTGGCGAAAAAAGCTGCAGGCACACCCGGTATTCCGGGACTATGAGGTGATCCTTGCCGCCGGTGACGGCAAGCTGGACGACACGGACGAGAACCAGAAGAGTTTTGACCGGGTAAAAGCTGCCATTGCCCACCACGAAAAGACCATCACCCTGTCGGTGGGGCAGCTGACCACCGGCGTGACCATCCCGGAGTGGTCGGCGGTGCTGATGCTCTCCAACCTGAAAAGCCCGGCGCTTTATATGCAGGCGGCGTTCCGTGCCCAGAACCCCTGTCTTTTCCACGAAAACGGCACCTTCCGCCGCAAAGAGAACGCCTATGTGTTCGATTTTGACCCCGCCCGCACCCTGCTGATCTACGAGCAGTTCGCCAACGACCTTTCACAGGACACCGCCAGCGGCAAGGGCGACACCGGGGAGCGCAAGGCGCACATCCAGAATCTGCTCAACTTCTTCCCGGTCATTGGTGAGGACGAGGAAGGGGAGATGATCCCGCTGGATGCGGAGAAAGTCCTCAGCATTCCCCGGAAGATCAAGTCCAAGGAAGTGGTGCGGATGGGTTTCCAGAGCAACTTCCTGTTCCAGAACATTTCCAACGTGTTCAGTGCGCCGCAGGAGGTGCTGGACATTCTGCAAAACTTCCAGCCCATCAGCGAAGCAAAGGCAAAGCCTATCCAGATCACCCCGGACACCGGCGCAGACCTCTCCCTGAACGACAAGGGTGAGGTGGATTTGGACGAGGGCTACGTCATCGGCAAGGCAGCGGATGTGTTCGGGGAAAAATTTACGAGAGCACCCCGGCGCTGGACACCGCCCCTGCAAGACCTGACCGATGCTCTGGTTCCTGCCAAAGAAGAGCATCTGGAACCCCTGAAAAAGAGCATCACCAAAGAGATCATCACCCCTATAGTGGAGCAGGCAAAGCAGGAGTATGGCCGCGACCTGAAGCTGTCCGACCAGAAGCGGTTTGAGAGCACCGCCAAAGCCAAGATGGACGTGGCGGTGAACAAGGTGGTGGACAACTACCGCATCGACCAGAGCCAGCTGGAGACCCAGCGTACCCAGCAGCTGCAAAGCTGCACCACCGCCCAGCAGCGCCAGCAGGTGAACCGGGAGTTTGACGCAAAGCAGCAGCAGAGCACCGCCGCCCTGATGGAAACGTTGCAATCCACCATCCAGCAGACGGCGCAGGAAATGCAGCAGACCATTGTGCGCACTGTGGAGACCAATCAGAAGGAGCAGGAGAAAAAGGGCTACGAGGACACCGTCCGTGACCATCTCCGGGGCTTCTCCCGTACCATTCCGTCCTTCCTTATGGCCTACGGCGACGAGACCGTGACGCTGGCAAATTTTGACCAAATCATCCCGGACAAGGTCTTTCAGGAGGTCACCAGCATCACGTTGGAACAGTTCCGCTTTTTGCGGGACGGCGGACCATACATCAACCAAGCCACCGGACAGGAGGAGCACTTTGCAGGCCACCTGTTCGATCCGGTGGTGTTTGACGATTCGGTGAAGGAATTTCTGAACCTGAAGGTCAAACTGGCGGATTACTTTGACGAGAGCCGCACCGAGGATATCTTCGACTACATCCCACCCCAGAAAACCAACCAGATCTTCACCCCCAAGTGGGTGGTGAAAAAAGATGGTGGACTTGCTGGAACAGGAAAATCCAGGCTGCTTCGATGACCCCGGAAAAACCTTCCTGGACCCCTACATGAAGTCCGGCCTGTACATTACGGAAATCGTCAAGCGCCTTTACCGCAGCGAGAAGATGCGGCAAGCCTTCCGGACGATAACGCCCGGCTGGAACATATCTTTGCCAAGCAGGTCTATGGCCTTGCTCCGACAGAGATCATCTACCGCATTGCCATCAGCTACATTCTGGGCTTTGCAAAGGATCACGGCATCACTGCCCACCATATCCGTCAGGCCGATACGCTGGAATTTGCCAAGGCGGGCACCATGGAAAGGGAACTGGATAAGATCTTCAGAGATTGACCAATAGAATACGGCATAAAACCAAAGGCGGCTGTCTGCATGGGTGCAGATGGCCGCCTTTTGTGCTATACGATTACGAAAACGGACGAATTTGTCAGTTCTCGTTACATCGGAGCCGGACGAGCTGTCCATTCAGGACAGCTTGCCCGGAGCAAGAGTGCAGAGGTGCGGGTCGCCAGTGGCGACCCAAAAGGCCGCAGGTATTTTGAAGCACCGACCGAGCCGACAGGCGAGACCGCAGCCCTTTGAAGGGAGTCAAGGGGAACGCCTTGCCCAGTGATATGACGCTGTGCGTCATATCCTACTGGGTATTATCTGGCGCAAAATGGCGGCAGATCCAGCAGCTCCGCTGCTGCGCACTCTCCCGGCAAGCTGTTGAAATGAAAGAAGCTCCTGCTAAACCTTATACCAAAATCAGGAAAAAGTAATCAAAACGGGTTCACTTAGGGGGACAATAATAGGCCTACGAAGCCCACGGCTTTTGCAATTTCAGGTGCTATGATAATTACAGAGATGCAGCATCTTAATGATTCCCCGCAAAGAAAGAATAGCGATGCAACAAGAAATGGGAACGATGTTTCCTACTTTCACCGAAAATTAGGAACTCTCAGTTCCTGTTCGATTCCAAGTTTCTCTGTTATACTTTTCTTGCAGAGCGAAGCAAACTCTTCTAAGCAGAAAGCGACAAACGCCATGATCTCCCACTGAGGGAAGGAGCGATAGGTCACTTTCTTTTGCAGTATGACAACCACATAAATCCTTTTTGAAAGGACCCTCGATTCCGAGAGAAGATTTCAAGACTTGATCTTGAAATGCGAGACCCTTAGCTTGGAAGAATTGTATTACTCTTTGTGATCTAATAGCATGAGTGGCCGTACACAAAAATACAGGAAAAGAGGGATGTCTATCTGAAATTAACACGACACAACGGACGAGCCGGAGCACACGGCACTTACAACCCAAAGCACAATGACCGCAGTTTCAGTCTTTCCAACAGCGAGCACATTGACCCGGAACGAGCTAAAGGTAACATCTACTGGGACTGCTATCATGGCATCCGTTCTGCATCCGACAAGGATAAACAGACTACCGCATTCAGCGATGTGGAGAAGATGTTCTATGAAATCCACTACTCACTTTGTGGAGAACCAGAATGCTCGCAATGCAAAGATTCGTCATACCGAGCGCAACCTGCCCGCCTTTGCGGATGTAGCCGACCCGGAGCTGGCCCAAGCCGCCCAGTGGGCCATCGAGCAGGGCTACCTGAAAGCCCGCGCCGACGGCAGCTTTAAGCCGGACAAGGGCGTTGCCAAGCGGCGCGTCATCCGCGGCTACCGGGCAGTGACCGAACCATGACCGTGCAGGTAAAATAGCCCCACAGCACAAGGCCCCGCAGACTTTGAAAAAGGTCTGCGGGGCCGCCGTTTGTTTATTTATTTATTTAGTTATTGCAGCGTCTCCTTGGTGCGCAGGCGGCGGCAGGCGTCTTCCTTCACCAGCTCCAGCACCACCGCCGTCAGCGGGATGAAGAAGAGGATGCCAAGGATGCCGAAGAGCTTGCCGCCGATCATGGCTGCCACAAGGGGTGTACAGGGGCGAAAGCCCTACCGATTTGCCCACCACCCGGGGGTAGATGAACTGGTTCTCGATGAACTGCACCGCAAGGTAGACCAGCAAAGCGCGCACCGCCAGCAGGGGGTCCACCAGCAGCACCAGAAACACGCTGATGACGCAGGAGAGCAGCGCCCCACATAGGGGATGATGGCGCAGATGGGAGGAAGTTGGCGAAGGACTGGCGGAACAGGCGGCAGAACTTCAGCACCCAGGCGGCGTGGCCGGGCTTTGAGGGGCGCGCACCAGGGTGCGGGCCTGGTGGCCCAGGCTCTGTGCCCCCAGCGAGAGGTAGACGGAGATGATCAGCGCAAAGGAGGCCGTCACCACAAGATTCACCGTGGCGGAAACGGCCCCGCCGCGTTCACCAGCACCGTGTCGAGGCCGGAGGTCACCTTGTGCAGCAGCTGCTCCCAGTCGATGCCCTCCAACCGGCTCATCAGCCAGCCCATGTCGGGGTCCTGGGCGTGGAGGTAGGCCGTCCAGCGGGGGATGTTGGCTTCAATTTGCAGATACAGGCTGTGGAAGGACTGCACCAGCTCCGGGATCAGCAGCGTCAGGGCCAGCACCAGCACCAGCACCACTCCCCCAGCAGGGTGAGCAGAAAGCTCAGCAGGGTGGAGCGCCTGCCCGAGGGCTGCTTTTCACTTTGGCAAATAGCCGCCCCAGCCGCTTTTCCAGCCCGGCCATGGGCACGCTGAGGAACAACGCCAGAATGCCGCCCGCCAAAATGGGCAGCACCAGATCCACCAGCTGCGCGGCAAAGGCCAAACGTCCGAAAGCCGCAGCAGCGCCACAAAAAGCGTCACGCCCACCACCGTCACCAGCAGGGCCTGTTTCGTGTTCGATCTCATCCAAATGTTCCTTTCCCGGAGCGTCTCCGAGGTTTTTTCTTTGTATTGTATCCAGAAAAATCAGCTTGTCAAGCAGCCGGGGCGCGGCGCAGCACGCGCTTTACAGCCGCCCCCGGAGCTTCCGGCTTAAATCGGCCAGACACCATGCGATGGCCATGCCGCCCGCAATGCCCAGCGCCGCCAGAAAGGTCTGCTCCCAAAATGCTCGGCGGCGGGCAGGTCGTTGGAGACGACGGCGTTCATGCAGTAATACAGGGTGCTGCCGGGGGATGAGGGGGATGGCCGCGGTGATGAAAAAACGGGCAGAGGGGGGCGTTGCGGCAACGGGCAAGCACCCGGCGTAGAGGCCGCAAAACCCGGCCAGCAGGTTGGCCAGAACCGAGAGAAGATTTCAAGACACGGTCTTGAAATGCGAGACCTGTTGCTTAGAAGAATTGTATCACTTCTGTGATTTGATCGCACGAGTGGCCGTACACAAAAAATACAGGAAAAGAGGGATGTCTATCTGAAATTAATCGCGACATTAACGGACGAGCTGGAACCCATGGACCTTAACCCTAAGCACAATGACCGCAGTTT
>VOFG01003740.1_pt1 | contig 40129 bp, 68 predicted proteins | sample 5384171 | NCBI WGS metagenome assembly VOFG01 (sample SAMN12384726, study PRJNA508395) | human gut metagenome | isolation source: healthy gut F | host: Homo sapiens
AGCGCTTCTGTTCAATATTGCGGGCTGTGGTCGGCGCGTCGGTTTGCCAAATGGTATCAGAAGAAAGAATCTGCTGCGATGAATCAAATGACCTGGTGGGGCAGAAAAGGCGACAGCCGCTTCTGGTATGCGGATGAAGGCGGAAGCGGTGCGATCGGGGTACAGTCTTTGAAAGATATTTTTATGTATCGTGCGAAGAAAATGATCCAGAAAACGATCGATTAAGAACGGAAGGTGTCAGGAAAACAGCTACCATTGCCAGAATCAATAGCAGGCGGGTTTTGGAACTGGCATGATTCAGGGAATTTTGCTGTGTGTTTCCTATTATTGCGTGCTATTGCTGGCAATTGCCGGACGATCAATGGTCGGCATGGTGCCGCGGTATGCGCAGGCAATTTTCAGGCATGTACAGTCGTGGTTTCAGCATCCATCCGGTTGGCAGGGGAATTTCGGACGGATGTTGGCAGGATGCAAGTACCTGGAATATCTGAACCTGGAAGCAGAGAAACAAAGGGAGATTCTTTCACAGAGATGACAAAAGGGGTGATTGTTTCTTTCCGGTATCCGGGGACAAAAGAGCTGGTTCTGGATCATGTCGGTTTGAAAATCGAGCCGTCTGAAAATCGCAGTGGTCGGGAAGAATGGAAGGGAAACGACGCTCGTAAAGCTTCTTTGCAGGCTGTATGTGAGCCGGAGGAGGGAGAAATCCTCTGAACGGCAAAAATATCCGGGAATAGGATTTGAAGGGGAGTGGCAGAAGATTTTTGCGATCGTTTTTCAGGATTATTCCCCGTTGTCCCTGACACTTGGGCAAAATGTAGCCGCTTCTGAGAGCAGTATGAAGCAGAGCGTGCAAAAAAAGAGCTGCAGCTGGCAGGCTTTGGGGAACGTCTGAATAAACTAAAGAAAGGTCTGAAACTGTGGTATATCCGGAATACGAGCAGGATGGCGTTTCGTTTTCCGGAGGAAGAGCAGAAGATTGCGATCGCAAGGGCGATTTATAAGGGCGGTCAGATTTGCATTCTGATGAGCCGACTGCGGCGCTTGATCCTGTTTCAGAAAGCAGGGTTTATGGTGAGCTTTGATGAGATCGTCAAGGGTAAAACTGCGGTTTACATTTCCCACAGGCTTTCCAGCTGCAAGTTCAGTGACCGGATTTTTTGTTCTGGATAACGGAAAATAGCGGAGAGCGGAACGCATGAAGCGCTGCTTTCCCCCAAAACGGGCTCTATGCGCAGCTATGGCAGGCTCAGGCGCAGTATTATAAAGTGTAGAGGAAAGAGAATGGAACAAATTTAAAAAGAAAGAGGGCAATTTGATCTTAATATTGGTTTTTTTTTGATGGTTTATTTAATGCAGATGAACTATCGTGTATTGATCAACCAATTGCGGCATGTGCTGAATATATGGTTCAGATTATAAAACAATATTGCTACCTGCCCCTGGGAAAAACGATAGGAACTTCAAAAAGTCTTCAAATTATTTTTGATTCATGACAATAGAAATGCCTGCAGAGCGTGCATTCTATTGTTTGATATAACTGGGGGAGACAATGATTCAGAAATACATAATATCTCCGGCTCATCGGATTGGGGAAAGGACGGATTTTTCTGCATATCCTGATTCATGTGCTGGACGGTGTGCGGGAATTTGTGGTCAATATTTTTCGCAGTGAGCTTTTATATTTCCCGTCTGCAGGAGGGGGACGGAAAACGCTTTTTTCGCAGGGGCTTCTGTTTTTGTGGGGGATCAATCTGGCGCTTCTGGGGGCGTGAGCAGATGGTATCGGGAATGCTACAGCGAACAGGCGGATATTTTGCAGGAAGGGCGGATTGTGCACCGGATCGAGGAACGTGCAACTGCAGTGCCGTATGCCTCTTATGAGAAAACGGCGTTTTTTGAACCGGCTGGAATATCTTGCCAATCATGCATCTGCGACTTATGAAAAAATTATGGGAAATATCGGAAATACGGTTCGGCTGGCATCGGCGCTTGTGGCGGTTTTTGACCTATCTGGCGACGCTTGATCCGGTTCTGTTTGTCGTGGCGATTGCACCGTTTCTGCTGACGATGGTGCTGCGCAGACAGGGAGCAGTGCGGCATGATTATGAAGTGGAAAAAGTGTCCACGACCGGAAAAAGGCGTATGTGTGGCGCAAATTTTTCTTCCACGAAAATATGGAGGAGCTGCGGACTTCGGATGCCTACAGCATTCTGGATCATTTAAACCGGGAGGCGGAAACGGGAAATTGTACGCTTGCTCGGGAAAAGGGCGGAACGCTGGCATTGCTCGGTTTTTTCTGGCGGATAATCTTGGCGCGACGTGCGCATTTACCGCAGGAAATATTTATGCGCTGTGGAAATTCTGGACGCAGGAGGGACTTCCGGTTTCGGAATATTCCGTGCTGGTATTATCGATTGCAAACCTGAATGCGAAACTGGTTCGTCTTGGAACAGAGTATGCACGTTTTACGGAGAATCTGCTTTATGTAGAGGATTTTCTGAACTTTTTTGCCGAAGAAAAACCGGCACAAAAGGACGAAACGCAGGAGGAAGCATTGCAGTCTGTTGAGGCGAAACAGCTTTCGTTTACTTATCCGAACGGGACGGCTGGACTGCATGATATCAGCTTTTTAGCGAAAAAAGGGGAACGCGTTGTGATGGTCGGGGAGAATGGCGCGGGAAAGTCCACATTTCTGAAAGTGTTGCTGGGGCTTTATCCGGATTTTACCGGGAAGCTGTACAGAAATGGAGCAGTCAGCCGAACCGGAATCGGGAAAAATGTGTTTGCGCTGCTGCAGGATTACCGGCTGTATCCGGCGACGGTGGCGGAGAATGTTTTGCTGCGGGAATGCAGAAAAAGAGGACGAAATGACTGTGTGGGAAGCGCTGCGGAAAGTCGGTCTGGAAGAAAAATCGAATGTCTTCCGCAGGGCATTCATACTGCAGTGGAGCTGTTTGAAGAAGGGGAAAAAGCCATGTTTTCCGCCGGGGAAGGACAGCGGCTTGCTCTGTGCAGGGTGTTTGCAGGCGATTTCGATGCGGTAATTCTGGATGAACCGACAGCATTTTAGACCCGCTGACAGAAGCGGATATTTTGCAGGAAGTGCTGGAAGCGACAAAGGGAAAGCTGATGATTTTCGTGACGCATCGGTTATCCTTTGCACGGCAGGCAGATCAGATTTTATATCTGAAAAACGGAATGATTGCAGAGCATGGAACGCACGAAGAGCTGATGGAAAAGGGCGGCGACTACTGCAGGATGTTTACGACGCAGCGACGGCAGTATTTTGCACAGGAGGGGGAAAACGATGCGGTTTAACGGGTTGAAAAGTCATCTGCGGCTGCAGAAGCTCCGCTTTCTGGATGCAGCGGGGCTGTTTTTACTGGAAATTGTGCTGACAGGTGGATATGACCTGGCGGATGTGCTGGCGAATGTCCTTGTTTTGAAATGGATGATCGGCGCGCTGATGGGGCGTGATCTGATACGGGCAGCGTGGGTGCTGGGAGGATTTCTGGTGTACCAGCTGTCAGTGAGCTTTTTGTGGCACTGGTATTTTGAACGGGTTTATCCGCAGTGGAAGGAACGTCTGGAATATAAATTAAACCGTAGGCTGTACCGGATCATGCTGGACGCAGATTGCAGAAAATATAACGACGAAGCGTATTTTCATGGATACCGCAGGGCGCTGCAGTTCACACAGACGAAAATGGAAGAAACGCTGGAATTTTACCGGCAGCTGTTCGGCAGTTTTCTGGCTGGTGCGGTAGCGGTCGTCATTTATATCCGCATGGATCAGATGATCGTTGTTTTCGTTTTGCTGGCGTTTGTGGCAAGCCGTTTCTGTGTCAAAAGTCTGGTGGAAAAACGAACGCAAAGCGGGATGAACAGAACAAAAAGATGCATTGCATCAGAACTATTTACGGATTTTTCTGCGAAAGGAATATGCCGCGGAGGGACGGATTCTGGGCTGTCTGCCATTTTTCGTAAAACGGGATCAGGACAGTTTTCGCAAAAGGCGGAGCAGACGAAACAGTGGAATCGACGTATTTTTTCCAATTGCGTTCGGGCGGGAGATCGGGAGCGATTTTCTGTTTATCGACTGTTTGATGATCGCGTATCTGGGGTATTGTTTTTTCTGGAAAAAGACGATCGGACTGGACGATTTTGCGGCGTTTTTGAACGGGACGCACATCATCCTGTATACGCTGTCCGTGCTGTTTGAGCAGATGGCGGGAAGAGCCGGGGAGTACGCCGAATACATCGACGGATTTTTTATTTTTGCGAACAAAACGGAGAAGTGTCGAATGACAAAAAACCAGGAATCCATGGCAGCGGACAGCAGGACGATTTCAGAGATTTCGATGGAGCATGTTGATTTCGGATACGGGGAGAAAAAGGTTCTGCAGGATATCTGTTTTCGGGTGAAAAGGGCGAAAAAGATCGCACTGGTCGGAGACAGCGGCGCTGGAAAAACGACGTTCATCAAGGTTTTGCTCGGACTTGGAAAAACGGACAGTGGGACGATTTTTGCGGATGGAGCAGCCGTTTCGACGAAGGCAGAATGGGAGGAATGTCGAAAGCAATTCACGGTGCTGTTTGCCGGAAATCTGCTGTATGCGGCGTCTTTGGCGGAGAATGTGGCGCTTTCGAAAACGCAGATAAGAGCCGGGCGGCGGACGCGTTGTGCGAGCGGTTTGTATCGAAAAAGGGGACTTTGTTCCGGTTGAAAAACAGGTGTTGCGGGAATTTTGCGAGGACGGTTTCCTGTTTTCAGAGGGACAGAAACGAAGATTGCGCTGGCGCGCCTGCTATTATAACACGGGTTTCTGATTGCGGATGAAGCGGCGGCTTCACTTGATCCGTTTGCGGAGGATGCGTTTAACAAAACGTTGTTGCAGGGACATCCCGATCAGGGCGTGATCGTGATTTCGCACAGGCTTTCTGTGACGGCGCTGACGGATCGAATCTACGTCATGGAGCATGGACGGATTACAGAGTGCGGCAGCCATCAGGAACTTTGGCACGAAAGGGGCGCTACTGGCAGATGTGGGAGAAGCAGAGACGGGGATATGCGTGAAACGTGGGCAGACTCCCAAAAGTAATCAAAAAGGCGATTCTGCATCAAAATAGCGGAGAAGACCTCCTGATGAGTGTAGAGGAAGTAGAAGAAATCCTGGGAAAATGACAGTAAGTCAGTAATAAAAAAGGAACTGCGGTCGGGGTCAGACCGATCAAACTCAGTCCCTGATCAAACTCAGAAGTTTGTCGTTCCGGCAGGTAATCCGGTGCATCAGCGCTGAACTGCCGGCGGCAGCGTAAAACGTCAGAAAGCCGGGCTGCATGTTATATTGCAGCCCGGCAATATCCTTTATATAAGTACTATATTTTTGAAGGAGAAAGTCATGTACAAGAGGGAATTACAACAGACGGCACGAAAGTCGCTGTTTTTAAAGTTGCTTCATCTTCCGTATGGAATCCTCATCCCGATTTTGATTTCAACGGAGGTAACGAACGCGCTTGCGGGGAAGACGAAGAGCGTTCTGACGACGGCAGCAGGCATTCTGGCAATCGTGTTTTTTGTTATACGTATTTTACGGCAGGCTGGAAATCGCGTTCGAAAAGAAAAGGAACAGGCGGTTCAGGCGTGCAAAAAATGAAGCAGTATCGGACGATTTTTGCCAATTCCTTTGAAAAGCTATATCATTCCGGGCTTGGGAAAAATCTGGAAAATATGAAAGACGATTTCAACGCGGTGACGGAGCTGATGACAGAACATCGACCGATGTTTGCAGCTTCGCTGGCGGAAGCAGTTTTGTTCGGCGGCTATCTTTGCTGGAAAAATCCGTTGGTCGGAATCTGCCTAATTCTGATTTCGCTTCTGCAGGTCATTCCGCCGCTTCTGGTAAAAAATATATTCAGGTCAATTACGACAATTGCCGGGAAATCGAAGGAAAAATTACGGATTACGGTTTCCCGCATTTCAGAAGGGCTTTATGACGATCAAGCTCTATCAGCTGAAGGACTGGTGGCTTTCACATCTGGAAGAGCTGTTTCAGGCGTATATAAAAATTGGAAGCAACTCGATCTTTGCCAACCGTTCGGAAGTCGGTATGTATGCGGTTTTGGATCACGTCCTGAAATACGGAACCTACTGCCTGATCGGCGTTTTCGTCCTGTTCGGAAAAACCAACCTCGAAACCGGCATCAGGCGGTGCGCTGTCCGGCAACATATATGCTGCGGTCAAAAGCGCGTTCGAAATCTATCCGCGGTTTGTGGAAAGCAGCCGCGCACAAAACGCGCCTGGAGGTGGGAGAATGCAAGTGCCCCGAGCGCAGCGTTACCCACCCGCATGGAAATCGAATGGCGCGGGTTTCCTTTTCTTACGATAAGCCAGTTTTTGAAAAATGTCACCGCCCGCATGGACTTAACTCAAAACCACATCATCGGGGCGAGAACGGCGCTGGAAAATCCGCTGCTCAAACTGCTGCTCATGGAAACACCGCAGTCCGGAGATTTCCGTGCTCGGGAGCGCGACAGGACAGTTTGACAAAACGCTGTTCCCATCGGAAATTTTTATCTGCCGCAGAAAGCGCCGGTCTTTGATTTGACGGCAGGGCAGATGCTCTTAGCAGTGACTGTACGCGAGCGCGCGTTTTGCGCAGCGCCTTTCCCAACTGGGCGAGATTTCGACGAGTTTTGCGAAAAGCCGCTCGCTGGAGATGTCGGAAGGGCAGCGGAAGAAGTTTTTATCTGGCGCTGGCATTTTCCGGCGATGCAACGCTCCTGATTCTGGACGAGCCGACGAACCATTTGGACGACGCCGGACGCAAAACTCTGGCAGAGTGGATTGCACAACAGGGCAGGGGCGTCGTGGTCATCAGCCATGACAGTGTATTTGAAGCGGTGAATGCGGTTTGCTGGAAGCTGCAGAACGGAGGGCTGGCTTATGTATAAGAACAGGATTTACAGACAGATCGCCGCTGACTGCACAAAAGCGTACTGGAGTTCGATTCTTTTTATTCGTTGCAGCTGATTGTCAGCCAGGTTGTGGTCGCGTATTCCGCGAGGATGCTGGGCGTGTTCTCGGCATACATTTTAAATAATGAAATTCAAAAAGGGCTTGGCTGCCTTTGGCAGATTTTTAATCTGCGTGGCGATTTCCGTAACGCTGCCGCTTGCATGCTCGACGATGGGGGAGCTGCTGATGTTTCGGGCGTCCTTAAACCATGAACGGGCGGTGCTCAACCGATATTTGAATAAAACCTATGCGGCGGCAGTCGGACTGCGGGGAGCTGCAGTTTCGCCTGGAAGAAAGATCAGACACAGCTGGGAATTTACTGGAATACGACCGGAATGTATCTGGTTTCCGTGCCGATTGTCGTGATCTATCTGCTCTGGCAGATGGTTCCGGTGATGGGATGGTTTACACTGTTCGTCGCAGCAGTCTGTTGTGTTCGAATTTTCGTCCCCGTATTTTTCCGGGAAAAAACAGAAGAATACGACAGGCTGGAGCAGGAAAGTCGGACAAAGATGCGGAATCTCGAGCAGGAGATGCTGGAAAAACCGGTGGAACTTTGCCTTTATAGTCTGCAAAGTGATGAGCTGCGCGGTTAAAGCGTCTGCAAAAGGACTATCTGGAAACGCTTTTTTGTCAAAAAAAGCGAAGCTCGAAACCTGGCAGAAAAATATTCTGGGCGGAATGGATTCGTTCTGCATGCTGGTGCTTCTGGCGGCATCAGCAATCGCAATTTCTTCGGGTAAAATGGGCGTAGAGAGCGTCACCGCCATGATCGGATTTTACTATGTGTTTTTCAGACCGAAGCCGGATATGTGCTGGAAATCGTCAAGCAGCTTCGATCTGCAAAAAATCTGGTGCAGCGGATTTCTGTTTTTATGCGAGGCTCAGGAAAGAACGGATGGAGAAACGGTCGGGAGGTTACATCGATCACTTTTTCGGAACGTGACGTTTTCGTATGACGGAAAAACGACATCCTGAAAAACTGCTGCGAGCAGATCGCAATGCATGAAAAAACGTGATCTGCGGCGAAAACGGCCAACCGGAAAATCAACGCTGTTAAAAGCTCCTGCTCGGCTTGTACCCGGGCTATCAGGGCGAAATCCTGATCAACGGAAAGGAGCTTGGCAGCTTAAATCCTGCAAAATGGCGGGAAAAATGTGCTTTAATGGAACAGGTTCCGTTCCTCTTTGAGGGGACTGTACGGGAAAATGTGAAGCTGGGACAGGAGGTTTCTGAGAAAAAGTCGATCAGGTCCTGGAACGTGTTGGAATCGTCCATCTGGCAGACCGCATGGTTGGTGGAGAAAAATCGGAACTGTCCGGCGGCGAATGTCAGAAAATCGCGATTGCGCGGGCGCTTTACGAAATGCAGAGGTGTTGATTCTGGACGAGCCGACGAACCACCTGGACGAGGCGGCAAAACAATGGTTGATGGATTTTTTGTTCGGACGATGAATGTTTTCGATCGGACGATGATACCCCTTGCTGGTTCATTTACTTTATAAAATCATTCATCAACAGCCATTTCCAGATTGGAATCACTTCAATACAGATGCCTTCACAATCAAGGACAGTCTCTTCACTATTGGTAATCAGAATACATTTAAAAATTGAAGAGCCATTTAGTGCCTGACCACGGGAAAAAGAATATGAAATTACGCAGACAGCAGTTGCTGTTGATTTTTTCGAAATATCGTTTATATTAAATATATTCTATTATGGCAGGCGGCTTTTGCAGAGGGAGAGCCGCCCTTGCCGTAGAATCTAAAATCTTTTTCAAGGTCGGATCGACCAGAGATTTCTATCAGACAAAAATTGAATAAGGAACAGATGGAGATATCGGGAAGACCTTGCAGAAAGAAGTCTTCCTGGTATATGATGAATGTATCAGAAAGGCAAAAGATGGAGACGATCAATACACCTTATGATGACACTTTCCGTACGCTGCTGCAGGACTGCCCAGAGCTGGTGGTTCCACTGATTAACGAGCTGTTCGGCACGAATTATACCGGGCGGAAGTAGTGGTATCGAATGAGAACGAGATTTTTTGAGAAACCCGGAGGGGAAAAAGGAGAAGCGGGTTACGGATTCCAACCTGACATTGATTTCTTTAAAGGGAATTTCAAACGGTATCATCTGGAATGCCAGAGCACAGCGGATGGGACAATGGAAATTCGGATGTGGGAATATGATGCGCAGATTGCTTTGATGAATAAGGAATACCGGGACGGTGTGCTGTATGTGAAATTTCCGGATTCTGCAGTGATCTATCTGAGGAGCAATTCGAATACACCGGATGAGTTGAAGATTTGTATTTGCGTTGGGAAAAGGAAATATTTTACGAAATTCCGATTTTAAAAGTAAAGAATTATACGTTGGAACGAAATTTTTGAAAAACAACTATGGATGCTGATCCCGTTTTATATTTTTCGGTATGAAAAAGAATTTCGAAAAATTAATGGAGATGAAAAACGGCTTCGCAGTCTGCGGATGGAATATGAGAACGTAGCTGCACGGCTGGATCAGGAGTGCCAAAGCGGGCGTATGAAGCCAATTACCGGCGGCGCGTTGTGTGAACTGGCGAATAATGTAGTGGAAAAACTTGCGTCGAAATATGACAATGTGGAGAAGGAGGTTACGGAAGTTATGGGAGGAAAAGTGTTGAATTATCGGTCGAAGGAGATTTTTCGGGAAGCAATGGAGAAGGGGCTGGAAGAGGGACGTAGGAAAGGTCAAGAAGAAGGACGCGAGGAAGGACTGGAAGAGGGACGTAAAAAGGACTTAGAGGGATCAGAGGGACGCCTGGAAGGATCTAATCAAAAAACGTCGAATTGGTGACTAAAAAGTATCAAAAGGCGATTCTGCATCTAAAATAGCGGAAGACCTCCTGATGAGTGTAGAGGAAGTAGAAGAAATCCTGGGGAAAAATGACAGTAAGTCAGTAATAAACAGACTTCAATATTTAGAAGAGTGTGTATGCCGTTCTATCATCTAAGCAGATGTCAGAGCGGTATGTTTTTTCTGATATTGGGGCGGCAAAGGGGCTGCGTGAGGGAATCAAGATTGAAAAAGAACACTGGATTTGCGGCGGAGCAGGCTGTGAAGCGCCGCTGTTTCGAAGAAGCTTCTGGATGGATAAGACAGAGCTCTTTCAAAGCGCCCGTCTGGAAATCTGCGGACTGGGGATATTTTCTATTCTATATCAATGGAAAAAAGATCAGCGATCAGGAGCTGATGCCGGCGATGACAAACTACGCGTCGGTGCTCGGCTGTGAAACAACGTATCCGGTATGGGAGGAGCGCAGCGCACATCGCTGCCGGTATTTAAGCTTTGACTTACTTCCATATTTAAAGGCAGGAGAGAAAACGTACTTGCAGTACGACTGGGCAATGGCTGGTATCATCAGACAGAGCGGATTGCCGAAGGAAAATTTATTTTCGGTCTGCCGAAGCTTTGGTTTGAGCTGACGTTGACGGATGCAGACGGAAGACAGGAATGGATTGAAAGCGACCGGCAGACATTGTGGCAGCCGGGCGGATTGCTGAAAAACAACCTCTTTTTGGGAGAGGTGCGGGATTTGCGGAAAGAGCCGGAAGGCTGGCAAGATCCGGATCTGGCGCTGATTTATCCGGTTGGAAGCCAGCACAGCCGGTCCATGCACCGGAAACCCTTTTTAGAAGATAAGCAGACCTGTCCACCGGATCGTGTGATCCGAAAGCTTTATCCGGCGGCTGATTGGGGTACGATGGCAGAAAAAATGGTTCCGCTCGCATGGGCAAAAATTTATGGGGACGACAGCCTGCTTGTGCAGGGCTATGACGCGATCCTGCGCTGGTTCGATTATATGGATGCCCACAGTGAAAAGGGACTTGTGGTCCGCGAAGAGGAGGGCGGCTGGTGTCTGGGCGACTGGTGCTTTCCCGGCATCAGAGGAAAAGGAGCAGCTGCCGGAGGCATTTATCAATACGTTCTACTACTTGCATGGATTGCAGGAAATGATGCAAATTTCAGAAAAAATGAATAATAAACTGCTAATTCGATTTGCAGAGCGGGAAAAGAATGTCAAAAATGCTTTTCTTGATGCTTACTTCGATCCGGAAACCGGAGATTTCTGCGAAGGAAGGGCAGCAGGCAACGCCTATGGACTGGCACTTGGGCTTGGGGATGAGCGGACGAAAAAGCATCTGGTCGAAAAAATATGAAGCGCTCGGACGGATACCGGAATTTTCGGCACGTCGATGCTTTTGGAACAACTGTTTTCCATCGTGCAGGGGATCTGGCAGTCTGACCAATGACAGCCAGCGTCTTTGCACATATGAAACGAACGGTGCGACGACGCCTGGGAGCGCTGGGATGGCAGAGAATCCCATAACCATCCTGTTTGTGTGTGCGGCTGCTGTTTACACAGATCCTTGGGATCCGGATGATGCCAGCGGCGCAGCCGCCCGTTGTTATCCCTACGCAGCCGGACGTTAATGCACCGCCAGCACAGGCATTGAAGCCGCTCAACGGCGAACTGCAGCCGCCAGCCGTGCCCGGGTCCACACAGCATTTTCTTACGAAATCCGTCTCAGCAGCCAGCGGCAGCTGACCCTGGGCAAAGGGCAGTATCCAGACGCCGGATGGAATCCTTTCGGTGAGCTGGGAGCTTCTGGAAAACGGGGAAAAGCAGGTGGAGTGGAGCCTTGCGCCCGCAGGCGAGGACAAGGTGCCCACAATGTGATATGGCAGCTCGGCGTGTCGCACTACATTAAAAGAAAAGGAAAAATAACATGATAGAAACAATTCTGGAGGAAATCCGTGTGATGAATCTTCCACTGTTCTGGCTGACGGAGTCGGAGCATGGAAAGCGCACGACATGGAGCTTTGTGCCGGACAATCCGTGCAATGACATCTATTCCGTTACGAAGGTGTTTACCGTGACGGCGCTTGGCTTTATACGATCAGGGACTTTGGAAGCCAGACGATAAGATCTGCGATCTGTTTCGGAAAAAGCTGCCGGAGCGCTATGATCCGCAATGGGAAGAAGTGACGCTGGATCATGTGATCCGGCACCGAATCGGCGTGACGGAGGATTTCCTGGATATCGATAATTATGATATGACGCAGTTTGGTTCGGAGGATTTTTTAAAGCTCGCGTTTGAACGTCCGGTTGGCGCGGCCGGGCGTGGACTATCAGTACAGCGACGGTGCATATTATCTGCTGTCCCGCGTTGTGACGGAGCTTTCCGGAGAAAAGCTGGACGACTTTCTGCGCCCGCGCCTACTGATGCCGCTGCATGTAAGGGGAGGCGGCTTTTTTCAAAGTGTCCGATGGGGTATCCGATTGAGCGACCGGCATGTATGTGCGCACAGAGGACATGGCAAAGCTTGGCGAGGTCTATCAAAACGGTGGCACATTTGAAGGAAAGCGGCTGCTTTCGAAAGAGTGGGTCGAGCTTGTTTTTGAGCGGGAATATGAGCTTGCAAAGATGGAAAACGGAGGGCACTGCAAGGGCGGTATGAACGGACAGATGCTGTATCTGTCGCCTCATGGCCGCGTGATCGCGTGGCAGAGCTATGACCCGGAGGAAAAGGGAACACGTTGATGGAATTGATTCTGAAAAATGAGTGAGAAGTGCGCATGGTGCGCTTTGAGTAACAAAATCCCCGCTGTCACAGCGATTCAGGCTGTGGCGGCGGGGATTTTTGCCGTGAGCAGCGTTCTGGCAGCTTACGCGGAATTTTTACATGTCGTATGCAGCAGCGAGTATTACGGCTCAAGCATAAACTCTAAAAATTTCTTCGCATTTTCCGGGTGCTGGCAGTTGGCAGGGATGGTAAACCATGCATTTGCCCGATCTGTCAGCAGATATTTGGATCTGCTGACGCTGATGCCGATGGGGATTTCCCCGTCGGTATTGTCATCAGGAAGATCCTTGTATATAACCTGATCGCCGTACTGCGCCAGCTCCTCGTCGGTAAAATACTGGTGCAGGTCGCAGAACAGACCGGCTTCGAGATTGTGGTCCATATAGGTATCATCTGTGATGAGGGCGTCTAAGGTCTTGCCGGATATCATCGCGATAATTTTCTGCATATTTGCATAGGAGTATTGATCGGGTTTTCATAATCCACATACATATCCCGGTTGATTGCTGCACAGTCGCTGGAGGTATCGATGTCAGCATATTGCTCAAAATCGGCGATCATCGTGTCGGAGTCGACCTCAGTATTCATGTAGCAGTTGACAAAGGCTGCTTCCATGACGGTATCCTTGCGCGTTGCAAAGGTGTAAAATCAGGTTGCAAAGGCGAGAACCGCGATCACGACGATCGTTTGGATTTTATAATATTCCCAGAAATAAGCCCATTTTTCCTTGAAGGGTTTCCCTTTTTAATTTTTGCTGCTGTTCCTTAACTTCGTCATGGACGGAATTGCCTGTTGCCATTGAGTGCCTCCCTGTAGTTCGGTGTTGAATCCTGTATTTTGCGGCATGCGGAAAAATCTGGTCCGGTATCCTGTGTTCGATCGTTTCGATAGTATGGAAAGATTCATGCGCTGATATTTATCATAGTCGTTTGATTTTGGGAAGTCAATGAAAGCATTGTGATAGAAAAGTGAAAATTTTCTAAACTACCGGATAAGTCCCTGGGATACCTTGAAAAAAGCGAATTCTGTACTATGATAGCTTTATCGGTTTGAAAAAGGGAGCACTGTCAAACGACAGACCTTTCAAAACCCTGAGCTTCCGGGATGGGGGAATAAATACGAAGGTGGTAAAGCAATATGAATGAAAGCTATGTAGAATGTCTGGTGGCGAAAAAACCGTCCAGTGCGATGAAAGCACTGCAGGTTTTTCTGATTGTCCTGGCGGTGATTTTTTTCCTGCTTAGCATGCTGAATGCCCTGATGTGGCTCGGAGTGGCAGCAGCCGGAATCGGAGCGTATTTTACTTCGCTCAATGCCAGCGTGGAGTTTGAATATCTGTACGTGGATAAGGAGATTTCCGTCGACAAGATTTTAAACAAAACCAAACGGAAAAAAGTCGAGAAGTTTGAAACAGAGAGTATGGAGATTTTTGCACCGATCAACTCCTGGCATCTGGACAACATGAAGAATCGTCAGCTTAAGGTGACGGACTATTCCAGCGGCGTTGCCGGACAGCCGGACAGACGCTATGTGATGATCTACAGCGGAGACCGCAAGATCATTTTGAGCCCAGCGAGGCTATGGTAAAAGCACTTCAGTCTGTTGCGCCCAGAAAAGTATTTTTCGATTGACACAGAGTTTTAATTCTGTTACACTTGCCTCAAACGAACTGTCAGTAGTGTATTTACTGGCAGTTTTCATTGAATTGACAGTTAAAATACGCAGGAGGAGAGAAGATGGGTCAGATTATTGGCGAAAGCATTACCTTTGACGATGTGCTGTTGGTGCCGGCATACTCTCAGGTAATTCCCAATCAGGTCGACGTGACTACCTGGTTGACAAAAAGATCAAGCTGAACATTCCGCTGATGAGTGCGGGAATGGATACCGTTACAGAACATAGAATGGCGATCGCAATGGCCAGACAGGGCGGTATCGGTATTATCCATAAGAATATGTCCATTGAGGCGCAGGCCGATGAGGTGGACAAGGTAAAACGTTCTGAGAACGGCGTCATTACAGATCCTTTTTCGTTATCCCCGGAGCATACCCTTGCAGATGCCAATGAGCTGATGGCAAAATTCCGTATTTCCGGTGTCCCGATCACAGAGGGCAAAAAGCTGGTCGGCATCATTACCAACCGCGACCTGAAATTCGAGACAGATTTTACCAAGAAGATTAAAGAATCCATGACCAGTGAAGGTCTGGTTACGGCTACCCCGAAGGTATCACACTGGAAGAAGCAAAGGCGATTCTGGCAAAGGCAAGAAAAGAGAAGCTGCCGATCGTTGATAAGGACTTCAATCTGAAGGGCCTGATCACGATCAAGGATATTGAGAAGACGATCAAATATCCTCTTGCAGCCAAAGATGAGCAGGGACGTCTGCTCTGCGGTGCAGGTGTTGGCATTACAGCTAATGTGCTGGCTCGTGTGGCAGCTCTGGCAGAAGCCAAGGTTGACGTTATTGTTCTGGATTCCGCACATGGTCATTCTGAAAACGTACTGCGCTGCCTGCGCATGATCAAGGAAGCATATCCGGATCTGCAGGTAATTGCGGGCAACGTTGCAACCGGAGAAGCGACCAGAGCACTGATCGAAGCAGGTGCAGATGCCGTTAAGGTTGGTATCGGACCCGGTTCTATCTGTACAACACGAGTCGTTGCAGGTATCGGTGTTCCTCAGATCACAGCTATCATGGACTGCTACGCAGTTGCAAGAGAATATGGTATCCCGATCATCGCAGACGGCGGTATCAAGTATTCCGGTGAAATCACTAAAGCAATTGCGGCAGGCGGAAGCGTCTGCATGATGGGTTCCATGTTTGCAGGCTGTGATGAGAGCCCCGGACAGTTCGAACTGTATCAGGGACGTAAATACAAGGTTTACCGCGGCATGGGTTATCGCTGCGATGGAAAACGGCAGCAAGGATCGCTACTTCCAGACCGACGCCAAGAAGCTCGTTCCGGAAGGCGTAGAAGGTCGTGTTGCATACAAGGGTCTGGTAGAAGATACGGTATTCCAGCTGATGGGCGGTCTTCGCTCCGGTATGGGTTACTGCGGAACAAAAAACATCGAAGAGCTGAAGGAAAACGGCAAATTCGTCAAGATTTCTGCAGCAGCTCTGCGTGAGAGCCATCCTCATGATATTCATATCACGAAGGAAGCTCCCAACTACAGCTCTGCGGACTGATTTTAACCGATTGGCCGCATAGCATAGAATAGGGTGTCCCGTTGGCGGGTATCCTGTTTTAACACAATCAAACACAAAACGTGTGACTGGCGGATTAGTGGAGATCACCACGGGGAGCACGTTTGAAGAAACCGACCGCCTGGGTACTGACAGCAGAAGATGATGTGAGTATTCAGGCGGTTTTTATCGTATTCATTTCACAATGGAGGACAACATGGAGCTTTTAAATCTTTCGGAAGAACTGAAAAACAACGCCTATCCGGGACGAGGTATCGTCATCGGCAAAACCCCTGACGGAAAACAGGCGGTAACAGCGTATTTTATTATGGGCAGAAGCAGCAATTCCCGCAACCGCGTGTTCGTAGAGGAGGGCGAGGGCATCCGCACACAGGCGTTTGATCCGTCCAAGCTGGAGGATCCGAGCCTGATCATCTATGCACCGGTTCGCGTGCTGGGCAACAAGACCATCGTGACAAACGGCGACCAGACCGATACGATCTACGAGGGAATGGACAAGCAGCTGACCTTTGAGCAGAGCCTGCGCAGCCGGGAATTTGAACCGGACGGCCCCAACTACACTCCCCGTATTTCCGGTATCCTGCATATCGAAAACGGCGGCTACAACTTTGCAATGTCCATTTTAAAGAGCGACGACGGCGATCCGTCCTCCTGCCTGCGTTACACCTTTTGCTTACGAAAATCCGAAAGCGGGCGAGGGCAGATTTATCCACACCTATATGCATGACGGCAATCCGCTGCCGAGCTTTTTCCGGCGAGCCGAAGAAGGTTGCGATTTCCGGAGATATCGACAGCTTTACTCAGTTGGTTTGGGAAAGTCTGAATGAAGAAAATAAGGTTTCCCTGTTTGTGCGCTACATCGACATCGAAACCGGCAAATACGAGACAAGAATTGTGAACAAAAACCACTGAAAATGGAATGGAGGAAAAATGAACGAAATTCAGTTAAAGTACGGATGCAACCCGAATCAGAAGCCTTCCAGAATTTTCATGGAGGATGGCAGCGACCTGCCTGTTACCGTATTAAACGGCAAGCCAGGATATATCAATTTCCTGGATGCATTAAACGGCTGGCAGCTTGTTTCCGAGTTAAAAAAAAGCGACCGGACTTCCGGCAGCAACCTCTTTTAAGCACGTTTCCCCGGCTGGTGCGGCAGTGGGACTTCCGCTGACGGATACGCTGGCAAAATTTACTGGGTAGACGACCTTGGAGAGCTTTCTCCGCTGGCATGTGCCTACGCAAGAGCGAGAGGTGCAGACAGAATGTCTTCCTTTGGTGACTTTATTGCACTGTCTGATGTCTGTGACGCAGACACGGCAAAGCTGATCAAGCGCGAGGTTTCCGATGGAGTGATCGCTCCCGGCTATACCGATGAAGCGCTGGAGATTTTAAGAGCAAAGAAAAGGGCGGATACAATGTTATCCAGATCGATCCCTCCTATCGTCCTGCCGAAATCGAGAGAAAACAGGTGTTCGGCGTGACCTTTGAACAGGGACGCAACGAGTTAAACATTGATGAAGAGCTGCTGTCAAACTTTGTAACAAAAGAACAAAGAAGTACCCGAAGAGGCGCTGCTCGATATGAAGATCGCGCTGATCACCCTGAAATATACCCAGTCAATTCTGTTTGCTATGTAAAGGCGGACAGGCGATCGGTATTGGTGCAGGTCAGCAGTCCCGTATCCACTGCACGAGACTGGCAGGACAGAAAGCGGATAACTGGTGGCTGCGTCAGTCCCCCCCAGGTGCTTGGACTGCAGTTTGTAGACGGCCTTGGACGCGCAGACAGAGACAATGCCATCGATGTTTACATGGGTGATGAATACGAAGATGTGCTGGCCGAAGGCGTATGGCAGACCCGTTTGAAGGTAAAGCCTGCTGTCTTTACGAGAGAAGAAAAAACGTGCATGGTTAAACCAGCTGACCGATGTAACCCTTGGCTCTGACGCATTCTTCCCGTTTTCCGATAACATCGAACGCGCACATAAGAGCGGCGTAAAATACATTGCACAGCCCGGCGGCTCCGTCCGCGATGATGTGGTCATCGAATGCTGTGATAAGTATGACATGGCGATGGTATTTACCGGAATCAGACTGTTCCATCACTAAGCTACACAAAACGGCACACCGGCTCGGATGAGCAGTGGCTGAAACTCCGGGGGCAAAGCGGTGACATCGCAAAAAATACAGGATATCACCTAGTATCGGAAGGCGGTAAAGATTGAAAATAAGAACCAGATGCCAGAAGGCTTTGCCTCTCGGGTATCTGGTTCTTATTATCGTATAGAAAACTTCGTTTCCATACGATAATAAACGCTTTACGAGGATGCACATTCTTTTTTATAAAAATAAAAATATCCATCCGCCCAGGTCTTTAGGAAGTACACCTGTACGAATGGATATTTTATAAAAATCATATGGCTACAATAGCTATTTTCCGAAAAAAATCTCAGATCACATTATCCGGCTGAGGATCGCATCCATATCCGCCGTCATAAGATTGTTCCGGCTTTAAGCTTAAATAATAACCGGCGTTGGTAATCTCGGTATAAGGAGTTACATACAGGCTTGCAATACCGCAGGTAACACCTGTAAGTAGATACCAGAGGATAAAGGAAAGCTGCAGCACGAAGTATTCCCACAGATGACCGCTCATCAGCTCTTTACTTTCATTGACACACTGACGGATTCCCTTATTGGGATCTTCTGCCAGAATGTAGAAGGCCTGGGAATAACGCAGTGCAGCGATGATGCCGGGGATGTAGCACAGGCAGCTCCACAGCATGATGAACAGACCCATCCAGAGGGAAAGACCAAAAATCTTGAGCAGCATGGGAAAGTATGCAAGCAGCTCGGAAATGCCGGCTTCTTCATGCTTGAAAAACCTTCAGGCTGTATGCATAATAACCAAACTGAACGTGGACTGATCAGTAGGCCGATAACGATCGCAACAACCAGGTAGATCAGGAAAGCGCCGATGCTGGGGGCATAGTTTAAAAATGCACTGTCTTCATACATGCCGGAGCTGATGGCTGCAGAAAAGTAGGTAGTAAAGCCGCAGATACTGGAAACAATACCAAGAATGATCTGCGCGGCGAGCTGGATCGCCCAGAAAACAAGGGTGGTGAGTACCGGATGCGGATTTGCCGCTTTCATAGCGTCCTTGGCATCCTGTTTGAGTAAGGCACGATTCATAAGGGAGTCCTCCTGCATAAAAAAAGTGTAGTTATAACATTTGTACAGCAGGGTATTCCGAAACTGATAAAAATATCCCTGCAAAAGGTATTTTATCATATAACAGTGGGAAAAGAACATTATTATTTTCTTAAGAACGATGTTGTATTTTAATGTTTGTTTTGATAAGATAAAACAATAATAAGGAAATGAAAGGATGGGAGATAAGGAAAATGGCTGAATTCTCGAAAGAAAATCCTGCAGCAGAAGAAGCAAAGGAGCCTGTTTCCAGAAACTTCATCGAGCAGATGATTGATAAAGATCTGGAGGAAGGCGTTTACGAAACAGTACATACCAGATTTCCGCCGGAACCCAACGGATATCTGCATATCGGACATGCCAAGAGCATTCTGTTAAATTATGGACTTGCAAAAGCAGTACGGCGGTAAATTCAATCTCCGTTTTGACGATACCAACCCGACGAAGGAAAAGATCGAATTTGTAGAATCGATCAAGGCGGACGTAAAATGGCTGGGCGCAGACTGGGAGGACAGACTGTTCTTTGCATCCAACTATTTCGACCAGATGTATGAGGGCGCTGTAAAGCTGATCAAGAAAGGCAAAGCTTACGTTTCTGATCTTTCCGCGGATCAGATCCGTGAATACCGCCGGTGCATGACCGAGCCCGGCAAGATGGATCCCGGTGCAGAGAGAAGCGTAGAAGAAAACCTCGCTCTGTTTGAAGAGATGAAAGCGGGCAAATATGCCGACGGCGAAAAGGTTCTGCGCGCCAGAATCGATATGGCAAGCCCAAATATGAACATGAGAGATCCGATCCTTTATCGTGTGGCACATATGACACATCACAATACCGGGGACAAGTGGTGCATTTATCCGATGTACGATTTTGCACATCCGATTGAGGATGCAATCGAGGGAATTACCCATTCCATCTGTACTCTGGAGTTCGAGGATCACCGACCGCTGTACGACTGGGTTGTGCGGGAGCTGAATACAAACCTATCCGCCCCGTCAGATCGAGTTTGCAAAGCTGTATCTGACCAATGTTGTTACCGGCAAACGTTATATTAAGAAGCTGGTAGAGCAGGGCATCGTAGACGGCTGGGACGATCCCCGGCTGGTTTCCATCGCAGCGCTTCGCCGCAGAGGCTTTACACCGGAATCCATCAAAATGTTCGTAGACCTGTGCGGTATTTCCAAGAGCAATTCTTCCGTAGATTATGCGATGCTGGAATATTGCATCCGGGAAGACCTGAAATTAAAACGCGCCAGAGTGATGGCAGTCGTTGATCCGGTGAAGCTTGTGATCGACAACTATCCGGAAGACCAGATCGAGTATCTGGACGCTCCGAATAACCTGGAAAACGAAGCACTGGGCAGCCGTAAGGTTCCGTTTGGCAGAGAGCTTTATATCGAACGCGAAGACTTTATGGAGGAAGCCTCCGAAGAAATACTTCCGTATGTTCCCCGGCAACGAGGTGCGCCTGATGAACGCGTACTTTGTAACCTGCACAGGCTGTGAAAAGGATGAAAACGGCAATGTAACCGTAATCCATAACCTACGATCCTGCAACCAAGTCCGGAAGCGGCTTTGAAGGACGCAAGGTAAAGGACCATTCACTGGGTAGCGTGCCAGACTGCAGTCAAAGCAACCGTTCGTCTGTATGAGAACATCATTGATGAAGAAAAAGGGCGTTTACAATGAAGACGGCTCCCTGAACTTAAATCCCAACTCCCTGACCGTAAAGGAAGCATGGATTGAGCCTTCCTTAAAGGAAGCAAAGCCCTACGAAAGCTTCCAGTTCGTCAGACAGGGATACTTCTGCGTAGATTACAAGGATTCCAAGCCGGGCGAGCCGGTATTTAACCGGATTGTATCCTTAAAGAGCTCCTTTAAGCTTCCGAAAAAGGACTGAGCCTATGCAGGATCTGGTAATTGAGTGGAAAGAGGATGGGACCCATCTTTACGAACAGATTTATCAATATATCAGAGACGAAATCAGAAGGGGAAGCTTCTCTGTCAGGAGAAGCTTCCCTCGACGCGTTCTCTGGCGGAATATTTGCAGGTATCCCGTAGTACGATAGAGCTGGCGTATGACCAGCTCGTGGCGGAGGGATATCTGGAGGCGGCCCTATAAAAGGATATTTTGTCGCACGGGTGGAGGAACTGTACCAGATGGAGACCGCGCCGGACGCAGGAATAACGTCTCGCGAACAGGCTGGCAGCTTTTTCACGTGCAGATGCAGGCGGCGATTGCCTTTCCTTTCAGATGCCGCTTGCGCATCCAAAGCTGCATTGACGACTCGTCTGCGCAGGCCGCCCGTTTTGGTTGATTTTTCTCCGAATGCGATCGACATGCGTAATTTCCCGTTTGATTTATGGCGGAAAGTCAACAGAAACGTGCTGAATCTAAACAACCAAGACCTGTTTTTGCCGGGGGATCCGATGGGCGATCTTTCGCTGCGCCGCACGATTTCCGGTATCTGCATGCGTCCCGTGGTGTGACCTGCAGACCGGAGCAGATCGTGGTTGGAGCAGGAAACGATTATCTGCTGATGCTGCTCCGCTATGTTTTCGAGGAAACAATCACAGCGGCGTTTGAAAATCCGACCTATCCCCGTGCATGGAGGATTTTTGAGCTGTTTGCAGGAAAAATGGTGACCATTCCATGTGATGCCAGCGGAATCTGCCTAGACAAGCTGGAAAAATCGGACGCGCAGGTGGTCTATGTGATGCCGTCGCACCAGTATCCCACCGGGCGTATGATGCCGATCGGGCGCAGGGACAGAGCTTTTAAACTGGGCAGCACGGGAAAAGGAACGCTATATTATAGAAGATGATTATGACAGCGAATTCCGTTACCGTGGAAAGCCCGTGCCGTCCCTGCAGGCGAGTGATGCGGCGGGAAAGGTGATCTATATAACCTTTTCCAAGTCGATTGCACCTGCCATCCGTGTCGGGTATATGGTGCTGCCGGAGGTTTTGCTGGAGCGCTACCGGCAAAAATGCGCCTGCTTTTCGTGTACGGTTTCGAGAGTCGACCAGGCGGTGCTGGAGCAATTCCTGGACAGCGGTGCGTTTGAACGGCATTTGAACCGGATGCGGAAAAGCTACAGCAGAAAACATGAAGCGCTGCTGGACGGGCTGAAACCCTTTTGGGGCAATTTGACCTTTCGGGGAAAATGCGGGACTGCATCTTTGCTCACGGATCGCGTCGGACGCAGCGAAAAAGAGCTTGTCGACGCGGCACGCCGACAAGGTGTGAAAGTCTATGGTCTGTCTTCAGCGCTTGTGGGGACAGCTGTCCCGGAGGCTGTGTGTCATGCAACCGTTTTGATCGGCTTTGGCGGCCTGACGGAGGACGAAATCCGGGATGGTCTGGAGCGGCTTGCAGCGGCGTGGCTGATCGAAAAAAAGATTGTGATTTTTTAGGGATAAATATAGGATTATTGGGGTTGACGAACCAGATGGAAAACGTTATAAATGAGGTGGTATTGATTTTTAATACCCGAGAATATAACACAACACGGAGGAATTCAGATGGGGATCATGAGTTCAGAATGGCGTGGCAGACTGCAGCATTGGATGCGCACGCTGAAGGATGATTTTACAGACCTTTGGGGAGATTTCCTGGGAAGCGTTCCGCACAATGGATCATTTATCTCAGGAGGAAGCGATGAATGGCCCGTTCGAGCCTGTAGAGCCCGGCTTTACCTGGGGCAAGACCTGGGAATATTGCTGGTTTAGAGGCAAAGTGGTTCTGCCTGCAGAAGCACAGGGCAAGAGAATTGTCATGGATTTAAAACCGGACGGCGAATCCACGCTGTTTGTAAACGGTCAGGAATTCGGACCTACCGTGCCTCCTGGGTAACCCAGAAGCATCATTTCGTAGAAGATAACGTTCTGACCACTGACGCTGTGGCAGGAACAGAATATGAAATCCTGATGGAAACCTATGCAGGTCATTATTATCCGGAATCTCCGGACGGCGGCTGCGCAACCGGCCCGGTACTTCCCGGCGCATATCAGGACCCGCTGCAAGAGGGCAAGAGACGTACCCTCGGTATTTGCACCTTCGGTATCTGGAATGAAGACGCATATCAGCTGTGGATGGATGCAGACACCTTAAGACAGCTGTTGGACAAGCTCGATCCGAATTCCCTGCGGGCTGCAAAGATCGCAGAGGCGCTGGAGGCCTTTACCCTTGTGGTTGATTTTGAGCAGGATGAGGCTGGCAGAATCGCATCCTACAAGGCAGGCAGAGAAGCACTTCGCCCTGCACTGGAAGCGAAGAACGGTTACTATGCCTGTATTCTACGCAATCGGCAATGCCCATATCGATCTGGCATGGCTGTGGCCGATGGCAGAGACACACAGAAAGACAGAGCGTACCTTTGCAGCACAGCTGCGCCTGCTGGAAGAATATCCGGAATACAAATATATCCAGAGCCAGCCTGCCGGTTATGAGATGTGCCGCAAATACTACCCCGAGCTGTTTGAAAGAATCAAACAGGCGGTTAAGCGATGGCCAGTGGATCGCAGAGGGCGCGATGTGGGTAGAACCGGATACGAATATGGCTTCCGGGGAAGCACTGATCCGTCAGCTGCTCTACGGCAAACGCTATTATCAGGAAGAGTTCGGCGTAGACAGCAAGATGCTGTGGCTGCCTGATACCTTTGGTTATACCGCTGCACTGCCTCAGATTTTGAAGAGCTGCGGCGTTGAATATCTGGTAACTCAGAAGATTTTCTGGTCTTACAATGAAGGCGAACAGTTCCCTTACCATTATTTCTACTGGGAAGGCATGGACGGCACGAAGATCAGTTCCTTCCTGCCTACCAGCTACACCTACCGCACCGACCCCACCGAGCTGATGAACGTGTGGGAGAACAGAAGCCAGAAGAGAGATCTGGATGCATTCCTCCTGCCCTTTGGTTACGGCGATGGCGGTGGCGGCCCGGCAAGAGACTATCTGGAATATGCGAAGCGTGAGGCTGACCTGGAAGGCTGCCCGAAGGTAAAACTGGAAGGCCCCATCGAGTTCTTCCAGGATATGGAAGCAGAAGGCGGACCGAAGCATACCTATACCGGAGAGCTGTATTTCAGCGCTCACCGCAACCTATACTTCTCAGGCAATGGTGAAGAACAACAACAGAAGATGTGAGCTTTCCATGCGTGATCTGGAATTGTGGGGCACGCTGGCAGCCCAGAAGGGACAGACATATCCTGCAGAGGCAATTGAGCGTCTGTGGAAAGAAGTCCTGCTGCATCAGTTCCACGACATCCTGCCCGGCTCTTCCATCGCAAGAGTTTATGAGGACGCGGAAAAAGCATTCCATGCAATTCTGGAAGAAAGCCATGAGCTGACTGCAAAGGCAGTTGCAGGTCTGGTAGAAGCCGGAAATGGTGTGACTGTCGGCAACTCCCTGGGATTTGCATATGACACACTGGTTGAGCTGCCGGAAAGCTTTGCGGCAGGTGCACAGACCAGAGAAGGCAAGGCTGTTCCGACCGAAAAGATCGGTGACAAGGTATATGGTCTTACAGAAGTTCCTGCTTATGGTATGGTTTCCCTGGTTCTGCAGAAACCCAGACCAAGGCAGCAGACAGCGTTTCCCTGACTCAGGACGGCGATACCTTCATTCTGGAAAACAATCAGGTGAAGGCTGTCGTAGACGGCAAGGGTGAGGTGGTATCCTTTGTTCTGAAGACAAGCGGCAGAGAGTTCGCAGCTGAGCCGATGAACCGTTTCCACTTATATAAAGATGTTCCGCGTCTGTTCGATGCATGGGATATCGATTCCAACTACATCGATCAGGAAATCACCGCTGCAGAGGATGTAACGGTAACCGTTGAAAGCACAGGCAGCCTGCGCAGTGTCCTGAAGGTAACTGGCCGCATCAGCAATTCGCCCTTCGTTCAGTACATCCGTCTGGATGCAGACAGCACAAGACTGGAATTGAAACTGCCATCGACTGGAAAGAGCTGCATCGCCTGTTAAAGGTTGGCTTCCCTGTCAACGTATTTGCAGAGAACGGGATCAACGAAATGCAGTTCGGTTATGTAGAGCGGCCTACCAGACGCTCCAGAGCATATGAAAAAGACCGTTTTGAGGTTTGCAACCATCGTTACAGCGCTCTGTGCGATCAGGCTCACGGTGCCGCAGTGCTCAATGACTGCAAGTATGGTATCAGCATGAACGGCAATGCACTTGAGCTGACCCTGCTGCGTGCAGCAGCTGCTCCTGAATGCATGCAGACAACAGAGAACATCACTTTACCTACGGCTTTACTGCATGGGAAGGCAGCTTTGCAGACAGCGACGTAGTTCGTCAGGGCTATGAGATGAACGTAAAGCCTGTTATTACAGCTGGTGTTGTGGATACCTTCAGCGCCTTCGGTGTAGAGAAAGACAACGTTATTCTCGAATCCGTGAAGCTGGCTGAGGACGGCAGCGGCGACCTGATCCTGCGTCTGTATGAAGCGAAGAAGGCAGCAGTCAATACGAAAGTATTCACTGCGCTCAACGTTGCACAGGCATGGACCTGCAATATGCTGGAAAAGAAAGAAGCAGAGGTTGCTGTGGAAGATAACACCGTATCCCTTGATTTCAGGGCATTCGAAATCAAGACCCTGCGCCTGAAGCTGGCATAAAATCCTTCATCCCGCAGGCGCTTTGCGCCGAAGGAATCGCGAGGCGAACGTCCAGTTCGGCTCTGCGATCATAGCTACTTTGTGACGCCTGCGGCACAAATAGCTGTGTGAAAAAATAAGCGATCACGCTTATTTTTCACACTAAGACTCATCTGAAAACATAAAACCCCGGCAGAAGCCTGATGAAAAGTTTCTGTCGGGGTTTTTTGCGCGAAAAAGGTGTAGCTGCCCAACATGCTGCAACATGCTGCAACGACAGTGATAATCGCAGGGGAAAACGGGGGATTCCTGCGGTTTTGAATGTCAAAGCGTTTTGGAAGAAATACGGAATGGAGGAGAGAATGAAAGAGAAAAAAGGGAGCTTCAGCGGCTCAATCGGATTTGTGCTCGCTGCGGCGGGGAGTGCGGTAGGCGTCGGAAATATTTGGCGTTTTCCTTATTTATGTGCAAAGGACGGCGGCGGACTGTTTCTGATTATTTATCTGGTGCTGGTGCTGACATTTGGTTTTGTTCTTTTGACAACGGATGTGGCGATCGGGAGGAAAACAAAGAAAAATGCACTGAATGCATTTGCTGCGATTTGTCCGAAGTGGAAATTTCTGGGATATCTGACGTTTCTGGTTCCGGTGCTGATTATGACTTATTATTCGGTCATCGGCGGCTGGATTACGAAATATTTTGTGGAATATCTGGCATCTGGGGACAACGTGCCTGCACAGGACGGATATTTCACTTCGTTTATCACGTCAAAGGCAGCCCGATCGTGTTTATGCTTCTGTTTCTGGTGCTGACAGCAGCGGTCGTTTACAGCGGTGTGGAAAAGGGAATCGAAAAGGTTTCGAGCTTTATTATGCCTGTGCTGGTTGTTCTGATTGTGGCGATTGCGATTTTTTCCCTGACGCTGTCGGCAGAAGGGGAGGACGGTACGATTCGGACGGGAATGCAGGGACTGGCGATTTATCTGCTGCCGGATTTTCATGGACTGACGGTGAAACGGTTTCTGGAGATTTTGCTGGATGCGATGAGCCAGCTGTTTTTCTCCCCTGAGTGTTTCGATGGGCATCATGGTGACTTATGGTTCCTATGTAAAAGATGACGTGGACTTAAATAAAACGACGAACCAGATCGAAATTTTTGATACAGGAGTTGCATTCCTCGCTGGAATGATGATTCTGCCTGCGGTTTATGTGTTCCTTGGAAAAGAGGGCATGGCGTCCGGTCCCAGCCTGATTTTCATTTCGCTGCCGAAGGTTTTTGCGGCGATGAGAGGCGCAGGAAGAATCGTGGCAATCGCCTTTTTTCCTGATGATGGGCTTTGCGGCGCTGACATCGTGTGTATCCGTTATGGAAACGCTGGTTGCAAACTGTATGGAAGTATTTCATCGGACACGCAAAAGATGTGTGGACTGATCGGTGTTTATTCGCTGGTAACGGCGGTGCTGATCTGCCTTGGCTACAACGTGCTTTACTTTGAACTGCCGCTGCCAAACGGTTCCACCGGACAGCTGCTCGACGTGATGGACTATATCAGCAACAGCTTTTTGATGCCGTTTATTTCATTGCTGACGAGCATCCTGATCGGCTGGGTGATTGGCCCGGACTGGATCGTTGGTGAGGTGGAGAAAAACGGTGAGCGCTTTACAAGGGCGAAGCTGTATCGTTTTATGATCAAATACGTCGTGCCGGTTGTGATGCTGATCCTGTTTTTGACCTCAACGGGACTGTTGAATAGGATTGCGTAAGAATTTTGTGCTGTAATAGGGGTCCAGGGAGCGCTGCCACTGTTTGTTGGCTGCAGGCAAGCTGCTTGTAGGAAGAAAGGCACTTTTGGTCACAGGGGCAAGGCAGATAGGAAAGACATGGCTTATTAGAAATGAGAACGAGGCTATCCCATCAGTTTATGACTGCAAGATAGCCTCGTTTTTTAGTTGTCAGCCTCCGTCGTAACGAGAACTTCTTCAGCCGGAGGCGCGTTCGTTTCAGGTCTCAGTTTTCAGTTACAGCTGTTTATTCTGCCGCCGGAGCATCGGATTCGGAAGCGGTTTCCTCAGTCTTTACATCGCCGGAGGTTTCCTCAGCTTTTGGAGCATCGGTCGCCGGAGCAGCGGAAGCCTCCTTTGCAGCCTCTTCCTCTGCAATTGCCTCTGCAGCCTCCTTTGCCTCTGCAGCAGCTTCGGCTACAGTGGTGTGAACCTTGTCTGCTACGTAGCGGGCAGCGTCTTTGGCCAGATCAGCGGCAGCACTTCCGGCCTGCTTTGCAGCGCCGGCAGCAGTGTGAGCGGCTTCCTCGACAGCCTGTACATCTTCGTTGCTGCGAACCTTGTCGACCGTTTCGTTGATCTTGCCGGTTACGGTTTCGTATTCGCTGCTGTTTTGATTCTGGAAACGGTGTCGCCGACTTTATTGAAAACAGTGTCGCGCAGCTGGACAGCCTTATCCTGAGCAGCCTTTAAGTCCAGGGTCACATAGGTATGCCCGTCCTCTTTCGTTTCGGAAGAAAAGACGGGAGTGTCTTCTTTTGCTTCTTCTTTTGCTTCCTCCGGATGCTCGCTTTCATCAACGAAATCATCGTCCGTGAAATCGGTGTCGTCAAAGTCATCCTCTGGGTCTTTTTCGAAATCATCCTCTTCTTCCGGAGCTTCCTGCACTGCGGCTTTTTATTCTGGAGATAATAATAAGCAGCGGCAGCAGCGGTGCCGGCGGTAACTGCGAGAGTGAAAAGTTTTCCTAATTTTTAGCCATAATAATGCCCTCCATACATATACCAGAATATGATTACTTATTTCTCTCATTTTAATACTATTTTATGAAAATGAAAAGGTCAGTATGTATGAAAAATCTATAAACTTAACATTGAAGTGACCCTGCAGGTATGATAGAATGAAACGACTCAGAAAGTCAATGACGCGGGGACAGACACATGAATGATAAATTTTTGATTTGAAACAGGAAAAGCAGGACCGGATGATCAATGCATCTCTGAAGATTTTTTCCAGGGGCGGCTATCGACACGCCAGCACGGATGATATCGTAAAGGAGGCGGGGATCAGTAAGGGACTGCTTTTTTCATTATTTTGGAAGTAAACTGGGGCTGTACGGATTTCTGTTTGACTACAGCGCGCGCTTTATGTTGTTGGAGCTTTCAGAGGGGTAAAACGTTCCGAAACGGATTATTTTGCCCTGACAAAGCAGATGGAACAGGCGCGGATGCAGGTGATGAAGCTTTATCCGTATATGCAGCGGTTTCTGGATGTTGCGGTAAAAGAAGAGCATACGGAAGCGGTGGAGCGGATCGCGGAAAAGAAGCTGGATTACGAGGATCGGCTGCGGGCATACAGCATGCAGGCAGATTACAGCATTTTGCACCATACGGGGATTCTGTGCGCGTGACAAAAATGGTGCGCTATACGATCGACGGGCTGACCGATGAGATGTCGGAGCGCTACGATTTTTCCCCGGAGAAAGCTTTTTGCAGAGATCTGCGCTTATCTGGACACGCTGCAGCGGATGACCATAAAAAGAGGCTTAAAGGCGCAAGCAACTGCGGAATGGAGGAAGAAGAGTGAAAAGAAAAGCTTTATACGATACCGTTGAATGATGCGGTAAATGCGGGCGATGAGTGCCCTTTTTGTTATATCGAGCGGAATGTAGAGCAGGATCTGATGGATTTTGTGCTTAGGCTCCTGCGCTTCGTACATGGAGAGCGATGTCCGTGAGGATACAGACCGGGAAGGATTTTGCCGCACGCACATGAAAAAATGTTCGATTACGGCAACACCCTTGGCAATGGCTGGATTTTAAAAACCTACTATAAAAAACTGCTGTCGAAATGGATGGAGAATTCAGGCATTTCAGGCCGCAGAAGCAGTCGATGGGGGGACAAGCTGCGCAAAATTGCACCGAAAAACTCCGTGGCAGACTGGGTGCAGAAAAAGGAAAGCACCTGCTATATCTGCGACCGTTTCCAAAAAAGAATACGAGCGCTATCTGGACACTTTTTTCTATTTATATGAAAAGACCCGGATTTCAAAGCACGGATTGCAAAGAGCAAGGGCTTTTGCCTGCATCATTTTGGGGAGCTTTGCAGCAGCGCGGATACCAGACTGTCGGAGAAGGAAAAAGAGACCTTTTCCCGGAAATTTTCGAGATCATGCAGAAAAATATGGAGCGTATGAGCGCAGATGTGGACTGGCTGATTGAAAAATTCGATTACCAGAACAAGGACGCGGACTGGAAAAATTCCAAAGATGCCATACAGCGCGGAATGCAGAATATCCGGGGCGGTTATCCGGCCGATCCGGTTTATAAAATGAATAAATAAGACAGGAGAAAGTGAGAGAAAAGACATGAGTAATACAAAAGAAACCAAAGTAGAAGACCATGATTATTCCCTGCAGCCGGTGCCTCAGTTTGCACGGCGCAGGCTGCTGACCATGTTTATGATCATGCCTGGCTTTACGTTTTTTCGGCCAGCATGTGGACGGGACAGACGCTGGGCGATAGCCTTGACCTGTCCGGTTTTTATCGGTTCCCTGATTCTGGGAGGCATCATTCTTGCAATTTATACCGGCTCTCTGGCTTATGTCGGTCGCCAAAACCGGACTTTCCCTGGATCTGCTGGCACAGCATTCCTTTGGTGCAAAGGGCTCCCTATTTGCCGTCTGTGCTGACCAGCTTTACCCAGATCGGATGGTTTGGCGTAGGCGTTGCGATGTTTGCAATTCCGGTTGCAAAACTGATCGCTCCGGAAAATCCCTGGCTGCCTTATTTGCTCGTTGCGATTGCCGGCATTTGCATGACCGGTTCCGCGTTTTTCGGAATTAAGGCGATGACCATCGTCAGCTATATTTCCGTTCCGCTGATCGCAATTCTTGGCATTACGGCGATGGTAATGGCGGTCAAAACCGGTGACGTTCCCTGGCTGAAAAAGTTTGCAGAAAATCAGGGCATGAGTGTCATTGCAGGCCGCCGGACTGGTCATCGGTTCGTTTGTCAGCGGCGGTACGGCAACTCCGAACTTTGCAAGATTTTCCAAAACGGCACTGCAGTCCGTTATCGTCACAGTAGTCGCATTCTTTATCGGCAACAGTCTGATGTTCTGCTTCGGCGCATTCAGCGGCGTTTATGTGGGCGGAAACGATATTTTTGAAGTTATGGTTGCGCTGAATCTGACGGTATTTGCGATTATCGTCCTGGGCTTAAATATCTGGACAACCAATGATAACGCGCTTTACACCGCAGGTCTTGGACTGTCCAATATCACAAAAGGTGCGTAAACGTCCGATGGTTGTAATTTCCGGTATTCTGGGAACTGTAACCGCGGTATGGCTGTACAACAATTTCGTCGGCTGGCTGAATATCTTAAACTGCACACTGCCTCCGGTTGGCATGATTGTTGTACTCGGCTATTTCTGCCATAAAGAAGAATACGAAAAATGGGATGTGATTCCCAGACAGGTCAACTGGTTTGCAATCGCAGGTGTCCTCATCGGTGCGGCTGTTGCAAATCTGGTTCCGTGGGGCATCGCTTCTGTCAACGGCATGGTCATTGCAGCAGTATGTTACCTTGTTGGAGAACTGGTAGAACGGAAGAAGAAAAATGACATTACGAGAATTACCAATTGGAAAAACAGCTACAATTAAATCGGTCGGAGGAGAGGGTGCGCTTCGGCAGCACTTTCTGGATATGGGACTGATTCCGCAGGGCGACGTGACGATGGTGAAATATGCGCCCATGGGCGATCCGATGGAGCTGCGGATTCACAGCTATGAACTGACGCTGCGCCTGGCAGATGCGGAGAAAATTGAAATAGAGAATGTGCGGGACGTCTGTCCTGAGACTTCCCGGCAGATGGGGAAGCCGATTCCGCATCCTGGTCTGGGAGAAGAGGGAAAATATCACGATAAGGAAAAGGAAGATCCGCTGCCGGATCAGGAGGTGCTGACGTTTGCCCTTGCCGGCAACCAGAACTGCGGAAAAACGACACTTTTAATCAGCTGACCGGCTCAAATCAGCATGTCGGAAACTTTCCGGGTGTTACGGTAGACCGAAAGGACGGTCAGATCCGTGGACAGGAAAATACGCTGGTAACGGATCTGCCGGGCATTTATTCGATGTCCCCCTATTCCAGCGAAGAGGTTGTGACGAGAAACTTTCTGCTGGAGGAGCACCCAAAAGGAATTATCAATATCGTGGATGCGACAAATATCGAACGAACCTTTATTTGACGATGCAGCTGATGGAGCTGGATATGCCGATGGTGCTGGCGCTTAATATGATGGATGAGGTGCGGGAAAACGGCGGTTCCATTCTGGTTAATCAGATGGAGGCGCTTCTGGGCATTCCGGTTGTTCCGATTTCCGCAGCCAAAAACGAAGGCATTGAAGAGCTGATTTCCCATGCGGTTCATGTGGCAAAGTATCAGGAGCGCCCCGGACGGGTGGATTTTTGCGACAGTGAGGAAGACGGCGGTGCTTTGGGCGTGCATCGGTGTCTGCATGCGATCATGCATTTTATTGAAGATCATGCAAAAGAAGCGGAGATTCCGGTGCGGTTTGCAGCTTCCAAGCTTGCAGAGGGAGATGTCCTGATCCGGGACAGCCTGAAGCTGGATGAAAATGAAAAGGAAACACTGGAACATATCATCTGCCAGATGGAAGCAGAGCGGGGCTGGACCGTGCCGCTGCGATTGCGCACATGCGGTTTGATTTTATCGAAAAGGTGTGCGACGAAACGGTGATTCGCCCCAAAGAGAGTAAAGAACATATCCGCAGTCAGAAAATCGACCGGATTTTAACGGGAAAAATATACGGCGCTTCCGTGCATTTTTGCAGGCATTATGGCACTGGTGTTTTTCCTGACTTTCAGCGTAATCGGATCAGGCCTGTCAGATCTGCTCGATGCAGGGATTACGGCGCTTGGAAGCTGGGTGGATGCGCACATGACAGCGTGGAACGTAAACGATGTGATTCATTCTCTTGTGATGGACGGTATTTTTTAACGGCGTCGGAAGCGTGCTCGAGCTTTCTGCCCATCATTGTGACGCTGTTTTTTCTTTTTGTCGCTGTTGGAGGACAGTGGATATATGGCGCGGGTTGCGTTTGTGATGGACAAGCTGCTGCGCAAAATCGGTCTTTCCGGCAGAAGCATTGTGCCGATGCTGGTTGGGTTTGGATGTACCGTGCCGGGCGTTATGGCGAGTCGGACACTGCCCTCTGCCCGGGACCGGAAAATGACGATTTTGCTGACGCCTTTTATGAGCTGTTCTGCAAAGCTGCCGATTTATGCGTTTTTCACAGCGGCGTTTTTCCCGAAACACGGGGCACTTGTGATGATTGCGCTGTATTTTGGCGGAATTTTGATCGGGATTTTGATGGCACTTTTCATGCGCGGTACGCTGTTTCAGGGAGAAGCGGTTCCTTTGTCATGGAGCTGCCAAACTATCGGATGCCGGGGCCAAAAATGTTGGACATCTGCTCTGGGACAAGGCAAAGGATTTTCTGCAGCGGGCCTTTACCGTTATTTTCATGGCAACGCTGGTGATCTGGTTTTTGCAGACCTTTGACCTGCATCTGAACATTGCAGCGGATTCGAAAGACAGCATACTTGCGCTGGCTGCCGGAAGCCTTGCATTTTTTGTTTGCACCCATGGGCTTTGGAGACTGGCGGATCTCCACGGCGCTGATCACCGGATTTATGGCAAAGGAAAGCGTGGTTTCGACGCTTTCCGTGTTGTTGGTTCCAGGGGCGCTGCAGACGGTTCTGACGCCGCTTTCTGCTGCGAGCCTTCTGGTGTTCTGTCTGCTGTATACGCCCTGTGTGGCGGCGATTGCTTCGATTCGTCGGGAGCTTGGCGGAAAATGGGCGGTATTTGTCGTGGTCGGACAGTGCGTGATCGCCTGGATAGCGGCGTTTGTGGTCTATCAGGTTGGCCATTTGTTTATTTGATAATATAATGCCGGGTCTGCGGCGACTAAAATAGGAAATCAGGAGAGGTACATTATGAAAAACCAAAGCATAACCGAAGCGATGCTTCAATTTATCGAGGAGAGCCCGACGGCATTCCATGCGGCGGCAAACGTAGAAGCGCTGCTTTTGGAGAACGGCTTTGAAAAGCTGGAAAATCTGGCGGAGGGAGCTCTCGTGCCGGGTGGAAGCTATTATACGAAGCAGAACGGTTCTGCGGTGCTGGCGGTGAAAATCCCCGAAAATCCTGCAAAGGGTTTCCGGATTGCAGCAAGCCACAGCGATTCTCCGTGCTTTAAAATCAAGGAAGTGACGGAGATGAAGGTGGAAAATACCTATGTGAAGCTGAATGTGGAAAAATACGGCGGCATGATTTTAAGCCCGTGGCTGGATCGCCCGCTTTCCGTTGCCGGTCGTGTGTTTGTGGCCGGAAAAGATGGAAAACCGGAGGTAAAACTCGTCAATCTGAAAAAGACCTGTTGATAATTCCCAATGTAGCGATTCATTTTAACCGGGAAATCAACAATGGCTTTGCATACAATCCGCAGACAGACATGGCACCGCTGATGGGGCTGGATCAGGAGCTTTCGATCAAAAAGCTGTGCGCAGCAGCGGCAGACGTGGCGGAAGAGGAGATTCTTGGCAGCGATCTGTATGTGTATAACCGGGATAAAGGGCGCATCATGGGAGCGGATGATTCCCTGATCGGCTCTCCGCGTCTGGACGATCTGCAATGTGCTTATGCGACGCTGCGCGGATTTCTGGCATCGAAGCCGGAAGAATTTATCAGTGTGTATGCGCTGTTTGACAATGAAGAAGTTGGAAGCGGGACGAAGCAGGGTGCAGATTCCACGTTTTTGGAGGAGTTTCTGGAAATTGTTCTGGAAAATGTCTATCCGGATAAAAACAGGCTCTGGAAGCGCAGCTTTTATCAGAACAGCTTTCTTTTGTCCGCGGACAATGGACATGCGGTGCATCCGAACCATCCGGAGAAGACCGATCCGACTAACCGTCCGTACTTAAACGGCGGCGTTGTGCTCAAATATAACGGCAGTCAGAAATATACGACAGACGGTTATTCTGCAGCAATTGTCCGCCAGATCTGCAATACCTGGGAGATCCCGCTGCAGACCTTTGCAAACCGTTCGGATATCGCAGGCGGCTCCACGCTCGGAAATATTTCTACTGCCCATGTCTCCATTCCCTCTGCGGATGTGGGACTGGCACAGCTGGCCATGCATTCTGCATTCGAGACAGCGGGGGTGAAGGATACCGAAGCACTGGCACAGCTGGCAGAGCATTTATTTGTGTGAGTTTCCTTTGACACGAGAGGACGAAATCGGAGTGTTGTTACCTGACCTAGAAAACAACAACATGGATTGAGGCGGGGAGTCGATGACAAAATAAAAAAGATTCGAATAACGTTAAATTCACCGATGGTAATCGGTATGGTAGGAATCAGCCTTTTTGCTACGTTGTGTAATTATATTACATCCGGAACTTTGAATAGAGTTATGTATTTTCCCCCTCCGTGGCCTTATGTGGAGCAAGCGGTGTTGTATTTGCGTTTATCCTGTTATCTTCTTTTACCGGATTTAAGGATGGGGAAATTCCAATTACTTTATATTGGTGGCGGTATTCTTTATTGGTCAGCAAATATGGGATGGTATTACAGTGCAGGATAACATATCCAATATGGCGCATATTGTTGGCGGCATGATTGGCGGAGCGTTGGGATATGTTTTAAATAAGAAGGCTACAGAAGCATGAGATGGAAGAAACCAATGTCAGATAGGATATTGGTACCTGACCCGGGAAAAATTCGCTTCAAACGAAATTAAGACGAAAAATGTTGGATTTATTTCGCTATATAGGATGTAATTGCGTTAGATCATCGTTTGGAGGTGCGTTATGGACTATTTATCTTGTGCGGATGTTGTTTCTGACGAGTCAAATGTGAAAAGAAGCCTTTGCCCATAGGGGGTTCTGATTTTAAGGCTGTGACTACAGGCTATTATTATGTAGACAAAACTTTGCTGATCCGCGACTTTCTTGATATCAAACCGATGGTATCGCTGTTTACTCGTCCATGGCGTTTTGGCAAAACCCTGAATATGGATATGTTCCGCGTTTTCTTTGAAAAATAGAGGAAGACACATCCATTTATTTTAAAAGATAAGCCAATATGGCAGTGTGGAGATTTTTATACCCGCCATCAGGGACAATACCCGGTAATCTATCTGACGTTTAAGGATGAAATGCCTGACTTGGGAAGAGACTTTCCAAAAATTCATCTTGATCTCTTTGAAATTTATGCGGCACAATGAGTTGGAAAACAGTTCCATGTTGACCCATATGAAAAAAGAGCAATATCATCGCATTGCCGGCGATCATGCAAATGAAATTGATTGTCAGATGGGCTTGCAGCTTTTGTCTTTGTTTTGCATAAGCACTACGGCAGGGAGTGCATTATCATTATCGATGAGTATGACACACCGATTCAGCAGGAACATCATTGTAATTTCTATCCAGAAATTGTAAACTTCATGAGCAATTTTTCTCTGGAGGGCTTAAAGATAATCCGCATTTGGCGTTTGAATTTTTACGGGAATTTTTACGTGTGGCGAAGGAAAGTATTTTCAGCGGTTTGAATAACCTGAAAACGAATTCCATTCTGGATGAAAGTTACAGGGAATATTTTGGCTTCACGAAAGAAGAAGTAAATGCGATGCTGCACTATTCTGGGAAAGAAGAAAAATATGAGGAGATTTGCGATTGGTACGATGGATACCGGTTTGGTAATATAGAAATTTTCAATCCATGGTCCGTGATCAATTATATTACAGATAAATGCTTTCCGAAAGCATTTTGGCAGTCTACCGGCAGTAACGAAATTATCGGGGAAATCATTGCGGCGGCTACGCCGGAAACTACGGAGAATCTTTATAAACTGCTTTGTGGTGAGAAACTTACAACGTATGTAGATACCAGTGTGATTTATCCGGAAATACAGAATAATCCTTTATAGTATCTACAGTTTTCTGCTTGTTGTAGGATACTTGAAAGTTGCAGCTTCCTACCCACAGAATGATGGGAATTTTTATGTGTGATGTTGCGATTCCGAATAAAGAGATTGCATATGTCTATGAAAAAGAAGTGTTAAAACCGCACGAATCAAAATAACATTTCTATTTCTATCAATCAGGCAATTTTTCGGGAGATACGCAAAGCTGCAATCTTTATTGAAAGAATTTATGTTGAAAAGCATTTCTTCTATGGATGGAGTGAACGAAGGTTTTTATCATGGAATGATGCTGGGATTATGCGCTGTCCTTGAAATCGTTATCGGGTTCGTTCCAACCGGGAATCAGGACTTGGACGTTTCGATATTCAGCTGATGCCCATGGTGAATGGGATTCCGGGCTTCCTTTTTTGAATTTAAACATACCAAGGATCCCCCATGCAGATTTAACATCTTTGGCAGACAAGGCACTTCAGCAGATTGATGAGAAAAAAAGTATGACACAGATCTGCGGGATGCAGATGTCGATTCCATTATCAAAATCGGAATTGCATTCCGAGGGAAAAATGTTGTAGTAAAACGGGCATAACGCGGTGCATCCGAACCATCCGGAGAAGACCGATCCGACCAACCGTCCGTACTTAAACGGCGGCATTGCGATGTTAGTACCTGACCCGGGAAAACAGTATAGCGTTGTATCGATGACAAAACGTTTAAATTATTTGCTTTTCACGATTATTTTTGTTATAGTGCAAAATATAATATATGTTGACATTTATGAGAACGGATATTCTCACAATTATTTTCTTAAGGAGGCAAAAATGAAAAGAAAATAGTTGTATCTCTGTTGAGTGCTATGCTGGTTAGCGGCATGCTTTTCTCTGGCAGTGCGGTAACTGTCAATGCAGCCGAAGCACATGACGAAATTGGTGGTATCCTTGATAACATGTTCGGCGGAGACAAACCCAAATACGATCCAAACGCTCCCTGCAGGTCCTGAAGTTATAGTGAGGGGAAAAAACGAATTACCTAGCGATAGCGAAATTAACTGGGGTCCTTCCAACTCTGGTAACAATAACACTCAGCCCACACCGCCTGCTCCCCCTGCTAAACCCAATGGCAGCACGACGGTTCGGCGTAGCACAACCGTTCCAGGCGGCACAACAACCGTTCTGGTGGCACAACAACCGTTCCCGGCGGCGCAATCACCGTTCCCGGCGGCACAACCGTTCCAGGCGGCACAATCACCGTTCCCTGGTGGCACAACAACCGTTCCCGGCGGTAGCACCACAACCGTCCCCTGGTGGCAGTGGAAGTGCTGCAGGTACAACTACAACCCAGTTGCGGGTTGTGTTGCAATCCCGGTTACCGATGAAAATACACTGAAAATCTTCCCTGAATCCATGTTTGTATTTACTCCGGAAGGAAGAGTCTCCTTTAACACTCTGGATGCCACAAAGAAGACATTAAACAACGTATGGGTAGATGGACAGTTAGCGAACCAGTTAGCTATCGTCGATGCGAAAAAATAACCTTGTTGCACTGAGTGCTCCGCAGATTGTCAATGACACTACAGGAAAGACGTATCTTAATGTGACGATCCCCTGCAAAAACAAAAAGGAGCAAAGGTTCTTGCAACAGCTGCTCAGAAATCTGCTTTCACACGTCTGTATGGCATTGACGGTGTAATGGGTCAACGGTGTCCTGATTGAAGCATTCCAGGATACTGTTAGGAATTAAGCACAATTGTATAGTTAAAGCCCCGGAGAATCTCTGGGGCTTGTTTAGTGGATCAGCATAATCTGGAAGCTTGAGCGAAGAGAAAAGGAATGACAAAAACAATGGAGAACAACAGAAAAAAATTGTAATTACGGTGAAAAAAGTATTAAAGGCTCTATCATTAATATGTTTTGTTATAGTATTTTGCCCGACATTTTTGGTTTCTTGTTCGGGACAGAATATGAATGTTAGTGTAATGACTGCTGTAGGCGGAGTTTCAATAAGTGGGTGAGAGGGTGGTTGCCCTCATCCAATAATGCTTCTTTGCTTAATTATTCCTATGGCTGTTTTATTCTTCTGTCAATAAAAAAATATACAGACAAAAAAAATGCTTCTATTATTGCTATAGGTGGGGGTGTTGATCTGATAATCTGGATTATCTTTCGGTCTGGGGTAAAGAAAGCGGCTGAGGATATTGGCTTTACTTTTAAGACAACTGGGTGGTATGTGATAAATATAATTTTTTTGATGTTGATTATTTTGCTAACAAGTCTGATTGTTGTTGGCAAGCTTCAAATGGAAAGTGATTTAATAGCCGTTTTTGTCAGGTAAAGAAACCCAAAATGCGTTAAATCAGATGTCAGCGACAATGAGTCAGATGTCTACTGCGGTGACTCAGTGGGCAGGAAATGTAGCTTCAAATGTTAATAATCGAAATAAAGTGAAAAATCCAATAGGATTTTGCGCAAAATGTGTACCCCGATTGGCTATGGATCCCATTTTTGTACTTCCTGTGGGACACCAGTACCTCAAAGCATGATTGATGAGGCGGAAGCAGCTAGAAAGGAAGCAGAGGAAAAAGCAAAAATAGCTGAAGAGGAAGCAGGGAAGATGTACGAGAAAGAAATGCCTCAAAATTCTCAGTCGATAGAAAGACAAGCCAGTGATATTTCAGTTCATGCTCACGAACCCGCACCTTCTCAAAGCGAGGAGGAAAACGCTGAGAGTTGACTGCATTGTGCTTTGCTCACCGGGAGATTACAATCCAATTACAATTCAAAAATGCTTCTGCGGTATTGCCGGATAAACCGAAAAATTATATATTATTGGTTTTTAGGAGAACCGAAGCTCATTTCGATGCTTCGGTTCTATGTTATGAAGGGGATAAATTCTTGAAAAAGTTAAATTATTATCCATATTTTGTATCTGCAGTGTTGCACTGGCAGCCTGTGGGACAACACCGGCTGTTGAAGATGCAGACACTGCACAACAGACAGAGAGCATTGTCGAAAGTAGGACAGCAGAGGAAACAGCCTTTACAGAAGACACGGATACAGAGAAGGCGACAGAGACAGAACAAGCCGAAAGTTTGGAAGAGGCAAAGTCAGATTCCTGTTATGATGTATACGACGGAACGTAAATTTCAGGGAAGAACCCAACCGGGAAATCCGATGTCATAACCGTGCTGAATAAGCGGGAAGCTGTAGAAGTGATCGGTTCTTGTGGAAGAGTGGTCAAAAATTTTATACAGTGGAAAAAGGATATATAGCCAGTGAATATCTGGTGACGGAAGAGGAACTTCCATCCGGATATCGATTGCAATTGATGCGGACATCAGCAAAAGGGAAATAACGAGCAAGGGAGCCGGTCGGTCCCGGAGCATCGGAAACGAAGGCAAAGGTAGCATCCGGCACAGCTGGTGCGGTAAGCG